>Ga0210059_1016400_pt1 | contig 10695 bp, 8 predicted proteins | sample Ectturendosymbi2_FD_188042 | JGI IMG/M metagenome (GOLD analysis project Ga0210059, IMG submission 188042) | Ecteinascidia turbinata endosymbiont from Florida, USA - Sample 2 (SPAdes) (version 2) | ecosystem: Host-associated > Tunicates > Ascidians > Unclassified | place: Key West, Florida... | reverse complement strand
ATCCAATTGACGCCTTATTCCAGAACGCGAAAGCTCTTCGGGAAAGGTCCTGAGAAGCTCACGCGCGAGGTGATTGGTCGAAGTCGTGCGTTGCTTAAAATTTCATCTGAATTGCGTCTGTCAGGAGGGGTCGCCATTTGCCTGGACCGTGAAATAAACATGCTTCAGAAAAAAGCCGTGTTTAATCAAATATAACTTACACTGCAAATAAAAATTATCGAGCGGAAGAGATTGCACGTAAATTAAGTTCTGTGATGTCACAATGGAGTCAAGGAACATAATTGGGCAGTCCCGTCGCCGCAGGGGGATTTTGGGGCTAAGCCTCCCCGAACAAAGCTCCAATTCCTCCCAAATTGAATTATGATGAAGTACTGTAAATCGGTGGGAGTTTTTACAAAATTTCAGAATGTAAAGCCCCCCTATTGAAAACTTTCTGGCGATGGTTCTGTAACTGGGTCTGTCGAAAGAAAGCTTTGATAGTTCGCTTGCTGAACATTCATCTTTGCCTCTTACTCAAATGACCAGGAGTTTGAAGTAGAAATCAAAACACTCGATTTGAGGGAGGACTTGTTATATCTCTCATCGGTAGACGTTTTCAGTTTCAGTTGGTTAGTTTAGTTTTGCGAATAAAATGCAATGAAAATGCAGTGAGGCATAATCTTCAAAGTAAGCACGATCTGACAACCTCGGTTAATAAGCGACCGTTCGACACAGGTTGGCATGTTCGGAAGTCTGTTGATACTTCGCATCGAGATATTCCGGGCAATAGAAAGCTTTCAGTAATACATAGCTTGCTTCGCGCAAATGCTGGTTTGAAACTCAGGTCTTTGTTAGATGTTGGTCTTAAGTAAGATTGCAGATAAAAAGCGGCATTTTAACAACTTTCCAGAGCATCGCGTTTTACGCGAGTCTTCAGGATAGAAATTTTGCCCAGTTCTTTATGACGCATCAATGCACTGCGCGGCGTCTGTTTAAAACCCGCACCCTGGAACAAAAGATATTTGTTTTGCTTTTTAGATTCGATCTTTCGAGTTTGTTCCAAAATTTTACTACCTGTATGTGCCAGCCAGCACTGGCTGCACACGTGGGCCAGCCACGCCAACAGTGTTAGGTTGAAGAGTCACAGACTCCATAACTTCCTGTGGGGAAACCTACCAAGCCGGTAACTTGACGCAGGCCTTTCTAGAAGCAGTGTCTCAAACGTACACGTCTCTTCGAAACTCATGACCGCTCGCAGCGGGCGAAGTTTCGCTGATGCACCTTCCGTGCTCTGTGACGTCTTCACTGTCGTCAGCTGTCGCCCCGCTTCGCTGCAATTCTTAGAAATGCTCGTTTTCGTGTAAGATTTTCCGAGCCGGGGAAGTCCCGTCCACGTCGGTCAACCTGGTTCAGGAGCGTCCGATCTCGACTGCATTCTGCGAATGGAGCGCGTCGGAGTTCGCCGAACCCTCGTCCCGAGTACGTGTTGTCTTTCGGGTAGTTTTTGTCGCGAAGCCCATTGTTGCTTGCGTTGCTTGAATGTTGCTTTCAGATGCTTGCGGAGTTTCCCAATGAAATGGTCCGTTCGGTTAAAAATTTCGCGAGTATCAGTTTTCGCGACTGGATTTGGATTGAATCGGGTTGAAAGTAATGGCGTGCGGTTTATGGATTAAGAAATGCGGTGTATGCGATGAAGCACAGCTAATGCAAGACCCTGTAATAGGCAATCGTTTACTGATACACTACCTCAGCGGCAATCTAATGTAAAGAAGTCGTATTTCGTTCGCATCTTGCCAAACGTTCCCAAAGTATGTTTTACTCCGTTGAGAACAGATTTACGCGATTAAAGGTGATGGCGCCATTGGTTGTCGACGAGCTGTCTATGATTTTATTATTTATTTATTCCTTTTAGACCTTGTTTCAAGACTCCATGAGCAGCGTGGAGGGCTTGGAAAGGTTGTGCGACTCGAACGACGGAATCGAACTACCACGTCCCAGCTTCGCCTTCGACTACCAGAAGCCTGGTAGGTCTCCTAGCTCGGAGAGCAGTTCTGTTTTCAGTTGACGTTCGTGGGGGGAGGGGGGTTGCTTGTGATCATTGGGCGCGATGTATGAAATGTAAAGTGAGCTTTCTCTATCACTTGAAATTCTTGTTGATGTTGATCAACAAGAAAGTCGCTTGAACAGGAGGTATGAGTGAAAAAAGAAACAGTGGAAACTGAAATAGAATAATTTTATCGCACTGACGTTTCACAGTGAACTTAACATTAAGGCAACTCGTGACAAACTGTTGCTATCTCTCTTAACGGACGATTCACCGCTTTCGATCAAAAGTTTTACCGGCTTCTTGACACAACTTTTGTTTTGCTCTTGCGATACGTGCCTGGTCTTGTGAAGCTCGAATTAAACGACAGAGTGAAAGTTTTGCGCTCAGAGGTGACCCCTCCCATCACGTCATCATTGAAAAACAAACGTGTGCTTGCCAACCTGTGTTGGCAAATAAAGCGACATGGAAGCATCGTCAGCACACGACGTTGAAGTTTACGCAGTTCGCAACGAACACGGCATACGCGAGTAATCGCCGTTACCAATGGTGAGGTAGAAGACAAAAAGAAAACCTTTGCGAAAGCAATCGTTTTGCGGCCAAATGGGATCGCAGAGGGCCAAGACGGGCCCAATGAAACCCAAAGTGTGTGAATATGACAGTGAAAAGTGAAGTTGTCTGATGCTGAACACGCTTGCAGGGAAAATTATTTTGCATCACGTGGTAAAATGGGTTCACGTCATCCCACCCGAAGCTTCATCGCAGGGTGAGAGCAGCCGGCAACAGATTTCATTATGGTGGTTCGGGTCGTTCGCAGCGATGTTATAAAATTTTGAAGGGACTGTTTCTTTTCGTTGTAAAATAATGACCGTAATGCGTTAAACTTTCTACGACCAAGATAGCGCTCCGCGAGGGTAAGTGGTGGTCTTCTACTTACTCCATGACAACGGCAGGGTAGGTTTCGGTAAATTTTCCCGCCATCGTTGCGTTATAAAACACCAAAAATTTGGCTTTGGTATAAAACACCAAAGATTTGGCTGTAGTATAAAACGCCAAAATTTTGGCTCCAGCTGCAACATTCAAAACATTCAGAGATCGACTGTTTCTCGTCAACTGCTCCAAACAAGGGTGGAGCCGACGTATAATGTTTTCTGCATCGCTGCTAACAACTGATGATGAATGGCAAACAAACAGCGACGCCGTCCATGTTGCATCGTGCCAAGCATGCAACCACCAGTGCGTCTCAATTACTTTGCATTTTCTCAGACATGACACGCTTGGGAGATCAACAGTTCGTCCACAAAAACCCGCACCAACCAATCAGATTAAAGTTTCACCCCTACGACCGCGTCTTATTGGTCGCCGACCAGAAAGGCATAAGGTGAGTGAATCGCGTCGTTGTTTCGCTTTCTGGGTGGGTCTTCTACGCTGGAGCTTGACAGGAAAACTGATAGCAAAAAAAACAAAAAAACTGTCTGGCTCAGTGGTTCTTAACATTTCATGGTTTGTGGCCACCTTCCTAAGACTCACAACACTTCTGGCCCCCTGCTCATCAATTTAACTGTCTGACCACGAATTGAAACTCTCGACAATAACCTGTCACAAGGGAGGTCTATGACGTCGTAATGAAAACCACAAATTTAAGTGTAACTGGCGAATAATTAGTATTGTTACACGTGGGTTTTGCAATATCACGGCAGAGCTATTTAGCAAAGGCTTCTGATCGTGACCCCCAAGCGGGGCCGAACCCCCCGGTTGAGAAATCCTGGAGCTGTTGATTTTTGAAAACGACGCCGACGTTACAACTCACTTGACAGCGGGCCTTCATCCGGGTTAATAACGAGTGAACAGACAAAGCTCCTGAAAGTATAGACCAGTGGCTCTCAAACTTTTCTGCACGTTGACCACCAATTGAAGTATACAATTTTCTGTAGACCCTGTGGCCTAGCCCAGCAGTTGCTAATACAAGGAAAATATGTGCCAAATTGTTCTCCGTGCCACTGCGTAGCCTATACTCAGTCCCGTCGCCACGGGGGGCTTTGGTGGGTTTAGCCCCCCAAGCAAAGCTCCAAGCCCCCCAAATTGAAACATGAAACACTATATATTAGTGGAGTTTTTGCCAATTTTAGAATATCAAGCCCCTCCGCGAAAACAAAAACCCTCCGCAGAAAGGCAAAGCCCCCCTGTTGAAAACTTTCTGGCGACGGTTCTGCCTGTACTGCTGTAGTCTGTACGTACTACCAGTCTAACAACTGCAGAATTGCGGCACATGCACTACAATATTGTTTGTGACGTAACAAACAGAACAGTTTTCATAATGTCATCACAATGGATGATTTAGTAAAAAACTATTCGACTGGAATGTACTTTCAAACTACTGTAGCTAAGATTTTATCAGCCCTCTTCATTTTGTTTGATTTGTTGAAAAACGCCGTTTGCATTCCTTGCCCGATTAACAATAATTTTGAATTGGAAGCTCCATTGCTGCAGTAGACCCCAGCAGTTATTCATTGACCCCCTGGCCATTCAGTGACCCCCATTCGACCCCGTGACTATTTATCGACCCCTTGGATGGTCCATTTGACCCATGGGGGTCGCTATCGACCACTTTGAGAACCACTGGTATAGACAGAAAAGGTGTTGTGAAGCGTAGAGAAAAAATATATATAAAGCAAAGAAATGCCAGGTGTAAAATGCCATAAAACGTGATTGAAAGGACGCCAATCAACGCTACGCGAAAAGCAATCAACGGACCAACCACGGCGAACGTGATGGAACACCACACAAAACCAAAACGCAATGAAAAAATTATGCTGAAACATCGACTAATTCATAAAGCTGTTTGCATTCAGACGCGGCTTCGTAAGCATGCGCATGAAAGTCGGAGGCTTCATCACGAAGCACATCAGGTAGAGAGTTAAAAAAACTGGTCTCAATCGCAGACTGGTCTCAATCGCAATAATTCCTGTTTTCGACCAGTTCATTCTGTGTCCAACTTCAAGTGTGTGTTTTGCTAAAGCATTCTTTCTGGGCGGTGGCAGTTAGTAACGTAACTTATGTGTTCGACCTCTTTGCTTCACCGATGTTCCTTCAGCTGCCATCACCGCATTGTCAAAGTCTTTGAAGGACGGCAAACAAACAAATAGTTTCCGCGCTCTGCTCAAAGTTAGAATGCGTAATTTCACACAGACTTTCGTTTTCTTTGTGGCTGCTTAGAGGCGGAACCGCGGTTGGTGAGTGAGAGAGAAAAGAAGTCCTGAGTCTTGGTCTTCATGTGCAGAAAGTGCTATGTCTTTGCCTTTCGCCACCGCGTGCGATGTTTATTATTCGTCCCTGTCCAGCATGTACCAGTGGGAGACCAGCGACGATCCTACCTGGACAACGAGAATCCGAAGCCGAGCAAAATCTGCGGCATGAACTTCATCAACGAACAGCATGATGCCCTGCTTGTCGTTGGAACAGGTGGGAGAATAAAACTGTTTCTTTCTTATTGCAACACGCTCCGTAATTTTATGTTTCGTTGGAAGAACTTTCTTGACCCTTGCTGAAGATCACGGTGTCCTACAATTTGTTGTGTTTCGCTGTCAGTGTTGGTCACTGGAACTAACGGAAAATGAAACTGCACGAAAAAGGGCTGTCACAAAATTTTCTGGTCGACGATTTATAATTGCAATTCTGGCTTGATTCGCGTAGTACCGAGTCGGCAAGAAGTGCTGGACTCATGTTGTTGAAATCGAGTCATCGGAGCGAGCCAGATTTAAACTATTAGATTTGTGTTCAAACGTTTTTCACACGCCAAGACGTGTGTTTGAAACTACAGTTCGTATGTTTTTCTTTACAGTCGGTGCTAGCTTAGGCTTTCAGTTCGGTAATGACAGCGTAACGGTCACGGCGCGTGTTTTAAACCAAAGTTTGCGTGTTTCTAATTCTGAAAGCCTTAGCGTGTGTTTGAAAGTGCAGCTGGTATGATTGCTTAGATCTTGCTTTAGTGTCTCAACTTTTTACTTGTAAGCTTGTGCTAACAATGTGCAGGAGTGAAGATGCGCAGTTCACGCGAAATCGTTTTCCTAGTAAAGCACTTTGTGAGCAGATCCAGCTGCTTTGCCCTTGTGGTACTTATGTCACTTAATGTGGATACGTGCGGTTAGAATCCTCGCAAAGTTATGAAAGCACAGTATGGCGGGTTGGTTCCTCGAAAACCCTACGATACTTCGCTGCAGATAATCTGAAGATGCAGCACACGAAATGGAACAATTTGTTTGTGAAAAGCCAAAAACGTTTTTTTGCAGTCGTTAGTTTTTGCAACTGTTTAATTTTCCTTTGTTCACCAATTCTTTCGTCTTTTGTGAAGACGACGGCTGCGTCCGCGTTTGGAAGAACTTCTATCCAGAAGATGGCAGCAGACCAGAGCTTCTCACCGCGTGGCATGTAAGTTCTCCACCAGGTTCTTGAGCGTGACCGTTCGCTGGATGATGTTGCTAAAACCAACCTCATCTTCAAAACTCAATTTTGTCTTCGCCTGGTTATTTGCCACAAGGCGTCGGCAGTTCAGTCGCAAAACGCGTAGCTCAACAGCCTCAGATGCGCTACTTTGCCGTTTATTGGTTTTGAAAGACTGCCGGCAATTGCGACAAGGCTTCAACGACGGAATCAAAGCATCATTGCAACTGCACAAAAATTGCCTTCATGATTTTGCGCTGCTCTCGCTTTTGCCTTACATCTCGGCGCAAATTTTCTGCCAGTGCGTTGAACCTTGCCTCACACGACTTCCTGTTCGCCCGGCAGGCGATCTGCGACAACGTCCCCTCGTCACGTGGCTCCGGCATCGTCATGAGCTGGCTCCAGGAGAGGCTGCAGCTCTTCACTGGTGGAGACTCCCGTCACATCCAGATCTGGGACATGCAGGAGGAGAGGAGGATACAGGCAAGCTGCAGATGTTGCTTTGTTTGCAACTTGTTTGGATGTCAAGATTTCTGCCGATGCGACATGTATCACTGCTAGTGCTACCCTCTAAGAAAATTTTACACTGAACAAATGTTGCTTTATCACGTGTACAATGTTGTTTCCCTTTCTCAAAAATATTTGAATGTTTTTTTGCGTCGGCCAGTTTTTGTGCTGGGTTTATTTCTTGGTGTATTATGTTTTCACTGAATATATTGATAACGAAACGACAGGAAACGTTTTTATAACTTGCTTTTCGGTTTTCCCGCGTAGATGGATTTATTCGGAATCTTTAATGCCAGGCAAACAATTCTGTTTTAAATTTTCTTCATTTTTTCAAACTTTTTTCATAACAGTCCCTGTCGTCGAGTCCTAAATAAACATTAATGGAGTCATGAATGAAAATAAAACATTAACTGGCCAAAAACTGTAGACCTGGATTCCAGGTTGCTTTTAGTCAGGACACCATCACGAGCTCTGTTGCTTTGATAGCGTTCTTGCTGTATCGACACGGCTCGGTTTCGAACCTTCAACCTTCAGCGTTATCTTCCAGGAAATGTTGACCGGAGCGGACAGCTGCGTGAGCACCCTTGCCCACAGTGACGAGCATAAGCTCTTGGCCGCCGGCTGTGGCGACGGAAGCGTGCGATTGTTCGACACGAGAGAGCGCTACGTGAACAGGTTAGTCAGAAAATAAGCGTGCGCTACTGCTGATTTGCTGCGTCACCCTTGTTGTGACCATTCCACGAAAAGATGCAGTTAATTGCTGGCGATACACCAGTCCTGCTTGGTCAACTGACACGTAACAATGCTGATTGTGTCGGGAGTAAGACAAAAAAATAGAGTTTCCAACGAGACAAACGGCTGTTGTTTAGGAATAAACGGCTAGAAATTCTCCAACTCATCTGCGATGATCGTCACCAGACTCACGAAGCATGTTACGCTTTAATCGTTTCGAGCTGCCAATGCCAAAAGAGGCATGACGTATTGTATATAAATACATTGATTTGATCGCCCAACTGTTTTGGTCTCCTGCTATTTCGTGGTCAAAATGATCTGCAAAAATATTCACGTCTCTTGTTGATTTCTGTAAAGTAGTTGTCGACGGTGTTTACGGTGATCGTAAAAGGAAACCGCCAGTCTTGCTTTCTGAACCCTTTGCGTTCTTCGAATGTGTTTCCATTTGAAAAAAAATACGTTCGTTGTTGTTTCCAGACGGCAACACGCATTTTATGTCAGTTTTTAGCGTTGTATGAAAAAGCACGAACACAATTACACATTGTTTATTCACAATGCCCTTTGTGTTGTTGCAGCAAAGCCCAGAAAGTGTTACGCGCACACGAAACGTGGGTGATCAACACGTCATTCCTGCAGCACGACCTGCTGCTCAGCGCAAGGTTTGTACTTCGGTTGCGGAAGTTCGTCGCGCAGCGTCTGAAATGCCGTAAAGTAATGCGAAAGTCTGATTTTCAGTGTCTTGGCCACACCCGTAACCAGCTTGGGACACCTGTGGGGGGGAGAAGAGTTTCCTGAGAGGGGTCCAAATTTTTTAATAAACTGATGTCCAACACATTTTCTCAGGGGGGACAAACATCTTTCCGAACCCCCCCCCTAGTTACGGGCCTGGTCTTGACAAAGCGGATCCTCGAGGCGTTTGTGGCATCTTGTTATTGATCAGATGTATTCTGAACCGTAATCTTGAACAGTTGTATCCTAAATCCTATTCTTGAATAGATGCGATGTTTTAGTTTGGGTGGTGTAAGGTCAAGTTAATGTTTGCATGTCTGCTAAGAAGTTACAAGCACTAATTCGCAGTTCGACTAGAGCGCGAGTGAGGTTGTGTTCTTCTTGATGTTTATTTATTTTGATATTTTCGAAATTATTTTGAAGTGTGCGTTTTCGCGGAACAGTTGAGTTGAATATCAATCAATCAATCATACCTTCGCTTGATTGACGGATGCGCCTCCTCCTCATTGACGACCCTGCGACCTGATTTCTCGCCAGGGTGTCGGAGTCGTAAGCAGTCGGAGGTTTTTGGATGGGGTCGGAGTCGGATTTTTCGTCCGACTCCGACTGCGGAAGTCGAATTGGATCATCTTTTACATCACACTCCTAAGCTGGGAATTCCTGTTGAAATGGCACAATTTCTTTTGAAACTTTTGTTGAAACAGGTTTCTTGCTGTGCACCACGGTTTCCATTGATTTTCACAGCAAAATTTCACTCCCTTTATGTTACGGTATCGGAGTCGGAAATTTTGGAAAGGTCGGAGTCGTCGGATATTTTACCTCTGACTCCGCAACCCTGGTTTCTGGTCACAACCTCCAAATGAAAAATCTATCGTGTCGATAAAGCATTGACCCACCCTATACTCTAAGTTCTGCTCGATTCTCTCTTCTCAGCGAACGCGGTGACATCAAGCTTTGGGATATACGCAAGATGTCCAACGATGCGTATCGAACAATCAACGTCCTCAAAACCGGCGGAATACGTCACGTCGACGTTCACCCCGTGCTGCCAATCATCGCTTGGTAAGGAGACCCCGCCCCCATGTTCGTGCTGCGTTGTGTTTTCGAAGTGGTTTTGGTCAAAGCGAAGCGCTTGTCAATGATTTACGCGCGCAAGCTCCATCGCCCACATTGTGACGTATCGTCATGATCGCTTCTGCGACAATTCGTCGAAGCAGCTCCCGAGGCACGTTTTCGCCTTGCTCTACTCCAGGGGTCTCCACGCTACGGCGCGCGGGCCAAAGCCGGCCCGCGAAGACATTGCAACCGGCCGCGAAGACATTTTTTTGTCAATATTGAAAAAATAATTTATTTGTTTACAAAAAATTGTTGATTTGATAGAATGTAACATATCTCGAAACAGTCACATTACGTGAGATGTCCGGCCCTCGATCTGTTGCGTAATAGCTGATTAGGTGACCCTCGAGCAAAAAAGTTTGGAGACCATTGGTCTGCTCCAATGAAGATGCAGCAAACTACCCGCTTGCAGTCTAGTCACACAGGGCCTTCTGAAAAGCAACTCGTGGCAAATGACTATGTGCAACAAGCCGCGCAACACCAGATATGATTACTGCCCTGTCTGCTTGCTGCAAGTAGATGTCCCCTGGTGGTAACAGTGCACTTTGCAAAAATCCAAGAGCACTCACCATTTTTAACTCCAACACCCAAACCGTGTTCTATGCGAACGTTTTTTTATGCAGAGCTGTCTTTGATTATCCCGTTAACTTTGTGCCTGGACGAGGCTCGCAGAGAAACTTGAGAGGCTTTGCTCAGCGAAGCGTAGCTGTTAGATCAGTTATGATATGAAAATCCAGTCCCGTTTGCTTCTGTGTTTTCTTGAAGATGTAATATAAGTCATCCCAACACCAGCCACCTGCACAACATTCTATTGTTTCATTCGGCGCTCTGACCGTTGTTTCGGCTGACAGCTGTTTAGTTAAAAACGTTTTTAGTTCAGTGATGGTCATTTCGATATTCTCAAGGTGTACCAAGCAGCTTTGCTGAGAACCACGAAACGTCGGTGTATCCGGAGCTGATATACAGAGAGACTTCAGCGTTTGACGCGTGTTTTTCGCCTTAAAATATTAAAAATCGACCTGCTCGACCGAACTCCGTCGTCAAACCTGCTCACGACTGCCTTACAGCGGATCAGTCGACCCGTCCGTCAACTTCCTCAGCATCGATGGGGAGGACCTGGGCACCGTACGATATTACGAAGGCTTCCT
>Ga0210059_1016399_pt1 | contig 10695 bp, 10 predicted proteins | sample Ectturendosymbi2_FD_188042 | JGI IMG/M metagenome (GOLD analysis project Ga0210059, IMG submission 188042) | Ecteinascidia turbinata endosymbiont from Florida, USA - Sample 2 (SPAdes) (version 2) | ecosystem: Host-associated > Tunicates > Ascidians > Unclassified | place: Key West, Florida... | reverse complement strand
TACTGTTTTTTTAAATGTGCCCCTCCTTCTGGTGTTTGGCCCCCCTGCTACTAAATCCTGGCGACGGGCCTACTTTTGAGTCCTGCGCGCGTTGCAATTTTTGTCCGCTCCCGCAGGAATTTAAGAAATCTTGCCCGCCCCGCCCCGCACGCCATCCCAACCCTCACCCGCCCCGTACTGTTTCTGCTCCATACCTGCAACTACCACTGTGCGTCAGAAAACTACTAAAACTCATGCAGCGTGTTTCATCGCTAGTGAAGATATATTCACTGGTTCATTTCAGAGGCAACAGAAGGTCTTACAAAACACTGAAAAATGTGAAACCTAGTCAAACTTCAGCGCTTTGCTCTTCTGCTATTCACAATGACCATCAACACTAATCACTCATTCATTAGCAGCGCTAGTTGCCCTCACACAGAACGTAATTCTTGAAAAAATCACTGAGATCCGGAAACTTCTATCTGTGGTCATGCCACCACTGGAGAACCTTGCTACACCCTTGTATACCACAAGCTCTACGCAGCATTGAATTTTCTCATGTCATTTTCACGTGCATTGGGTCATCATTCAATCTGTCCGCTCAAATAAATTTTTATCCCGCGCCAAGTTCAATCCGCGTCCGCACCCGCACGCATAGGTCTACTCTGCGGGTTCCCGCACCCGCCCCACATACGCGGGTACCGGTAACCTGCGCGGATCAACCCGCGCATGACTCTGTAACACCTACACCATTCAGAAACACATTTACGGGCTGTTTGTACGTTCTAGGGCAGTGGTTCTTCACCTGTGGTAAATTTACCCCTGGGGGTAAATTTACTGAATCATAAATTGCAGCAAATGTAAATTTATATAAAACATTCTAAACTGTAAGAGTTGGCTGATTTCGTGTTTATAATAAATGCGCACCATTGAGTGTATTGGGGGTAAATCTGGTAATCTTGTTTGATAAAAAAGGGTAAGATAGAACAGTGGTTCTTAACCTGTCTTACCTAAGGGGTAAACTAAGCCAGCCGTCTTGCTGAAATTAAAAATTATTTCGTGCTCAACAGTATGATATTAACAAATATTCAGAAGGCAATGAAGACGACTGATGCTACGACCGAACACATTCGTAATTAGTGGTACTGGTGTAGGAGTTGGGCGTGCACTGTGCAGGTGATTTGTCAAAAATTTGGGCATGCCAACAGTCGTACTATGCAAATCATTGCAATGCGTTTAATCAGTTTTGCGATCAACAGCGATGTTTAGTCCTGTCAAACGCCTTCGCTGAAAAGATAGGGCAAGAAACCTTTTGTGCGTGCCTATGCTTAAAATGCCTATTTACGATAGAGTCATTACTGTCTGTTTCTCACGTCAGTGCTGACGAACTACTGTTTAGATAACTTCTTTATTGGCATAATAGAAAATCTTGAAATTCGAACAAAGAGACATGCAAAGAGGCAGTATAAAAAACACATGTGCTAAAGTATGTCACGCGATAAAGGTCAGTCAGTTCGTATGCTGGAAAATATGTAAGTGAGCACAAATGACAAGTCCATCAGCAACAACGTACCACTGGAATCTAAAGCCACGGTTCTTGCTCCAGTTTCGCACAAAACCCAATCAGACAAGCGCGCAGGATATTCAGCAAAACCAGATTAACCAACTGTTTCTCAAGAAGTGAACCAAAGCATTCGCAAACAGTGCTGGAGTTGGAACGTGCGCTTATTATACTTACGGGGAAACTGCACAAAACATAGTGAGGCACGTTAGCATGGGGAGCCAAGGCCATCTTGGATTTTGAAATTTGACATTTTCCTAGGAAATTTTCAGCAAAAAAAGGTTGGTTTCTTAGTTTGCGAGTGGGAAAAATGAAATTTCACCACTTTTGCTCCCACCTGGAAATTTTTTTGGCTGCCCCTCGAACTAATCGTTCAGACGCCCATGCATGTTAGTCATTAGCGTCGTTCACGTAAAAAGAATTATGACGAATACAAAGAAAAAGGAGCTTTCGTACACGCGCTGCGAACTTTCGGTGTTACAGTGACTTGAAACACTACTGCCAACCAGACTGAGAAAACACCCCAAGGTTAACAATAAAGCACAGCCTTAAACCACACAGGCGCGGTGATTCGGACAAACTACGAAACACGGGGGCTTCCAAAAGCAAAAAAGACAAGTTTCCGCTAACAGAGAGCTGATGCATTTATTAGTCGCACTGAAGCTTTGTAGATTCACCAAGCAACGGAAAAAAGGTGGTAAGTCCAGTATTGGTTCCACAAGGCCCGTTGCATCTAGTCTCAAACCACGTCGTTACGTTTCCGGCGCTCACTTACGGAATACAAACCATGCTCGAGACGCAAAGCACTTGGATATTTTTTAAAGAATTTTTCTGAACAGGCTACCATTTGCGTCAGACAGATTTTTCAGTTGAAGACGCTCTTGTAACTTTTGCCGGTGTTGTGATACATAAAGCTCCACTTGCGCCGTGGATACAGAAACTGTACGGATACACAATACCGGTTTGTTATTAAAGATTTTTGGAGGACTTGAAACTCTGATCAAAAAATGAAATATGGTTTTGAGCATCGGGCACGTACTTCGTGCTTGCGACTTGTTACGTAACTATAGTGCCCGACGTTACTTTCAGTAATAATACAACGAAGTACCAGTTTTCAAGAAAATCACAAAATTTCGTAACACACAATGCGTTCATTTTAGGTAAACTTGGTCTTAACGTTAATTTTTCGTTAAGTATGACAAATACGAGTCATACTTAAATGATTCCTTTAATTTCTGGCTTTGGCTACGTCTTAACGTTGATCTCGGATGCTCACAAATTATTTCCGAAAATACCGAACGCCAATTTTAATTAATTCAAATTTGAAAAATACTTGAATATTTTCATCTCAGTGAGCAAAGTAAAAACTGAATGGAATTGTCGCAAACAGTTCATTGACAAGCCCATTGTACCGCCATCTGCTGAGCAGGCCGGGCAATTGCCCCCGTCGAAATTTTCAAAAACCTTTTGAAAGCGCCAAAAACGTTTTTAGTTGTTAGGTAAAACATGTTGCAATCATTTTGCCTCCTCCCCGAAAAGATCAGCTGGTTGCGGCGACCCTGCTGCCGAGCAACACTCGTGCATCTCACAGAGGTAAAGTTGCTTCAGTGGTTGTCGGCGCAAGTTTAACGCAAGCCTGCTGCTTGAGCAAGACTTCGCTTTGCATAGAACAATGCGCAGGGTGCTGAAAAGCGCCGAGTTGTTCACTAATGTGCAGAAAGAGGTGTCAGAACAAAACACGTACGAGACACCGCAACTATCCTGGTAGAAAATCCGATGGTGCATTGAATGTCACTGCGAACAAAAACGTAATCAGCGACCTTTTGTCAGTTCAACATCATTTGCAAACAGCGCGTCGTTGTACAGAGACATAAACCATTCAAAGCCACCTAGAAATTTGCACCCAGCCTAGTTCTGACCAGTCGATGTTTTAGTGAACGCCACTCAGAACGCAAAACATTTCCTAAAAAGGCAAGAACACTGGAAGTCATGAGCAATGCTAACAAGCCTGAAGTATTCAAATGGTGCAGAAGCATAATACACATAGAACGAAGACCTGTGGCGTTTGCAATATAACCTGGCAGAATTAATCTATTTTGACGCCGTTCTCGACGAGCTTTGCAACGTAAAACTTGTTCAGTTGCTGGAGCCGCGCAACTTCCGCCTTCAGCTTTGATATCTCTTCGCGCTGCTCCACTATGACCTGAAAATACATGACGCACTTGTTCACAGACGAGTTGACCAAAGGTAAACGTCAGACCGCACACGAGAGCTCCTGCCCGCTTACACGGAGCTCGGTGAGCTGCGTACGTGCTACTGCTTGAAATTCCTTTTTGGACTGTTTGGGGGTTGTTTGTTAACAGTAAACGTCGCGGCACCGCATGACAGAGGCGAAGAAAGCAACCTGGTATTCTGGACTGCTACGAGCAGATTTTTACGAGTTGGTAAAACAAGGGTGACTTTGCGTCCAGTGCAGAAACCGACCGTGAGCACAGAATTCAGAAACCTCAACCGCATGTACAAAAGGGTAGGAGGAAGAGTGCATTACAGCCAGTGTCAATGTGCAAAAAAAGCGACTTAGTTTCGCATAGAAAAGTTTCGCGCGACATGACGAAGTCGAATAAACAGGTTTGGAACGAGTTTTGGTTCAAATGCGGGCGGTTCAACGAGTCATCTGCAGAAATTGAAAGTTTTTTTTTCGCCATTTCCTTTTTTCCGATTAGGTTAGTGTCACGTGAAACTACCGTATGCAGATCACTGTATGCAACATGCAAACGCAAAAATAGTGGCTGACGTCCAATTGCCAAGTTACGGCGGGAATTTACGGAGGGGAAGTGCGGGTGTTGAAGTCCCTCAACGTTTTACGATGTTTTTTTTTTCAGGGCAAAGGCGAACTGGAAATGGTGGAAAATTTGTCGACATTACAAAGCGAATAATAAAAGGCGTTGCCAACAAAGAACGCACCAGTTGTCTTATCCCAAAAGAGATTTCTATGCGTGTTGGGAACTGATAAACCCGTAACACGAAGAGTTTTTAGTGTATACCAACAATGAAATGATTATGATTTTAAATTGTCTCAAATCCATTTGGAGACCACAGCGGTGGGTATAAATCTCCGTGGAAGCCTGGTGGATCTGACGGTTTATGGTGTAAAAAATCTTGGTGTCGTTTTGACACAGGGTTTATTTCGCAATTTCTTTCAAATTATGACCATAGGAAAAAGGTTATTGCCAACAATCACATCACTGCCCGTGGGGACAACTCATAGACTTACGTTGCCAACTAATTAAATCTAAGTTGACTTGATTGACTTCGCAAGGTGATGTGTATAGGACCAATTTGCATTAAAAACCACAGTACCAATGAAGCTCCTCGGGCGATGCTTTTTCGTCGAGTGCCTTTTTTGGAGAACAACTGGACAATGTCTACAAAGAAAGCGACCACCACACGTTCTTACGCAAATCCAAAACTTGCGACCTTTTACATTTTTTTGTTGAATGACTTCTGAAAAAGTCGGTAATTCATTTCAAAAACCAGCTTGGTAGGACTTGTTTTTTCGGTCATAGACAGAAAAATCAAGTCAATTCGGTCATAGTTGTCTGAAAAGGTAGGCTGGTGACTACTGTTTCGGTGCGTTTTAATAGTATCCGAGAAATGACCGAAATGTCTCCGTGAGAAAAAGCAGGGCAGGACGTATCACACGCTGCACATTTTGACTTATAACACTAACAGAAATTACCATAATCATAATTTGAATCTAATTCGTGAACTGAATTGCAAAACTCTGCTAAAGCGTTCCTTTTGAGTCGAGCCAAAGCTTCTTCATTAGTATCTAAAGAACTGTCAGGGCAGTTTCTAACAACGAAGCAGGTCCTTCATCAAAAACTGTTTCAAAGTATTTCCGAGTTTTCTAGAGTGATTTGTGTCTTGACGATGCTCAAAAGCAAAAATGAAAGACTTCAAAAGACTTCTTCTACACGCGCATGACATCGGCAAAGCCTTCCCAAAATCAAATTATATCACAGCAGCAGAACTCAAACGAGATATGGGGCCAGCAAAACACTCGCAATGCTTGCATCCACGGGGGGCAGTTCGCCCAAATTTTGTTGTGCCCAGATAAATTTGTTTTAAACGTATAATGAAAAGAAAAGTCTTTCATCTTGCCCCCCTTCAAACCTTAAAACCTGGCTACGGGCTTACACATTAATTCAAAAGTCAGCAATGATAAACACGCAAAAAAAACAAACGCGCACCTCCGTGTTGTTCACTTTCAACGCGTTCCTGTCGAGGAGTTGACGAGCTGTGGGTCGAGCCGCGGGTTCGTGCGAAAGAAGCGCCTTTAATGTGTCGGCCTGTGTAAGAAATGGACGTTAAGAAAAAAATGAAATTGAACGTTTGCGACTTCTTTATCACGAGTAACACTACTTTGACATAAATAATATCTGCAATGCTCGTTTCCCCGCGGTAACAAATATGATTCTCAAAACCTTTTTGCAGAAATCTCATCCGCAACTGTGGAAAGCCATTGTACATTATATAACAGACACAGTTGCCATTCTACACGAATATGACCATACGATCTGTATCCAAACCTTGATGTCATTATTACGTGAACAACGTTGCAAACCCGGCATGGATTTGATTCGCTTCATAATTTCTCTTTTTTTTGGGGGGGGGCACGAATCTAAAGAACCAAAGCGTGCGATGACGCACGTTGCAATGCCCGGTCTGAACCATGTCCTGCACATGCTGCGCATTTTAATGGTGGCCAGCGCGGCCAAGCGTTACAATGGCCCGGAACTAGGATATCAAGAAAAGCTCCGCTGAGCTTTCCGAAGACCTTTCTTCTACGATTGCATCTTTAAAGCAATGGCGAGCGTGTCTGGAGGAAACGGGAGGCTTAGATAAAGTCAAAGGAAAACATCAAGTCAGTGAATGCTGAACCCCAACGTGGTAAAAAACAGACGTCCATCCTGTCAGGCTGTAGTTAAAAGCCGCGGTCTTCAAATTACGAGCACTGGAATAATTTTCCGGAAGTGTTTACTTCTTGTCTGCTATCGATGGCAATCGACATCATGGTACAGTTACCGCCGGAAGCTAAGCAGTTGTTCCAGAGCCAGAAAACACGTTAAATATGCGGACACAGAGGGTAGTGACGCGCAGATCAGCGTGAAGAACAACAGCGGCATGGTGGCGTAGTTCTAAGGCAGTGGTTCTCAAACTTTTCTGCACCTTGACCCCCAATTGAAGTATACAATTTTCTGTAGACCCCGTGGCGTAGCCCAACAGTCACTAATACAAGGAAAGTATGTGTCAAAATAAATTTGAGTACTTTCAACTGCGACACATGCACTACAATATTGTTTGTGACGTAACAAACAGAACAGTTTTCACAATGTCATCACAATGGATGATTTGATAAAAAACTGTTAGAATCGAATGTGCTTTCAAACTACTGTAGCTGAGATTTGATCAGCCCTCTTAATTTTGTTTGATTTGAGAATGCCGCTTGCATTCCTTGCGCGATTGACAATAATTTTGAATTGAGGCTTCATTGCTACAGTAGACCCCAGCAGTTATTCATTGACCCCTGGCCATTCAGTGACCCCCTTTCGACCCCGTGACTATTTATCGACCCTTGGATGGTCCAATAGACCCCTGGGGGTCGATATCGACCACTTTGAGAACCACTGTTCTAAGGTCATGCTTTATTTTGCAAAGGAAGCTGCACTACATGCATTACTTAAGTTGATTTTTCCATTTCCACGTTAACTGCAGGGTTACTGCGACGCGAAGCGTTTGAAAATTTTGTAATTTCGTCCTTCGTAGTTATTTGTTGATAACCTCAACAAACATAAGCTCGAATATCTACCATCGGCTGAGTTTGTGTTTTGTTTGTTCGCATTGGATATTTCAACTTAAAACATATTATGAACATCTTACAACAAAAAAACACACTACAGTTATTTTAAAAACATAACATGCCATAAACGTTTCTAAATAAGAATGTCACACTCGCTGATTAGTTTAACAGCCATTACAATTTTCCATCGCAACACACGACAGAAGTCATGAAAAAAGAGAACATGGCTCTTGCGCAAGACCCTCTAACCTCGCAGCAGCCTCAAGGAAAAACAGTGACGAACCACTGCAAGGTCTATCTCCAACCCAGCAAGAAAAACATCTGCCATCTGACAAACGCTATTTTTTCGAAGATCCACCACTTCATCGCAATCAAAACAACAGAGAAAACTTACCTTAGAAGGCCAGTGCTGAGTGAACTGGCTTGGAACTGATTCCTTTCTCAACTCGGAGATCATCTGAACTCTTTCGTGTTGCGTCTTAATAGGCCACAGCAGTTCGTACAAGACAATCCCAACTGCGTACAAGTCAGCCTACGAACACAAACGCAGCGTGAACATATATCGAAACTGGGCACACAACCTCTTTGACAAAATGAGATTGAAGATGGCAACGACTATGCCGAGTTACGCGACACAGCTGCATCAGATTCTGGGACAAATGAAAGAAAACTCAGCAACAGTAAATAACCAGGGAAACCTTCGGTAGGGAGATCTCGAAAACTTAAATACAAGGTACCTTGAAGTCGTACTGAGCGCCAGCGATTTGCTCAGGAGCGGCGTATATCATGGTCCCGACGCCGGATGTTTGTTCGTTGGCGAAAAAAGCCTCAACGTCTGCTCCAGCGCACTCTTGCATCGAGTGCTGTCTGGTCAACGCCGTCCTGGCAAGGCCGAAATCGCCGAGCATGATGTTCGGGCGGGCGCCGTTCAGCAGTATGTTTCGGGGCTGCGAAAATAATCTCAAATAATTCTTTGTGGCATTAACAGAGGCGCGCTTTTAACACACTGTTTACGTCATGCGTGAGCACAATTCGCTTCCACCAAAGGAAAGACAAATTTTCTGTTTCGGTGTTTCAAGCCTGCCCTGCTTTTTGCATGCTTTACTTGTACTAACATTTTATGCATTCCTGAAAAAATTAAAACGGAGCCGTGTAAAGATGCTTTTACCGCGATGTAACACACGTATCTCCGTTATAACTGTCTCGCTCATTCGTTTCGAACCCGATAAACGCACAGGCGGCGGTGCATCTGTACGCAGGGGCGTAACGAGGGGGGGCAAGGGGGGCACAATTCCCCGGGCGCCGAATCACTGCGGTGGCGTCAAATGACTGCTTGGAGCACCGAAAAGTCCCAACGATTTCACAAGTACTCTCTTCAATACAGTAAATTTGCTTCCGAAAAAAACTCAGATTCGAACATGGGGGAGCCAAACTTGCTTCTTGCCCCGGGCGCCATCTAACCTCGTTACGCCCCTGCCTGAGCGTAAATTGTGAACACTGTGCCTTGCTCCACGTGGCTCCTCGAAAACACATGTGCTGAACGCAACACGTGGAGGCCGTTCGGGTACATCAGACTTTGAGTTTGTTTTTTCACAGTGAACTGACGTCTTGCTTCGGAATCAACCTATCCTACTTCATCCCAGCACAAACTCATTTCAACGAAAGCAGCACGCGACGCGAGTTTGATCAGAGAGCGAAGCGTGAATGTTGAAGCCATTCGATGAAACTACTGATTTTGTCAAATGGTTACACATTTTCGCTTCAGCCAAAAAAATGTTGGGAAACATGGAAAAAGCAAGAAAATCATAGCATAAGATAGTGACGCAATGGAGCCGATAGCCATGGCTGTTTTCGTGTTCACAGGCGATAAAGACACAAGCTGACAATACGTAATTAAGCGTTCGTAACATTTTAGCATGCAGGGATATGTGCACCAATAACGAGACACAAGTTCCTATTGCAGAAATGCAAGATAGTCCAGTTAGTTAAAGCGTTTTTAACAACATCACACGTTAGCCCTTGCAAGAAGAGAGAAGACATAATTTTTAGCGGATCATCCCGTTGGTGTAGGCATCGTTGCCACAGACTGGCCTCGGATAACAATTCTGCCACCACAGAGACAAACAACATGAATGCAATCCTTGCCTTTACGTCTCTGTGCATCACACCGTGGGAGTGGATGTGGTCAAGTGCCTGCAAAACCTGTCGCATGATGTCCAGCGATGATACTTCATCTACAATACTGCATGGGTCTGCAGAGAGAGGCAAAACATATCAGCGAGTAATATCCCAACGCAGGAGGGACAATACTATGGTAGAACACGCACCGTCAGATTTAGAATGAACGCAGTACGCACTCACTTTCAGTTCTGCACTTTCAAATTGAGCAGGAGTACCAAGTACACACATATCCACAAACAATAGGACTGGCCGTAAAACGTTTCAACTAGACACCAAAAACACTTGCAACGAATAAGTTTAAAGCCTTTTGCTCCCCGTTACTGCACGTCCGTATTCGAATGGACGACTTCTTACGGTCTTCGTTTTCTCTCTCAAAAATTACGAAAAATAGGTGTGGTCATGAAGTGAATCAGGGTGGGTCCCACGATTTAAAAAAATCTAAGTGGGGCGTGGTGCAAAAATGATTTGAGAAACACTGGAAAAATTCTGTTTGAATACGACTTTTGTGACTGATCTCCTCAGTTATGAAAGCATGAGAGGTCAAACAAACAAGACTGTTGTTACATCAGGTACAAAAAACAGAACAATCATAAGCGCCTGACCTGACACTATATTACAGGGCCAACAACAGCTGGCTTGTCAGGTCGTGGATAAATCGGTTGCAAAAGGTCGTTTGCGAACGAATACAGCGAACTAAAATATGCAGGAAATCGCTGGCATTGGAAGCACAAGTGTTACGCAGAGTTCAGGCTGGTTTGAACGGTAAAAGTACGCACCAGAGCCACCCGTTGGTTCACGACTGTTTCTGTCGACAAGCCATTTCGCTAGCGACGTCTGGCAAAGTTGCATTTGGATATAAAGAACCATTTCGTCCTGTCATGAAAGAGAAGATGAAGTAAAGCCCGGCTCATGTCGATAATGGTCATATAAAATGGACGTCTTGTTTCTACTGCACTGCTTTGCACTTATTATTCGTTTGCGGCAAACTAGAGCGGATGCACACATCCAGTGTTTTTTTTAAGGTGTTTTGAGGAACCAAAACGGTCTCTCAAATTCCTCCAACGGTCTCTCAAAATATAGTGACCTGAGATCACATCAATGGAGAACGGTC
>Ga0210059_1016398_pt1 | contig 10695 bp, 6 predicted proteins | sample Ectturendosymbi2_FD_188042 | JGI IMG/M metagenome (GOLD analysis project Ga0210059, IMG submission 188042) | Ecteinascidia turbinata endosymbiont from Florida, USA - Sample 2 (SPAdes) (version 2) | ecosystem: Host-associated > Tunicates > Ascidians > Unclassified | place: Key West, Florida... | reverse complement strand
AGGGGTTGCGAATGTCACTTTATTTTCATGAAAGGGGTGCCGACTTCAAAAACGTTGGGAACCTATGCTCCAGGGCATAGGTTCTCAAAGTGCTCTGTATGGAGCCTCAGGGCTCCGCAAGCTATTCGTTTTTGTTTTTATTTTTAGAAATTTATTGTGGAGCTCCGTAAATTATGGCCAATCTCTTCATGGGCTCCATAACACAAAGTTTGAGAACCCCTGCTCTAGGGAAGGGGTGTACAACCTTTTGCTATTGCCGGCCGCATTACTTTTATTTATATGAAGTATGGCGGCCAATGAGTTTGAGTTATATTTATTTGATACGTTTAATTAAAGAATAGGTTTCATCCGGTATATGTCATTTACTTGTGCCTAAAAGTATGATCAAGTATCAAACATTTTAACGAATTCATTAAAAGAAAAGTTTGGTCGACTGATTCGTGTCAACTGATTTTCTTGCCTTGCGTTTGTTTTACTTCAATATACGCCAGCATGGCCACCTAATCTTATATTTTAAATTAAAGTGTGGATGGTCACAAACTTCATTAGTGAAGGCTGCAGGTTGTGCACCGTTGCTCTAGGGTCACCTGACATGACAACCACTCTGGTTTTCCAGTGTCTGTTTATTTTGGAAATGTGGACACATATATCCCTTTATTGCCAATAATATACTACTATATCTCAGGTGATATTACTGCTAACATACTGAAGAAGTTTTCTGGAAATATCAGCTGAGATTCAGCAAAAACAATGCAAAAAGGAGAAATATATATTTTTATTTGTATAAGGTAGTGAAGGATAGATGTGTAAGCACTGTTAACTGGAATGTAAAAATTAAAAACTGATTATGATAAGTGCAGTTGTAATCAGCATAAACAGAGCAAGTCTTTCTGACGAAACACATCCTTTCACAGATGAGAGTTGGACACTAAGATCTTACAGAACATTCATTTTGTCTACTAGATAGGCATCATTAGCTCTTATTCAAATAGAATCATAAACATACCACTGTTCTAAAAACCTCTGATAATAAACTTGTGTGTATGTGGTAGCCTATTACAATTATTCTACTGTAGAAACCAGCATTTGTGTTGCAAGATTTGTATATATCCCATTATTTTTATGGTCATTATGTTTATTTTGCTGCAGTAGTGGAATTTCATCCTTGTATTGTTACAGAATAAAGCAGTGCATAGACCTTTCTTTCTTCTACCACTTCTATACAAGCCTACATTGGGATTGCCTGCTGCAGCTGTATTGATGTAAGTCCAACTCTTAATGTCTTAAATCAGGGGTGAAAAAATGCAGTCGGACACTCACACCATGTAGCCAAAACCTTGGAAGTGCGCGAACAGGATTTGCAGCAATGTAGCAGTGCATATAGCGAATAACATTATGGAATGCTTCAGATGGGCAGAGGCATACACATAATTAAAAGAGGATAGTCAACTTGATTTTGTCTGTACATGTGAAAGAGGATAGCCAAAATCATTCTTGTCTGTAAATATGAAAGAAGATAGCCAACCATAATTTTGTCTGTAAATAAGTAGAGGTAAGAAAAAAATTGATAATTTTTTCCTGAAGTGTTTACATTTTATACTTTATGCATATGAATTCTATATGGCAAAGCTTATGTGTGTGCACTAATACAAATTTGTGCGCACCACTAAACTTCACAGAAAAATTTGCCCAATGTCTTAAATCATAAAACCAGTGGCAGTGCCTAAAACCTTGGTGCTGTTGTGTTGTAGATACGGTAAAAAATTTGATTATAGCTTCTTTGTGACTTATTCCACATGCAGTATATCAATCATTCATCACCAACATACTTTTCTTCGTTTATGAAAAATATGATTTTGGGTTTATCTTTTGTGCTTTTAAAATCTAAAGCGTTCCTAATGTGTAATCAATATTAGGGACTGTGACCAGTAAATGTAGGATTGAACCAGGCAGGTAAGATAGAAACCTTCAATAAATCATTTGCTTGAAATTCAGCTGAGGTGCATTATGTATGTACAATAAATATGCTCAAATATTCTGATTTTTTTGAAAGCAAGAACTCTTTTTTGCCATTATATATGATGTTGCTCTATTTCAGTTTTTCAATTTTTTGTGTGGCAGATCTTTCAGTTTGTTTTTCAATTGCGAGCTGATGTCTTTATGGGCTGCAGAAAATTTTTTGTGATGTCGCTGCCTGGTACAGCCCAATGCATATTTATGCATCTGAAAAATAATTTTTTGTACCAACCATAATCTTATGGTCTTGTATGTTTATGCAATATATATACATACACTGTGAAGAGAAAAAATCAAATTTTTGAGTGAAACTGCTTGTTCACTGTGGAAGGGAGAGTACTAGAGGGCAAATCATTTCTAACTTGTTCGTGTTTGAGTGAGGAGCTTGTTGCAGGGCGTCTGATTGTTGTTGAAAAATTTTGGAATGTTAAAGGCAGGGTGTGGGCCATTTTGCATTGCCTTTAGATGTTTTGATATTGCCCAGCAAGTTAAATGATGTGTCCGGGAAGCCACAGTGTGGTGAGGAGTTTTTTGCAATGTTTGAGTGTTCATGCGCGTTGCAGGACAAGAAAACTTTGTGTATAAGTGATTGCTTGCATAATGAAAGAAATGATGAAGCTAATGAAATTTTTGGTAAGTAATGTATGGAGTTGCCGTAGATACTTATTGCGAACAATATAGCTATAATTATGTATTCAATAATTGCGGCTACTTTGTTTGCAATAATGACATACAAAACACAATTATGTATTCAAAACACAATTTGTATTTGTTATTCAAAGCACAATTTGTATAATTATGTATGCAAAACACAATTTGTACAAAACATAATTACGTATTTCAATACAAAACACAATTATGTAGTCAAAAATTGTGGCTATATTGTTGGCAATAATGACATCTTGTATTGCATTTAGTTGCTTTCATTTCAATTAGCGACTTAGTTGACAGTCAACAATAAGGAAAATTGTCAAAAACTTCCTGGTATCCAGATTTCTTTTTCTTGCTAACCACCCGATTTTAAATATGTTACAAAAGTTGCATTGACCTTAAAGATGGAAAAACAATGGTTTTCTCAATGGAGTTGATGACAAATAAATATATACACAATTTTTAAACCAAATAAGCATAATTGGTATGTCAGTTTTCAGTTGACAAATCTGTGTATGGAATTTTTGAAACAGAAAATGTAATTAATGATTGTTTTGTTGATATTAATCAAATTGAATTTTGCTTTTCTGTCGGCTGTTACAAATTTACATGCTGTAAAAAGTAGTGGTTTGTCAAAAAGTATTGATCATTTTATGCACAGCCTATGAACATGATGTTGAGTGTGTTTAAAGTTTTGAAAAAGTTGTGCATTGATTTGTTGCAAGTTTTTAAAAAATCTGTGAATTGTGCAAAACCTTTTCAAGTTGTTTTATTTGCTAAAAAGGTGTTTCAATTTGTGTTTCGTTTCAGCAACATTTTCCCAGAATGGTTCTTACCTCAGACTGCTTGTTCATTGAAGCAAAGGCAAAGATTTCATAGACGACTCCAAACAAAGAGAGCTCGTGCATACACCAGTTTAATGGACCACATGAACCATCACAGATCTAGCAGTCACGATCATGTTGTTCATTCTGTTTTGCAGGATGTCTTTGAAACAGTAAGAAATGCTGTAGGCTTCGTTAGCAATAAACGTTTGGTAGTTCTTCGGCGCCACTTTTCTTGCAGAGCTTGGCAATCCTATATCTTGCCAGGCGATTGAGCTAGACGGATTCAGCAAGTCTTGTAGTCAAAATCGAAAAAAAATTTTTCGTTTTGGGTTTGAGCTTTTCTGGGGGGAACGACACAAGTAGGGGTCTTTTGGGGTTATTTTGGCCATCTTTGCCTGGCCCTGGGCGCCGTCTCATGGGCCATTTTTTGGACTCAAGGTTTAGTTGAAAACTAGGTCAAAATCCGCGTCTGAAGAGCCTTTGATTAACTTTCTAGCATATCGGGAACGAAAATTATGGCTCATAAACCAAAAATTGACCAAAACTTTGCTCCCTCAAAGTTACTCTTGGGGGCATGCCACCGCAGGCAATAATTCGCCATCAGATTGAGCTAGAGAGCTGTTCAAACCTTCTGAAGACTCGTGAAGGTATGTAGCTTGCAATAAAAAAAAATTTTAGTTTAGGATGTTTGTTTTTTTTAACGCTTATATATTGATAGGAAAAAATAACATATATTGATTTATGTTATTTTTTGCTGACGTCAGCATTTTGGCCGGCCTCCCTTGAAGACCCGCAGGAGCCATTAAAATGACAAAAATTTTTTTTTAGTTTAGCTGTTTTTTGGTTACTATTCGGGACTTTGAAGGGTCCGAACGGGTTTTTAGCGTTTCTGGTTCCAAGATTAGGGCCAAAAAAACCTCAAAATTAATTTGGGAAATCCCCCAAAGGTATTGAGAAAAGCCCCTTACCAATTAGTTGTTTTTTGGCCTAACTTTTGAACCAGAAGCGGTTGAAACTCAATCAAGGGCTCTGAAAACACATATTCTGCCCTAGAATCAAAAAAGACTACGAGCCAAAATATTGGCGCGCGGGATCGGATGATGACGTCATATAATTAACCAAAAAACATGCCCCTGTCATGATCCCATTGGCCCAAAACCCTCCAACCAAATTCAAAAAATTTTTTTTTCTAAACTACACAACGCCACTAGTCATTACGGGGTTTGAACAGCTCTCTAGCTCAATCTGCTGCGGAGTTATGGCTGGCCAAAGTTTGTCCTAAAAGGGCAAATTATGCCTTTTCTGAAAAGTTTTGAATTGGGCCAAAAACTGGGTTTTTGACCCATAATTTCGGCTACAGATATGCTAGGAAGTCAATCCAGGGCTCTGCAGACGCGGATTTTCAAGTCAAGTCAATCCAGGGCTCTATAGACGCTGATTTTGACCTAGTTTTCAACAAAACATTGAGCCAAAAGAGTGGGTTAAAGGGCTGGGGCCCAGGGCCAGCCAAAATTTCCAAAACATGCCTTCTTTGTGCCATCACCTCCAGAAATCCCCCACCGAAAACGAAAAACGTTTTTTTAGATTTTGATCTCAAGACTTGCTGAATTCGTGGATGGTTTGGATAGCTCTCTAGCTCAATCGCCTGGTGAGTTTTAGGATTGCAAAGCTCTCCAAGATTTGGGGCTTTTGCGGGACTGAAAGGGTTATTATATTGTCCCTTTCTCGTGTCATCGAACAACTAATAACTTGTTTGCATAACTGAAGGAAGTAGACAGAATTTTTAATTCGTTTTGCGTTGTGAAGCAAGTACATCATTTCAAGACTGCAAAGTCAGGTTGATATCTTCGCTGTAGTATGCTTGAAAACAAAGAAAAAATAAACAAAAATAAGAAGCATCCTAAGAAATTGAAGACTTTCATGGAGCAGCGTTGCATAGCTTCATATTCGCGAAAATGTGCTGGCAAGACGCTATGGTCGTAGTCACTACAGTCATAGAAAATGTAGTAGAGCACAAAATGGCGCCTCCAGGTTTGAACCCCTGGGTGAAATAAAAACTTCTTTTGTTTAATTTTCAGCATACTGAATAGTTAGTTTTCATCTCCTTCGAAATACTTGGTAAGTGGAAACTCAACTGACAGTATATTCAGATAGACCAGTCGTTGTAATGAAGTTTCTAGAAGTGTTCACGAAATGATACGGGTTCAGCGGGAAAGTTTATATTGATCCTGAACAAAACTGTGTATTGATCTGTTTCAAGAATACATTTTTGTCTTCAAATATTGAGAAATTCTCAATTTTTATGTGCACTCAGTGGTTTCAGGTGTTCCCATTGGTAGTTGAAGGTACAAGTTAAATCATTTCTTTAACAACCTCAATTCTGGCTCCAAAATCGTTGAGCCATCACTACGTGTGCTTTGTGTTCCGTTCGCAACGTGTTGTACAGTACTTCGTTTTTCATTTCTTATGTAGGCCTACAGTTAGTGGAGTCTTGTTCTGAAAATTTCTTAACTTTGCCGCCTTTTCATCCTGTGTGTTTGAGGATTTATTTCAAGTGGTGCACTGTTTTTTCGGTAATGTTTTTATCGCACCAACCATCATCACATTATGTTTTGGCCAACCAGGTTTTAGAGCAAACCATATTTGTATGTTTGATGCTGCAGATTGCCTAACATCTCGTAGCGCTGGACTCAATGGCGAAGCCTGCTCACCTGTTTTATTGCAGTAATGATAATCGTATTTGGTTGCGGACTCGTGGTCCTTATCACAGAAGGAATCATAGACACAAGAGCACGAAATATCGTTAGCCATACAGCAATGCATTACGGAGTCGGTGTTTGCACATGACCAACATTGAGAGGAGCAAAATACTTTGTCATCACCACAACTGCATCCTCGTTCACAAGAGCACAAAAAATGGTTAGCCATACAGCAACACTTTACAGAATCGGTGTTTCCACATAACCAACCTTTCGAGAAGCAAACCATTTTAACAGCGCTTGTTTTTGTATGCTTGGTTTATATACATTGCACACACATTTTCTTTTTACTACACAAAAGCAATGCTGATGAGACGTGAACACCGAAACAATGCACAAAGAACTAATGCAGTTCTCCATCATTCGGTCTCCATCATGAATAATTCAGGAAAAAGCAAGACATGTGAAAAGCATCAGAAATTTGAGGAGAACGAATAAAAAAGTTGGATGAAGATGCATCGTATAAAAAATCGATACAAATTGTTTCTTAGCAAGGCATCGAAGGCCCTGACACAATAGCTAACCTGGTGTGGGCGAACATTTTAAATTCTGGGTTGTATCAGTAATGCATAATTCGGTAGACAGAGCTATACGCAGCATGTAAGCGCTTCATACTAATCTGTATATATTTGCTCCACGATTGGCAAGCATTCACTGGCATGCAATAGGCACGAAATAGAGTGTTACTTTTGCTGCAGGAGAGCACTGATCAAAAGTGTCTGAGTGTTTCACTTGTCTCTGAATATCATCATCATCCTTCAGTGATGCATTTATCCACACACCAAGGTATTTCACTTTGTCAAAAAATTGCACACGTACATCATTTAGAAAAACATTTGATTGAGCAGGATTATGGGGCGCCGTTCGTAAAAAATTTATATCGGACATATTTAGCAAAAACACTGCTATCTCTGCGCATATATAGCTATCTCTCTGCGTAGAGATACTGTAGCTCTGTGCGCATGTAGCTATCTCTGCGCAGAGATAGCTATCTCTGCACATATTTAGTTATCTCTGTGCAAAGATAGCTATCTCTGCACATGTTCAGCTATCTCTGCGCAGATTTAAGTACCTCTATGCAGAGATAGCTATCTCTGCAGATTTAGCTATCTCTGCACAGATTTAGCTATCTCTGCACAGATTTAGCTATCTCTGTGAAGATTTAGCTATCTCTGCGCAGATTTAGCTATCTCTGCACATAATTAGCTATATCTGCGCGGAGATAGCTCAATCTGCATGCATATATAGAGCTGAAGCGTGTCGGAGGAAAGCATGGTATAAAAGAGAATGCTCTCACAGAAAGAGCGCGTTGAAAGCGGAGAGCTCGCTTGGAAACGAGAACTGTATTGTAAAGAGAAAACGCTGTCAGAGAAAAAGCGCATCGAATGAACTGGTCGGTTAGGCCTTATTGCCCGAAAATAACGTCGGCAAAACACCATATAACTTTAGCACTTGCAGCATTATCACAGTAAACTCTACTGCTTCGAGATTCAAAGAAACGAAAGATGCATACGTTTGTATATGTAATAAGCTGCAGTATTTACTAATACTTAAAATAAACAGCATTCCTGCACTGAAGTGCGAAGTTCAGGTGCGAGATTTAAAGCAACTCAAGCTGCAAACATGAGGTGCAATGCGTACAGAGCATACGCATTGCACTTAACTAGCATTCCTGCACTGAAATACAAAGCTTGTAAGCTGTGGTTACTCGCCGGTTTGAAGTTTAACTATCTTACCACAAAAATTGTACGACGGATTGGAGATTTAACACAATGTTGGCTATAACCTAACTACGATCCTTGCTCTACAATGTGAAGTTTGCAAACTGTGGTGTCTCGTTGTTGTGAAGTTAGCCTATCACAAATGACTGTACGAGTTGGAGATTTGAAACAGCGTAGCCTGTAGTAGCCTACCTGCATACATTTAACCCAGGTGTGTGCAGGCGTGTGCCTGCACACAGAATCATCAAGCCGGCAAATACAATAATTTTGTTTATACTGAAGAGAGAGCAACAATTACAGGCTCTAGCTTTGCAGCCGGCAGTGTGAGGAATCTCCTGCCTCGTTCTGCTTCCATCTTCTTGCAATGATTCAAGCTTGTACTCATCATTCAGCAATAATTGTAAAGCGACAGCAGTGACCCACACGAAGCCTTAACGTCTTCATCAATGATTTCCCATTGCCTTGCCAGCAAAAAAAGATCGGTTGTGCCACTCCTCAGTAATCAGATGAGCATCCAGTTTTTCACTAGCGCTTTTGCAACAAAGTTTTACAAATGGTGGGTTTAGTTCAAAATAGAGGCTGGGAAATACACTAAAAACAAATTTTGAAACCTCTCTCTTCAGTACAAACAAAATTTTATATTTGCCGGCTTGATGATTCTGGGCACACGCCTGCACACCCCTGGTTAAATGTATGCAGGTAGGCTACTACAGGCTACGCTGTTTCAAATCTCCAACTCGTACAGTCATCTGTGATAGACTAACTTCACAACAACGAGATACCACAGTTTGCAAACTTAACATTGTAGAGCAGGGATCGTAGTTATGTTATAGCCAACATTGTGTTAAATCTCCAATCCGTCGTACAATGTTTGTGGTAAGATAGTTAAACTTCAAACCGGCGAGTAACCACAGCTTACAAGCTTTGTATTTCAGTGCAGGAATGCTAGTTAAGTGCAATGCGTATGCTCTGTACGCATTGCACCTCATGTTTGCAGCTTGAGTTGCTTTAAATCTCGCACCTGAACTTCGCACTTCAGTGCAGGAATGCTGTTTATTTTAAGTATTAGTAAGTACTGCAGCTTATTACATAGAAGAACGTATGCATCTTTCGTTTCTTTGGTTCTCCAAGCAGTAGGGTGTACTATGATAATGCTGCTAATGCTAAAGTGATATGGTGTTTTGCCGACGTTATTTTCTGGCAATAAGGCCTAACCGACCAGTTCATTCGATGCGCTTTTTCTCTGACAGCGGTTTCTCTTTACAATACAGTCCTCATCTCCAAATGAGCTCTCCGCTTTCAACGCGCTCTTTCTGTGAGAGCATTCTCTTTTATACCACGCTTTCCGCCGACACGCTTCAGCGCTATGTATGTATGCAGATGGTGCTATCTCTGCGCAGAGATAGTGAAATCTGTGCAGAGATAACTAAATGTGTGCTGTGATAGCTATCTCTGTGCAGAGATAGCTAACTCTGCACAGAGATAGGTAAATATGTGCAGAGATAACTAAATATGTGCAGTGATAGCTATCTCTGGGCAGAGCAGTGATGTGTCTGAGTCGTTTTTGTCAAGTCAGAGGCACAAGCCTCTCGAGTCAGAGTCATCTGACATATTTTCGAGTCGAGTCACGGGAACTGTCGAGTCACTTCGAGTCATTGGTTTGCAAGCTCGAGTCAATGTCGAGTCACACGAACTTTCACGTTTTTTCTATGACATTTTTCTACTATGAAATGGCACCCGATCAGTTAGAAATTGTGCCCAATGTTGTTTTAACAAGGTTTGATTGCAGGTTATTTATATCTAAGTTTATTGTGATTGCATTTTACTTGTCTCATTCACTCTTCAGTCATTTCAAAAAGTCTAGCCCAACCATGATGCAAGTGTTGCAACCTCTCAGTTAGCATTGTGTTGCATGGGCGATTCACCACGAACGGGATGTGCATGATGAACAACACCCATGTGGCACGAACAAGCAGAAATAAAATGATCACGACGTGGGATCTTTACAGTATTGTTGCTTGGTGCAACAGTGGGAAGCTTTGCGCACGTGCTGCTCGACCTTTCCAATCACAACAAAGTGGTGCTTTGACCAGAATGTGAAGTTGGTGCCAGGCGCAACCTTCACGAAAAGAACGTGCAATACAGTAGGAGCGGTTCATGGCAAAATCGAGGGGATGTTGTTGGAACCTTTCAGTTGGCGTTGCATTGAAAGTGTGGTTTTCATATGCTCAATACACAAATATGACCAGACATGAACATATATTTGTATTTTAATCTTGTGACGTTTCAATACATTGACGGATTTGGATGTAATCATTTTTGCTAAAACAGAATTGGATTGGAATTGATGATTTTCTTTTGAGCTTCTTCGCAACTTTTCCTTCAGTTTTGCGACTGCAGATTACTGTAACTTTCGGTTCAGTTTTGGGACTGCAGGTTACTGTGGACTGCAGGTTAACAGTGGATTGCAGCCACCGACACGCTAGGAGCCATTTGTTGCAAGCCCAATGCTGCTTCGCCCTGAGCCAACCAAACAAAGAATCGAACCGACAATCCTCAGCACAATAGCAATTGAGATTACTTATTTGACCAGGTTCGCTCTTCTATTGCTGCTACGTTTTCTACGTTATATGTGGCGTAATCGCGTCGCCACCTGGGCTCAGGCTGATAACAGTGGCAGTAATTTGGATTTAACAAGGTTAGGTTTTCGCATTTGCATCA
>Ga0210059_1016397_pt1 | contig 10696 bp, 5 predicted proteins | sample Ectturendosymbi2_FD_188042 | JGI IMG/M metagenome (GOLD analysis project Ga0210059, IMG submission 188042) | Ecteinascidia turbinata endosymbiont from Florida, USA - Sample 2 (SPAdes) (version 2) | ecosystem: Host-associated > Tunicates > Ascidians > Unclassified | place: Key West, Florida... | reverse complement strand
CGGTTAGGCATTCTGTCAGGCAGCATAGCTCTACATGAATACTAGCAGTGATGGAGTCTCGAGACTTGGTTTCGGTCTCAAGACAAGTCTCGAGACCAGTTTTTTCGAGTCTCGGTCTCGAAGGATTTCGGTCTCGGTCTCGAGCTCTTAGTCTCGAGACTTTGCCTGAGTTATTTTTTTTCTGAAGTCTTGCAAGAAGCAGCTCCTTAAAAAACGGATTTACAAAGTAGCCTGATTGTTCAAAATTCAGCCATTCAAAGGGGCCAGTGGCTAAGCTTTCTATGTTGCTATGCTGCTATGGAGAAAACAATTTGCCCTCTACCCTGTTTAAAATTTGTACTGAATTCAATAAAAACAGTGTGTGCACCAGTGAAACCACAGTGCATAAATTCTGCAACGCTTGCAACGGGACGTTGGGAGTACATTGCTAAGGACCATCTTTCAACTGTTTTTGCAAGAAGTTTTGTTATGAAAACCCACATTCAAAAGAAGTGGGAGAGTACCAACAAGTGCCTCTTATGAGAAGCCAAACAAAACGAGGTCTTTTCTTCGAAGTTCTTTTCAGAGCAGTTAAAAATACGCTGGTGGGTTTTTTTCTGTTAAAATACGCTGGTGGGTTTTTTTCTGCGTGATGCCGACTTTGTAAAGTTCAGAAATGCCTCGGAACTCTCTTGAGAAAAAGTTTTGCTCATAAGAGTTTTGTACAGAGAGCAAGTAATGCGTCATGGCTGATCAGCTACTCTGACGTGCTGCTAGCCTTTACAGTCTTTCTGCGTTTTCTAACCGACCTACGGTGTTGCGAACTTCTAAGTGAGGGAGCTAAAACGGAAATTCGGAACAGTTGTGAAAAATCAAGTTAACCAAAAACATTGAAATGATCAAAAACTTCAAAATAAAAAAACTTGACAATGAAAAATAGCAAATCTAGGAAATATAGATATAGCCACCAAATCAACAGGATGGCGGTACATCATTTCACTGCTGGTCAGATATACAACGCTAATCTCGACTTTGGCTCATTCTGCTACACTGTAGCAGGTTGTCAAACTCATTTTCACTGAGGGCCATATCAGCGTTATGTTTGCCCCCAAAGGGCCAGATGTAACTGCTAAGACAGTGTAAATGTGTGTTTTGTCTGCATGACCGCAAAAACCTGCAAACATACCAGTGGCGTACGCAGAAAATTTCCATGGGGTGGGTTTCATTCAGTGACATATGGTGGTCATTTGCATTCGGTATCCGCTGTTTGTGACGTCACAATTTGACGTCATATTCATGTTTCCAAACCAACGTTTTGGCAAAGTTTCTGGACATAATATGCGTATTCTTCTAAACGCATTCCCCTTATTTTATAAACTATCAGCGCTCCAAGTTCGGATATCGGAGGAAAACAAACACAACGCTACGACACAGCGCTTCAAAACTTGAAAAATATCAGGCGTCGCCTTAAAACAAGGGAGTAAAACACACTCATCAGTGCGTCAGAGCAATTTATAAGTGCAAAATGAGGCTGCGCTAATGTCTTGTCGAATACGAGCAGTCAAGCGTTGAGCATAGAAAGGGTGCGGCTGGACTGACTGGCGCACACCCCGGTTTGCAAGATCGAATCTTGCTAAACTACACAAAAATTGAGAATGCGCATAAACTACGCAACAAAACTTTCGTTTTATTGTTATATATAGAAGTCCAGCAAACTTTTAGTTTTCCTTTTTCCCTGCTGAGACATCAAATGCCTGAATCCTATGTTAAAAACTGCTGTTTTTGAGCTCGTGCAACAGGTCTATGATGCTACTGAAGTTGGTAATGTATTGTAGCCAATGCGGTCAGCGCTTGCGCTGATCAGCCTCAACAGAGAAAATAAAGACAATTGTTTTGGATAAAGTGAACTATCGCGGAACACAATCTTAAACATGCGTAGTAGACGAAGGGTCTGCAAAAAGTGGTGAGATGGTGTCTGGACGCAAGCGATAACGCAGATTCCCACGGAAGCCTACTGTAATTATTACTTTTTGGCCCATTTTCAAATGTTCCTTGAAATGCATGCAAATTTATTCCGTGGTATTTGCATTAAGTCGACAAAATAACAAGCAAAAATTATGCGAAAACAATTAATCTCCTTTATGCAGGTAACAAAATTTTTGTAAAATAGCAAGCTCATGGGGGGGGTTAACCCCAACCCCAATCCCCCCTTGCGTACGCCCTTGAAACATACTGAATACATTGCTGCACATTCAAACTAGCGTGTGTACGTAACTAAAATAAGGTATATTTTATTTTATCGCAGACTCGTGGTCCATATTACAAACACAATCGAATTATACAAGAGCACAAAAATGCGTAACCATAGCGGATAGTACATTACAGAATATGTGTTAGCACACAATCAACACTTAGAGGAGCAAAACACTTTAACAACGCCCCAACTACAATGCCCTTTACTCATCATCATACAGGGATTCGGCAGTGGGAGAGAAATGAAAGCGTTCTAACATCAAATTTTGGGGTAAACAGCTAAGAGAAAAAATAAAGAACAAAGTAAATCGGATGAGGGTGCATATTGGCGCACAGAAACATGCAAATTGTTTCGATCAAGTTTTCCCAGCTTCAAGTTCTCTTCCACAATCAACTACGTTAATGCGTGCTCAGCATGAATGTGACGTAACAATTGTTATGTTGTAGTGAAAGGAGCCTGAAAACTGAATATCTATTTTAAAGAAAGAGAGGCAAAGCTATAACATGGCAAAGACCATCATTCACCTTGATACACAGGTTTAAAACACCACTGTTCCAAAAGAGCTAAGTAGCAGAGATGAGCGGACTGTTATATTTTGCGATCCAGATCCAGTCCTCAATTTATAAGACTCAGTCCAAGTCCAACCATAGACCAAAAAATTAAAAAAATTTAAAATCCAAATCCAAATAAAGTCCAAAAATTTAGCAAAAAATAAACTTTTTAATGACAAAAACTACACAATTCTTGTCCATTAACTGAGTCCAAATCTGGTCCTGTTCCAAAATTGCGAAGTGTTTTACAGTCCGGCTCCAATCCAAAATCAACAAAATTCGTCATAGTCCGGATCCAGTCCAAGTCCAGTCCAATGCTCATCTCTGGTAAGTAGGCTGAGGCTTAAAATTTAAGCTTCGCGGGCCATCAGTTTGATACATGTGTGCTACAGCCTGCTGCAGCCCAACAATGCCTGTTGAAAATATCTCCAATGCCTTCTCTCTGTCAGAGAAAGAAAAATCTTCAGTACGAAGGCAATGGTTACTTGCAAAAGATCTGCCGCAATTGTACAAAAATTGACAAGTAAGACAAAAAAGCAAACCGAAGTTGCTTCAGGGCTTGTTAGCCCTGTGCACTTCGTGGTTGCCACTGAAAACACATCCAATCCACGGTGCCAACTGTTTCACAAGTAATGACAAAAAATAAAACTTTTCCGCTGAACCAAAGCCTGGTGTTTGCCAACTATGCTTTTTATGTAGCCATACATGCATGCATAGGCTATGCAAAGAAGGCAGTAAAATTAGGAAAAGTAATGATGAGGAGGGTAGCGAATAATCATAGAAAGCAAGACCCATAATCGAGAATTAAAATCAAGACCCTTTTCAGTTTGTGAGTGTTTGATTGTGATGTTCAAGATAGTTTATTATTCCTTATAGTTATAATAAGCATGATACATGATTTTCTTTCATTTTATGTTGTTGAAAGCAAATGTGAGGAGTGGAAAGAGGAAGCATTGTAATGGTCAGGCCCGGGCGACAGTTAGCATCGCTACGCCACTGCAGTGGAGCATGCGGTGGGATATTACCTCGCTGATTCAAAGTGTAAACCTAATTTGTGCCAAAAAGCCTATCACTCCAATAGGCCTAAATATTTTTTTCTTTGCGTCAATAAGGGAACCAAGCGCAAAATTTTTAAAACTTGTTTTGGACTGAGTGAGCACGTTTGGATAGATGAAACAAGTTACAATTTTGCTTTTCAAATTTCAAAGTAGTGCTTTCGTTTTTTGAATCTTTAAATTTTTCACCTCTTAATTGCAAATATTTGGAGTTTTCTAAATCAATTTCGTGTCGTGTGAGAAGAAAAGAACTAAGAAAGGTGCAGGTAACGTTACAAAAAATGGCAAAGCTTTGTTAGTCAAAATACGCGAAATATGTGGCGAAGAAATTTGAGTGTCAGTGCAGAATATTAGCTTATTGCCTAGCGTTAAAATAAAAAGAATGCAGTGAAACATGTGAGTGGTAGTTAGAAAAATATTTTAAAAGATTGTTACTTCATTAGCAAGTGCTTTAAACCAGAGCCGGAGGAAGGGCCCCCCGTACCCCCCGGCCGGGGAGCCCCGGGCAAAAAGGGGGCCCCCAAATCTGATTGAGCACCTTTGCTACGGAATATAGAGACACCAGAACTGAACTCACCAAGAAATCATTTCACACATTTCATCTTTCAATATTCATATTTATCTAATACGTCAAAGAAATTGATCGTCACACGACCCGTAACTTCCTAAAGCCAATCATTGTGAAATGCATTGTGAATAGCTTCGTTGCCAGCATTTGCCTTGGTAAGCTGGCTGTTGTTCAGGTAACGTTGCTGAATCCACGTTGATTGTAAGCATTTTTAGTACAGCCTAAAATCATTCAGGAAAATTAAGTTGTAAGCCAATTGCGTAGCTGGAGGTTTTAGCATGGGCGCAATTTGGTGGGGGACACGGGGGACGTGTCCCCCCACTTTTTCAGGTGGAGTATATAATATGCCATGTCCCCCCACTTTTTTCTCTTTAAGTTTTGTATTTGGAGAGGTTTCAAAAATAAAAGTGATGTTTGTAACGTTTTTGTGAAGAGTTTTTCATGTTAGATGGTAGGCCATACATAGCCAAGTTCATGTTGAAACAGAGTTTGGTGTGCAACGATTCAGGCTCTAGCTTTGCAGCCGGCTGTATGAGGTATCTCCTGCCTGGTTCTGCTCCCATCTCCTTGCAATGATTCAGCTTGTACTTACCATTCTGCAATATTTGTAAAGCCACAACAGTGACCCACACCAAGCGAATCGATCGCAATTTATTGCGTAAGGAAACTAGTTTCGTGTGTTACACATCTTCAGTCCTGCGCAAAAGTCGACATATGGAACAAAAAGAAAAAATTACGCACTGTTGCTCAGATTAAAACTCAAGATTACAAAAATTGAAGATTACAAAATTTTTTCACAATTCATATGTCGACTTTTGCGCAGGACTGAAGATGTGTAACACACGAAACTAGTTTCCTTACGCAATAAATTGCGATCGATTCGCTTGGTGTGGGTCACTGTTGTCGCTTTACAAAAAAAAGAGTTTGGTGTGGTATCACTGATTCTGTTAGTTTATAAATTTTAGCTTCGATAAAATAATTTTTAGCATTTTTCAAGTTTCTAGTGACCGTGAAAGATGGTAAACTGCTTTTGTGCGATATTTCACCCTGTGTGGTGTACTGTTAGAAAGGTTATTTTCTTGAAACAGTGAGAGTATTACAGCTGGACATGTGAGAGACCACAGTAGGCTACAGCCATTGTTTGTTTCGTGCAGAAATTTAACGGGCTTTGCTTAAAACGTTGGCTGTCACGCATTCAGAAACAGACAGCATACAATTTAATGATGCTAGTGTATATGTTAGAAAGTTAGATTTTCAGGTAAATCTCTGAGAAGCTTTTGTCGAAGGCAAAAAAGCAGCACTATTGTGGAGACTTAATTTTGGGATGGGCAGTTTTGCAAAAGACTGTCTTCAACTATTAGTGAACAGGATTTCACTCAAAACGTTGGAGAAGTAACCTACACTATTTACCTGCCTAGTTGTATATTGACCTATAGCTCAAAACGTAGGGACTTGACTCGGAAATAAGGATGAAATATACCTACATTAAGTGGCGTACGCAGAACATTTTTCATGAGGGGGGGTTCATTCAGTGGCAGATGGTGGTCATTTGTATTTGGTGTGCGCTGTTTGTGACGTCACAATTTGACGTCATATTCATGTTTTCAAGCGAAGTTTGTTGACACAATAGGTATATTTTTCTACACACACTCCCCTTATTTTTGTAATAAATCAAGCCCTATACACTCGCCTTATAATAACGTTTTTGAAAAATATCAAGCTCAACGGGGGTTTTAGCCCTTAACCCAAAAACCCCCCTTGCGTACGCCCTTGCCTACATTTATCCTCACTTCCTGTAATGTCGTGACAATGGTGACCAACAAATAAAAAAGACATATTTTCCCTTGCTCTTACACTTTGTGCTTGTGCTGAATGCATTAGTTCGAAGTCATCTGATTTACTGAGTTTAACCAAACCCACAATGCAGCAAGGTTTTCACCAAGTGCGAAACATTTGCTTTACAAGTAGGTTACATCAAACCTATTTTTTTTGTACATTCTTTTCGTGTTGAAGGTGAAACTTGGTACTTTTTTGCCAGTTCACCGTTGTGCATTTTGATTTCATCTTAAATATATTTTCGTGTCGTTATGCAATTACAGTAGAACTCTTAGAATGAAACTTTTGGCATGGTGTAGAGTTGTAAGTCAGGCCGGGCTTTTCGGATCGGGCCGGGCTTGGGCTTAAGTTTGTAAAAAATTTTTGGGGCCTGCATACAAAACTTTTTTATAGCATTAGGAGTAAGGATTTTTTTCTTTCGTGACGTAGATTTGTTGTGCTCACCGCGGTAGCTTCTGTGAGTGAAGCGATTGTGATTTTTCTTCAGCTAATTCTGTTTGCAAACGCAGGTGCCTTCTTTTTTTCTCTGCTCAGAGTAGTCTCACACTATTTTTGAGAAGGCGACAGCGGTGTGGAAATTAGCACGCGATGGCTTTGCATCAAAGAGATCAATCACTCACGCGATTCTTGGCTTGTGTTAAGAAGCCTACAAGCCGGCTTGTCATGCCTACAGCACCATCGTGGATAGTTTCGTGATAGTTTCTTTTTTGTCTTGAGAAACATTATATTCCGCAGTATTATCGTTGACTAACATGCTATGTTTGTGCCAGATTATACCAATGTTTTGGTCAAGGTGGTTGCTATTTTTGGTGTGATAAACCGTGTACCTGCAACTACACCTGCACAACGTTTTTTGTCACTCCGCAGTTGCGCATATCTTAAATCCCTCTGTAAATTTGGCTTCGGGCCTAAATCGGGCTTCAAAATAAATGTCGGGCTCGAGCCGGGTTCGGATTTGTGATTTGGGGCTCGGGCCGGGTTCAGGGTTCAAAATGAGTCCCTTTTACAACTCTGTGTGAGTATGTATGCAGGGGCCGACAAGGAGATATTGAAAGGATACATCCTCCACCCACCAACAGTAAATATAGATTGAAATCATTTTGTGAAGTAGGCTACGCTGATTTTAGGCCAAATGTTTTTGCTGCTGGTAAGAGGATATCAGTGGAGATTTTGGTAGGGGTGGGGCTGCATGCATGATACCCAATAACATTAAAAAGATTTGTAGGTTTTTCGAAAAACGGAAATGTGCAAGAAAAATATTTATCGTCTTTGTAACGTTAAGCGACTTGAACAAGACATCAAATCGCGCTGTAACCCATACTTCTTATAAAATGCATGAAAGTTGAAGTGTTCTACTGTAAGAGTGATATGCACGTGCGGCCAATGCGATTCAGCATTTTGTGCACTCCAACTGACCAGATTTGGACAACTAAATAATTCTAGTTTTTTAATTCGATGAATTAGAACGAAATGACGGTAATTCTAATTTTAATCTAATTTACTGAAATCTTCAGTGCTCTAATTGTAGTTCTAATCTAATTTCCGATTTTGCCAAAAATGCTAGTTTGTCCAACGGTATTTTTAAAGATGAAACGAGAATGTACCTTCGTGCAAGTAAAGTGCGACAAAATGGTCACAAGTGTCATGCCGCCATCTTATGGACTTGAAAAGCGAAAACAGTAAAAACTCAATTTTTTTCTCATTCACAAGATCACAGCGGCTGTACAAACTATGTGACCTCATCAATTTATTATTATTGCGCCACGTAGCCTATCCACTCACATGCAGAAGCAACAATATAGTCAACTGGCCCAGTGTTGCCATTTTAGCTGATTTGCGGTTAAATCTAGATTTTCTCACTGTTAGCTGTAAAATTTTCAATCTAGCAGTAAGCTGTTTTTCTAGGAGGATTTTAAAAATCGTTTGACAGGTTTAGCAGGTAACAAATTCCTCACCACAAACATGTTTCAACAGTTTTTCGAAATGAAAGCGTTTACACTTTTTCATCAAAGATACATGATCTTCTTCACGACACTTTATATTGGGAAACATCAGGACTAGCCACAACTACCTACTTTCAATCATTTGGAATTTTTATTATGACGCAACCATGCTGCTTCAAGCAGATATTGTAAGAATTGTGTCAAAATAACAAGAGACCAGATGGGTCGGTGAAGCTTAAATGATTTTCTTCTGTTCTTTGTGAGCGCGTTAGGTTGAATGACTTCATACCTTAGAAAGTTGTAGGGGCTGAAGCGATGGTTAATCTATTTATCACTAAGCATTGTTCTGCTGTAAAAAAACATGCGACAATTTCAAAGAGATTTTTAAAAACTGTAATTGTGTGCCATATAAAAAGGAAGTAAGCTGCACTTACGTTTCTCAAAATGGCGACGGAAAAATTGTGGGCCGAAATGTGTGGTAGCCAAGACGAACATTTTCTGTCCTCGTCCAGTGAAATTGCAAGACAAAAAATTGATATGTAACTTTATGAGTTGATTTTACCCACCTCAAAAAATCGTTTGTTTTGGCAGAATTTCACTACTAAGCAGATTTTAACTGAAAACTTGTGACAAGATATTTAGCAGAATCTAGCAGTTTTTTGAAACACATGAACAGTTTTATGTGACAACCATCTGGCAATACTGACTGGTACATACGACAGTCAGTGAGTCAGTCACATGTGATGTTTTAGGGCAGGGCTCCAAAATATGGCTCGTGGGCCTCGAAGACATTTTTTCAACAATGAAACAATTTTTTACGAAAACCTTGTTGATTTACCAGAATGTAACATATCCCGAAACAATCATATAACGTAAGATGTCCTACCCTTGATGTTGTGTAATAGCTTATGGGACCCTCAGAAAAGAAGTTAGGAGATACCTGTTTCAAGGTATCGGAAAATCAAAAATCGTTTCCCTTATCTGAAGGCTGCTGCTCGATATTTCCTGGATATGACAGTGACATCGGCTCCGTCGGAACGAGTGTTTAGCCATGCAGGCGAATTATATAGCGAGAAAGGCGCCAATCTTGGCGAACGAATCTTTGCTATTATTTATGCTTGTGAGAATGAATCCACATTTGGGCATGAATTGAACTTGGATTAAAGTCGCTTTGATTTGTGCAAATGTAATTATAATTCTAATTTTAGTTTGATTACTGATTTTCGAAATTCCGCTAATTTTAATTCTAATTTAATTTGTGAAAGCTGAGTTAGCTCTAATTTTAATTCTAATCTAATTTAGAAAAGCTAAAAAAATTCTAGTCGTCCAAGTCTGCAACTGACTGCTCTGATAAACCCAATTGATCTTTTCTACTATATTGCTGTGCTTGTTCGTATCCAAATACGACATTACTGGAAGCAGGCTGAACTGCAGCAACATGTCCAGCAACAAATTTAAGTGTATTAATATGTAAATCATCTGCAAGGACAAAGCGTGATTTGTGTTGCTCTCAAAACACCTCTAGAATAAGATTGGGGATCTGCATATATAAAACGTCATTTCTGCATCAATCCAATGACTATATTGGCTTCACACTAAGCTGTCCCACCCACATTTTGCAACAAAATTGCGTCCATTGGGTTTTAGCCATAGGCTGGGAAACGTATAGCTGAAAGAGGCTCACGGGTCATGGTAGGGGCCCCCTCGCCAACGTTCAGAAAAAAGTTTGCAAATAAGAGTTTATCCGGATGTGGATTTCTATATGCTGTATTGAAACCCGAAATCACCCGAAAATAACAGTCCAAAAACTTCCGAAAAACGCATAAAACAACAACTTACTGAAAACCAAAAAAGTATACTGCACACCGAAATATAAATAAAATGGGGGCATAATTTTTTCATTTAGCTTGTTAGGGGGGAGGTTCGCACCGTTGTACCCCCGTCAGTCACACCACTGTTGTAGACCTGTGTTGTATGCTTTCACTATACAAGTATAGAATAACAGGTATACAATAATATAAAATCGTATTCGTAGCCCGCTCCTGTAATATCCAGGGTATCTTGCATCCAGGGGCGTAACGAGGTTAGATGGCACCCGGGGCAAGAAGCAAGTTTGGCGCCCCCATGTTCGAACCTGAGGTTTTTCGGAAGCAAATGTACTGTATTGAAGAACGTTTTGTGGCATTGTTGGGACTTTTCGGGCGCCCGGGGAATTGTGCCCCCTTTGCCTCCTCCGTCGTTGCGCCCCTGCTTGCATCAGAGTTGATCAATGAAAACTCGAAACTTTACACCAATGAAAAATCCAGTTATTTAACGAATAACACTGTGCCCAGTGGTGGGCCTCGGTCCAATTGTGGGTCGTTCAGCACTTTTTATTGGGCTGCGCAACTCTGCTTGTGGGCCGTGTTTGCTGTGCCGGTTGCGTGGGATCAAACATAGGCTACTGTATCAACTATATAGAACAGCGTAGTCCAAACACTGGCACGCGGGCCGCATGCGGCCCAGGCCCG
>Ga0210059_1016396_pt1 | contig 10696 bp, 4 predicted proteins | sample Ectturendosymbi2_FD_188042 | JGI IMG/M metagenome (GOLD analysis project Ga0210059, IMG submission 188042) | Ecteinascidia turbinata endosymbiont from Florida, USA - Sample 2 (SPAdes) (version 2) | ecosystem: Host-associated > Tunicates > Ascidians > Unclassified | place: Key West, Florida... | reverse complement strand
TTTCCGGTTACCATAGTTGCATTGTCAACGTTGCGTAGCTGGAAAGTATGTCCTTATATGGCAGATTTTTCGGTCACCATAGTGTGAAAATTGTGCTTGAGGAGCCATTTTCCAGTGAAATTAGCCCAGGGCTTCCCTTGTGCAAATGGTTGTTTGTTCGGCTCTCACCATTTGCTTTCACTGACTTTGCAAGAAGAAGTGACACCTTTGATGGGAGCACTTTTCAGTGTTTTCAAAAAGTTTCGGGTTCACCTTTGCATTAGGTTTAGGTTCAGGGTTTAGGATTTCAATGTCATACGAATCAACTGAAATCCTTTCTGACTAGCCTACACTACTTCTCAAGCTAAAATCAAAACTAATAATACTAGAACTCAGTTTGCATGAACAACTGCTTGTCAGGTCCTAGTGAATTGTTCGAAAAATTTTACACAGCGAAGCTTTTACAAGCCTTGGATATGAATCACAAAGAAAAGAATTTTCATCACAAAGATAATCTGGACTGTAGTATAACAATTACAAAACAAATGGTGTGAAAATTTATATTCATTTTGTGGTCTATGTTTGCCAGGTGAATAAACAACGTAAGGCCTACAGTTTTTTGTTCGTGAATTTCCAAGAGCTACAAACCTTTGATCAAGTACAAAAGCTTGTGGTAAATGATTGTGAAATGAGTAGCACAAAAAAATTGAAGAATATAATTCATTTGAAATACCATTTCAAGATCATGACCAATATATACTACGCAGGCCACATCAAACAATGTGGCAAACAATGTGGGTTGCACATGTAGGCTAAACCCAATTTCTAAACCATAAGCCGTTGTATCTCCGTGTGTCTTAATTGCCATGTTCCAATAAAGGCAAAATAGCCCCAGCACAACTTTTGCCTCATTAGGCAAAATTGACATGACACTACCTAGGGTCGGTTCACAACTTTCGAACAGTATACGGATGTAAACTCCAACATTTCACTAAATTAGCTGTGTCTCAAAAAGTACATTAAATAACATTTTCCAATTCTAACAACACTTTGCAAAAACTATTTTCTATCATCAGAATCATTCACTATCCGATTTCATTTCACAGAACACAAGGTACACGCCCTTTATCAGACCCATGTTTTGGCTCAATATGCAGATGAGAGTGCCTGTAAGCGGTTGGTACAAATGATCTAAAAGCCATGAAACAATTGATTTATTTTACTTGATAGCAGGAATGAAATGTTAAAATTATTTGTTTCCAGCTTTTTTACGTAAAAATTATGATAATTATTGATTTAATTCACTAAAATTTATGGCTTGGTGTCTTATTAGTTGGTGCAGTATACTGTTCACATAGATCTGTATGATGTCACACGAGCACCAAATCTACATCCACTTTTTAGCACCAAATACACATGTGGAGTGTGCAGGTATTGAAATTTAATAATTCACTCAGATCTGAAAAATTTCAGTAGTATCTGATCCTGATGATCCAAAAATTTTGCACAAAACATAATCCGATCCAGATCTGAAAATCTGAAACCAGCATCACACCAGATTCCAGTCACAACAACACTTTTTTGCCATTGTTGCTGAATTCAGTAATAGTATATAGGCATTACAGGCGCACAACCAGAGGTAAATATCTTATTTACTCCCCAATTGATATTTTCAGCTGGTTGCAGCCCTGCCTATACGGATGTTTTAGGTTTGGTAGTGTCTATTTTGTCACCAAAATGCCAGCAGCAGTAGGCTTGGCAGAAACAAAGTAAACACAAAAGAGAAACCCTAAAGCTAACCCTTAACCTTAACACTAATCCCTAATGCTAACATTGACACTAAACACTAATGCCAAACTCTATTCCCTACCGCTAACCTCTAAACCTTATAACTAACCTGTAATGCTAACCCCTACCGAATGCTAACCATAATGCTAAGCGAAGCCTAAACCTAACTCCTAGGGGAAAAGATTGTAAAGTTATGAAAAAAGCTGACTTGAAGCATAACCTCTACACTATGAGCAGCATGCCGATTGCATGACAAACTAACCTTTTCATTCGAATTGCGTCATGCCACGAGACCGAATGTTCGACTGATGGCACAATAGCTCCAGCCGATGTGTTGCTGTCAGAATCTTGGCTGTAAAATGGACATTACTTTTAGGTTTATACTTCGATGACACAGACCTTTACTCCCGAAAACATAACCATAACCAAACAAGCCTTGGTAACCCCCTACATTTTGTACTAAATTCAGCCCAAGACATAAAAACCCATCTCAGATAAGACGTACTCCCCCTAGCAGTAAAGACCAAATAAAAGCACATTCATTGGCAATTGGTAACTTGTAGCATTTTACTTTTCTCTTTATGAGAAATACACGAGCTATGTTAAATCGAACATAATGCAAATATTTATAATCATTAAATATAACCTGAAAACCCCAAAATAGCAAGAAATGAAACAAACCATTAGAAAAAGTAGCCCAACAGTGACTGCAAGACAAAAAAAGCATTGCAAAGTAAAACAAATTTTTGGGTAAACAAAACAGCAAGCTAAGTATCTAACCCAGGGGTTCTTAAACTTTTTTCTCCAATTCCCTACTTTTTAGTGGGCCAACTCTCTATTTCCCACCACAGCATCGGTCTTTGACAAAATCGATTTTAACCCATGAAGTGTTTAGTACGTAAATATTTTGAAGCAGTGGTTCTACTGTCCAACCAGTCATTCCCCACTTGGCAACTCCGCCATTCCCCACAGGTTAAGAACCACTGATCTAACCTAACAAGACTCTTGCTACTAAATGGCAATGGTTTATCCTTGCATTTTTGAGACTCAAATTTGAAATAACACAAACACAGCAAGATGAAAAGGAATAACATCAAAGAACAGAAATTATTGCATGTTGATGAGAATATTGACTTTCAGGTTTAGAAAATTGATATGGTATTTGAACCACAAAGGGTTGGTGAAAGATCATAATGGCTCAATTGCTCAACCACACCTGTTGCAACCACAAAAATATTTTTAATTGAAGACATTTAACATTTTAATAACAAAATAAAAAATGTACCAAAATGCATGCAAACAAGGTCAGATAAGATAAATAAGCACAATAACAGAAACATGCCTATATACAAGAGAGGGTGGGGTGAACTAACTGGTGAGGTAAAAGATATAAAGCAAAAAATGACAAAACAATATTACAGACAATTGACAAGCATATGCAATGAAAATCAACAGTAATTTTGGCAAGATAGCAGGACATTTGTGGAATGTTTTCCATATGATTAAGGCAAAAATGTTCACATTTTCCAGAATATCAGACCGAATTTTAGGACCAATGTACTTTGAAGAAAGCTGACCAACCAAGATTAATGATTTATTTTTCATTCTGGCTAAATGATATTTTTGCTAAGAGGAAACTTTGTTTGATATTTGTGGACTGATGCAAATATCAGAAAAGTATTATCAAAGTTTCTAGATAGTTCACTATAAAAAAGCATAAGAATTTGGCAACTGACACTTTACATAAGTCTGGAATTTTTAAAACATGTGCTTGGAATAGAGCATCATTGTTTCAGTTTTGCCAAAGGATTTTACAGCTGTTTTTTGCAATCTAATTAGAGGGAGTAAAGCAGTTTTATGGCAGTGGCTACAGAACCACCATTGGATCTTTAAATTTGAAAACTTATTAAACCATTTTGTAATGTGACAGTAACGCATGAGGAGAATGCAGTAGGCTTGGTAGAAACATAGTTAACCCTAACCGTAGCCCTAACACTAACCTCACCCTAAGCTAATGCTAACGCTAACCCCTGAGGCAAACGTTTGGAAAGTTTTTAGAAAGGTAAAAAACTAGTCCCACGAATTGAAATGTGCAAGTAGTCACTAAATTGTGAAAACAAAGGCGTGAACGTGAGAGGCGAACCCACAACCATTGGCATGGCAGCCTTGAAACTTATCTGTTGCGCAATCAGGACAACGACACATGAGTGACAAACTGACTGCTTCATTCCAACTGTGTCATGCAAGCTGGTACTTTGCAATAAGTTTTGAAATATAAGATCAGTGTGTGATTCCGTAGCCGCTTCTTAGTATATAGGCTCTTCTCCAGATAAATATTGAGTAAATTAAATAGGAATGAAAAAGAGCAAAGTAAACAGATTTGAGCATTGAAGTATTGTTGGCATAGTGTTTGAAATTTGATAATTAATTTGTACAACATGCCACATGAGTTGTGTTACCAAATTTTCAATTTGAGGCTTCCAGCTGAGTTTTGCTTAAGGAATCAAAAGAAACAAATTGCAGTTTGGATTTGTATATTTGTACATCGCTTTGAATTTAATTTGGTTGCAGATATTGCTTAAAAGCAGGAGGAACATTACTCATTGTAAAGAATGGGTCAATTTTGTGTTTATTTTTGGCCAGACTATACTATAGACTGGCTGATATGGCTTATTTGTGGCCGATACTGATATATCGGCCAGTCATGGACCAATACTGATACGTTCAAAATTTTTACATCTTATTTTCTGCTTCATTATCAAAAATATAATTTAGTCTGTCTTTTTTTAAAAAACTTAAAATTAAGATTTATATGATTAATCTGATTAATGATAAAACTTCTGTTTTGACTGGGATGGCCGATGTGTGCTCCATGGTTCATCTTATCTGCTTGTTTATGAAAATGCATCTGCTAGCATTACTGCAAGATAACTGTCTTGAGTTGTTTTGTTGTGCTTTCTTGTACAAGTTGTCTGCATGCGTGAGGAATATAACAGCGTTTTGTCAACACCTATTGAGGCCGATTAAAATCATCTGTTTTGGCCGATACCAATATATCAATAAAACCCAAATATCAGCCTGATATATCAGCCAGGCTGATATATCGGTCTATCTCTATTGTGTACATCGAAATTAATGCAAAAAAGCTCCGAGAGATACGCTACATCACTGGCAGAATTGATTTGAGGAGTTGGATAATTATATGATGTTCAATAAGTAAAAAACAAGTTTGACTGAATGTTGCAGAAGTGATTTTTCAGTTAACACTTTGAGAGCCGGCCTACGATATATTCGTACTTCGATTTCAGCAAAAAAACAGCAGTTTTCGGTTGCTTTACCAACACCCTAGCTCCTCCGCCGATTGTGCTAGAGAGCTGTTCAAGAGCTCAAACAGATCGGCAGTCTTCTAGTCTGCACCTGAAAAAAAAATTTTTGGTTGGAAGGTGCTGATTTTTTGTTACTGACATAAGTGAAGTAGTTTTGGGGTCATTTTGGTTCATGTTGCCTGGCCTAGGGCCCAACCACTAGGCCAAAGTGTTTCGCTGAAGTTTTCATTGGAAACTAGGCTCGAGTCAGTCTTTTGAACCTTTGATCGACTTTCTAGCGTTTCTGGTTCAAAAGTTATGATCTAAAATAAACAAATTAATTAGCTAATTAGTCAAATATTTTTACTATCATAACTTTAAACCCCAATCCAGCAGGTCATCCGAAGTATCAAAAGACTCGGATTGTAGCCTAGTTTCCAGTAAAAACTTCAGCAAAATACTACCACCTAACGGTTGGTGCCCAGGGCTAAGCAAAGTAGGCCAAGGTAGCCTAAAAGTCCTCAACTTATGATGTCACTGACATAAAACCTGCACCCCCTAAGCAAAAAATTTTTTTTCGAGTGCAGGCTAAAAGACTTCCACGTCTTTTGACGCTTCAACCATGTCCGTCACCTGTACAGGAGCGGAGATGTTCCAGCGCAAAGCCACGTGTGTTTAGGCATTTTTTTTAATCCCCAAAAGCAGCCAGACGCCAAAGTGTTAAAAAAATAAATCTCACAGTTCATTATCAAAAATATCAATGAAAAGAAAAAGTATTATTTTCAACTAACACTATGTTGGTACTCATTTGTGTCAAACTGTCACAATGAAATTAATCTGTTCAGGCCAGTCAAGTTTTTCACCCATACCACTTCTCTTAAAAAAGGCAATGACTTTCTTTATTCCAGATAGAGTTCCACGTATCTTATTAAGTGTTCCATTTGTTCATCATTCTCCTTCATTGGCAAAATTGTTTTGCTAAGACCAGATAGCTGTAGTGCATGCTTGACAACTATAGACAGCATGCCATATGACAAACACAAGGTAAACGATGTAATTTGGAAAGTGCATTTTTAAAATTGTTGCTAAGTTGGCTTTCACCAATTTGCGCTTCTCATCAAATTTCCTTTTTATGATTGACCCTGATGGCAGAATGATAAGCTGTCACATTTTTGTATTTAGCACCAATCTCAATGCAGTTTCATCTTTTCAACATTTCACCTGTCAGCATTGCTTGCAACTGCAAGGACTGACAATACGTAGTGTTACGTGAAATCAATTTCCTATCAAAAATTTGGGATTAAAAAAAATACTAACAAATGATTGTAAGCCTTATACTTCAATTGAACGCAGTAGTCTAATGTGATGCATAACAATTAATCAAGTGCAGCAACACACACCTTTTCTTTTGGTTGGACATGGATCTCACATTTAGTGTGAAAAAATGAACCATGTTTATGTTGCTGTCAAGAGCTTGATCATGAGGGTTCGTTTGGTATGCTTGGATTTAGCCTTGCATCTGTCAATACTACTGTGAATGAGTTGTTCCACTTATTGCCAAATCATGTTTTACCAGTGAATTGCATGACATGCATTTCACATGTCCTGTATAAAATGGACTTACTTTGTCTTTGAGATTTATAAGGTGAAATTAATCCCATACTGCACTATTATATATATTTAAAAAAATAACTTTGTCACTTTTAACACCTTGAGAGCTGTGGTACGATATATTTGTACCTGGATTTTAGCCTAAAACCAGCAGTTGCCAGTGGCCTTACCAATGCCATAGCTCCTCTGCCAATTACGCTAGAGAGCTGTTCAAACCCTTCAGAGTTTTGGCAAGTCTTCTAGTCTGTACTCAAAAACAAGTTTTTGGTTAGGATAATTGGATTTTTTGTGAGTGACGTCATAAGTGAAATAGTTTTTGGCCATTTCGACTCATGCTACCTGGCCTAGGGCCTAACTGCTAGGCCCAAGTATCTTGCTGAAGTTTTCATTGCAAACTAGACGTGAATCCGAGTCTTTATGGCCTTTGATCGACTTTCTTGCATTTCTGGTTCAAGAGTTATGATCTAAAATAAACAAATTAACACTTTGACGTCCGGTAGGAATCAGGGATTTTCAAGCCAGAACAAACGAATCGCACGTGGCTTAGCGCGTACATAACTCCGGTGCCGAAAGTGGTAGAGAGCTATTCAAAGGCTCATAATTCTTTGGTTGGGGGGTGCATTTTTTTTGTGAGTGATATCATAAGTAGAGGACATTTAGGCTACCTTGGCCAACTTCACCTGGCCCTGGGCCCAAACCGTTAGATGGTAGTATTTAGCTGAAGTTTTATTGGAAAGTAGGCTACAATCCGAGTCTTTTGATACTTTGGATGACCTGCTGGGTTTCGGGTTCAAAAGTTTGATCTAAAGCAATGGTGCACAACCTGCGGCCGGCCTTCGATAATGAAATCTGTGGCCGTCCGCATGTAATTTAAAATGTAAGATTTGGTGGCCGTGCTGGTGTATGTTGAAGCAAAACAAACACAACACAAGAAAATCAATCGACACGATGCATAACAATCTGGATGGTGATGTCACAAATAGTTGTAGAATGAATACACAATTTATGTTGAATGTGCCCTGTGTTGGTTGACACTTGCCAGTATCTCAAAAATATAATTTGAACTCATTGGCGGTTATACTTCATATAAATAAAAGTAATGCGGCTGGCAATAGCAAAAAGGTTGTACACCCCTAATCTGAAGTGACAAAAATATTTGACCAATTAGATAATCAATTTGTTTATTTTAGATCATAACTTTTGAACCAGAAACGCTAGAAGTCGATCAAATACATAAAAGATTCGGACTCGAGCTTAGGTTCCAATGAAAACTTCAGCGAAATACTTTGGCCTAGCGGTTGGGCCCTAGGACAGATAACATGAGCCAAAATGACTGAAGAACTGCTTCACTCATGATGTCACTCACAAAAAATCCGCAACTCCCAACCAAAAAATTTTTTTTCGAGTGCAATCTACTAGACTGGCCAATCCATTTGAGCTTTTGAACAGCTCTCTAACGCAATCGGCGGAGGAGCTATGACGTTGGTAAGGCAACCGAAAACTGCTGGTTTTAGGCCGAAATCCAGGTACGATACATTCACAGACCGATCATCAAAGTGTTAAATAATTAACTAGTTAATCAAAATATTTTTGTTACTTTAGATCATAACTTCTGAACCATGAAACTCAGCAGGTCATCCAGAGTATCAAAACATTCAGACTGTAGCCAAGTTTCCAATAAAAACTTCTGCGAAATACTACTATGCAACGGTTTGGGCCCTGGGCCAAAGTGGCCTAAAAGTCCTCTACTTATGACGTCACTCACAACAAATTAACAATCCCCAACCAAAAAATTTTTTTACATTGCAAACTACACAATTTACCAAGTCGTTTGAACAGCTCTCTACCGCTTTCGGCACCAGAGTTATGCTTGCGCAAAGCCTTGTGTGATCTGATTGTTTTTGCATGAACCGCTTGATTTAGACTGTATGCCAATGTGTTAACAAGGAGAAATCTTTGAAGAATCCATTGCACTAATTAGTGTCATTTGTCCAATCTCAACTACAACTAACTATAACTGACTGACCACATATACACACTTTAGACAGCTTTTGTAATGCTGGATTCTTGCTTGGTGTGAAAAGTCCAGATCAGAGATCAGACTTCATGTACCCAACTTGTGCGACTATTAGACTTAGACAACACTTGGTAAAACGTGACATTAATCATGCGTAGTACATTACAGAACAACATTCATCATGCCATCCAGCATCAGATCGTAAATTGTATTACTAAATAAATTTTTTTAGGAAAAAATCAAAACATGAGAAAGAATTAGTGTTGAAAACATTTTGGATAATCCAGATCTGGCTCAACCAAAAATTATATCCAATCCGACTCTGGATAAAAAAATTCTCATAATCCTGCCAGATCGAACTCCAAAATCTGGATACGAAACAACACTGATGTGGACTGTCTCTTGTAAATCCATAAAAATGGAGATAGGTGAAAGCCACTTTGAAGTTGGCAAGCTATTAGAACATATTTACAGGAGCAAGCACATGATATCTGGAACTCTAAGAGCAAGTTTGAGCAGTGTTGTGTGGACAATTGGGAATTTTATTTTTGGGTCAAACACTGTGAACGCATAGTTAGTACAAGAAAACTGCATGGAAAACAGTTGGATTTCGTTGAATCTGCTTGAAATTTGGTAGAAGCGTTCAATAAAGACTAAGGAATACAACTATTATTGTTTAAAATTTTTCCAATTTTATTTTTTCCATGAAAGGTGTTTGTTTATTAAATTTCCGCATACTAGGCCGATCCATAAACTAGTGGTCTGACCTTATTGCACACCATTATTCTGTTCTCTTTTCATGGTATTCATTCCTATATAACTTTATTATTAGAACCCTTCAAGGACTGAAGGAGCCATGATTGTGGTTTTGAAAAGTTGTTATTGGCCGCTTGCAAAGGGATTATGCTAGAGCAGGGATCACCAACCGTTTTGAAACCGCGAGCTACTTGTTATCCTGATTAATGCAAAGGGCTATCTACTAGTTTCATACACACTTCTGAAATAACAATCTTGCTCAGCTTTTAATTGTTGTAGTATTGATATTCATTAATGTAAAGACATTTGATCATGCTAATGTTATTTTTAGAACAGGCCAGTGAGCGACCTACATGGTCCTTGTGGGCAACCTGGTGCCCGCAGGCACCACGTTGGTGACACCTGTGCTAGAGAGTCAGTGAAAACAACCTTGGATGTAGAAGACAGCAATGCACTTTTTTTGGTATGTTGTGCATACTTCCAACATCATTGTGACCTATTTTAGGAGAAAACCGTTTTTCATGTAGCCAGAAATTTTTGTTTTTTCTTCAACAAGTTGTAAAGCGAAAATGAAATGCATTGGAAATAACGTTTCTATATAGAAAATGTCAGTCATGACCATAACTTTGCGCAGATAATTTTTTAAATCTACCTTTCTTTTTGGGAGAGTAGAAGGGTACAAACCCAAAATTTTTAGGTTGCTTACCTTTTTTGGGTCTTTAAAGGATTGTATGTACCTAATCAAAACACACAAAACATCTGAAATTTGCAGAACAGGTTTTCTTTGTCGTCGTGAAACATCCTATCAAATTTCAAGTGAAAATATTAGGAGGAAAAAAGTCATGAAACTTCTTATTCGATACTTTATAAATTAATCCCTTAGGACAGTGGTTCCCAAACTGGTGGTAAATTATTCATTGGGGATGATATTTGATTCTTCTTGGGGTAATGTGGAACCAAAACAACAATGTTACTTGACATTATGAGAGATCCCTGCGAATTACTAAGGGTAATTAACACTTTGAGAGCTGCCTGGTTTCGGCGATTTTTGCAAAAAAAACAGCAGTTTTCGGTTGCATTACCAACGCCCCAGCTCCTCCGCCCATTGTGCTAGAGAGCTGTTCAGCGGCTCAAACGGATTGGCCAGTCTAGTAGATTGCACTTGAAAAAAATTTTTTGCTTGGGGGATGGGTTTTTTTTGTGAGTGACGTCATAAGTGGAGGATATTTTGGCCACCTTG
>Ga0210059_1016394_pt1 | contig 10696 bp, 10 predicted proteins | sample Ectturendosymbi2_FD_188042 | JGI IMG/M metagenome (GOLD analysis project Ga0210059, IMG submission 188042) | Ecteinascidia turbinata endosymbiont from Florida, USA - Sample 2 (SPAdes) (version 2) | ecosystem: Host-associated > Tunicates > Ascidians > Unclassified | place: Key West, Florida... | reverse complement strand
CACTTTATGTTGAAGAGTCGGAAATTTTACAAAGATCGGACATCTTACTTCCGACCCCGCAGTCCTGCGCGCGAACCGTTGGTACAAGTCGGTGTCGGACACAGTCCACATCAGCAAAAGTACACGGTGGAATTGACGAGTTTAAACGGTAGCGGGACGACGCAGCCCCTTGTTTCAAGAACTGACGTTTTAATTGATGACTGCCACAGACCGCTACTGGCGACCGACATTCGAGCTCATTAAGTTGGATATTGAAACAGGGAACTATCAAATTTTGCTGACGTATGAAAACGCTGAACAGTCGTGGGATGCTGACTGAATGGAAATGTGACAGAAGGTAAGCGTTTTTGGCGACTGTTTCCAGTGTTCACAAAATTTCCAAAATGTTACTCTCCAACCATGGGCGCAGTTAGGTGCGCCCCACTTTTTTCAGACAGTAGGGATAAACTATGCAATGACCACCACATTTTTCTCTTTAGGTTTCGTAATATATTTGTTCACACCGCAAGCGGTCCCCCTCACATTTTAGAACAAAATTGCGCTCATTACTCCAACCAAACGCTTCGATTTGTTTTTAAGTTCAATTATGAGCGGTGAAAACGCGAATACCACAGAAATTTACGTTGGAAGGCAGCCATCTGCGTCACTGGCAACAAAGCCACTGCGTATTTCTTATCAGCTTTGAAGGATGTCGACGAACGAGTTTTCGTACGCCTTGCTTACCGTCCCTAAAGTACACAATCAAAGTTGAACGCGGCAGAAAACCTGAGAGCGATTTTGATCGCTCATGTAACTGAATTCAGGGCGACGTGAGTGTTGCACTCTTACCACGGGAAGAGTCTTTTGTCGGGTTGGAACTGGGAAGGACAAGGTCTTTATTATCATTGCGAGTATAGCAAAGGCTGGAGACAGCTGTAAGTTAGTGTAGGTTACTTCTCAACTGCCTGTTTTTTCTGCTGCACACTTCTATCCGGAGTAAGACAACACAAGCGGTACACGGAAAGCAATGTTTTAATTCATCTTGCGCACCAAGACGTTGATCTTATCCTCGCGATTTCCGTAATCGCCGCCTTCGACGAAATGATTGGTGACCTTCTGGAATCCTCCGCGCGGGGAGGAGAGCTTGAACGGCCACAGGAAGTTGGACGCCTGCTTGAAGTTTGGCCCGACAGTGAAGATCTCGTGGATGAGGTCCTCGACGCAAATGATGCCCTGCTTGCCTGTGTTTGTACAAAACAAAGCAAAGTGTTCACAGCACTGAAAGAAGCCAAACGGTGGGGGGCGTAGTGTGTTCGGCTAGACCACAGGGACTCCAAACTACGGCCCTAGGGCCAAATCCGTCCAGTGAAAGCATTTCAACCGGCCGAAGAGACATTTTGACAATGATGAAAAAATAATATATTCGCGAAAAATTTTTGTTGATTTGTCAGAATTTAACATATCCAGTCGCAATCACATTACTTAAGATGTTCGGCCTTAGAACTGTTGTGCAAGAGCTTATATACGACTATCGGACGAAGCTTGGAAGCTCTTGATCTAGACAGGTGCATCTGCAGTTTGCAGCGAAAAGTATCTTCAGTAAACAGCTGGAAAGCTCCAGGTTGTGTCGTCAAAAATAGACCTTGTTCGGCAATGCAGCCCCTTTTATACTCACACAGACATGCCTTGAACCATTGGACCCTTTCACAACCGCCATTACCCGCCGTTTCAAGTTTACCTCTTGTCTGAACAAATACCTAATGAAGTCATGCATGACGTGAAAGGTGTGGTAAACTTTCTGGCTTAATTCTTCATGACGTGAACGGCCAATGTAATGTCGTAATGATCAGAACTATCACACCAATATTTTCTCTTCCAGTCCGGTGGGAGTTAAGCACCAGGCATCTTTGGTCCTGGGCCAATGTCAGCGGGGGGTAAATACCAAAGAGGACAACAGCAAATCTCATGAAACGAAGCAGGCCGGAGTGCGGGTGGCGCCTTTCCGTAAAACATGAGAGTTAAGAACTATCGGAAACTCCACAGCAGTGCTCTGCAACCCTTTTCACTCACGGCACATTTAACAGCTTTACAAAGCTTTGCGGCACACGTCGACCACTAATGTAAACTATTAAATTCATAATCTTTTTGAGTTATTTGCCCTTGTTTCAATGAGCACAATCGCTGTACGTTACGTTCAGTCTTTGAAAGAGCAACTCGAAATTCTCCATCAACTTCTTTTAAGCATTGATCGTTTGTCGTTTTTCATCAATAACCAAGATGAGAAATTTGTCACACCAGTACGTTGTGCAAAACTGAAGTAGCATTTCAAAACCCACTTTCGAAATTCGCTGATATACCCCTTCAATACAAATACAAAACTCATCAAGTGGAACATTTTCTAACAGGCAAGGATAGTTCTTGCGTTGAAATTTCAACATTAGCCAAAAAAGGATTTTGGATCCAGCCATATTGTTCCGTATTGTGGAAAAGTAATGGGCATATTTCTGATGAAGGAAAGATTAGTGTTCTTGGGCATATCCAACACAAATTCGTTGTCAATAGTTCTACTATGATTGCTTTTTGCCTGGAAATATTTCCAGTCATCCCCGTGTTAACCCAGTTTTCCACAGAACTATTTTCTTTAAAGCCTTTTACTTGTCAGTACATGTCAATATATTTTCATTTTTGTTTTCACGTTTTAATGTTGAGTTTATTCAAGTGTTCAAATATGTCGGTCATATATGCAAGTTTAGCGATCCAACGACCATTTTCAAGGTGTTTATACAGGTGATGGTTGTTCTGACTTAATACGAACTGATTTATTTCATGCGAGAACTTTACCCAGTGAAAACCAACGCACAGACGTTTGAAACAGCAGTGATTGATGTTCTGATCCCATTTCTTCGCAGAGCAACAAAAAAAATTCGCGAAATCAAGGCACTTGGATTAGCGAAGTTGACAATGTGGATACAGCCGTTCATTGTTTCTGACAATTCCTTTGGTAAAACTTTGATCAGCAGGGCTTCCCTCAGGCCGGAAGCCACGGGGAGCATAGTCCTCCCAAATTTTGTTGTGCTCAGAAATATTTGTCTTGACCATACAATAAAAACAAATCCTTCCCCCCTAAAATGTATTTTCCCTCAACTTTGAAACCTGACTACGGGCCTGGTTTCCCTATGTAAAGAGCAATGCAAAATTTGAATGGCTGGATTTTGACATTTCACTAACGCAGCAAAGCGTCTACCTTGCCCACCATTACTGCTTTACGCCAGGCCTACCATGTGGTTGCGAAAACTGCAATTCTCACATTACAAAAACCACATTAATGAACAGTGGAAGTCTAGAAAGGGTGTGAGCTAGCGAACTGCAATGCTCATATTTTCTGACGAAATTATTCAACGGCACACCCGGTTGCGGAGCACTGCTACAAAGCTTACTACTCACGAACAAACGCGAGTCCAAACAGGCAATATAAGCAGCGGCGTAATTTTGAATGAGTTGTTTGGCACGATTTACCGAGGTTCTGTTCAATGATGGTGTTGTCCGTGATGGGAATGCGGCACTTGTTTACTTTGCCGTGTCCGCGCTTGTAGATCAGCTCTCGCACGGTCTTCAGATTGGGGTACCTGTGAAGGCGTCGTGTCAGTGGAAAGTAACACGCGAATACGAGAAAAAATAATACAAGGATACGATATAAAACGACACGAGACAGACAGTACAGAAACAACGGCGTCGGGCATGAAACCTTGACACTGTTAACTTTCCAAATGCATTTCGCGCGCGCACGCGTTGTTTCCTAGGCAGGGTTTCCGTAAGCTGTTACCATCCTGTTATCATCATCAGTGATCATGCTTGATCACTGCAGTTCAATTTGCAATGCACCGATGATGATAACAGGGGTTCTCGAAACGTTTGCAGTATGTCGATGACATCGTTTTCATCACAAGGCTATTTAGCACTCCCGCTTTTCGTGTATCAAATATCCGAAAAGATTAGTTGCACACATATACACGACCAAGAAACGTGCGATGCTGTTTCATGAAGTGACCTCAACGGATAACTAGCTTCAGACTTCGGTTTCTACCCAAGTTCAACCGAGTTCTTTTCTTCTTTGGCAACACTGCGACAATTAGTCATTGCGAGACGCAAAGCTGTTTACTTCGTCACGTGACCGATTGTTCACACTCACCCCCATGCAATGAACGGATCGGCGATACGCAGCATCTGCAAAGTCGCTTTGGTCAGCTTTACGAACACGCCGTTGTGGATCTGGCGCAAGCGGAGAAGCTGCAGAATCTTCTTCACTTTCGGACATACTTGGTTTATACTGCACAAAAAGTAATAAAACAATCAAAAAAGAGTGATCATCATTTTACATGTCAGAAACAGCCATAGGCGTATGGGGATCTTTGGCTTTGGTAGGGAAAAATTTACGATTTCCTCGACTTTTTACCTTACCGGAAACCACAAGAACGGCAATTGAAAATAATGCAATTGCCATTTCAGCAACTGGAGTATAAAAGACAACTTGCCCAAACATATCGGGCACTTTTGCTCGAAATTTTCAAAACCTTGCCACAATCTAAGGTGGAGAGTTACACGCCCGCCACGTAGGTCAATGAAAAAAGCACGGAGCAGCAATAACGCTGCAAGAAGCACGAGCACGCAACGCTACCCTCTGATTCGAACAACGAATGCCAGTCTTGGTTCGTCGGGCACGTAGTAGTTGTTGTGTTTCCTCGCTTCTCGGGCAAGCCGGATGCCATCACGTTCTTTCATGCGATACTCCTTGACGTACTGTTCGGCCCGCTTGAAGTAAAGCTTGCGCTTTTCTTTGTTTTTCTGTAGGATCGCGTGAGTAACTTTTATATATATATGCTTTTAATTCTAACCATAATAACATTACATTTCTTTAATTTACAAATTTTTGAAAACTTTAAATAATATTTCTTACACTTTTCATATATAAGTTTACTTAAAACGCAAGTCATATTATGTTGTTGCAACCGTTGCGTTGAATGTGCGAGTCACCACGAATGGGATGTGCGCGAAGAACAACACCCACACATAAGTGGCGCGAACAAGCAATAGAGTGACCGTGGCATGTTATCTATATTGCTGCTTGCTGCCACAGTACAAAGCTTCGCGCACTTGCCGCTCGGGATTTCCGATGGCAACAATATCAAGTTTTTATCCTGAAAGGAACTGACTCGTTGAAAATTTTAATGATCAGGAAATCATTCATCACAGCAACTGCCATCATCCAGTGTATTCAAAATGTATAACCTTTCTTTGCAGAAGAGCAGCCTGTGCTTGTTTAGCCTTTAAGGCCTGATACTCCTTCCTCTTCTTGAGAAGAGACTCCGGCACCCGCGGAAGCTTTTTGCTGCAAAAAATACGAACCGGTCACTTAGCAGCAAGAACAACAACGATAAGAAACCGCAAAAGTTAAATTAGTTTTACTGACAGTTTTCTAGGTTATCTGCTATAAACTATTAGTCAAGGCATTCTAATGGGTTGTTTAAATGCTAATGCATGCAATTGTATAAAATTAAACTTCCAATTGGTACTGTTCCTCACCATACACCTTGTTGTACGGCAGAGATTTAAATATGTTCTGAATTTTCCTTGCTCAGCACATTGTGAAATTGTCTTGGGCATAATACCAGTCTTTACTTTATAGTGCAGCCAGTAGAGTATCGAAACGACGTTTTGTTTGCTGGTAAAGCGTAAAAAAGATTTGGTGCCTTTCATAAGTTCTGCCACATTTACTCCAGTTATGATCACTACGTATTTAACAAGCTGCAAAATTCTCAACTACACACAATCACTCTGACAACATGTGCAAGACTTGCATTCAGTTAGTACTGAATTCATCAGTGGCTTGTTCTGCTTGAAGGAGGAACACAGCCCAAAATTTTTGGTAAAAGAATAATACTTCAAACAATGGGTTTGAGCAACTGGGCTCCACTAAGGCGAATGAGTTGAACCCATTCGCAATTTTTTAAATAGGAAATCAAATTCATGTTACCCTATGCACCCTCAGTCCTCAGATCTTCTCATATTAATTGTTATTCTATTTGAATAAAATTCGAATCATTTTAAATTAAACAGATTCTAGTTCTATTTGAAATGCCTTCTTTTTTACTGCCTAGCTCAAAAAAGCAAAGCATTGTATAGACAAAGTCACTTTCAACTTGTACAACCGAAGTCAAACAGGCTACCACAACCTGAAGCAATTCTTGTGTCTTCGTGTCTTTATTATTTTCAGCTTTGTCTGGTTGAAAGCACATCTAGATGTGGGGCATTGCGTTTAAATGAAAAAATTTTGACGGACGTTACTTTTGTACACATTTTTCCTTCCACGAAATGCTGTGATCACTACGCAGTCACAGTAACATGACAGATAGAGCAGTATTTGTATTGTCCTAAGTTTTGACTCTGATCACAACTGATGTGGTCACGTTTTTATTAAACTGCCAATTTTTGCCATTGAAATCGGTGATTTTATGAGTGATTGATAATCCACCAATCAACAATCACGACTGTAAGTTAAACACTTCATCAAAATCTGCAATAACTTTAATCACAAAGTCATTTTACCATTGTACACATTTTTCCTTCCACGAAATGTTGTGATCGCCAGGCAGTCACAGTAACATGACAGATACAGCAGTATTTGTATTGTCCTAAGTTTTGACTCTGATCACAACTGATGTGGTCACGTTTTTATGAAAATGCCGATTTTTGCCATTAAAATTGGTGATTTTATGAGTAATTGATAATCCACCAATCAACAATCACTACTGTAAGTTAAACACTTCATCAAAATCTGCAATAACTTTAATCACAATGTCATTTTACCAGCAAGTTTCCTGACCTACCAAGGAGGCCTGGACCACACTACAATCACCAAGTTTGAATGAACATTAGAGACTACCATAAAAAGTTAGTCCTCCACCAGTGGTTATATGGATACACCACAACTATTGCATCTATAGAAGTGTCTTAAGGTTATGACAGGTCAAATATTTATCTCAGTATTTTCAGTGTGAACTGTTTAACAATGATTGAGATGATACAGCAGCTTTTAAACATTAGCACCATATAGTATTTTGATTCTTGCATAAAAGAGCATTGTCATACATTATGGTTTTTCTCAATGGGCAGCAGCACTGTTTCTGCAATTTGGACAAAATTGGGGTAAGCATACTGATTTGCAGAAATGTCATGGTCTACAAACGTTTTTAACCTTAATAATTTTCATGTGAAATTTTTATATGTATAGTTGGTTGTTTACCAATAACAGCTTCCATTCAATTTTGTTAAAACAATTTATCAAAATTTATAGCAAAACCATGTTTGATTGCCAACAGATGAGACAGTATTTGCAAACTGCAACATGTATTTCTTGATTCAGGCATGCAGTTTCAGCATAGATTGTAGAAGTTTGTCCATTTGTTAAATACTTTTGGTTTTAGGCTCATTCATGCCTAAATGACAAATATTATTGAAAGTAAAATAAATAATAGAAAGGACTGTTTTCCTTCAAATTATTCCCTGAAAAACCTATCAACTTAAAGATTCTGACAGTATCATATGTTGTCAGAATATAAAAGAAATGAAGAAACAAGGCATTCAATTATTAAATCTAACAAGTGTGTTATGATCAACCAAACTTGAATTGTTTGATTCTTAACTTTAAAAAATATGTAAACACAAATAAGAATTTGTGATGAGGTTTTGCTCAAGTGAAAATCCTGGTGCTTTCACAAAACAATTTAGTTTTCTACACACTTTATTCTAGATTATATTTTCAAAACGAAGTATTAGAAAGTTTTGGATGTTGGTTTTTTTATAGGTGATGTCACAAGGATAGGTTTAGGCATTTTCAGCCCAAGTTATCAGGTTCTGGGCACCAATGCCAGGAGCCAAGTTTTTCATTCAAACTTACTAACACTTTGACACCCAGGTTAATTCAAGTGGTTCGCGAAAAAACAGCTGGATTGCATGTGGCTTTGCACAGGAATATCTCTGGTCTGGTAAGCGTTACTGATCTGGTTGAAGTGTCAAAAGACTTGGCAAGTCTTGCAGTTTGCACTCGAAAAAAAAAATTTTTTGGTTGGGGGATGCAGTTTTTTTGTGAGTGACGTCATAAGTGGAGGACTTTTAGGCCACCTTGGCCAACTTCACCTGGCGCAGGGCCCAAACCGTTGGATGGTAGTATTTCGCTAAAGTTTTCATTGGAAACTAAGCTACAATCCAAGTCTTTTGATACTATGGATGATCTGCTGGGGTTTTGGGTTCAAAAGTTATGATTGAAACTAATAAAAATATTTGACTAATTAGTTAATTAGATAATTCATTAATTTGTTTATTTTAGATCATAACTTTTGAACCAGAAACGCTAGAAAGTTGATCAAAGGCTCAAAAGAATCAGACTCGAGCCTAGTTTCCAATGAAAAGTTCAGTGAAATACTTAGGCCTAGCGGTTGGACCCCAGGCCAGGTAACATGAGCCAAAATGGCCCAAAAACTACTTCACTTATGACGTCACTCACAAAAAATCTGCAACCCCCAATTAAAACATTTTTTCCGAATGTAGACTAGAAGACTGTCCGATCCGTTTGAGCCCTTGAACAGCTCTCTAGTGCAATCGGCGGAGGAGCCAGGGCGTTGGTAAGGCAACTGACAACTGTTGGTTTTAGGTCGATTTCAAAGCACGAATATATCATACCCCAGCTCTCAAAGTGTTAATAGCATTTGTGGTTCATAAGCTTTGGCCTAAAAACAAATCAGTTAATCCCATAATTAATTATAGATATTTACTTATGAGTGATGTCATAAGTGAGTTAGGTTTTTGGCCATTTTGGCTCAGGTTACCTGATGAAGGACCAATTTTACCCAAGTTTTCATTGGAAACTAGGCTAGAATCTGAGTCGTTTGAGCCCATGATAGACTTCCTAGCATTTCTGATTCACGAGTTATGGCCTAAAATAAAACAAAATGATTAAATATCTAATTAGTGGATTCATTACTAATTTTGTTGTTTTCAGATCATAAATTTAGAAACGGAAAGCCCAGCAACTTATCCAAAGTATCAAAAGACATGGATTTTAGCCTAGTTTCCAATGAAAGCTTGAGCAAAGGTCATCTAACGGTTTGGGGGCAGGGCCAGATGAAGTGGGCCCAAAAAGGCCTAAAGCACCTCCACTTATGTTGTCACTCACAAAAAATTGAAACCCAAAACCGGAAACTTTTTTTTCATTGAAGACTTGCTGCGTCTTTTGAGAGTTTGAATAACTCTCTTGCATTTTCAGCTCGGGAGATATTTCTGTGCAACGCACATGGCAACCACTGGTTTTAGCCTCAAAACAGGCTGGAAGTGAAGATGTTAAAGCACACTGCAAGACAGGGATGAGCAAGCATTTTCTATGAAGGGCCACATTGAAAACTTTATTGCTACCAGGGGAGCACTTATATTACACACTGCTGCCAGGCACCATGTATATTACACAATAGTCGCTTTCAGTTTAGTAAAAATGCAGTTTCGAATGAAGCATGTGAGATAAAATTGAGATTTCCGATCTAAATTAATAAGCTTGCTTCAACATAGACTTGAAATACGTACTATCTATGCACACGTGGCTGCCCTGCAGGCTGTACAAAATGCTCTCTGGGCCAATGTTTGCTTGCCCGTTGTAGTTTATACCAAAAAATATTACATTGCCTATCAGTATCAGTATGAACATTTTCTAACAGCATTCAGCAGTTCTCAATAGTACATAGTAATAACTATTTTCAACTGACTTGTAGCTTGCTGTTGTTGGCAAAATTTATACACTTGGGAAGTGCAAAACAGTTGATCAACTTAAAGGTAATGATTTAAAAATTGGTGGTCTACAGATGTTCATTATACTGAGCTGTTTGATACAAGTATGGAATGCTTTAAAAACAATGATGAATCAGCCACCCTGTTGTACAGCATGAATGTCTATAGGCTTGCTGAAGTCATTTCAAAGCAGCCTGCACTGTTGTACAGTGCAATGGTAGTCTGTAGGAGGGCAAAAGTATTTCAAACAGCCTTTTATGTAATTCTGCAGCCTTATGAACAAATGTACTATGGTGGCATAAGTCATCCTTTTTAGGCAGAGGCTTTTTTGCGGTCACAGACTATTTTTTTTTAAATAATTAAAAAAATAAGTCAATTCAGTGAGGAAGGTAGACCATGAAGTGTTGGGGCAAGTTTCAAAAGTTTAATACTACTAAGGTACAAATGACTAAAATGCCTCCAAGAAAAAATGACCAAAACATCTAGGTGAAAAAGAACTACCAGTATGGGGCTGATGTTGAATCAGTGCATTTTGGTATTTTGAGTATTGTTTAACCAATTCAACAAGTATTGGGTTCTAACATTTTTGGTAACAATACTGTGATAGTTGAACATAATTGACGACTTATTGACTGCATTTCATTAAATTTTTCAATGCAATGTACTTAAAATGTGTTACCTGTAGATGAATGATAAGATAAAATGAACATACTTTAACACTTTGAGAACCGGGGTACGATATATTCGTACTTTGATTTCAGCCTAAAACCAGCAATTTCAGTTGCCTTACCAACGCCCTAGCTCCTCCGCCGATTGCGCTAGAGAGCTGTTTAATGGCTCAAACGGATCGGCCAGCCTAGTAGATTACACTCGAAAAAAAATTTTT
>Ga0210059_1016393_pt1 | contig 10696 bp, 6 predicted proteins | sample Ectturendosymbi2_FD_188042 | JGI IMG/M metagenome (GOLD analysis project Ga0210059, IMG submission 188042) | Ecteinascidia turbinata endosymbiont from Florida, USA - Sample 2 (SPAdes) (version 2) | ecosystem: Host-associated > Tunicates > Ascidians > Unclassified | place: Key West, Florida... | reverse complement strand
AACATTAGAGCAAATGAGAATACAATGACACAATAGCTGATCAGTGTAAACAAAGAGGGGCGCTGTGTCACATAGGATTGGCGAAAGACCGTGGCGGTCATCTGGTCAACCAACCCCCAATAGGTCATGCATTAGGTGTGGACAACGTGGTTGCCACACAAACAGTGAAGGACTTATTGCAATAATATAAAAGTCCAACTGTGAGTTAAATGTACAAAATTATGATGGACAGGAACCACTTAGAAGTGGCGAACAGAAGCTATAAATCTTTGCGGTTTTAAGTTCAAAACTTTGCTGAGAACACTTGGACTGCAATTATTCATTTCACTGGTGACTAGGAATGGGCAGTTCAGAATAGCAATCGGTAGGATTCGGACAGTTTAATTTAGAATCTGAATTGCCAATGTGAAACGAACAATAGGTTTCGGTTTTATCTTTCACAAAAGTTTTAGTTACGAATTTGTTCATTAGTAACGTGTGCCTTACACGCACAAGGAATTCTTACGCTTGTTTTTTTTAAAGTCAACAACATGCGATGCAACCTCGTGACAGAAAACAACGATAAGTGGCATGCGCAATGATGCCGCTCTATGCTCTTCTTTTTCGTGTTATGAACTGCGTATTATGAGCAGTGGAATAACAAATAAATTGCAAGCCATCTAAAGTTAAAGGTGCAAGCAAATCACGCTGACTCGGTTACTTTTACTAGAGCAATTGATTTAAAAATATCTCTGCCTTCCTGCCGCGCAAGCATCATCAGAGAGATTTTTTCCAGAGGGGGGTTAATTGCTACCAAGATGCGATTTCGTTTGAAGGATTAGTATTGGTCTTAATGCCGGTTTTGCTGCATTGCTGCAAGCGAAAATAATCAGAATAAGATTCAGTATTCGATTCAGTTTTTCCAAAATGGTTTTGGAAGCGCAAATAATTTTTTAAGTCCCCATCCCAACTCGCAACACTTTGTCTATTGTGGATAGTTTAACTTCTAAGCCTCCAACCAGCAGATAATACACTTGGTGCTCGGAAGTGGTAACAACAGTCATTAAAAGAGCATTGCCAGTTAGCGAAGAAGTAAACTCAAAACATGAGCAAGAGATGCAGGGAAGAAGATACAAATTAGAAGTGCATCAAATCAGTACAATTCCTTTATGAAATTCTGACACAAGAAGCTTAAATAAACTTACCAATAACGTATTCTAAAATCAAGTTCCAGCCAATAACAAATCCGCAGAACTCGCCAACAGTAACATAACTGTAAATGTATGCAGATCCAGCTTTTGGAACTCGAGCTCCGAATTCTGCATAACACAAACCTGCAAAAAATAACCATAATATCAGATTATTCAACATAACAATGATGAAATAATCAGTTAGCATCCACCACGATTGCAATTGTCAAAAATGAAATTCAGCATCACAGACCCAACAAGTAGTAAATTACCTGCTAGCAGAGACGCAAATGCAGCTGCACAAAATGATATCACTATTGACGGACCAGCATCATCCCTAGCCACAGATCCAGCAAGTACATAGACACCAGCACCAAGAGTACTCCCAACACCTGCACAGTACTGACAAAATGAATCTGCATACAACTAATGCCATTAGCACCAATCAACTAACACCACTGTCAGAGTCGTTTCTTTCTTTAAAAAATCATTAACCAAACAGGATATGAAGTCTGGTGGTCGAGAAAAAATATTCTGTTCTAATCACAATGCTAATTACCCTGCTCTCACGGTTCACATGGCCAAGAATGCAAAAGTGAATTTGCTGTTAAAATTGCTGTAAGTTGGTGTCCCTGCATAAGTTTTAAATTAAGAATGTGAAGCTAGAATTTACACCTTTAAAGAGACAAAATATGCCACAAACTAAGATAAATTGGGTATGAAAATGTATAAAAATGAATGCCAATCGTTCCAAAAACAGAAACTCAACAGAAGTTGTCCAATTTCTATACATGCACTTAAAAGCACTAGTGTTTCTGTATGCTTTTGAGGAATCAGTCGACTGCCATCTGCTTTCGTCTGCTTCCTGAACAGCTATACAGCAAACACTGTGAAAATAAGTGCAGAATTCTAAGCAAAGAACATTGAACCCAAACAAAAATTTATACTGGGAATAATTACGAACTTTCAATTGAAACTGTGCTTGACAAGCTACCTAGTGCATTGACAACATCACATAAACTGTTTTAGCTGAATCTTTGTTTGCAGAAATGAAGGAGAAGGTTGTAAGGCTTGTTTAGACTAATTTCTCTTCCACATTTTCACCTGAAGTTCTCCACAGTGCTTAATACAGGGATAGGGAACCTATTTGCTGTCACGGGCCACATGTGTTGTTGATTATCACTGGTGGGCCGCAAATAACAATTGATTTTATCCTACAATTATACCTTTATCTTGCTACTGGGGATAGAGCCTTCCTATGACATACTATCTTAAGTACATGCTCACCATGGGGCTTCGTTTTGACACGATTTTCTACTCTAAATTGGGTAACGAAAATTCTGATGCAGGCCATATCAAATGTTCTCCGGGGCTGCAGGTACTCCACCTCTGGCTTAATACATACACAAACTAAATATTTAATTTGAAAAGAACACAAATATTTTGTGTCTCTTCTGCATTTTTGCAGGCTTTTCAGACAACCAGGCACAAAAACAGATGGTTCCACTTTAATTTTAATTCGCCATAAAGCCAGCTATTGCCAGTTGTGTTTTTAAAGAATTTCTGTAAAATACAAAAAAATGGCAGAAAAACAAAGTGAAAATGTGTCAATTGTCATGATACTGCAAATATGCAATAGGTTATTCAAATTTGGCAAAAACAAAACAACCAACCTGGAATTTCCTTGTTTTAAGTACATCACAGACAATTTTCTAATGTAAGGAATATGGAGACCGTATAAAAAGCAAGGTGATCATTTTCTTTGATAAGAAAAACTAAGCTTCTAACATATTGAAGACCACAAGCAAAACATACATCTTTGAAAATCGACTTTCACAAAACTGTATATCCTTCCTGTGAGTACCTCAAAATCAATAAAATATTAAAACTTACCTATAGCAACAAGATCAAAGGTGGACAAACATCTTAACAGATCAGAAGACTCAGTTTCATCTTTTGGAATGACTTTTTTTCTAGTTAATCGATTAATAAAACTTGTCATTTTACTGCTTTGCTAAATACATGCCTGTAACAAGTAATGGATGTCAGTTGCTCAATTGGCAAATTAAGTACAGAAGAAACAAATTGAACAACTCATATATTAAAAATCTGCCAATCTGTCTTTCAGTTTACAAAACTAGAAATTGTTTGCATGAGCATTGAAAACTTTAAAAGAAATCAAAAAATTCTGTCCAACTGCTTTGTCACATCGCCAGTAGACAGCATAATTCCATAACTCACACAAATAAGCCATATGAAATTGCACATGATTCAATGCAAAATTAGACACATTGAAGTGCTACAGAAAAAAATGAATTTGCTTTAAGTTACAAATACTGGGTTTTATTACCATGATGGATAAATCATGTTCAAGGCAAATTATGTTTAAGTGCTTGTAATGGCAAGAGAAGTCCGATAGCGAGTGCAATCTCAGTTAGTTTGATATACATATTATTCACCTTAGTAGTATTTGCAACACAAATATTATAAAGAAAATGTCACTAAACATGTACACATAACACCACAAAAACTTTTAAGAAACTATATATACACTTTTCTATTTTAAACAGCCATTATGATGGTATTCATCCGATGTGTTAAAGACAGTAAGCGTGAAAACTAAAAGCGTCAAAGGCAACACAGTTCAGCTCATAAACTTGTATTTAACTGGCAACCAATTGGATGGAATATAACCAACACCAAACACACAGTTGTTGGTGAAGAAAACGGCCTAGCACAATTCTTGCCTACAATAGGAAAATATTGACAAAGCAAGAAAGTCACTTAGTATCAGTTCAAAACTTTGGAATCTAATACACATTTCCATAAATAAATCTTCCAAAGAAACAGAACATGATAGTAAAATATCAAAGAGCGTGTCAATGGGCAAAACTATAGTTACACACAAACTTTCTACATTAACTCAAAACCCATAGTTTGTAACATATAATACACCCTACAATGCACAAATTGCATATGAATTAAACTCACAAACAGGTTCACCAGTCAATGAAGCACCTAAAATAAGGTTCAAAAGCATGTTATACTTTTTGTATAAAGAGGTAGTTCCACAAAACTATGAACTTAACTTAGATTTTAAGCATTAACTTGTGTTTGCAAGTTTCAAACCTGCTCCTTAGTTCATGCTTAGAAAATGAGGAACACAGAATAGTTGAAAGCAAATTCGTAAATGTTTTTAGCATGTGATATTTCTAATAAAATTTGTCATTACACATTCTTAGTTCAAAGCTTTTACACATAAACTTTAAGCTGTTTGCTTTAAATAATTTTATTACCAAACGAGCTTCAGTATAGCAAAAACTGAATTTGCTGTTGATCACTAACTCACAATATTATTGGTGATTTTATTGATGGTATTTACGTCATAGCATTCAGTATATCAGCAAACAAATTCAAAAACTTTATATGAATTCTAGAAAAAAAATCTGAAGCATGATTGGTAGTTACTTCAAGCAAAGTGTTCCAGAAAATTTAACTTGTGTAGAAGCTGGTCACATCAATGTTTACAGCAAAGTCAACAAATGTGATAAACATCATAAGCAATGTGATAAATAAATTTGATTGTAAATCAAAGTCATGAATATATTTCATTAGCAAATTCGAAGATATTTCATCACAATCCTAAGTCTAAAATTTTTCAATATTTTTAAAATCTGATACGTAAAGAATGGCTTGACCCGACTGTCAACACCAACAAACTCAACTCTCCAATGGCTGTCAATACAGAATTCTTTGCAACAAAAACCTAGGAATGATTATACACAGCAACAATAACAAACCACTCATTGATTGCTTTGCATTGCACAAATTTATGCAAACCAATTTGAGCAAAAAGTTGCAATCACTAAAGCAAAAATCCCAATAAACACATCAGTCACAATTATACTAAAATCACCTGAAACTCAGTATAAGGATGCCTGCACGAAGTAAAGCGACTGCATTTATTAACTTCTCAATAAATGCTCTATTTGCTGCTTGTGCAGCTAAATGGAATGGGTTCCTGAAGGCCAGCTAATTTTTGTGCAAATGGAAGTATTATAAATTGAATTGGGAAAGGTAACCAAGAGAGAGGAAGATAAAGAAATTTAGCATCCCAGCCAACAATATATCTATTCCTTGGGTACCTACTTAAAATAGCATGCTCATAGGCCTGAATAACTTGAGACAAATCAGAACAAGTGTTTCGCATATACAAAAGCTTAGTATATTTGATCTTATCCTGGATGTATTGTTCTCCATATTGCTCCTTTACATCTATGGGCAATCTGTCCCATTTTGCTTGAATCAAGCGACCGTGCATATCTGGATCAGACATGGGTGTCTTGAAAATGCTTGGCTGCAAAGTGTGAACACTGATGTTGAAATGTCTCATTTCATAGCTTAACCCATCAGATAATGCTTCCAAACTACACTTTGATATTCCATAGGCATTTGACATGATGTTCAATCGGCTGTTCATGCTAGAAGCATTCACTATCCTTCCACCTTTTCCTCGTTTAAGCAATGGCAAAAATGTTAAAGTGGTCCTTAAAATTCCAAAAAAATTAACATCCATTACTTTTTTATAATCTTCTACAGTGGTCCAGTCAAAAGGGACAAGTGCAGCAGGAATTGCAGCATTGTTCACTACTGCCCAGAGTGACTTTGATCCAATATCATCCTGAACAAACTTAAAGGCATGTTTGACGCTGCTGATATCAGTTATGTCCAACTGAAACGCTTTTAATCTTGAGCTAGTTTCACTATTCAACAGTTCCACAGATGACTGCAATACACAACCTGCATAAACATGAACCCCTCTTCGATCCAAACTCTTCGCCAGCTTGTTTCCAAACCCAGTGCCGCAACCAGAAATAAACACATATTTTTCATGTGGATTAGAAATATATCGAATTGCTCGAACATAGTGCAAAACTATACAAATACCAATAACGCCTATAATAACCACCACCCACATATTTCATTGCAGCTTTTTTCAAATTCTTTTGATCAAGTGACTGCTTTAGCTGCTATAAAAAAACAACATGCAAAAATGTGACTGCAATAATTTCATTTATATAACATGTATTTCAATGTCAAAAGATTTGATTTCTCCAACCACATACATGAAATCTAGAAAGTACTGAGTGACATCAGCTTACCACTGTCATAAATGTTTTCATCCAAGCATATTAAAGACTTCCAAAGTAAGGGATGAAACTAATTTAATTTATTCCAATATTCAGGGTTTTTTTTATGTTAGTTAAGACTTGGCAAAGTTATTTGAAAATCAACAGATGTGCATTTTTATTCCTTCAACTTGATAGGAGCTAATTTTTCCAAAACGCAATGAACTGTTTCTCTAGTGCTAAGGAAGTTAAATGAAGGTCTATGTTGTAAAATAGACCGTTAATTTCTAATGTGAACTTCATGAGACGTAAATAGGATTCTGCCACCAAAATATCTCTCATTTTGAAGCAATATATACATCAAGACTTTTTAACCCTATAAACCAGATCATCTTTGAACTTTTATGGAAAGCATACTGAGATTGATCATATCAACTTTTTACATGATGCTCAATTTGATTTTCTAATATGATAGCTAAAAACACAAAAAATTTTTTGTGCATCCGAATATATATTTAAACAAAATGTTGCTAACAAACAAATACATAAATTGACTATAGTAGATACTCCACCCTTTGACCATTTTCATATAATCCCTTTCAAAAAGACTATATGTATGTTAGGTAACATGTTTGGCACAACCATGCACAACAGCCAGTAGTTATAATAAACAAATCATTTTTTATCACTTTTGGGGCTCCAAATTCCAGTAGAAAGAATTAGTAGATAATTGTACATAGAAGTCAAAGACCTTCTTATCACAACATTTAAAGCCTAATTTCCTACTCTGCAACTTTTTCACAATTCTCTGAAATAACAGCATTTGAAAATAGGGTGTGCATTCAATTAATCACCTTGTAATACTTGTTGCAAGAACAGAAATGTATTTCTTGATATTTAGCATAAAGCTCCTGCACTACCCTAGCATCATATTTTTCACATGCCATATATACCCGTTTGGACTAAGAGAAACAAATCACTACTATGCAAAGATAAATACAGCATTAATCATCCACAAATAAATCTGCCCCAAGTACAAGTCTAAATCTTTTTCAGCTTTCAATATATATAATGATATCTTTGCAATTTCTCCAAATGTGGTAAAGTAACAATTAATTGCAAAAAGTGTTCTAAGTTGTTGGCCACACCAATATCCTCTGTGCTCATCTGACACAGTATGACCACAAGTCTTAAACCAGGGGTAACCAGCTTTTATGAAACCAAGAGCTACTTCTTGGTGCAAATTCATGAGAAGGCCTAGCAGCTTGGTATACACACTTCTGAAATAAAAATGTGCTAAATTTGTCTTCAATTATATTATCATTAATAAAAATTAAAGATATTCATCAATGTGAGCAGACTGATCATTAGTGCAACCAATTTTTTGACCTAAAATTTTGACTTTTGTCTTTGTAATTTATAAATTTTGACTTTATTTTGACCTATAAATTTTCTGTGTTTGCAACTGCAAAATAATTCAGCCTTAGATGTTGAGGTTAACTGAGCAACATATTCATGCACTTTATATTTAAAATTTTAAAAAATTGGTTGTTTAACTTCAGGGAATGATATTTTGATAAGTACATTAATAACTAAAGTAGAGTCAAACCTGAGAGCATCATGAAGTTAAACCACTATTTGCAAAATGGATTGAGCTATTACCAAACCACGTGCTACTATAAGACCACGTTTCTTGCCTTACCACGCCTATCTATCTTATTCAATAATCCAGTAGTGTGCAAAACAACATTATTACGCCTGAAATCGGAAAAAAACTATTTATAATTACAGAATTGCAATAAAACTTAAAAAAGCATATCAATATCTGTTGTTGTAGTTTCAATTTAATTTAATTTAATTTATTTGTTTATGAGCAGACACGAAGTTCATAGTATGAACACATATACTCTGCAGAACGCAGGTTGATAAAAACAGACAAAACAGAACGTAGTACAAGGCATTGAAGCCAGTGGAATCACAGGGTTACAGACACTGTTTGCAGCTGCATAGAAGACAGAACCATAGGGTTACAGACACATTCTTAACACTATTGTTAGCTAACACGTAACACTTGTTACAGCACTACTGCGGAGTAGGGCGCTAATTCCTAAATTGGACTAGTCTAGGTAAATTGTGAAAGCATTGTGACTTGACACGCCATCGATCAAACGGACACTGCAAAGTTCATAACTCAATCACAGAGTGAAATACAAGTATAGTGTTCAAAGAATAGTGACGAGCACAAACAATCTGACTGCATCAAAGCACGTAACCATACGTTGTTCGATTTTCTGCATCTTTAGAGAAACAGGTACTTGTATTTACGTCGCAGAGCCTCAAAGGTAGGAATGTTACATTGAACTTGTTGGCTACTAACACTTGCTCTCCAGGGCAGGTTGTATAGAGCTCTGCAACCAAAATTATATGCCACCCGCAATCTCTGCATGCATGACTTCCTGAAATTACACCGTAATTGAGATGCATACATGGACGTACAAAAGGAACAAAAAAGTACATTTTTAACTACATTTGAACAACGGGAGAAAGAGGCTCACAGCTTGTTTGCAGCACAATATTGAAATCGCAGTTGTCTCTGAATGTCTTTGTCATCTGAGAGCTCAGTATCCAATAAAATCCCCAGATATTTGTATTGGTCAACAGATTTTATGTATTGACCACCCAATTTCAAGACCGGAGTGGCTGTGCTTTTTGCACTTTTAGCCTTAAACGTCATACAAACAGTTTTGTTGCAGTTGAAAATAATCCCATGCAAATCTGCATACGCCTGGCACACATCTAGTATTCTTTGCAACCGACGTACACTTAGACAGAACACACAAATATCATCAGCAAACATCAAGTGATTTAATAAGACTTCATCAATATAACACCCTGCTTTAATGTTGTTTAGTTCATTGGACAAATCATCCAAATAAACAGCAAACAAGTATGGACTCAGTACTCCCCCTTGTCTAACTCCATGATTAGACACATGAAACGGTTCAGAAAAATGACGGCCCACTTTATTTGCATCGTTTGTTCTTTGTACCAATGTTTCAGTAGGCGCACAAAATACATTCGCACCTTTCTTTGAATTAGTTTTTCAAATAATTTCATGTGTAGTACTCGATCAAATGCTTTCGAGGCATCTAAAAACATAGCATGCACAGATGAACTATGGGTTACAAAGTATGAGGCAGTTTGCTTTAACAAAATTGCACATTGATCAGTATTTTGACCAGCCTTAAAACCAAACTGACCAGCCTTAAAACAAATAAATTACCAATAAAAAAACCTGTGCTGCAAAAAAAGTTTGACCTGACCATAAATTTTGACCTAATGATTAATTTTGACTTTTTTGACCTAATAACTTGGGATCGCCTCATGGTGCCATGAAATTTGGCTTGTGGGCGTTTCATAAACTTTGAAAAGGGTAAAGAAAATTTGACTTTATTGACCTTTGGTTGCTCTACTGATCATGATTATGCTATTCTCAGAACAAGCCCACAGGAAGCTCACATGGTTGATGCAGGTGACCTCATGCCCGCGGGCACAAGGTTGGTGACCCCTATCTAGTATCTTTAAACCTTCGAAAACATTTTTGTGTTATAGAATTTTGTTTGTCATACAACAGTAAGCCAACGACTTTCCTAAACTTCCAAGTTCTACTCTCATCCAAACACTGCTGAGAAACACCACAAAAGCAAAGCAGCATGCAGTTAGACTATTTTATATTGCTTTTCCTTTGCTTCATGTCATGCTTTTGCCTTCTGTTGCACACATTCCTATTGCACTATGCATGGCTTTCTGAACTCTCATCCATCTCAATTCTTCACATATATGATATAGGCGTAGCCAGGGAGGCCCCCTAAATTTTTAGCATATAGTCATTTTATGCTATAAGCTAAAAATTCCCAAACAAAATAGTGTTATTTGCCTAAAATCAAATATTTTGGCCCCCCAATCTTTCTTGCCCTCCCCCAATATTTTTTGTCTGGCTACACTACGGAATTTCATGTTTTTCTTTGTTGTGTTAGCTTTGTTTTTTTTCCTCGTTCATTTTATGCTTTTGTGATTTTGGCGTGCTTTGTTCTCATTCTGTGTTGTTGTTTGTTGACTAAAAGTATCATGGTTAATGGTAATGGTAATGGTAATGGTTTATTGTTTCATATGACTCAGCCAATAAGCAGAAGCACCATAAAAGCCATCGCATGCAGTAAACCAACCATTAGTGAACATTAGAGCAAATGAGAATACAATGGCACAATAGTTGATCAGTGTAAACAAAGAGGGGCGCTGTGTCACATAGGATTGGCGAAAGACCGTGGCGGTCATCTGGTCAACCAACCCCGTTTATCACTTTTTGTCAAGTGATTGAGAAACAACAGTTGCAGATCA
>Ga0210059_1016391_pt1 | contig 10698 bp, 5 predicted proteins | sample Ectturendosymbi2_FD_188042 | JGI IMG/M metagenome (GOLD analysis project Ga0210059, IMG submission 188042) | Ecteinascidia turbinata endosymbiont from Florida, USA - Sample 2 (SPAdes) (version 2) | ecosystem: Host-associated > Tunicates > Ascidians > Unclassified | place: Key West, Florida... | reverse complement strand
TTGCGTTCCGGTAACAATTACATGGTAACAAATATAGGCGCTTTGCCGCATGCGAGCGTTCAAACGCAGACATCTTGGCAGGTAATCAGTGGTGTAATTAAGGGGAGGCGAGCGAGGCACTTGCCTTGGGTCCCCTTTATGAGAGGCTCGCCCTCGTGGTGTTTCGTGAGTAAATTTTCCTCATTTTTGGCGAAAAACCTTTTATCCGCTCATGTACTATTTTCCGATGCACATCATAATTACGTAGTCTGCTTTCAATGGGCGCCCAACAGCAACTGTAGTATGTTAATACTACGCTTTCAAAGGGCTCCCGATAACAACTCCAATGTGTAAGTACCTTGGTTTCAAAGGGGCATAACAGCAACTGTAATGTATAAGTACCTCGGTTTCAAAGGGGCCCAAAAACTATTTAAGAGAAGTGCCTAACACCGTGGCCCGCATATCCCCTTCCTAGGCTTGATCAAAAGGTCTTATCACGGTTGGCTTAGTATGATGACGTCATCAGAGGGCCCCCTTTCAGTCTTGCCTTGGGCCCCCCAAAACTATGTCCACCACCACGGCCCTTGAGAGGAAAAAAATGTGCTGGTACGATACCCATTTTGGGCCCCTTTATACATTATTACTAATTGAGATCTTTCAGTACTATGACTCAAAGGTAGGTCCATGTGCTTCGTTATTTTACATTATAACCATTAACACCTGTAATTAGGTGAAGGTGGGGGCACAGTAGGACTAGGGATACAGTCGTCTTTTTTGATTTATTCAAAACGTTGAAAACGTTGAACTTCAAAGTTTCCATGACGATTTAGTCTCACACCAGCCGTAATACCAAAGTGAATTTTTCCTTGAGAGGCAGCTGTTGTTACGAGTTACAGAGTAAGTCGTGCTTTTGCTACACAAAAGTAATTTATAAAATCGCAGATAGACTTGGGTTTTGCCCACGTTAATCAACATCTTTTGTTCTGAGTTTTTGTGACGTTGTACTCAGGGCAGCGCTACATCATTCGATAACGCCAGATTTTAATTTCTTTTTAAGTTGAGTTGGTACTTCATTTTATTTTTTGGATGTGCATGGGGCACATCTGACAAAATAAAATGGGGCACACTCAACACATTGCCACTACGTCATTCTAAACAAGATAAAGCTTGAGGGGTTATATTGAAATGCAATACAGAATAATTCTAATCTATGAGCATTTTTAGGTTTATTATGTGCTTAGAGGCACATTATATTTGTATAGTAAACCATGAATTTCAGAATACTGCATTGGTTTCATTTAATGTTTGGTAATCATACAAATTTGTTTTTCCATGCAGTGACGGTGGGTTATTAGAATGTGAAAAAGTGGAGAGGCAGTCAGTAAGAGCCTGTTTTACATGGGATACCACGTGAACATTATGCGGTGCATGCAACCCAACTTTTTATTGACCGGTCAAGTGTACCCCATGCTCATGTCGAGTGCGCCCCATGCATGGGCCACACTTGACAGAAAAAGTATTCTTTTTAAATTGATTGTAAAATTTGTTCTGAAAGGCGTTGTTTTCATGTTTTGGCATGATAACGTGTAAATAGAGTTGCTTTATTGTGTGACAAATTTTTAGCTTGTTTGGACTTGAAATGAAGTAGCAGTGGGTGAAAATTCAAAAAAGTGTCGACTGTACCCCACCTTCCCCCAGTTAATTTCAAAAGGTCTCAGTTTAATCTCAAAAATGCACATAACACAGTTGCTCTCCGAATTTCACAAATATGAATCAAATTTATCATTAATTGTAGACTACAGCAATTCTCACGTACAAGCAATTTTAATAATTCTATAACCCTAATACAGTAATAGAAGGACAAGAATTTATTTAAAAAATAAATCTTAATCACAATTGACACACCGGCTACTGCATGTCCAACCGGGCAACTAGAGAGTTTTTTCCCAAATAAACGCCATGTATGATAATTTTAGCTTCACCATGGAATTAGAAATTAATGGCTGCATGCCCTTCCTTGATGTTTGTTGAATTTTGCGAATCTGGTATTGGTATTCGTAATTCGAACACATCGAAATCCCATCCATGCAGGTCTGTATAGCAACTGGTCCAGTTTCTTTCCGAAGCATGATAAAAAAGCTTGTGAATTAGCTTTTGAAACAGGCTTGCGCAAGCTCTTACAGGATCATGCACGAAGATTCCCAACGTATTAAAACTATGCTTGTGTGCAATGGTTTCCCAGCAAATTTTCTTGATGATTGTGTGCGCAATTTTTTATACAGACTATATACACCAATAATCCTGTTTCATGAACGCTACAGTCTGCAGAAAATATACAAATAATAGTACACTTAGTAGTTAGAAAATAGACTGACTTTGTTAAAACAGGGTGTCTCGCGTGCCTTTTTCTTAGCAAAACTGCGAGTTACAGTATCAAAGTTTATATGCTTTGCAATGTCAGACTCAATACTGAGCCTAGCCAGGTTGTTCAGGCGATCCTGGCCCATGGTGGACCTGAGACAATTTTGATGACTTGCTTGCTGAAGCTCTTTTCCGCTGATGCTACTGTGGCTGGTGCTGAAAGGAGCATCCTCAAGCTGACAATGAAGTTGGGAAATATACTTTCTAATTTCTATTCTGCCAATGCATTTAACAGTCCCAAAGCACCCAACTGTTTTCTACCAATATTGGCATTGTGAACCATTGTTATGTGATTCATTTCCTGAACAAGGTCTACTTTGCTGATGTCTTTAGAATACTCTTCAGCTAGTTTAGATGCTTTGCACCTCAGTTCCTCTTCTGACATCTTTTGGTAGTTCCAAAGAAAACTGAAGGTGTCAGAAATCTGTTTTGCTGCACTGAAACGAACTGTAAGCCCTCCAATAACATTATCCAATATTACATAGAATATATGCTTTCGGAAGTGGGCTTCCTCAGAGGATTCATCTCTTTCATTCATGTTTTCTTCAGGTGCATCCAGGGGCGGAGCCAGACATTTTCATTTGGGGGGCCACTGGAGGGGCCACTTTTGCAACAAGGGGGGCTGTCAATGGTCTGTGTAGGACTTTCAGAAAAAGACCTGAAAAATTTTTGGGGGGCCACTGGGGGGACCAGGCAAAATTTTTGGGGGAAGTGGCCCCCCCTGGCACCCCCCTAGCTCCGCCCCTGGGTGCATCCTCATCATGGAATCTCGTTCTTTATACCGAAGTGGTACTACGGATCCTAAACAATTTACTTCTGACTGAAGGCTAGATGCAACAAGCTCAGCTTCATTCCACATGGCTTTCCAGTTGTCCCGAAGAGCCACTAGTTGTGTAAGCAAGCTTTCTACATTTGCAACTTCCATATCTAAAAGTCGCATCACTAGCTTGAAATGACTTCTTAGCCTTAATGCCAGCCTCCACTGGGCGGCGTCGCATTGTACTTGAGCATATGTGAACTCCAGCATGCATCAAATCCTCTGTAAGCCCAAACTCATCTTCCGTGTATACTTTCTGCAAGTTTCAAGGGCTATTTGGATATAGTCTTAGTGTTGCGAAAGCGTAAAAATACTACTCCGTTCCTTAGGTGGGATAGCTGCCGTTACAAATAACAGAAATTTTAATATGTGTAACTCTCAACCACACAACAGAAATAACTGGCTTTCATTCTACAATACTATTGAGCGGGGTAAAATCGTACGTGGCGTCATGAAGTTCCGACACGTCACGCTGTACGTAGTGCATTGGGCTAGCAATGCAACAACAGCAATTGAGATTTTCCCAAACGCACACCAAACGAAATGGCGATAAATCGTGTACGACTGAAGAAGCAACTTCAGTCAATTAATTTGCACAAGACTGTATACATAAAACTGTAACAATAAAAACTTTGTGCATAATTGCTCATTGCATTTTTTAACTTTGAGGTTCATGGGCCCCCTAGACTCTTGTGGGCCCCGGGACGGCGGCCCGGCTGCACCCCCCTCTCGTGGGGCCTGTCCACCACTTCTTTTCACACAGAAAACTACGTGACTTGTTAGAATACGTCTATGAAGGCTTGTGGCTACACGTCCTAATTGTTAAGGTTTAGTTCTGATTTCTGAGTGAGTTCCCAGACATTTGAGGCTCGTGACAAGATGAAGATCCCAGACGTTTGCAGCTCTCGATTCGAAGTGATGCTGACCAGTCTTGCTAGGTGAAATCAAGTCACAATTTGCGGTTTCGCTAACGACCATGGCAATGCTTCTTTGAAAAGAACTGCCCGTTTTGAAAATCTGCAGTTGGTCTATTGAGTAAATTATCGTAATATACCTGGCTATTGCTTCCAACGAAGCGCATTTTTGTGACTGTTGCCGTGACATGAGGCATTTTCTTTGTGGTTTGGAAAGGGTAAAGAGTTTTGTGAACGTCCATTTGCACTGCATCGTTACCAACCTGAAAACGACAAGCAAAATATCGACGTTGCCCCGCCTGGAAAAATTTTTACGGACGCCCATGGCTACGGGCTTGGCTGTGCGTACTTTTGCTTTTTACATACGATGCACACCATTTGTTTCGAAACTGATTGCCCCCAACTACGTACTGTATGTGACGCACTGACGAAAGCGGAAGTCACGCTCATTATTGCACAGAGACGCACTATTTCCAGATTCAATAAAACGTTAGAAGCCATAGCTGGCACAACATTGAATGACTGCCCGGTCATTGGTTAGCATATGCACACACAGAAGAGATAGAAAAAAGTGTAGCATGAGGCGTAGTGACACTAGAATACCCTGCACTTTACATAAAGACGAAGATAGAAGCAAAATCTTTTCAGGAAGTTAGGTTAGAGCTTGCAGCCTTGCTGTAACTATAAGTTGCGATGCTAGTTTCGCGCTCGTTTTTACCAGATAAGGAAAAAGTATCACAAGAAGCAAGATTTAAATTAGATCCTGAGCAAAATCTTCAGATTAAGAGACGTGAGAGTCAATCTTACCTTCTGCCCCTTTTATCGAGGACTTGTATCATAAAGTTCTTAAGCAAGACAAGCTTAGCTTGTCAATAAAACATGAAAAAGTATTGGTGGGGAGTTATTGTTAACAGTAAGCAACAGAAGGCGATTTGGTGGAGGCTGGTAGCAAAAAGTGCAGTAGAATATGCATAGCTAAGTCACACGTGCATTCATTAGAAGGCATAAAACCATACTAGATTTTCACGCGACAGGTATCAAAAGCAATAAATAGTACAAGTGCATATGTAATGGCATGAGTACAAACCAAACAAAACTTATTTGCTAGAGACTCACATTTCTAAGAAACCAGCATGCACCTGACCAGAAAAGCACAAAACACTGTAAGCGAAATGTTCAAGAACCATAGACGCCAATATTTGCGAAATTAACCCATCTATAAACAGTGACGGATTTACGCAGGGGCCATGGCCTAGGGCCCCGCGAAAATCCTTCCTTTGACGACTCATTACTAACTTAAAATCATTACTAACTTAAAATTAGCGAAATTGCGCAGAGGCATAACTTCACAATATACTTTGAAACGAGCGAAAATGCAAACGTGAAGACTTATCAGTACAATAACAACACGATAATATTGCTTGTTACGCAATATAAGAATGTCAATACTGCTTTTCTTCGGAGGTCTGCAGTGTGTGGCGGTCTTGCATTAGAATCTGATGTTACGGCCGTACTAAATTGCGAAAAACTTATTGACAATTTCACTTGCCTGAAGGCACGAAAAACCTTTTGTGATAGACTGTGAGCTGTTGGGTATGTTGGTGGCAAACGTTTGGTTAGGTATCAGCTGATGCAAATAGTTATATATTTGCCCTCTTCTCTTCATGGATATAATTGCATGTGATAGTGAGAGCTACCTGTGGTAACGGTTTCAAATGTGCTTTACAGAAAGACTCAGAAATAGTAGTGGTGTAGCTAGACATTTTGATTGGGGTGATCGCTGATCAAAAACACGGACGCCTCGCTTTGCTCATGAACTTAAAGAAATATTCACCAAGTGACGTCATTTTACTACAGTGGCCCACGTGTCTCCTTGGGTTTCGCCTCTGTTCTAAAGAATACCTTGTTGTTCTGTGTAGTGTTTTATAGCAAAGGTAGAGTTTCAAAGCTTTATAAAATTTCTTTTTTTAATTTATCAGTGGTGGGTTTTAGGTGTCAAAGTTGTAGCAAACTTGCAGTAAATCATTTAGTCATTTCTGGAATACTACAGCCCTAGTCACTGCAGCACAGTGGTCTCTAGTAATAAGCGATTTGTGAAATGCACTGTTTCTGAAATATATGAGCCTTAGCAGGCAAATCTGTAGCGTTTTTGATGCGCATCCTACGTTTAGTTGTTTCCAAGTAGATTGCCAGTATTCAGAGCTTGCTTGTAGAAGCTCTAGATATAGATGTTAGTTAAATCAGCTAAAACAGTTTCTCGTGAGTTTTCCTTGGAAATACGTGTCTACATTGGGCTTACTTCCAAGGGCGTACGCAAGGGGGTCGGGGTTAACTCCCCCCCTTGAGTTTGATATGTTACAAAAACTTTACTACCTGCGCAAAGGAATGTTGATTTGTCGACCTAATGCAAATTCCACGGAATAAATTTGCATGCAAATTTCAAGGAACATTGTATATGGGCCGAACAGTAATAATTAGGATTTGGTGGGAATCTGGGTTATGGTCTGCATCCAGGAATCATCTCATCACTTTTTGCAGACCTTTCATACACTGCGCATGTTTAAGATTGTGTTCCTTGATAGTTCACTTTATCCTAAACAATTGTCTTTATTTTGTCTGCATGGCTGATCAGTGCATGCGCTTACAGCATTGGCTACATCAACAATTTCTGTAGCGTGATGGAACTATTGCACGAGCTCAAAAACAGCAGTTGTTAACAGAGAAGCATTCAGGCATTTGATAATGTCTCAGCAAGGAAAAAGGAAAACTAAATGTTTGCTAGACTACTATACGTAACAAAAGAAACGAAAGTTCTCTCGCGTACTTTATGCGCACTCTCAATTCTTGTGTAGTTTAGCAAGATTCGATCTTACAAGCCGGGGCGCGCGCCAACCAGTCCAGCCACACACCTTCTATACTCGTATTCGCCGAGACATTAGCGCCTGATTTTGCAGTTGTAAATTGCTCTGACGTAGTGATGAGTGTGCTTTACCAAGGCCTCCTAGAAAATACTTTTTATTCGGATATATACATACCCTGCAGAGTTTGTTTTTGCTCCGCGACTCGGGAAAGGTTGGCGACCACTGTTATAGACATTTCGCAGGGTGGCCTTTTGTTTTAGTCACTAGAAATGGTTGGCATTGCTTTGATAAGCTACTTAGTTTTTATTAAGCTTTCTGAAAGTGACGAGTATCACTGTATCAGAAGTGTTCTTCTCAGCGCGATTTTGCTGTTAAGTACAGTCATTTCAAGCTGAATGTTGTGATTACATCGCTTGACAGTGTGTGTAACTGTTGTAATGTGTCGTTGAAATCAAGGAATTTGTGCAAATCTTTGCAGTACCCATGTAGACTGCATTGTTAAACACAAATATCGCGAAAATCAGTCCCGCAGCTCCACTGAATGCTTGGCAAACGCTAGCCAGACAGATGATTCGCTGTGACGTACGCACGTTTTTGGCGCACGCTGACAGGCCTTTTCTAACTAGGCGGCCTTGGTTTTACTCCCCTGTTTCAATGCACAGCCTGGTATTTTTGCAGTTATGAACTGTTGTGTCGTAGCGTTGAGCGTATTTTCCTCCGATATCCTAACTTGGATCGCTGATAGTTTATATTCAGTGCAATGACACATCAAATAAGGAGAGTGCGTGCGGAAGAATGTTATCAACAAACTTCGCCAAAACGTTGGTTTGGAAACATGAATATGACGTCAAATTGTGACGTCACAAACAGCGCACATCAAATACAAATGACCACCATATCTCACTGAAACGAAAACCCCCCATGAAGCTTTTCTGCGTACACCATTGCTTACTTCACGCAGTTAGCTGAGGGTGTTGCGAGAATACTTTGTTGTGCAAAAATGGTCTTCATCCGGTTTACCATCAGACTATAGAATAGAGGATTAAAACACTATATTGTGTGTTGCGTGGGAAATGGCAACTTAAAACGGAATAAATAAATCATGTGTCCACTGAATGGATTGTGCTTTTTTGGTCCGTAAAATATGTGGTTACTATAAGAAAGCAGTTTACGTACAGCTAATCAGATCGACAACTAGACGATATTTTCGATGGCGGCAACACCATCCCGCATGAAAACGTATGTATATATCCGAAAAATAAACCTACAAAAATGCTAGAAATCACGGAAATTTAACAAAGAGGACTTCTCAACTACGCGAAAAAGCTATAAATTCCAAGAAAAAATCCCATTGCCGTTCGTTGTTGAGAAGAATGTAGGAAACGCTTTAATTTCTGTTGAAGATCTAAGTCGAAGGTTTTCAACCTATGGGCCATTGCCCAGTAGTGGGCCTTGACGCTGTTTTCAGTGGGCCACAGAGCTTTTCTACCATAAACTCAAAATTGCGTGTTACAACTTTTCTTTCTTTATCTTGGTGAAACTTACAACCGTACATTAAACACTATCGTGGTAAAATGCTTCAAATCTGAACCATTTCTGTTAAACAGTTTCAAATTAATTTAGTGGGCCATGAGCAAAAAAAGGTTGAAAACCCCTGATCTAAGCTAAGGCAATCGTAGAACCAAAGTCGGCACCACAAAAGATAAAATTTTGAGGGGGCATTACAAGTAAGAGGGACATAGTTTCACGCTTTTAAAACAAGCGACCAAACAGGTCACACCTTGCGTGATGCCCCAAAAACTAAGATGGCCTAGGGCCCCGCGCTCCCTAAATCCGTCCCTGCCCATAAGTGTTACTTCATCAAAGACACCTACATGAAGGTTAGGAACGGCGGAATCTTTGGTATGTTAAAAACAAAAGTGATATGAAACCTTGTAAAGAAAATGTTATTTGAAGGTGTTTTAGATAACCCAAAAGAATGTCTTGCTACCCTGAAGCTACGAGTGTTAAGACTTCGTTCACAGCATCATCTTAAGAAAATTACTAGGATGAAATCTTTTGTTTCTCTTGGACAAAACAACGAAAATTGTCATCTAGCCTTGTAGCAAAGCATAACCTCTTTTTCTTTCGACTGATCTTTTCTGCATGACACCCTTCTTTATTAAAAAATCAGGTCTCAATGTTTTACGACACTGATAAACTCAAACTGGAACTTTTTCACGAGGGTCAATAGCGTATCGCATTATGAAAGAATGTTTATTAGCGTTAAATATGCCAAATCCTTGAAATGACGATGGATATTCCAGTTCTATACCAAGGATGTCCAAATTGTGGCCCGGGATCACATTACACATAGCCCGCTGCTTTGATTTCAGGTTGTGCTGTATACAGCCCGCTACACCCTAGAATGGATTACGCTTTTACGTCGTAGCACCCTCGGTTTATCGATATTGGACATTTCCGGTTGTGCTTTGATGTGGCGAGAGCGAAGATGTGCGCGAAAGCGTCACAGAGGAGTGCTTCTGCTTCAAACCCTAAGCGAAACGCACGTACTATGCTAACCCTAAGAAATGTCGAAAGGGAATGCTGGCCCACGGGTGCCTTCACATCATCAAATTTGACCCTCTTATAAAAATGTTTTGAAACCCCTGCTCTAAACTCATTGAGGATTGGGTAATCACAGCGGTTGGAATACTGGTTGTCATAGCTGATTACATGGAAGAAAAAATAAATAAGCATTCTAGGTCATTACTACTGAATTTGCAAATCAATACACTGGCATCAGTATTTGTAGTGATGTCAAATTAGCACCATTTTCAATGTCTTTGAAACGAACCATTTTTATGGATACCCTTTGTCTAAGTAGGTAGGCTTATTGATGCATTTTTGTGACTCAAACCATCAAGTAGCAGAAATGCAATAAAAAGAGCAAATCACCAAATAGCAAATTAATTTGATGTTAAAAAAAAATAAAATGGAGAAAACAATTGAGCACTTAGGAATTCTGCAAGGTGTGTCAAACTACATATTTGAGACACAAAGGGTTGGCGAAAGACCTTATGGGTCAACTACTCAGCCAGCCCTATTGTTGAAATGCAGTAAATCAATACTGAATTGAAGAAGTTTCACGTGAAGCAGAAAAATGATGAAGCAAAACGCTATAATTTAAACCTTGCACGGAAGTTAGTAACAACAACATAAAAAAAACAAGAACAGTGAGGGTGAAAAGCATGACTACATGCAGGGAGTGAGGTGAATACAAAGGAAAGTGAAGGATACTAAAGAAAGAAAATCCAGAGGGAGGTCATATAGAGGAGTGCCAAAAAGGACTTCACTTGTTTAAATTCCAAAGTTGTCTGTAACAATCATTGGATATCACACGAAATTCCCTGCCTTTGGTAGGGCAAAAAGTGGTAATTTTTGTGGGTCGAAATATGTGGCCTTTCAGAGAACCACCGCAGTTTGAAAGTGCCCATCATCAATTCAAAAACTTTTGAAGCGGGTCCAAAAAGATGGGCTCCATTTTTCACATGCTACACAGAAACTAAGAACATTGTTGATGTCCCAAATAATTTATCATATCCACAAAACGTTTTTGAAATATATATCCTAAAGCAAAGGTTCCCAACCTGGGGTACATGTACCCCTAGGGCAGGGCTTTTTTTCAGGCGTTTTAGGGACCTGATTCGGGTCCCTAGAATTTCAA
>Ga0210059_1016390_pt1 | contig 10699 bp, 5 predicted proteins | sample Ectturendosymbi2_FD_188042 | JGI IMG/M metagenome (GOLD analysis project Ga0210059, IMG submission 188042) | Ecteinascidia turbinata endosymbiont from Florida, USA - Sample 2 (SPAdes) (version 2) | ecosystem: Host-associated > Tunicates > Ascidians > Unclassified | place: Key West, Florida... | reverse complement strand
GACGTAAGAATGTGATGTGTTTGTAAATTAAATATCTTATTGCGGCAGCTAAGGGAGTTTTTATTTTAGTATTCAATGAGTTGTGTTGTGGAGTGATTTGTGTACGGCACGAGTCTCTCTCAGTGATGCTGCAATGTGCATGAATTTAACAAATGAGTCTTGGTTCAACACAGTGATATCGTACGTTATTTTATAGTCATTGTGATTACAAACACAACTGCATTTCATATGTCTGACTGGAAATTTTCTGAAGGGGATCGTTAGGTTAAATTGGGTTGCAAAATGGGTCACTGCATGAAAAAGGTTGAAAACCACTGGTTTAGAGGTTCTACGCATTTTCTCTCGTAAAATGTTGGTGAGCCAATTGAATATTAGAGGTGTTTGCAGTTGCCACGCTTCAATAAATTTATTTTGACTCAGAAAAATTTTAATTGTTTTGTTCGTTACAGAACAAAACCAACCCTTCGGTGTAAGGACAGGAGGTGATGCCCTGGTGTAGGTCCCATGTTCTGGTCTCCTACCTACTATTGAAGTAGGCCTATGTTATTTGAGAAAGTGGAGAAGGGGCGAATCATTACTTTTTATTTTAAATCAAGCACAGTCGATGTAGGCGAGTGTATACAGCCCCAGCAGCACTGGCCAAAACAGCACGGTAAATTGGTAACTACACAGGAAAAGTTGCTTTCCATCATTCAATTTTTTGCCAAGGTGTTTCGTCGTTTACATCATTTGCTAATAAAATAACAAATTTTTAAAGTTTTTTTACTATCTGCCACTAACATTTTTCACTACATTCTTTTTATTTCAACACTGGGCATCTGCACTGACAATCAAATTTGTTCGCCACATGTTTCGTGTATTTAGGCTAACAAAATTTTGCCATTTTTGTAACGTTACATACACCTTTCCTAATTACTTTTCTCCTCACACGACAAGTAATTGAGTAAGAAATCTCCAAGGATGGATTTCGAATTAAGAGGTGATAAATTTAGAGATTAAAAAAAAACGAAAGCACTACTTTGAATTTCAAAACGCAAAATTGTAACTAATTTTCATCCATCCAAACTTGCTCACTCTGTCGAAAACAAGTTTTAAAAATGTTGCTCGTGATTCTGCTGTTGACGCAAAGAAAAAAATATTTAGGCCTATTAGAGCAATAGACTTTTTTGACACAAATTAGGTTTACACTTTGAACCAGCGAGGTAATATCCCACCGCATGCTTTACTGCAGTGGCGTAGCGATGCTAATGTTGCATGGATGTATGGCTAAACAAATAGCTTAGCTGGCACATGCTAGGCAGTGGTTCAGCAGGAAAGTTTTATTTTTGTCATGACTTGTGAATGAGTTGGCACCGTGGATTCGATGTGTTTTCCATGGCAACAACAAAGTGCACAGGGCTAATGAAGCCCTGAAGCAAGTTGGGTTTGCTTCTTGTCTTACTTAGGGCAAGGTGTTCGTAGTTTGTCAGTTTTTTTACAACTGCAGGAGATCTTTTGCAGGTAACCACTGCCTTTGTATTGAAGATTTCTTTCTCTGATAAAAAGAAAGTATTAGATGTTTCGACAGGCATTGTTGGGACGCAGCATCCTGCAGTACAATGAGCGAATTTCGGGATTACCGGTGTAGTTGACTACCAGTGAAATGGTGTAGCGCCTTCCCGCTGATTTTATGGCCTTATGTATAATTCCTAGATTTGATATTTTTTATTGTCAAATTTTTATATTTTCAAGTTTTACATAATTTCGATATTTTTATGTTAAACTGATATTCACAACTGTTCCAAATTTCTGTTTTTGCTAACACACTTAGAATATTCACAACACCGGATGTCGGTCAGAAAACGCAGAAAGACCGTACAGCCTATACCAGTAGGCTACGTCAAAGTGACTGATCAGCCATGACGCATTATTTGCTCTCTGTATAAAACTCTTATGAACAAAACGTTTCCTCAAGAGAGTTCCGAGGCTTTCTTGAACTAAAAAAAAGTCTCCATTACCCAGAACAAAAAAAACTTCACCAGCGTGTTAGTGTGCTTTGAAAAGCACTTCGAAGAAAAACATGGTTTCATTTGGCTTCTCAAAAAAGAAACTTTTTGGCACTCTCCCACCTCTTTTCAATAAGCCTATGGGTTTCATAACAAAACTCTTGGAAAAACAGTTCAAAGATAGTCCTTAGCAAAATACTCCCAGCCTCTCGCTGCAGAGATTACGCGCTGCGGTTTCATTGGTACAAGCACATTTTATATTGAATTCAGTATAAACTTTAAGCGGGGTAGTGGCCAAATTGTTTTCTGCATCTTGCAAACAACATAACAAAAAAGAAAGCTTGGCAACTGACCTCTTCGAACGCTAAATTTTGAACAATCATTTTTAAAAAACGTTTTTTTAAGGAACCCCTTGGAAAACTTCATAAAAAATAACCTATGCAAAGTCTCGAGACGAAGAGCTCGAGACCGAGATCAAAATCCTTCGAGACCGAGACCTGAGACCTTCGAGTTCTTCGAGACCGAGACTTCAAAAAACGGGTCGAGACCAAGTCTCGAGACTCCATCACTGAATAGAATATTGTATGAGGATTGCAGAAATCTCGGATCCGTTCTGCAATGGCGCGCCGTTGTTTGTGTCGTCCAGCAGTGGCAGGCTGCTGTTTGTATCAGTTGTATTATCGCAGTGCTGTAAGAGATAGTGGGCTTGAGATGCAGACTCCACAGCTTCACAAACCACCGTGACATAACTGATTCTTTTCTACTGGCAGTTAGTCTTTCTGTCAGTGATTGCATTTGGTAGGCCTTTCTGTTGTTTTTTCTAGGTTATGTGGCGGAAAGTTAAAGTGAAAAAATATGAGTGAAACAATAAGAAACTGTAATGGTTGCTAGATCACTTGAAATTTTCTCAAGGTCATTTTGTTTTTCAAAAACATACGGTGGGCTATTTTCATTCATGGTTGTCTGCAGGTGGGAGGAAACTGGCATTTTTCTTCAAGTTGTGTTAGATAAAATTTAAATTTTCCACATATGACTGTTGACCTCAGACATCTTTGGAAGGTGATGCAGCCAGAAAAGTGACTTTTGAAATTTAATTAAATTTTCATTTATTTATTTACAGCCAAAAAGGAGCTTGGTTGCGGAGGTTTGATGACGTAACCGGAGTCACTAAAACCGGTATTTTGCGTTGAGAAATGAGAGCTAAACGGTAGCAAGAATAATTTTATTGCAAAAGGTGATATTACACCACAGTAGAATAAGTGTATTCTGAAGTTTATTAAATTTTGCTTATATGAGTTCCACAACAGTTCGGAGACAAAAAAATAGTTTTCAACAGTATTTATTTGCAATAATGAAATATTTTTCAATGCTTTTTTCTGTTTATTCCTTTTGGAACATAACTTTTTTCCACTCCAGTTACATCATCAAACCTCTGCAACCAAGCTCCGCTAATTACGGAGCTCCGCCTTTTACAGGTAATCCACTGTGTGCAACTGCATTGAAGACAGAACCATAAATAGGGTTGCAGACACATTGTTAAGACAGAACCATAGATAGGGTTAAAGACACATGTTAACACTCATGTTTTCAAATTTTTGTGATTTTTCAATTCAATTTTTGCAAAATGTGCACATCCTGTGAGTTTGACATCTATCGACTTTTTCTAAAAAATCTAATACTTTTCAAAAACATGGTTGGTGTGATTCTCTTTCATTTTTGTGACAGTCATTTGATCTCTACAATTTTTACACCCCACCACCTCAAGGGGATTAGAAAAAAGTGACAAATTAGCTGAGGTGACTAATATTATGACAGGTGAAAACTCTATCATAAAAGCTTGTATACTTTATCATAGTACCTCGTATATATTCGAAGGACAGTGGAGGATGTTGCTGATGTGTCCCTTGACTGGTGTATGGATGATGACATATCATATAAACAGAAACACAAATCATATGAAAATATAGTTGTACCTGCTATCGCCAGTCCACACCAGCTGAGTGCAGTAGTTCAGGCAAAGAGGACATCAGTAATGAAGAAGTTGATGCATGTGTACAATAATATCTCATGATGTGTAGCATGCAAGCTCTATTGTTTATGACAGTAATATGGCAACATGAAAATATTTTTTATCACCATTGGTAGGAACAACCTTGGGACACAACAGTTTTACTGCTACCACCAGTGTACCTACACCAATCCCCAAAAATATAGGTAGCCTACTACAATACTTACAATATAAGGAAGCACTTCATGCCAGAAGTAATTATTCGTTCAGTGTCAAATACACTACTTAATGAACTTACTGGAAAGGAAAATAACTTTGACTTGAGCATGAAGAAGCTAGAGCTGTTTATTGCACTCCAGTATGTCAGAGGACTTTACAGCAAAAATCACCCACTTGATTTTCTTTACAATGAAACTAACGATATTCCTTTATTTTTTGAAAACACGTCGCATTGTAAGATTTACTGCTATCTTGAAATATTTGCCTTTTGATGATAAACTGAACTGAAGATGCATTGTGCCAAGCATAGATTGATTCACAGCAATACATGCTGTTTTCCAGACATTAGCCTCCATCCATGTGTCAATGAAAATATAGGTGAAATTTTTGTTGACAGTGGACGTGCAACTGGTGCTTCTGAAGCCACGCAGCCATGCTGTTCTTTCATTGCATTCATGTCAATGAAAATCCTGATAAATATAGCATCAAGTAAAGTTTTTTCAAAAGTCCACTGGCGAAATATTGCATGGATGGAAATTTATTCTTCAATAGATACATGACGTGCGCATGAAAAAGTTACACTTGAAAGTGTTAAGGCCAGTTTTTCTTCTGTCAACTTTGATCTCCATCGAAAACATAAAAAATGTCATGGAACAAAATTCATGCAAATCACTTGCAGGAAACCAACTTGTGACACATATTTTTAACATAAAATGCAAAGGGTACTCACTCCCCATGTTTGAAGTACTAAATTTCGAAAAACAAAAAGGTTTGCAGCTATGTTTCTAAATTTAAGTTAATGTGTTTCATGTTGATGGTATCTCTGTGATCTACGTACTGTGCTAGGACTATTCACCATCAGCCATTTTAAATGGCATTTACATTACAAACATGGAAATAGCTGCTTCTATATCACTAGCTATATTCAACTAGTTGATCAGCAGTCAGAGATGAACATAGATGTTCGATCATTTGAAGTATTGCAATGCAATGCATTGTGACCACTTCAATTGAACATAAAATGCATAGTTATGTGGTTAGATATTTGTAAAATTTAGTAGATTCAGCATTGTTTGCCTTTTGCCTAGCTGAAAATGCTTTGGTGTCGTTTTCAACACCTTGGTGAACAGCTGGTTAGAAAAGTGTTGGTAAACCTAGTTAATAAATTGTTCTAATAAACTGAAACCACAAACAATTAAATTATGTGGTGTTAACTTGAAAATAGAAGTTCATCTAAGGTTTCGCTGACATACGCCACTTATAACACTGCAAAAATCATTTGACCTGAACTAAGCATTGTTCATCCAATTCAAAATTGAGCAAGAAGCAAGGGAACAGTGTCTGTGAAATACAAATGTACTGGCCAGAAAGGTGTGCAGTCAGTACTTGCGTATATGTAGTCTTGGAAAAAATCCAAGCAACAAAATATTTTGCTATGCTAACAGTACAAATAGGATTACTGTAAGAATCTGGGGCACTCTTCTGAAATAGTTCAAGTTATCCAGATGAACAGTTTAGTTTAGACTAGTTTGTCTGAAATAAACTTTGATTTTTTCCTAAATTGCAGGTATGGCAAAAGTATAAGTTACCCCAAAATGTCTCACACTTTTGAATGTCAGAGAACTTGCTCTGAAAAAATTGCTGAATGTGTTCAAAAAATGTTTGAAAGGGTTTGTTGGTTGATACAAAGAAATGATGTATATCTAAATATGAAATAAGCTGTGTGGAATGCACCACAAATGTCATGAAACCAGCAATATGTAGAACTCTATACAATAAGCAAGAGCAAAATCAGGTGGACATGTTTGATAGATTAAACACCCTCGTATGTACAGTGAGCCAAGGGAATTTAATGTGTCTGATTAAAGTCCCTGGTATGTTGTCTGACTTTGCTTCATTTAATGTGCATTATAATCCAGTACGCTTTCTGTATGAAAAAAAACAGCTAGCATTCAATTTTTGATCCTGCACTTTGTAATCCATTACGCCTTATGCTCCTAAAAACATGGTAGTCTTATGTAACAAGCAGTGAAAATGCAATGGAAATGAAAGCAATTTATCTACTGTAAAAACTTCTAATTAAAATGTGTTTACAGGGACTGGTTGGGTGAAATTTGTAAATACGCAGGTTAATTATTTTCTAAGACTTGAATAACAAAAATATCACAAACACAATTATTTAAAGACGCAAAATGCAGAATCAAGATCCAAAGAGACAGCTGCATTGAGCTATAAAATAAGAAAATAGGGAACCTATCTGTATGTCACGTACAGTATAACATGCTTGGTCTTCACAAGCGATAGTTTTGCACGGTGTTAGTTTTGCCATATTTGCTAGTTGAGTTAGTCCGTGCAAAACTGCAAATAACGTTTTCATTGATAATATGTACTTAAAACATTGCTGTTTAATATAGGGAACTGACTGAACTTTTATTTTCTAAGTAAGTTAATTATTTGATATTTGTTATAGAGTCAAATTTGCAAAGTTGTATATAATTACATGAAAAGATATAAAAATGCCGAGAAGCCGTCGTAGCAAGACGTAAGTGTACTTAATCTACAACAAGCATTAAATATTCCTTTGTTCTGTAGATATATTACGTCATTAAATGTAAAAAAATGCTACTTATCTGCCTTGCACCTTGAAAGAAAGATGTGCTGTTTGTGTAGCTTAGATTGTGAATTTTCAGCATAGATATTAGCTGCATAATGTTGGAGTTGTGTTTAAATTTATTCATATCATCGCTTTAGTTCCATTGATTTTCTGTTGCAACACATCAATCATGGGAAAATAGCATAATGTTGAGTTTGTATGCCGTTGGTTATACTTGCTGTGTAGAAGCACTTTGCTGTTAGTTTTCCACTTTTTCTCCCAGCAGCAAACTAAATTATATGATTAAATTGGTTCTAGGACAACTGCTAACTGGAGAGAACAACTACCGACTTGGAAAACTGCCAACTGACACAACTGCTAGCTAGGACAACTTTGAATCAGAACAAATGTCATTAAGACAGCTGGCAAATAACATGATTGCTGTTGGGAGTTGTTCGGATGGCAGTTGTCCTGATACTAGTTTAAATTAGCTTATTCATTGAGACTTTTGAAAAAAGCACAAAATACAATTGTAATGTGCCCATGGAACTGCACACTAAAACACCAGTGAGGTACTCATTTAGTGTTTGCTCTGCTGTAACAGTCAACTACTCTGTTGCATTTCACACTAAAGAAGTTTTAAATTTTTGGCAGTGTTTGATTGTGGCAAGAGCATTTTTTGCATTTGAAAAATGAGCAATGACATTGATTTTGTACAAAATGTGAGGTTGAGAAAACATGAAATGAAAACTCAGGTGATTTGCATAAAATGGCTGAAGTCTGCTGTGATACAATCATTCAGTATCATTTATGGGGTTATAACGCAGTCATACTTGAAAACTAAAAAGACTGTGCATGTTGCTTATACTTTTCATACACAACCATTTGCAAATTTTTGACAGAATTGGCTCCTTAGGTGATAGTTTTCAATGTTTCGTGAAACTGATGAAAATGCTTGAAGTCTTCTAAAATTGCTGAAAAACAGCATAAGAAAGTGAAAACAATAGTTTTTTTGAAGTTATATCAAACTCTTTCAATGAAAGTTTAGTTTTTCTTTAACTTTCTTGCTTGACACCTTACTTTTAGTTTCAGATATAAAAAATACAATTAAGGTACAGTTGTTTTATAGTCTTTTTCATGTTTATTTTTGAGATTTCTGACTTGTGCTGAGAGTACAATCGTCTCCAAGCCACCACTCCGGCGAAGTAAATATGTTTCTATCTCAATCAATCTGATCAGCTTGTAAATCATATTTTGTATTGTGAACAGTGGAGACACAATTAATGAAAACATGTTTTCTCATCAAAGTTTTGACACTTTGTCATAAATCTTCCTCAAGAACAAATGCTTGCATAATGTATTGAGACAGAAAAGTGAAGATACAGTTGGAAGGCAGGTCATAATGTGTTAAATCAGTGGTGGACAATGAATTTGGCTTGGGAGCCACTTTGAGAAAGCCGCATACAATGGAGGGCTGACCTTTTAATTTGATCAAAAAATAAATAAAACAAAAAGATAAATGATACACAGAAAAAGTTTATATTTGTTCTTGTGCAAACACACTATACCCTAGAAAAAAGAACCCAAGGAGACAAATGTAACCTCACAAAAGTTTCAACAAGTTTCAGATTTGGCGATTTTTTCTGAATGTTTTCGTATACCACTGAAAGTGTGGTGAGCCACATGAGGCCCGCAGGCTGCTAATAGCCCACCAGTGTGTTAAACAATAATTAAGTAGATTCAAATAAATAAGAGCTGATGATTCCTACTCAGTAAGATCTTAGGATGGTATTCAGAAAGCTGGATCAGAATTGGCGATAAATCTTGAATTATGCCAATCCTGGATTGAGGCTCAGAAAACATTTCATTTCAGAAAGGTGGATTGAGCCAATCCTGGATCAATCAACTGTATATCTTGCAATCCAGGATTGAGGTAATCCTGGATTGATGTTTCGCAGAATCTTGCTTTCTGAAATGCCATGTGCTGAGTCATCAATGTCAGGCCTTCTGTTGTTGTGGTTCAGCTTCCTGATTGCATGCTATGTGGCCTTGGTCAAGGGTTTATTTTTGACCTTGCACAAGGGTGTATCTTGCCTTGTACCTCTTCTCATTCAGAAGCAAACGTGAGCAATACAGTATTGATTTTTTCCAGATGTTTGCTTTGAGCAAACAGGATAAAGGATAGGCTACCTGTGCTTCGAATGTGCTTTGCATATACAGTACATGCATAGCCTACCTTTTTGGACACTCTGAAATTGTGTTATGTTGTTATTTTGCATTACACCATCACTTGCAGTTTTCAGAGATTTTGCTTTAACACTTTGAGAGCCGGTGTACGATATGTTCGTACTTCGATTTCGGCCTAAAAAACAGCAGTTTTTGGTTGCCTTACCAACGCCCTAGCTCCTCCGCTGATTGCCCTAGAGAGCTGTTCAATGGCTCAAATGGATCGGCCAGTCTAGTAGATTGCACTCGAAAAAAATCTTGGTTGGAGGATGCGGATTTTTTGTGACTGACATCATAAGTGAAGTAGTTTTAGGGTCATTTTGGCACATGTTGCCTGGCCTAGGGCCCAACCGCTAGGCCAAAGTGTTTCGCCGAAGTTTTCATTGGAAACTAGACTCGAATCCGAGTTTTTTAAGCCTTTTATCAACTTTCTGACGTTTCTGGTTCAAAAGTTCTGATCTTAAATAAACACATTAATTAATTAGCTAATTAGTCTAATATTTTTACTAACTTACATCACAACTTTTGAACCTTAAACCCCAGCAGGTCATCCAAAGTATCAAAAGATTCGATTGTAGCCTAGTTTCCAGTAAAAACTTCAGCGAAATACTACCACCTAACGGTTGGCGCCCAGGGCCAGGCAAAGTGGACCAAGGTGGCCTAAAAGTGCTCCACTTATGACGTCACTCACAGACAACCCCCCACGCAAAAATTTTTTTCAAGTGTAATCTACCAGACTTACTGCATTTTTTGAGACCTTTGCCGAGTCTGTAGAGCCTACTGAACCGTAGCAATTCCCGCGCAAAGCCACGTGCGTTTAGGTGTTTTTTTTTGCCGAAAATCCCCGAAACCACCTGGACGCCAAAGTGCTAATATAGGATGATTGAATGCTTTTCAGGGTGCGCTTGCACCACTGGCTGAAAATCGTTTGTTTATGAATTATACAGGCTATTGAAAATAAGCAATACAAATGCACCATGAACAATGTGAGAGCTGCTTCACTCTTAACACTTTGAGAGCTTGCGTATGAAAAATTCTTACCTATATTTCGGCCTAAAAACAGCAGTGTCGGTTGCCTTTGCATGACATATGCACTACACATTTATTGACAAAAATCCTTTTCTATTGCGAAAAATGTCAGCATCATCACCTTGTGGAGATTGGATAAGCATATGCGTGCAATCTCTGGCACCTACCACACCAGTAAATCCAGCTATTTCATAAAAGTTTTTGTTTTGCTTCAAAAATTTACCTTTGGCTCACTGGAAATTTTATGAACAATGCTTTTTTGGCTGCAATTATACGGTATATTTTTGACATTGCTTTGGCTACACTGCAATGGATCGCCATCTGTAACTTGGAAATGACCAGCTGTGAGAAAATGCAATGCAGTTAACAACTGAATTGCCAGTGGAAACTGTTCAGTGTTCTTGCAGGTCAGTTCAGTGTTCTTGCAGGTCACTACTGAATATATCCAATGAAAACAAGACAGTTTCATTCTGGAACCTGAACCTTGAACCTGTAACTCATCACTGAATTATTCCAATGTATTAGACAGATCAGTTATTTTTCTTGTTTGAATTTCAGATTTATTTGCAAGAGATTCTAGCAATTCTATTGTTCCCACAGCATTTATTATTGGAATTATCTTGATCCAACCATTCGATA
>Ga0210059_1016389_pt1 | contig 10700 bp, 9 predicted proteins | sample Ectturendosymbi2_FD_188042 | JGI IMG/M metagenome (GOLD analysis project Ga0210059, IMG submission 188042) | Ecteinascidia turbinata endosymbiont from Florida, USA - Sample 2 (SPAdes) (version 2) | ecosystem: Host-associated > Tunicates > Ascidians > Unclassified | place: Key West, Florida... | reverse complement strand
TGAGCAAAGTCATGCCATACGTTTCGAAAGTGACTGTTTGAGTCGTCAGCATTCATTTAATGAAGCGCATGATCCTGAGCCAGGAAACACGCAGGGGGATGATTTGAGTAGCACGAAAAGGGGGGGTGCGGTCGAGTAGGTAACTCCGCACGGCCTGGTGCTGATGGGCAGGCCCGTAGCCAGGCCTTAAAGTTTGGGGGGAAAAATACATTTTTAGGGGGGAACGATTTTTGTTGTACGTTAAAACAAATTTTTTGTGGGCACAACAAAATTTGGCGGGTACTGCCCCCGAATGTCCCCCCGTGTCTAGTGCCGGTGGGTCACAAGAAACAGAGGCGCTGGCGACGAACGCGAACACCACGAACATTAAAAACTGGGAGTGGTGCAGAAGTGCTACGGGCGCGACAGTTCTCTGGCTCAGCAGAGTCACATTGGCAATTGTCGCATTTGATTGGGTCGCCAAAATTTCTGCTGCACAAAAGTTAACTGTTGGCATATGATGCTGCTTGGTTTGCCCGCGTACTTTAAGGGCGTGGAGATTTCTTGTGTTCAGATACATTTACAATGTCACGTGGCAGGTTAAAGAGATGTGTCGTCGGGAGTCGGCGCGCCAGGACGAAGAGATCGCCGCGAAAAGCAACATCATCTCCGATTACAAGACGATCTGTTCGCAACTGAGCCAGCGCATCGAAGATTTGCAAAACATTCACAAGGAAGAGCTGGAAAAGGCAAAATCGGTAACTGAGGGAATGACGGTCTTGCGGCAATCGCACGTTCTGCTCATCCATTTTTTCGCCCCGTCTGATAAAGCACCCTTTGCGGTCTGACCTACTTCACCGCGTCGGCGTCAGTAAGCCCGGTTTGTTGCGCGTCGCGTCTCATTAGCGGTTGTGCTTTCCTTGACCGTTCCCAACTTTTGAAGTACAAACGTTAGAATAAAACTTAAAATATGCTAGCTGTTCGATTTTCGACAAGTTTTCTGAATTTATGTTAATATGAAAACCTCTAGCTTTGGCTGTTAAGCCTTCGAGAAGTCAGCCCCTGCCACGCGCTGCTTTCATAACCTTGTGATGATTCTGCCTGCACGTATCCACATCTCAGTATCAAGACACCGCAACGGTGACGCACTGCGATCAGATTCGTGTCACCCTTGTTGTGTCTCGATGCTGAAATAAATGTGTTTCATGAACTGCAGAATGGAAACTAGACCACACTTTTAAAATTTTCGTGTTTTTCCAAATAACAATTTTTTTAGAAAGAAAAGACCCGAAACGACAACACGTTTTTATGGTAAGCTGAACGCCTGTTTTAACTTGTGATATGCACATGTCTACATTGAACAAGGAAAGATAAACACAACTGCCAACAGAACGACCAACTTCAAACACAACAGCAAAACAGTAACGGCGTACGCTTTTTTCAGTCCTTGGCATCGCCTGGGTTGCTGGATAGCCAAGTCACTTGGTAATCAGGGTTTCAACCCTTGTAGTTTTCGCCAGTGTGGTATTTTTCGAAGCAACCAACGGGATGTAGTCCAGGTTTCCGATCACGAGTCTTGCAGTAGAACAAAGTGGTTTTGCGATAGTCCTTTCCGCTGCAAACCATGCACCTTTTGTTGTGACCACTTGGATATTTACCAAGGAAGTGAGGCTTGTTGGTGAGCCTTTGCGCTGTACCAGTTGTACTTAGTCGGCCACGCTTGCGAGATTTCGACCTCCCAGTACCACCCACAAGCTGTACAATCAGTTTTCGTCTGTAGGTCAAATGCCCGGAGGCGGGCTGTTTCTTCACCTTCTTGTACAAGATGAAAGAATTCACCAAACACACTTCCAGCAGCCAGAAAAACGTCTTCCGCCACCACTTTTGCGTCTTACGTGTGAACGAGTATGACGAACAGTAGTGATCGCAACGATCTACTGCGCCCATATGCTCTGTGTAATCACTGATAACCACAGGTTTTTCAACTGCTTCTCGTCTGCCCTTCACCCAGCGCCAATGTGGTGCCATATCTCCATTATGCCATGTGCTCAACATAAGAACCAAGCGTTTGTCCTGGCAGGCAAGTGTCAGAACGTTTACAGGATGGCGGTACACTTTCATCTCATCATTTCTTAGCTTCAGGCTCTTCACAGCCTTTGGCAAGCTCTTACTATTTGCTTGGACTGTACCGGTGAGATGTATTTGCTTCCTGTGCAGTTCCATTGCCAAAGCGAAGCTAGTATCGAACCAGTCGGTATATACGTGATATCCTGTACCTCCTGCCCTGGCAACCACTTGATCGACCAAATGCATCACTATTCTGGTGGCGAAGGGCAATTGCAGCCATGGTAAAGCCTCTGTTGTGGCTTTGCCGAAATACGGTTCGAAAGCGCAAACGTACCCTGATTCACAGTCGCAAAGCGCGTACACCGCGAAGGCCCCATTTGGTTGGCTTTTGAGGATTGTACGTTTCGAAAGCAGTTCTGCCCTTGAAGCCCACAACGCTTTCATCTACCGCAATTTCTTGTCTTGGTGTGAAAAGTGCTAAACACTTACCTTGTAGGTGCTGCACGAAATTTTTGCACCTGCCTTGAACGAGTCAAAGGCGCCGCGGAAGGTTCTGGAGCTCACGCGTGCAGCATCCAGTGAATTTGCTGGCAACGCTTTCTCGTGAAAACGTCCCGAAAGAACGGACAATATTCCGACCACTTTAAACTGAAATAATCCTTCACGTCGCATTTTTTTGTCAACGCCATATTGAGCATCACTCCGACGTAAGCTTTCATTTCTCGAAGTGTCACGTCTGCCCATCCTTGCCAGGTAGATCCTCTACCAAGTGTTTTGCCAGTCAGTTCAATGGTCGCGGAAGCATTGGTTGCAGTGACGAATTCATTCAACAAGTCGTCGCTGACGAGTTCTGAAAACATTCAAGTTCACTTGCTGGCGCGCTTGAGAAGTGTGGCCCGACGTTTTGAGCAGTAAACGGATAATGCGCAAAATCATTATCGCCAGCCAGCCACGATCTCCAGCCACTGCCGTTTCCGCTGTCAGAATCATCGCTGTAATCCTCATCATCAGACGCTTGCACATCACTGGACTCTGAAGATAGTTCGTCAGAATACTGTTTGTCTAACTGAACGGATGCTGTCAAAGCTAGTTGCACATTCATGACCACTTTGAATATTTTGCAGGCTACAGTAAATGTTGAAGCTGAAAACAAAAAAAGTCGGTATGTAAATTGTGCACAGTTTGCTCTACGTACTGTCTGCTGAACGTAACAGCAACAGGTCAAAAAGTCGGGACTGTACCATCAAAACATACTTCATATCACACCAGCTATTAGCACCTCTCAGTCAAAACGCTAACACAGCCATCCAGCGAAAACGCTCATACATGACATCTGCTACAGCCGTACTCGCAATGCGCTTCTACAACTTATGCATGAAACCACGAAAGAGCGGAAACAACTTCAAAGGCATCCGTCAATCAGCACAAGACGCACCGAACGAAAAAAGGCATTGTTGACTCACAGTCTGCCTCCCTCGGGCACTCCATAAAAGTAGCTGGGATTCGGTGTTGCCACTTCTGATGTTTTGAGAGAAAATTCTGATGTCTGGTGTTTTGGCGAGAAATCGGATGTTGGCTGGGAAGTTATTTTTGTTTTCCACGTTTCCACTCCTCTTAATTTTCAAGTTTATTTCATCAATCTCTCACCTTCACATGTACCTGGTTATTGTCCCAAATTGAAGAAGCTGCTTTCGCACGTGACATTGGGATGGACATTTTACGTTACGCATGATCGACTTCTCCATTAATTGAGAACACTTCGCTGCATCTCGGAATAAAGTGGTTCATCGCGCTTTGTTAGGTATTGGTATTAGATTCATTTAGCTTATATGAAACTGCAACGCAAAAATCTGATGTTGACGAGACTGAGCCCAGTGACAAAGCTGGTTGGCTTTGGCATGGCGTCTAGAACATCACATTATCTCATGCATGACGTTGGGCAGAATTACATAAATATATTCACCATCCCCGGAATGACGTTAGTAAACTGTGTTTAATTTCGCGCTTGTTTTGTTTCTGTACGCTGTTGTGGCTGTTCCCTTGCACCAGGGGTCTCAAACTCAAATTGCTCCGAGGGCCAAATTAGGACCTATAAAGTAACCCGAGGGCCGCATTATGACGCTGACGGAACAATGGCGGTACCTGAAGCTTGCAGGAAACAGCTTGTACATCTTATTTCCTGCGAAAGATATCGTGAGTTTGGGCAAATCATTTCTAGCCCTATCTCCGTTCGTTTTAAAGGAACTTGTTCACTCGCTGGTCGAGTGCTTTTAAACACCGTTGAATAAACTAAATAACTTTAACAGCTGATTATAAGAAAACTCCCAAAACGCATCGCGGGTCATATGCAGGCTCAGGCCCGTAGCCGGGTTTTGAGTTTTGTAGGGGAAAGATTTTTGTTTTTATCATATGTTTAAAACATTTTTCTGGACACAACAAATTTTGGGGGGACAAAAAATTTGAGGAGGCACTGCCCCTGAATCCCCCCCAGTGACTACCAGAGTGTCGGAGGTTTTTGGGTGGAGTCGGAGTCATAGTTTTTGTCGGACTCCGACTCCAGATGTCCAACTGGATCATTTTTTAAATCACACTCCTAAATTGGGAATTCCTGATGAAATGGTACAATTTCTTTTGAAACTTTTGTTGAAACAGATATCTTGCTGTGCACCAACACTTCCATTGATTTTTACAACCGAATTTCATTCCCTTTATGTTAAGCAGTCGGAGTCGGAAATTTCGAGAAGTCGGAGTCGGAAATTTTGGAAAGGTCGGAGTCGGATATTTTACCTCCGACTCCGCAACCCTGGCCACTACGACCCTGTGCGGGCTGCGCGTTTGAGACCCCTGCCTTACACGGACATCTGCGCTTAAATCAAAGCTCGGCTTTATTCGCACAGCAGCATCAGACGAACGGCGCATCCCCTCCCGAAGACAGTCCGATCGACGCGCAGCGAAAAGCTCGCGAAGAGAAGGAAAAACTCCAGAAGCAGATTCGCGACTTGGAGCTGGAGCTCGCTCAGACCAAGCTCAAGCTCGTCCAATCAGAGTGCCAAGTACAGGTTGGTTTGATGCATTCGCCAAATTCAAACCTTGTGTTGCTGCCACAGCCTTGCAGTTATTTGGTGTGAGATTACCGGATACGCCTGGCTACGTCATACTTCACGCATGAGCGCGCAGTTGCTCCACTCTTCGTTGGAAGTGCCGATGATCGATTCGACTGTCTGCGGCGTGCACCAAATGCTGTGCTATGCTCTGTAGTCGTTTTCCTCTCGGGATCGATCGCATCTTCAGCAGTTTGCGATATAGCGTTAACTAGAGATGGCACGGGCCAGCACTTTTGTGACCTGGCCCGCCCGGAGCTGACAAGAAACCGCCCGGCCCATTTATGCTAATCCACAAAATATTTTCTGGCCCGGCCCGTGGCCCGTAATATAACGTAACTTCAAAAGCAAAGTAACAACATTGTGGTTTGTAGTGATAGTGCAGCAACGTGCTGCTCAGGGTTGGGGAACCTATTTGCAATCACGGTCCACGTGGATTGTGGAATATCGTTGGAGGGCGCTAAAATCAATTGATTTCATCTTAAAATTCTACCTTTATCTTCCAAAGGAAAATAAGGATAGAAATCTGTGTCACGGAGCGAGAGAGACTTCTCTTGTCTTACTGTCTACGTTTCTTTTTGTCATGGAGCTTCGTTTTGACACGATGTTGTGTTCTAATTTGGGTAACGAAACTTCTGACACGGGCATGTTAATATTCACGTGGGCCGCAGGTTCTCCACCCCAGGGCTTCTAAGAGAAATTTTTCCAGGGGGTACGAAGACTGATACTGGGCCCCCGTTAAACTCGTTGTTGGTGCAAAAAGACTTGAGTCGAAAATTCGATTACTGATAAAACCAATCGGCACATTGGTGAAAAGACGTTAAACGCCATCATAATCTACACAACTGATGGTTTACCCTGAAGTAGAGATGAAAATATTAACGTGTCTTTGGCACATAGGTGTCATGGCGTAACTATAAGTCAAACAGCTCGTAACACAGTTGTAGCTTAATCTGCATGCACGTACAGGACAAATTGATCGTAGCAGTGCATAAAGCTTGAGCAATTACGACAGGCCATACAGCATTGGATTGCAAGTGCCAGGACTGGCTTCGCCAACGATTTAACAGCAGCTGTGTTGGTGACAAACAAGTCTCGTCACTGGTCGGTGGTGCTCACGATGCGTCGGCGTTTGTCCGTGTTGCGACTTGTGCTGTGTTGCGAAGAAAGTGTGGGGTTACATTGCGAGTCTTCTTTGATCGCAGCATGTCGAACACGAGATAGCGACTGTCACCAAGGAGCTGCAGGCCACCAAGAACACTTGGCTCCAGAAGACCCTTTCGACGTTCGCCCGAAAAACCGACAGCACCCCCAGCTTGCGTTCTCCAACCACTGCGTCACAGCCGAAAGGCTTCCCCGCGCCACAGCAGTCGTCCGCCGAAGCGATTCCGTACAATAAGCGCCAAACTGTGACGTGACATTCGTTTTATTGTGACGTTCGGTCATTTTTGTTCGTTCGTTTGTTTGTTTGTTTTATGAAGCTGCTTCTGTTGTTCGTGTCTGCAGTCTTCAACCTTTCCTCCTCCTCGTCGTATGATTTTATTGACCGCGATCGGGTGCTCATGTCGTCACGTGACAGTTGTTCGTAGAATCGAAGTGAGCTTTTCCTTGAAGCAACGTCCTGGTATCTCTTGCAGTATTTTTTTGGACGGATCCTTGAAGCTGTTGTTACATCTTTTTTGAAAAACTTGTTTAGCATTTATAATTTAAAGGTCAACTGCAATGAAGCACATTTACGTCGGCTAACACTGAAGCAAGCGTTTGTGAGCGATTTTAGACTTCTTTGGACCCAGGTCATTGACTCCGGTTGTGTGTCTGAATAATGTTCCGTATTTCTCTTTGCCGCAGGAAGATGGATTTTTTAAAATCCGTCACGTCCCATCGTCTCGCAGTTTCGAATGGCCTGCGACCACTCACCGACTATTCAGCAGGCCACTTGTTTTTGTAGGCTGCTTACCAGTTCGTGCAATTGCGTTATGCTTGTGAAAAATTAGTGTATTCAAGAATGGGGGTGTTTTATTGAGCGTGAGCATGTAGAATGCTTAGTGAGGCGACCGCTGTGAGACAATTAGAGCTGCTACATATGTCGCGTTTATGAGCTGAGTCAGGTATTTGCCGGCGATGGAATGCTTATTCAATACCGGTTGGAGTGTTGTGTGATTAGAGTTTGGTGTTGTGCGCAACAATAGCATCATCTCCATGATACCTGGTCAACAACAGTCTCAGCCCCATAATAACGATTCTATGACGTGCGGAGTTTATGTTAACAATTATAAAGATTATTTATGACTCAAGAAATAAGTAGTACTTAGTTTGAAAGTAGCATGTGAACAAGAGGCTGCGGGCATCCTGTTTACAGAGTACGAATGTTTAACTGCTGTCGTGTGTTTGTTTTTCTTCCGCGTCATCGCTGACCGTAAGACAGGAGTGATGCTTTCTGTTTTGGTTTTGCTCCTGGCTGACCCGCTCAATTTCGTGTTGCTGAAAGATGTGTTTAATACTTTTTGTCGATGAGCTTGTTCTGCTTTGCTGCCGCCTACCGATCAACTTCACTTTCCACTTGCGGCGCTACTGAGCCGACTTCAATTCTTTTCCGCATATTTTTACCCCCTCACCAGGAGTGGATACCTTGGCGCTTGCGAAAGTGCTGTAACGGTAAAGCAGTTTGTGAAAAAGTGCTTCAACTTCGTGCTGGCGATTTAGGTGCGTTGCCATGCATACGGTTTCATTTGAAGGTTCAATCAAAATAAATCCTGTCAAACTGCAACTCTATTTCGACGGTCGTTCAATCAACAAACTGTGTCAGTTTCAAAGTTTTGTCAATGTCTCGTGCATCGCAGCCGAACTTGCACCGCAGGGACGTTGCTGAAGAACCTGATTTCTTTTCCTCGGCGTTGTCTTTGGTGTATTTTACAGTTGTGCACATACTGATTTTACTGTACGAAAATAACTTTTGCTGTTGTTGTTGGACGCTCTGTTACTTGACGCCGCTCCCCGCGAGAAAGTTTGTTTCTTTTATTATCTTGCGTTGCAGTTTTGAGAGAGTGTGCATGCGAATCAACAGTCGGCGTTGATACGTCAGCATGTCGTCCCACTTGACGCTGAACTATCGACCAACTGTTTGCCGACGCAGCAGAACTGTGCGGACTGAAACTGACCTTGAACTGTTTGGCGAAAAAAATGTGAACTGGACCTCGCGTCTTATTTACATTGGCTTAAAACATTATTTCCTTAGACATTTGACAATTTCAAAACTTCAGCGCAGTTGGTTGTTAACTGTTTGGGGTTGTGTTTCAAAGTATACAGATACGAGATGTGATTTTTTAAACAGTGCACGAAAACTTGCACGATTTGCGTGTTGCCTGTACTGCAGCGTGACGTCACTTGAGAGTGACGTCAACTGTTGTGATGTTCGGAATAAGCGGACGGGGATGGTGTACTGTAAAGCATTGAACTCCGTTTCCACTAAAGCAATGGATTTTGTAGTCGTTATTTTGTAGATGTTTAATCGTGCTAAGAAATGAAAGATACGAGAACGAAAAAATGTTCTGTTCACAAAATTGGACGAAGCGAAAATGCTGAAGCGTTACTTTTTGCCTCTGCTTGCAGTAAGCGAAAATCGGCGATTTTTGACAAAACCCAGTGATTTGAATTGTCTGCGTCATTTATCGATTACGTCACACTCAGATCTGTAAACATGGTAGCTGAACTCGTGCATCCATTCTCGACCACCCTGCGCGATGCCTGCAACCACGAGTGGGTTGTTCGTGCGCCAACTCGTAAAGTTAACCATCGTTAAGTATGTCTGTTGAACGGTGGGAAGAAGGAACTACTGCTGGAGCCCTTTGGCCTTGATAATTATCTTTGGCTCATAATAAAGTCCTTGTTCGCCGAAGCGTCGCGTAACATCGATTCATGTTTTCGCGCGTTCTATCGCTGCCCTTCTCACACTGATCGAAGTCAATTTTTTAGCCATTCCACTGCATGGTACTTTAACCAAAGCTTCTCGTACGATTCCGTGTTCCTTTATTATGTAAAGGTCGTTTTGCTTCGTTGATTGCATTTCTGTTGTACTTCCGATAGCGCTGTGACGTCTCTGTGCACTGAAGCGTGACGCGGTGTGAAAAAAACGTGAAATTGTCCGAAGTGCGTCGTGGATCAGCTGCGCTGCAGTGCTCATTATTCGTGTTTGCTACGAGGCATCGCGCCAGAAGAATGATTGTGTGGAACTGAGGAAAAATTGAAAAGGTTGCGAAAGAACTGAAGCAAATCTGTCGGGTAAACAACTCTCCACATGTGAGTAAAGCAAGGGACCTATCGGCAATCCGGGTTCTTCGGTGCTCGGTAAGAAGTTCATTTTACATCTTGATCTTTTTTGTCGTGCGAGAAACGATTGCGCAGGATGCAGTCAGAGCGAGTACGCGTTCTGGGTTAGACTTAACGGCACGACTCGAATGCTTTAACTGCATTCGGATAATATCTAAAATTAACCATTGCATGTCTCCCTGCCGTAAGAGTGAACCACTCGAAATAACTCGACAGCGAGTTGAGAATGACATAGTAAATGACCCGAAACTTATTGCGAATTCAATAGGTGCGTAAACCTACCAGTGGCGTAGTTTTGGGGGAGTCAAAACGTTGGTTTTAGGCGAATAACACTATTTTCTTTTGGATACCGCCTCTCAAGCCACAAAATGACTATATGCTAAAATTGGGCAGACGTGGACTTCTGGGTGCGACATGGGAAGTGGCGGCCCACCCGCAGTCAGTGGCGTAACCAGAGGTTTGAGCCAGGGGGGGAAATTTTCTGAAGGGGGCACGTTAGCTATCATGTGGGGATGCAATAATTAGTTTCTAAAAACTCACAAACGTTACATATATATGGGCTTAAGTCTTGGTTGGTTCGCGCCACATATATACAGTTGTAAGTCTTCGAGCATACCCTGTTCGTGGTGAATCGTGCATGTAATGACACGCTAACCGAGAAGCTGAAACAAAAGGTACTCGAATAACACAAGAATGGTTATATACAGTGTAACGAAGTACAAAGCAGATGTTAGATTGTGAACACAAATAACACAGGCATGGGCGTCCGTAAATATTTTTCTAGGGTAGGCAAAGTCGACATTTTGCTTGTCCATTTCAAGCTGCTGACGATACAAATGCAAATAGATGTTCACATAACGCTTTACCCTTGCTACACCACAAAGAAAATGACCCACGTTACTGCAGTAGTCCCAAAAGTGCGCTTCGTTGGCAGCAATGTTTCTTTTCACACCGTATAAAGCTCGTTGGCAGCAATATTTCTTTTCAGTTTTCACATCGTATGTTTCTTTTCACACCGTGATTTATTGCTATCAGTAGTCGCTGCATTACCTGCCACAGATGTCTGCGTTCAACAGTCACATGCAGCAAAACGCCTACTGCCGTAACTTAAGTGAACCTATGTTGCCATGCAGGGGCGCAGCCAGGATTTTTCTAAGGGGGGGGCTGAAATTATGGAAGCAAAAGCTATGAAAAGGAAAAATTGCTTGTGATAAGAATAGCCAGGAA
>Ga0210059_1016388_pt1 | contig 10700 bp, 8 predicted proteins | sample Ectturendosymbi2_FD_188042 | JGI IMG/M metagenome (GOLD analysis project Ga0210059, IMG submission 188042) | Ecteinascidia turbinata endosymbiont from Florida, USA - Sample 2 (SPAdes) (version 2) | ecosystem: Host-associated > Tunicates > Ascidians > Unclassified | place: Key West, Florida... | reverse complement strand
TAATGCACAGCAAAACTTACCGCGGAACCTTCACCACATGAGACACTGCAAGCACCCCAATTGGACCATCCTCCCCAGATGGCGCACGGGTTTGTATTACACACTTCTGTTTGAGTTCCAGTTTCTCCTGTACACGTCTGACGTCGATTTCTAGTGTGGAAACCTCCACCACAACTGGCTGAACACCTCGACCATTCGCTCCATTCAGTCCATCTTCCTGGATCAAGATTGCACGGCGCCTGTTGCGTTTCGTCAGGTTCTCCGCAAGTGTGAGTTCTGCGTCTGACAGTAATTCCTCCGCCGCAAGTCCTTGTGCAAGTTGTCCACTGGCTCCAACTGTTCCATTCCCCAATCTGGGTATTGCAGGCCGCGGTCTGAACATCAGGCGATGCCGAGCACGGGTTTATTCGACTCCTGGAAATCAAAGTTGACTGTTTTACTACGCGGTAGTCAGGTTGAAAAAGAACTTCATCATCAATTCTGGCATGTATGCCACAAGACAGTCATCAGTCGATGCAATAAGTCAACAAGATCGTAAAATCGCGTTGAAAAAATGAGCTTATTTTTCAAGTAGTGTGTAAATAATCAAGTCCTTTTTTAGTTCATATCAAGACAATCGATCTTCATCAGCGTCGACGTGTGATTTTTGATAGTCATACACCATTTAAACAATGCACATGCACAAAGGAATAGTAGTATTGTTTTTTCCTTGGCAGTCCGAAATCATCAAAACTTATGAGTTTTTTAAAATGTGGAAGATTTCAGTAGAAGAAAATTTGGCAACATTATGGTCAAAAATGAAAGCAAATGAAAGTAATTCATTTCCAGCCACAATAATTCTGAACTGCAATAGAAATTTACTTGAAACCACCAGCTCGCACGGCATGAAGAAAAACGTCAAAGGAGCTTGATATTACAAAACAGCATTTCTTTACCATGGTGATGATTCCACAACACCTCTCGCTATATTTGACAGCGTGTTATCTTAGGACAGCAGAAATTGTGGTGACAGGGCTGATTCCAGCCAGAAAAGTTAGGAGGGGAGATTTCAGTAATATTTGGTAGTCAAGTCTCATGACGAGTTCATTACTGCAAGAGAGATGAAATACAATTCACAACACTGCTGTGGCAAAACAACGGACGGCAAAATGGCCTAAATCGCGAACGCTGTTTTCCGGATTGTACAACATCATGGTGAATAAAGTTATTTTCGTACGTTTTAGTGAGGGCGGTCGACCAATTGCCCCCACCCTGGATTCGCCCCTGTGTGATGATGATCACCCCATGCAGAAGCGGGGAGACGGTAGAGAATACACTGGCTACTGAGGCATCTCTCTCTTAGCCTCCCTGGAAAATTGCATTGCAAGTGACTTGTCGAAATATACCGCGAAATACCTTAACCATACCTCAATGCTACACAATACGGTTTTCGCCTTGGCCGTAGTACTACAGACCAAACTTTCATTCTCCAGCAAATTTTTGAGACTTTTTGAGAGAATGCCGTCACTATTATTCTTGTGCTGTCACCACTCTTCTTCATATTGTATGGATTGGATAGAAACTTACAGCCCAGTCGACAAGGGGTGTCACCATTAGAAGTTAGAGGATCAACCGTTTGCTTTTTCGGACAATTTAAAGCTGCGCACATCCTCTGAACAGGACCTTCAACGAGCACTTGCTTGATTTTCTGGTGCTTGCGACCAAGAAAGAACGAAAATTAACGTTGAAAAGACAGAGGCGTTATATCTCTCCAAAAACCCAAGCCCGTGTGCGCTACAAGTAAGCGACATTATGATGCAGCGGTTGGACTAATTCAAGCACCTTGGAGTGGTATTCAGGGAGTGACGGAAGGAATAACAAGTAGATTGATTCAGGGATGGTAAAGCAAGCGCAGTTCTGGGTGCGCTCTATCGCTCTGTGATCGCAAAATGGGAGCTTCAAACACTGCAAAGCGGTCGGTTTATCGATCTTTGTTCCAATCCTCATCTATGGTCATGAATCGTTTCCAATGGCTGAAAGAGTGCTAACTCAAGCACAAGTCGAAGAAGTGGGATTTCGATGAAGAATTCATACATAGATTCAAAGTTTACGACAAAGTGAGCAGCTATGAATTTTGGAAAGACCTGAATGTCCAGCCTCGTCTCTGAATAGAGAGATCGCAGTTAGAATGGTTCGACCATATGACCAAATTGCCCCAGGAAAGATTGGCTAGGCAAGTCCTGCTTTCTAAACCCACGGGAAAGCGGCCCAGAACTTGACTGATGACTGCTGGAATGATCACAGCTCCGATCTGGCTCCGTCCCGTCATGGTGTGGAACAAGCAGAACTACCTGAGATTGCTGTTGACCATAATGTATTTCGAGTCTTCCTAGGGCTTCTGCCTCTGTGACCTTTCCCAGAGGAAAGAAAAACTAGTGCGAAACTGAATCGTCGTCGTTGTGCGTATGATTCAACTGCAAGATCAATTTTTTCTAACAAGGCAACCAGAGCCGGTGGGGGTGGAGCAAGATCTGCATTCGCACCAGGCATCCGGAAAGAGTCACAACGCCCACTTATGATATGTTTCGCGGTTTGAGCTTCTCTGGAACCGCATGGACACTAAGGACCGGTGCCATCTTCCATCGGTGTAGTAATTCCCGGAAGCGTCCGACTTGCGTTCTGAGGTGGTTCAGTTTACATCACGCAGAGCGGCTGAGATCAAGGTCGGGGTTTCCCACTTTGGGTGGTGGAAAGAAATGAGGTAGGAGTGTGGGACCCCTGATGTTTTCCACTCCTCGAGCCGAAACTGAATGAATTAATATCTCAAAATTGTTTTTTATCATTGAATATTTGTTGCCTCACCTCGACTGAATTCCTCCTTTACAAGTAGCTGTGCATGGACTGAATTCTGTCCAAGTGGACCAAGTGCCGTTGCCTGCGAAGCAGTCTCGTTCCATGTAGAATTGTCCCAAACAGCCATTGACGCCAGGTTGTCCAGATTGGCAGAACCGCCGCCGTGTTTGAACACCTGCAGCACAAGTTGCACTGCATGCACTCCATTCTGTCCACGTGGACCAGTAGGGGCAGATCTGATTGTTGCAAGTCTGAAAATAAATACAAGTATTTGCAGATTAGAAATTCGATATCAAGGCACGCGATGTCGATAACAACTTATTGATATTTCAGGATTTGAGCCAATAAATTCGGAATATTCAATATTCTTTTTCACTTCCACAGCAAGGACACGCTGAAAATAAACGGGACAGATTGAATTGTTAAAATACTGTACTTGCAAAAGATTACTACAAACGTGATTTAAATTCATCCATAAACAAGTGACTTTGTCTGGTTAAGGGTCTTTTTAACAATACAATTAAACGTTCTATTTTTTAAATACTTCTACTTACCAGGGACCGAGTTTAAGGGGGGAACGTGGAGACATGTCCCCCCAACTTTTGAGCAGGGGAGAAACAATATCTTTTGTCCCCCCAATATTTTGTGATAAAAATATTGTAGTTGTACAAACTTCATGGTTGCATTACTGTTGGAAATCCCCAGCATAGAACTAGGAAATATATAATAAAAATGGACATGATCACTGCATTATCTATAGACACAGTGTACAGATTTACTATGTAAACTGAGTTATCAAGATTGTTGATAATTGCGTTGGTTAATTTGAATTAACCGAATCAGTGTGTACATAAACGTCGCTCACTCATGCGAGTGATTCGTGTCATGTTCTTGTGAGTGGAATTCCTGCGTTGTCCTGCAGCTTGCAATGTACAGAACACGGTTGCCACTGCTCGTATTTACCAAAAGATCTTGCGGTTTGTTTTTGATTTGATCTATGTGGCTTAGTGTTTCCAGTGAGAATCTTGTGTTTTTTAGTAGCAGTACATTTTATTTCGGAACTGACCAAATTGAAGTGATCATCACAATTTTTTAGCATAATTATGTCTATGTAAGCCCAGCTCTCAGATATTCAGAAGTAATGTGTTTACATATTAAATGCAGTGCAAGATATAGCACCATTGTACAGTACCAGTTGCTATGCCATCACCATGGGCGTAGCCAGTGGGATGCTTGGGCCGTGTTATCCAAAATATATAATTTCCATAATTTGCCCTATTTTGCCAATTTTACAAAAAGGTCTTAGTAAGGTTGAGTGAACATGGTGACGTCATCAACACGCAAACAGTTAATGTTTGTCCCCCACATAGTTTTCTAGCAAACTCAGTCCCCTGCTACTCACTGCAGTCCCGTCGCCACTGGGGTATTTTGGGGGTTTCCCCCCAAACAAAGCTCCAATCGCCCTCGAATTGAATTATGAAGCACTGTAAATCGGTGAAGTTTTTATAAAATTTCAGAATGGCAAGCCCCCCTGAACAAACGTAAAGCTCCCCTACTGAAAGGTTTCTGGCGACGGTCCTGACTCAGTGGCGTAGTAAAGGGGGTCCTGGAGGCTCCTGGCCCCGTGCAGCACATTCTGGGGGTGGCACGTTGTTGAAAATTAATTTTCAAAATCAGTTTCAACTCTTCTCAGTTTTTGTGCTTAGAATCCCCAGCTTGGAAAATTTATAAATATGGTTGTACAGCGAGCAAATTCATAAAATGATTACTGAGTAGTCTGTATCAAACACTGGGTGTTAAACGTCCCTGTATTTATCTTGAAATAGGGAATTTTCGCATACTTATTTGGGGAGAAATTGCACCCAGTATCTGCACATTCCTATCTAGCCAAGGACATATCCCACGACCCCAGTAAAAAGCCCTTTAATTAAAGGGCAGAGATGACATCCAACAGCAGGCTAGCAAACCTTAGGCTACTCTTCCGGTAGTTCAAGGTTAAAATCAAGGTAAGTCAAAGCTATCTTAATCCTTTTTCTCCTATCGTTCGATCCTTAGCAACGCCCCAACGACACATCATTGCATCACGTAACACCCATCAGCATCGACCACCAACATTTTTTGGCACGTCTCATGCTACGGCTTAATGTTCAGTGGGATATTTTCAATATACAAGTATAAGCAAGAGACACCCATTTTTACCCGCCGCACAACAGCTCATCAGTTCATCTGACGACAACAGAAGTGCGGCGCTCTGGGCGGATCACCGATTGAATGCGCAGTGGTTGGAAAACACTATGAGACTCTGTATTTTCATCCCCGACATCGGCACCCCCTCCTGGAATGGCCCTGCTAAGAACAGCTTGCGTCCGGCTCAACCGCCTCCGCACCGGTGTCGGAAGTTTCCGCTCCTGCTTACATAAACGGGGTATGTCCTCCTCTGCAGCCTGTGTGTGTGGCGCATAAGAACAAACTGTTGACGATGTTGTCCTCCAATGTCCAATTTACCGGCCTCCTCAAGGAGTGTATAGACTGACGGTTCTGGATGACGAAACAAGCGTTTGGCTGCTGAACACTTGTCCCGAGAACTAGGGCGGTCTAGCAGAGGGGTAAACCAACTCGTTCAAACGATGAAGGAGCATAAACAAGTGCCACACGCTACACCCTAGCAGAGGTGAGCATGGACAGGATCAGGATTGGATATCCTGCAGGATGCTTGCGATTTTTTCGGATCAGGATTGGATTTGGATATTCATTTTTGAAAAAAATTGGATCAGGATATTGGTTTGATTTCTATAACGAAATTTCCCTGAGAGTGATTCAAGATGTCACAACTCACAAATGATGGTGGCAGTGTTTTCTTTGCTATGTTTTTTATATTGTCAGTATGTGCTGCACTCATCACAACCAATGGTGATTCGTGTTGCTTCATCGTTGATTTTTTCCGACCAAGTGGAAGTAGTGAGCTGCTCTTATATTGCTGGTATGCTGCTTTGTTTGTTGTGCTGAATGTCATATGTATGTGTTGTGTAGGCTAATATAGTCTGTTTCATGGATGACCAATTTGTCTTCGACTGGGACCAACTAGAAAATTTCTTGACAACTCGCGATCAACTGGTTGGTAATAAAATTATAAATACAACATCACATGCCAAAGTTGAGTATCACATGTGCAAGTACAGTGCACCACCGCCTTTGATGCACAGACAGAGAGCAAAGTCTGTTACGCCTAAGTCATGATTGCCACGCAATAATCTACTGAGCTAGCCTATGGTCAGCCATTGCAATACGCACCAAATAATATACTTGTCCAACCAACTGATGGATAATTTTTATGTACTTTCTGGAATATTGTTTGAAAAATCTTCTTTTTAGGTATCTTGTCAATCCAACGCAAAATCAGACGCAATCGATCAAGTGACATTCGGCGATCAATCGGTCGATTTCAGCGTTTAAAGCTACATTATTTTGGTTGGAATTTTGAAATTCTACCTAAGGTTTTATATAGTCAACCTTTGCTTAAAGACAGTTTGAGTTTGCAGTTTTTGTAAGCTACATACTCTATTATATTTCATACCGTGGTCTCTCAGAGTTACAAAATCTATTTTCTTTATTTTACCAATTGATTGAATGCTGGAGCTCTTTTGCAATTAGCTGAACCAGACTGGTTGAATTGGTCACATGATAATGGACTATATCCTTGGATGAGCGGATCGTCGTTGCTATATAACCTAAAATCCTAACCCAAATGGCAAACCTGTGTCTGATTTTCAAAACTTATTAAAAAAGTCCTGTAGCTTTCATCAAACGTTTGCCCTAAAAAGAGTCGTCTCTATTAGCCAAGCCGAAGCAACAGTGCTGAGAGCACAAACGATGACCACTCGCACAGCAGGAATTCCCACTTGACCAGGTTCATTGTACCCAATACTGGTGCCAAGAACTCAGTGTTATAAGTGGACAAAGCCAGATGCACCATAGTTCAAATGGAAAAATGACCACAGCAGAGGTAAACCACTGCCGGCAAAATACACACTACTTTTTTGTTTTTCCGATTGAAAGTGCACAATATGTGATGTTATTTTTATGGATTGGGTCACAAAATGACAGGGTATTTTTGTTTGGAAGTGGCTATAGGTCTGCTGGTAGTGACATGGTTAGAATAAAATGCTGAGTTTGCAGCACTAGCAGCACTTTCATAGTAGTCAAGTAGACCTGTCTTACACTGTAAATGGTTTTCGCGTTAACTCTGGCCACAATCGGGCACCTTTTGTTTTAGTAGTAGTGGTTGCTCTTTTCATGGTACCAGTTTTGTTTACTTTTTTCACAAGTTTCCAAACTTTCTGGTCAGATTTGCGGTTTAGGTTTAAGTGTTAGGTTTAGGTTTAAGGCTTAGGTTTAGGGTTTAGGTATAAAGGGTTAGGTTAATACGTTTTTACCAAGCGTAGTGCAGTTTACTGCACACTTGTAATGGGTTAGTGTCATGTTACAGGCGACGGATGAATAGATTTTAAAAAATGAAGGTCCATTGGCGGACTTATAACCACTGCCTGTTTGTTTCGTATTTAGCCAGTGTCGCATTCGGATACGGATGGATATCGGATACTAAATTTCTGAAATTTTCGGATAAGGATTGGATATGGATATGCAAATATTTTTTCGGATGTGGATCAAGAGTTGAAAAATCAATATCCGCTCACCTCTGCAGCCTATTCGTTAGGTGGTCTTATAAAGATGAAATTTTTGCGAGTGAAGTGAATAGCTCTGAAAAAGTAAAGTGCTTAGTTTCAATAGAACCATGTTTTTTGTATGACATAAAGGTATCGGAAAATGACGTTCTTGAAGTTAGATAGGGCAGCTGGTGTGTCTGCGTGGGTACTTTAGATCTCAGATTGTAGGCTTGAACAGCAAGTAAAAGTTCACCACGCATCGGTAAAGGATAACATGGTCAACACATAGGCAATTTGGGATTGTTGGAAGGTTTGACTCCTTTGTTCAACGGTGCACTGAACATCTGCAGTCATGGAAAGGTGATTTCAACAACGAAAGCTTGCAAAAGTGTTGCTCTCATTTTGATAAATTAGAGGCAATGAACCTTAGCCAGAAAACCAAACGCAAGGGCAAACAACATGTTCAATTATGATTGTGACTAAGGCTTTTATCAAAACGATTTTAGCCGAAACAATTACACAACTTAGCAATGACTGTACCGGGTGAAATTGTTCACAACGATTTCCGTCACACTTAAGACGTTGTAATCACCGCTGATTACAAATGTCGATGTCCCACGTGGTAGAGTTTGGTAATTCATTTTCCATCTAACTCTGAATAGATGTCTATTGCTAACGGACGAATATAAGGAAGTCAACAGATAGACCAAGCTGGAGGCTGCAAGACAACACTCCTCAACCAGAGGCGGTTTTGAGCCTATTTGAAAAAGTTTGTCTAAATGGGTCCCGCTCTTCAGAGAGCGCCCCGCGCAAGTGGCGAGAGAGTTAATGTTTGGAGCATTTCATATAATCTGAAAGAAATAAACCACTACTGAAACGGGAAGTGTACAATGAAACATTCTTTATATTACTGAATTTATAATATTACATTTATTGTCACAGCCTAACATATGCAGCATATAATTTGTTTAAGTCAAAGACGGGGATGCTGTACGAAATACAGTATAAACATAAATAAATGTTTGCGTCTGTAAAGTAGATATTCCGCATCACTTCTCTGCTTGGGACCACAATAACACACACTTGTGTTTTTCATTTGATCCCCACTAGAATGAGAAAACAATTAAAGCTAAGTGGGTCGGATTACCACGGACTGAAAGTCAACTGGGAAGAAAATTTAACGAAATACGTCAGGACCATGGATGCGTATGTGAAAAGGCAGAAAAATAGGAAGAACGAAGAATGAGAAACGTGGTGAATAAGTAAGAAAAAACAAAACCCATAATCGAAAATGAAAAACAAGACCCATTTCAGTTTTTGAGTGTTTGATTTTGATGTTCAAGATGTTTTCTAACAGTCCTTATATCTTTACTAAGCACAAAATAAGACCTCATTTCATTTTGAATTTGAGGGGTGGAAAGGGCGGGATTTCGTGGTCGGCCTCGGGCGTCACTTGACCTCGCTACGCCACTGCTTATAATTGTGAAAAACAACTGAATCAAGAATGTGCTCAGTAGTAGTGCGTTTTGAAGATATCAATATTTTGACTTATCTTACCTCTGAGTCTACATCATCAGGAAGTCCGCAGTTGTGACTACGGACTCTGACTCTTTGACCACCTTGGCAAGTTGCGCTGCAGGCTCCCCAATTTCCCCAAGGAAAGTAAACTCCAGGGAATGTATTGCATTGTCCAACCTCGGTTTCTGGTTCGAGACCGCAATTGTGAGTGCGTGTCTAAACATCGATAAAACACGACAGTTGGAGTATAAGACCATAAGACCTATAAATCATTTGTTGATTTATGAATAAAAATGTAAAACTAGTTATGCAGTATTTTTAGAGATTAAAATTTTGCGTGTGTAAGTCTATCGACTTGCAACATTTTCTAACAATGCCTTCGCTGTATGCATACAAATTACATCCAGATATTTTTGATAAATAATGCATTTGTGATTTACCGCAACCTCAATTTTGTAGATTCAGAAAATTTTAGCAAGTACATTTTTCGAAAACTTTATTCATTTACGTATACTTTAGTTTAGAAGCGCATGAGTGCTGACAGTTTAAAGGTTTCAACCAAATCAGCAATTTTTCACTTACTCTTGTGTAAGTTCCTCCGCCACACGTAGCAGAACATCTCGACCAGCTACCCCAGATGCTCCATGAACCAGCACCAGTATTGCAAGCTTCAACGATTCTGTCCACGTCTCCAGTACACGATTGGGTTCTAGAGCGTTGTCGTGTTCCTCCGTTGCATGTTCTCGTGCAAACAGACCATGGAGTCCATGGACCATAAGCGCCTGATATCGTGACACGAATCAGTAAAAGATGAATAAAACGTTAGACTAGCAGAATTATTTTTAAAGGTTTTAGCCCACTGTTTAAACCAAACTATCTGCTTTTTGCGTGCAGTCGATCTCATTTTGTGACAACAACCCATTTAAGTCGGTAAGAGCAAATTTCAAAGCAATCCAATATTGTAAAGGTCATCTTGCTTATCTTGTCCCCAGTCATAATTAAGGACAAGCCTCACCTCCAAATGTGTTGCAAGCTATTGTATCTTGCTCTGGTTCCAAGCAGGTGTGAGTTCTTTGTCGTGTTGCTATACCACCTCCACAAGAGGCCTGCACAAGCAAGATAGAATAGTTACAGAAGTTGTTTTGAATGTTGACGTCGCTGTTATTTGAACACGCAAACCCACCGAGCATGCCGAATACGCTCCCCATGGGTTCCATGACCCGGTGCCAGCGTCGCAATTACGTGATTCTGCTGGGTCGCCAATACAACCGAGCTGTCCAGCAGTGCCTCCAATGCAAGTGCGTTGACGCCTCTCTACGCCTGAAAATCACGGTTGTATAGTAAGTATTTGCTGACTACTTCAAATGAATAAATAATATATTTTTATCATACTCAAAGCGTCGATAACCACAATTAATGTTAAATGCAACTAATAATCACACCAGGATTATAGAACTGTCGATGAAGACATAGGCGTAGCCATAGATAGCCAGGGGGCCCATGGCCCCCTAAATTTTCGGAACTTATAGTCATTTAGTGCTTAAGAAGCGGTATCCGAAACAAAATAGTGTCATTTGCCTAAAAACACGCATTTTGGCTACCCCCCAAATTTTTTTGGCCCCTTCCACATTTTTGGGCTAGCTACGCTATTGGCTGAAGCTTACAGCTTTCGTTCAGAAAAAAACA
>Ga0210059_1016387_pt1 | contig 10700 bp, 5 predicted proteins | sample Ectturendosymbi2_FD_188042 | JGI IMG/M metagenome (GOLD analysis project Ga0210059, IMG submission 188042) | Ecteinascidia turbinata endosymbiont from Florida, USA - Sample 2 (SPAdes) (version 2) | ecosystem: Host-associated > Tunicates > Ascidians > Unclassified | place: Key West, Florida... | reverse complement strand
ATCAGGAACACAAACAGTTACACTGAAACTAACGAAAATAGCAGCGATGAAGTTATCTGACCATCCTCCCATTCCATATTTGTTGAGTGCCCTGTGCAATTGCGCGGTTTGCACCTGTCAAGAGCTGGCCTAAGTAAAGCATCTGCACGTCTTACGACACCTGACAGCTTATTACATAGTCGGTGATCGACGGAGCTTTGCGTCTGCAAAATCGCTGATCATTTTTTCGTACTTTATCTTTCTAGCTAGGCCATGTTCAACATAGAGAATAGCAAGGCTTTGCCGTCTTTTCTGGACCATGGTTGATCGCGTGCATGATTTCATGCTCATCGTCATTCACTTCCATCCTTCGCGCTCATTCTTCTATGGAGATATTTTGTTAGTGGCATAGAAACAAAAAGTGTCTTGAACCAAAACAAAATGCAAATATAATTGCATACAAAAATGATGGAAACTGTCCTCACTTCCAAAATTTTGGGGCCCCCCAAAATCGGGGGCCCTAGGAGTAAGCCTTTTTAGCCGAATGGTAAACCCGCGCTGGACTTGCATATTCATTTCGTGCTGTGCAGGTGCTTGCGCTTGCACCCGTTAATCACATGGCGTTTTAATAAACTTGAGATAATGTGACAAAGCAGCAAGTTGGTGAAGAACTGCAGTCGCTAGTCTTTCTGATAATTACATCCCAATGTGCAGTCCGTGAGACGTCCAGCCGTCTACGCGTTCCGAACTGATAGCATCACTTCAGATAAATCATAAAAAAGGTATCGAATCAAAAATCATTCAACAGGTATTTACTCATTTTTGAGTTGATTTTGATCTGAATAAACTTGAGCAAACCTGCGATTTAATCATTGCAATGAATAACCGTGAGTCCAACTTGAGTACGTTAGACTTGAGTTACGGTTTATTCAAGATTTGGTTCAATATTGAATCACTTTGATTGTATATTGAATCATAATATTTTAGAGTGTGACATAAGATTTGCGCATTGCTAAAATCACTCCCAGATTTACTGAAAAAGCGATTAGCGAGTGAACATTTTGTTGTGAGGCGAAGTTATGAAAAAAGTGAAGTTATCAGATAGTTCAATTTTGTGATTATACTGTCGGAGTAAATTAGCTATGAAGTATCTGCTAATTTTGAAGACAGCCTATGAGTTGTCCTCGTGTTTCTTCAATTTATTATTTTCTCATTGATGTGCTTAAGAATTCATGTTTTTGAAACATGTGCTTCTGAACAGACACGGGGTACTCGTAATCGTCAATCGTAATCGATTACAATCGATTACAGTTTTTTGAGTAATCGTAATCTTAATCGATTGAATTGACCAAAAATGAAATGTAATCGTGATCGATTACATTGCCAGTTTAATCGTAATCGACGATTGCTTTCGCGATTAAACTTGGAAACTTTCACCCTACATTACTGTGCGATGAACCGCGGTTGTGGTGGCTGGGTTTCCTCCTTTATCATCGTTTGTTATGGTTATGTTTCAGGGGAGGCTGTTTACCCGTCTATGTGGTTTAAATCCAAACAGTCCAGGGGCAAGCACAGCGTTTCTAGCTAATTCTCGCTTTGTTCCAGCTAGCCTTCGCGTTGGCCGCCAGAAGTAACATGCGGTCTTGTCTAGTGAGACGTGGCATCAACAATAGGAGCTCTCCTTAAAAACGGGTTCACACTTCGGCAACAGAATAGCGGGACATTGCGAGGAGAGGTGTTCGTTTCATTTATATATATTCAGAGTAAACTTATGAATGTAACTGCTGGAGTAAGCTATAATTAATACATTAATTTATATACAGTACATTAACTTTCTTTCAGAGGAATAAAGCACTTTAATCCAAGTCGAAAGTACCTTTCGGCAACACTGGTATAACTAGCATGTCAACCGTGATCCAACAGATACTGGTAAAAAAACTCAACGAAACCTGTGAGGTTTTCTTAAGCATTGACTATTGGTCCAACAGACAGATGCCCAGCTATGTTGGCATCACTATTCATTTCACTTCAAATTAAAAGCTACACAATGCTATGTTGGATTGCAGAAGATCGTAACCCGCAGTTAGAAGAAATGTCAACAATTTTGAAATTACTAACAAACGAATTTTCAGCGTTGCTGAACGAATGTTCAAGCCTGACAGATGTCGGTTGCCTGATAAAAGATTTGAAGCGTTTATGTTTATCAACTCTAACAAAGATTTTAAACATTGATTATTTTTGTTTAATCAATATTTTAAAGTGTTTGTTGCAGTGGAGTAATTGACCGGAGGGAAGGGGGGCGATTTGACTCCTCTGGCCAGCTAAATGTAACCCCCCCCACGTAGCTTATATTTCGGTTTTATTATCCTTTTAACAGGTTTTTAGTACGCTGTCGTCTTTTTGCGTCTTTCGGAGTATTTTCCGTTGATTTGGGGTTTTAGTACTGTATAGCCAGTGGTGTGTTTAAGGGGAGGCAAGTGAGGCACTTGCCTCGGCCCCCCCTTTTTGGGGGCACCCCCTTGAAGTGTTACACGTGTAAATTTTCTTTGTTTTTGATGAAAAACTTATTATTCACTCATATAATGTACTACAAAGCAAATCATAAGTAAGTACTCTGCTTTCAAAGGGCCCCCTGCAGAAACTGGAATGTGCAGGCACTTTGCTTTCAAAGGGGGCCCAACAGGAACTGCAATTTGAAGGTAAGTTGCTTTCAAAGGGGCCTGAAATATGTAAGTACTCCGCTTTCAAACTTCATTGAAGGGGCCCCTGAAAGAAAATGTAATGTGTGAGTACTCTGCTTTCCAAGGGCTCCTACAGAAACTGTAGTGTGCAGGTACTTTGCTTTCAAAGGGGCCCCTAACAGCAACTGCAATTTGAAGGTATCTGCTTTCACAGGGGCCCCCAACTGCCACTGAAATATGTAAGGACTCTGCTTTTAAACTTTATTGAATGGGTCTCAAATAAACTGCAATGTGTAAGTACTCTGCTTGCAAAGGGGCCCCAACAGCAATTATAATGTAAAAGTCCATGCTTTCATAGAGGCCCCAACAGCCACTGAAATGTGTAAGTACCTTGCGTTTAGAGTGGCCAGCAACTGTAATGTGTAAGTAATATGCTTTCAAAGGGGACCCAAACAGCAACTGTAATGTGTAAGTACCGTCCTTTCAAAGCGTCCCCACCACCATCTCCAATAAGCAAATAAAGAAAAGCTTCAAACCAACTTCTATACCTAAAAAAATTATGGGTTAAAATTCCTTCCAAAAAGTTCTGAAAAGACCCTATCAAATAGGAGCAAATGGGCCTACAAATAGGCCATCCCAAATGATAATTTTTTATACCAAATGATAATTTTTTATACCAAATGATGATTTTTAGAGATTGACTTATTTGGAATATTGATAATTTTATGAAAATTGTACCTTAGTCAGGGTTTTTTTAAGGTGTTTTAGGGACCCGATTCCGGTCCCTATAATTGAAAATCGAGTGCCTAGAATCAGAGAAATCGGGTCCCTATAGGTCCATACCGGGCAGGCCTACCTAACATTTTCCTTAAAAAAACCACCTTAGTGAACATTTCCATCAGAAAATAAGACAACATGCAATTGTTATAGCGGGACCACACAATATCTTTAAATTTATAGGACATTTTCTTCTTAGTTTACGAAGTAATTTTGTATTATTGCTGTTGCGCTGCAAAGACTGTTAATAAGCAAGGCTACATTCATGCTTCTTATCACGTAGCAGAAATGGCAATTTTTCAGTGTTATGAATACTCATTTTTTCTACAGATATTTCAGGTGGATTGATTTAGCCTATGCTTGAAGTCACAGGTTATTTGAAGCTTGACTAATAAATGGTTGGTTTGAGGTAGACTGGGTAGGTAATGTTTAAGCTCTTTTAGCAGCTCTTAGCCAGTATAACTTGAACCGTTTTTTCTTAGCACAGATTTAATCAATTGTGTAGGCTACTTGCTGCAGTAGAAATGTTTTCGATAAGGTACATGATGAATTATTGCCTACTTTTGCACATTTTGCAAACAACTAGTGTCAATGCGAGATGAAGGCAGCCTTGACTCATCCAGCCGCAAAGCTTTCCAAAACAAGTCTCTAATTGGATGCTTTTGTATGCTATGTTCTTGCAGGTAACAAGATGAAATTTAAAACAAATTTAGTGTTTTAAATCTTCTTCGTTCTTTTTTATAGTTTCATGGATTCCCACAAAGACATGAATATGTACAAATTCAGGATACCAACTACTAAGCATTTATTCAAAAGGGAAGGTGTGAAACTTTTAAAGGGGGAAACTTTGTAGTTTATTGATGGTGAATGCAGAGAAATGGGGCGCGAAACTAAAGAAGTGGGAGCGATGCCAACTTGCTATTGCCTAACTTTTGTGTGTTGCAAGCCTTGTCTTCCCAACTTTCAGTGTTTTCAAAGTTGTGTATCATGAACACCCTTTTGCATTTTCTCCTTCTGCTATTTCAGTTATGCCGTAGTCTCAGGAACATACCCTTGGATGTATCTTAGCAAATCAAAAGTGATTATCACGGTTGGCTGAGTATGATGACGTCATCAGAGGGCCCCTCTTTTTTGTCTTGCCTCGGGCCCCCAACCCTAAACCCACCACTGTGGATAGCCATCCACGCCCGGATTCGCCATCAAGTTTTTTCTGAGTGTTGGCTAGCTAGTAGGTCCCTTGCAGACACCAGTGGGCCTCTTTCAGTTAAGTTTCTCTTCCAGCTGAAACCTCTAGTTACGCCACTGGTTTGTTGACTGCACGAACATCTCAGTAAACAATCAATGTTTTCTTTTTTCCGGTGCTTGATCCTTACAGATTAGTAAGTTCGTTTATTGCATTGATTCATATCGTATGCTGTCTGAAAACATACTTACATGAAACTATGCAAATGGGTTTTGTTTTCTTTCTGAGGATGCTTCAATTGTGATTTTATTTGTTCGTAATCGTGATCATAATCGAGCAGGTGACAAGTAATCGTAACCGATTACATTTGTGCTGTAATCGCCCCATGTCTGCTTCTGAATGCAGGCAAGTTTGTTAGATTAAGCTTAAAGCTCAAGTACTTAACACCCGGCTGTTTGAGCATCTGTGCGAGGACATAGATGCAGAGCACAAATGCCTTCTTTTGTACACATAAGTAAGGTGGCTCTCCCGAGGAAAATCATTTAACAGAGTGTTTGAATTACGTGAACCAATGCAAAGGTTTCTATTGGAGAAAAATTCATATCTTGCTGACAAATTCATTGACGAAAAATAGCTTCTCAAACTTGCTTACTTGTGTGACGTCTTCAATCTGCTCAACGAACTAAATCTTTCACTATAAGGCAAAATGACAACTCTGTTCAAGTTGGCAGATAAAGTGACTGCATTTAACGACAAATTTAAATTGTGGAAGAAGCGCGTAAACAAAGAGTATTTGACAGGTTTCAAACATTAGCAGAGACTTTGAAAGACAGCGAGCCTGAGCAAGCGTTCTCCGACCTTGTGAGCAGTCACTTGCCTGTACATTTATAAGAGTTTTTCATGCGAAGACTCTACCAATGTTTTGGATGAAGGTCTTGCCGGGATACCCTGACCTTGCCATAAAAGCATTAGAAACTTTGCTGCCATTTCCGACATCCTACTTAAGCGAGTCTAGATTTTCTGTGATGGCAGCAACAAAGACGAAACCGCGAAACGGTCTGGACGTGAGGGACACATTGCGGGTGTCACTGAGTTCCATAATTCCTAGGTGGGGGCGTCTCGTTGCGGCAAAACAAGACCAAGGTTCTCATTGAATCAAAGTTGTAATAACCTGTATGAACTATAATAAATGTTCGTTGTTGAACTATTGTGTTTTTTTGAAGGCCGGTCAGCGAAAAATTTTCAGTTTTAAACCGGTCCACAGTACAAAAAAGGTTGCCTCCCCTGAATTAATCAACCGTTAAAATATCTTGGCGTCACACTTGATGATAAACTCGCTTGGAAGCCTCAAATTGCAAAGATTGTGACACAACTCTCCAAATCGTGTGGAATTTTGTTCAAATTAAAACACTACACCAACATTTCAGCGCTCAAATCTGGTTACTTTGCTCTTTTCCTTTTTAACTTATCCAATACACTGGGAAAGGGCCAATAATTTAATTTAATTTAATTTATTTGTTTATGAGCCGACACGAAGTCCATAGTATGAACACACACACTCTGCAGAGCACAGGTTGATAAAAACAGACAAAACAGAACGTATAGTACAAGGCATTGAAGCCGGCGGAATCACAGGGTTACGGACACTTTTTGCAACTGCATTGAAGACAGAACCATAGGGTTACAGACACATTCTTAACACTATTGTTAGCTAACACGTAACACTTGTTACAGCACTACTACGGAGTAGGGCGCCAATTCCTAAATTGGTCGAGTGTAGGTAAAATGCGAATGCATTGTGGCATTACACGTCATCGATCAAACGGACACTGCAAAGTTCGATCACTCATTCACAGAGTAAAATGCGAATATAGTGTTCAAAGAATAGTGACGAGTACAAACATTCTGACTGCATCAAAGCACGTAACCATGTTGTTAGATTTTCTGCATCTTTCGAGAAACAGGTACTTGTATTTACGTAGCAGAGCCTCAAAGGTAGGAATGCTACATTGAACTTGGTGGCTACTAACACTCGCTCTCCAGGGCAGGTTGTATAGAGCTCTGCAACCAAAATTATATGCCACTCGCAATGGCAACTTATTGTACATATACTTTGGAGGTCATTACCTAAATGACCCCTGACTATGCCCATGGTACCATCTCATGTACTAATGAGCCTTTCAATTATCTTTTACCAATGTAAGCTGAAGGATAGGTGAAGCAATAGCAATATCTAGGCATGTAGGCCCAGGAAACATTTACTACCTGCAAGACAAGCATAAATCTAGCATCTGCAGGCAGTTTGTTCCAAATCACCAAATCACTGCCGAGAGTATTGTCAACCATCTAGTGGGGCAAAGGGGCAAATTGTTTCCAGAGAGTCAGGGTGGTGGGCTTCACCATCTGCGATGTTCACATTTTTAAACTTGTCAGATTGTAGGCCTATGTACAGTCTATGAAGCTCATGTTTATATGCACCACATTCCACTGCACAAATAACACAATGCCATATACAGCAAAATATAACCACCTCACCGCTGCTTAATTCAAAAAAGAAAAAAATTCAGCACTTCAGGATATCCACCTCCATTTGTTCGTCTAGCACAGATTCCCAACCTGGGAGGAATTCCTCCCCAGGGAGGAATTTCATAATCTCAGGGGAGGAATTGAGGAATTTCCACTTTATAATTAAGTTACCTATTCATTGTACAGTAAGTGTTGGACTTATTTTTTATGTGGACATTGGCTCTTCTAATTAATTATATTTATATTTGTAAGTTATTTAGTGGACTATCACACGTTTTTGTTGACAAATTTAGTGCCATTATTTGACAAGAATTAGTTTTGTCCCACTTTTAATCAAGTTATTGTCGTCAATAAAAACCATTGTTCCAATTTTAGTTGATACTAGCCTATGAACTCGAACAATAACCTACACCGTCACAGGCAGTGTTGCCACTGCTAGTTTTTTTTCACTAGATCTGGTGTTTTTTTGTTTTATCTGGGGTTCTGGGGTTTTTATTGAAAATCTGTTTTTTTTGACTCTGGTGAAATTTTTGTAAATGTATGTCGTATTACTATTTACCATTCAAGAATACAGTAGCTTCACAGGCGTAATATGTGCAGAGTCAGTAGCCAGTGCAGATCTGAGTAGTAGGGCTTGGCTTAACCGAATTGTTGGAAATATAATGGTTTACAGATTAAGCACTAACTAGGCATAGGTCAGCACTCTGATCTATCGCTGATGTGTCAAGGGCTGCTTGTACATGAATTTGGAATGCTTTTTTTGGTTTTGAAGGTGCTGTGTTTGAGAATCTCTTCATTGTTTTACGGGTGCACTGATTGTGTTATGAATGTAAAATTTTGAATGTTAAATTAGTGGTCAAGTATTGCAATGAATGCAATAGTTAGAATGAAAAGAAAACTGTAAGACCTTGAATGTATCATGTACTTGTTTCAGTTTGTGCATTTTGGTGGAAGTAAAAGAAAACATTAAATTCAATGTTTTTTAGAAAAGATCTAACCAGCTTTTTTTTACGTTACTTCATACATTTGATTTGCTGCTAGCCTACTTGTAAATTGTGATGTCAGTAGACTTGAGCTTGTTAAAAATATGATGCAAATAATGCGTATTACCTTAATTTTTATGTGCAAGTACTGGTAGCGTGCTTTTCAAGTTTGGTTTTGACTTTTTTTAAACATTTTGTATGTCTGGGGTTTTTTATTATTTTCTGTTTTTTTTTCAAGGTAAATTCTGGGGGTTTTCTTCATAACAGAGTGGCAACATTGGTCACAGGTAAAAGGCAAGTTAGAAAGAATATATTACCAGATCAAATATTCCTGCAGACTCGTGTAATAGGGGAGGAATGAAAAAAGTTTTGCGTAATAAGGGAGGAATGCATCTAAAAAGATTGGGAACCACTGGTCTAGCTCAAGAAACAGGGAACCGAAAAAAAAATGTTTACAAATTACTGCAGTCTCATAAATCACAAAACACTCTCTACATGAATATGGTGGAGTGGTAACTTTTACCTTGCGCAAAAACTTAACACATCCCTCCTGTTTAGGGTTGCCAGATGAGTTTTGTAAAAATATCGGCCATTTTGTCAATAGTGCCAGATCTAAGCTTTATCGTTATTCGTAAGCGGCACAGGAAAACAGAGAGACAACGAGTACTGTTACGCCACAATTAACAATTTGCCCATATTTTGGCTGGCGCATTACACTTCGATATGTGTGTGTGACGTGCAATCGCGCCAAGGATTGCGTCAATAGCAGCAAATAAACTTAACTGAAGGAACTGTCCTGACAAGATTCACTTCTAGAGTCATTATAATTTGAGAAATTCGGTGATAGTTCTTTTCAAAGTTACGGTAGATTATTTATTTTCACAATACCGGCTTCAGGCACTAATTATCAAAATACCGGCCTTTTACCGGCCTGTGCAAGATTAGCAGTAAAATGCCGACCAGGCCGCTGAAATACTGGCCATCTGCCAACCCTACTCCTGTTATAAGTAGGCCTATAACTGAATAATGCATGGAGAAAATGTACTAATACTACCAACATAAAATTTCAAAATCTTTGCAGGTATAGGACAAAGGAGGAAAGCTTCTCAAAATTGTTTAAACATTTAGTTCTGAATGAAAAAGAAACTGAAAGCAATTGAGGTGACATTGCATTAGCAGCTATTGAAGCATACAGCAAACCGTTCAAGTACACACATATACCTTGGTGTTTACAATACAATTCTCTCAAGCAAAACCAGTTTCTCACATAACCTTTTGAACAATGGAGTTGCCCCGAGGCCAAGTTGAGCTTTGTAAGAACTTATTGCTTTTAGATTTCCATTGTCCAAAACTACCGGTAAACATGCCTTTCAACTCCAGTAAATACTTTCAGAAATAACAAACCAACCATAATATTTATGATGAGACTGGAATGAATGAAATGTGCAGTATTGACTCACATTTCAATCAGCATTCAATGCTGGCTTGACCTTGATGAACTGCATCCAAAACACTTGTGGCAGTAAAAACTTTCACAAGTTAATATCACAAAACTACAAATCTTTTGTGGGCTATGTGCTTAAAAATGAGGTTACTTGCAACGACTTTCTGTGCATGGTATTTTGCTTAAAGGATATGTAAACTGGGTAATTACTAGATTTATAAGAAAGAATGGTAGGCTACCAGTTAAATTTTGCAGCTGATAGCAAAATGATTCATAGAAGTAAGGGCTCTATATTATTAATTTGAAACCTCTTAAAATTTGATTGAGGAATCCATATCTTTTTGGACATCTTATGCATGTTACCTTTTGTCTGGGACCCTTGTCCTTTGAATATACAGTAGACAGGCTATTTATATTTAACCAAAAACTAATAGGCCTCCTTATCCTTTAACTAAGGGACCCTAGAATCTTGGTTGAGGACCCTTTACATTTTGACTGGGGCCCCTTGTCCTTTGATGATACAGAAAGCCATTTATGTTTCATCATTTCAGTTTGGCTTCTTATGTTCAGATTAAAAATCCAAATGTGTTAAAACATATTATTAATAACAACCTAGAAGAAAGCAAATTAAATTTTATTGTGTGATCATTAGCATATACTAAAAATACAATCATCAAGAATATCTCATAAAATTTTGAAAGCGCGCAACCAAAAAAGGGGGGCCCCCTCAAAGCGCGTAAAATGAAAATGGAGGCCCCCGTTTTGCACACCTTTGCACACCCTGCACACTCACTAAGACCACTACTGCATGCATGACATCCTGAAATTACACCATAATTGAGATGCATATATGGGCGTACAAAAGGAACGAAAAAGTACGTTTTTAACTGCATTTGAACAACGGGAAAAAGAGGCTAGCAGCTTGTTTGCTGCACAGTATTGATATCGCATTGTCTCTGAATGTCTTTGTCATCTGAGAAGTCAGTATCCAATAAAATACCCAGATATTTGTATTGGTCAACAGATTTTACGTATTGACCACCCAATTTCAATACTGGAGTGGCTGTGCTTTTTGCACTCTTAGCCTTAAACGTCATACAAACAGTTTTGTTGCAGTTGAAAATAAT
>Ga0210059_1016383_pt1 | contig 10701 bp, 4 predicted proteins | sample Ectturendosymbi2_FD_188042 | JGI IMG/M metagenome (GOLD analysis project Ga0210059, IMG submission 188042) | Ecteinascidia turbinata endosymbiont from Florida, USA - Sample 2 (SPAdes) (version 2) | ecosystem: Host-associated > Tunicates > Ascidians > Unclassified | place: Key West, Florida... | reverse complement strand
GTTCAGCTCTCATCATGGCACGTTTCATTCTGGTAGTAGTGGTTGCACTTTTCATGGGATCGCTTTTCCTTATGACGTCACTCATAAAAAACCTGCAACCCCCAAGCAAAAAATTATTTTTTGAGTGCAGACTAGAAGACTTGCTGCATCTTTTGAGACTTTTACCAGGTCTGTAGAGCATACCAGACCGGAGAAATTCCTGTGCAAAGCCACATGCGTTTAAGCGTTTTTTTTTCAAAAATCCTTGAAAGCAGTCGGACGCCAAAGTGTTAATACATTTCTACCAAGTCTAACTGTACTCTCCTCATATTATGCTGTTTTTTTAGTCATAAACCAAAATGTTCCTGAGATGACCGAAAAAAATTTAGTCATTTCGGTCAGAACGTTTAAAAATACATGTTAAAAAACAGTTATGGTGACTATTAATACAACTGTAAGACAAATAAACAAAATGTTTCAGCAAAAATGACCGAAATGAGCCAGGTTGTATGTTATTATCACATTACAGGTGGCAGACAAATAGGGTTTCAAATATCATATGAAGGTCCACAGGCGGACCTGTAACCACTGCCAAAAAACTAATTGCTGGTCTAATCCTTTGATCTAAAAAGCAACTAACACACAAGAATGACAAGACACAGAGATATTGATAACATGGATTTTAAAAAAACTTGCCCTACTTATAACACCTGAAGACAAGTCTAACAAGCATCAAAATCAAGCTATTCATTTTTCTCAGTGGCAACCAAAACTTTTCCACAGATCTGATCTTCCGCAGTCAACAGATTTGAGGTGATGAAAGACACGTTTCAGGCCAGTTGTGACTAGCTGTGCGTTAAGCGTTGTCTTATCCATTTAGAAGGGCTGCTAGACTGAAGTATAGTATTCCTCACCACGTATGACGGTTGCATTGGAAAATGGTCAATTGCCCACCACAAGGCAAGAGCCTAAGCTTTGTAACAATCAAATGGGTTGTTACATTATAATATTATAACTGCTGTGGGCCTACTGTCCTAAACGCAATGCTGGCAAGCAGCTTCGGTACATCCACGTGTTTTAAGATTTTTGAGCCGATTAAGTTCATGTGCTTTGGCTCAACACTCAGTTACCCACACAAAGAATTTCCCATCCAGCCCGTGGGTCAACCAACCCCGCGCAAGACTCTAGTAGCCATAGTCGGAAATAATAAGGTACATTTCAGTTATACTTTCCAAGCACTTTGGTCTGCGTATTAAATGCAGACAAGTATCTCTACCATACACTATGCTGGGTTTTGTTTTTTTCCTTGTTGCCAGCTACTTAGCAGTAGCTGTTTAGTGTTTACCCTGCGTAGCCGTTGCTAGCAACTTGAGTACTTGAACTTGTGGAGCTGTTGCCGGCTACCTAGAGATACTGCCATTTCTTTAGTTCTTCCAAATTGAAAACCGTATAAGGTCGTTTAAACACTGCATACAGAAAATCAACTACTAACACTGCATTCAGTTTATTTTAAATAAACACAAACATTTTAGCAGTGTCTATGGAGAGGTCAATGGATTGGGCACTAGATGACATGGTCAACGATTTGTTAATCTCCGCCACACTCACAGGCTGCAGAAGAGACAATACCCCATTTGTACAAGCAGGAACATAAACGTCCGACACCAGTGCGGAGGCGGTTAAGCCTGACCCAAGCCCTTCTCAGAGGGTCATTCTGAGGGGCTGCGATGTCAGGGATGAAAAATGTGGAGTCTTGTGGGGCTGTCTGTCCACTCCAAATTCCATTGGTAATTCGCCTAATTTGCCACACGTATGTTGTTGTTGTCAAATAAAATTCGCCATCGTCTAATTCGTCACCTTTTTCTATACCTTAGAAACATTTTCTTCAGCTAATACGTCATTGGCAGTTCGCTTTTGATGTCTAAGCAGTTAGTACGTGTGGGAATTCAAACAAACCAAGGATCTTCATCTGATAATTGTTGCACCTTGCAATTTGTACATAAGGTACACAGTGCGACCCGACTCCCCATTGAGAATGCGGAAATCTTTTAAATTGGAAGTGACTACGGATATGCCAGGCCGGATGCAATTCAAATAGAAGGGACAGTTTGTCATTCAAACAGGGTGGGTTTCGTGGTGTTGTGGTTTTATGCGTCACGGCTACTACGCCAATGGTTTTCGGTTCGCCTCTTACTCTGCTGACTTTACTTATTCTTTTACTTTTTTTTAGGCTTACGTGTTACCTTTATTACGGGTTGATGTTAGGTTAGCATTAGGTTAGGGTTAGTTAGCAGCAGGTTAGGGTAATAATAAGGGTAAGGTTACTTAAGGCTATGGTTAGGGTTGAGGTTAGGTTCAGGGTTTATCTTTTATGTTTACTTTATTTCTACCAAGCCTACTAGCATATGAACAACTTTTTAAATTTCAAGGTCTATTTGAAATTTGTTGTGAAGATTCCAAAGGTGCTAGGGTTTAATGGAGGACTCCAGATAGACTAGAGTAGTGGAATTAATAATTGTTGTATTCAACCACAACATCATAAACTTGCATTTTACTACAAATGAGAACACTATGTATACGAGTTACTGCGATTGACAAAGTATACAAGCTTCTATCTATGATAGAGTTTTCACATGTTTGTATAATTCGTCCGGCATGATCGAGATCAGAGATGAGATGACAAGACCAGCTTGAACATAATTTCGTTAAGAAGCACCAGTCACATGAAAAAAAACGAAACAACCTACGCCTACGTTTTATCAAACGCAAGAGGCCACACCCAAAATTTGCAGGATAACAAAGGAAAATGCAAGAAAACTTCACATAACAAAACCGCTAAACAAAGCTCGGAACACAGGGCATTGCGACCGTCCCACACTTGACTCGAACCCGCCAAGGACTAGGGAAAACTCGTTTCACATGACTAATCAAGCACGACCATTGCATAACCAGACAGGAGTTACATTCATTTCACAGCAGAGGTGATCACTATCCGGTATCAAGTGAACTTTCTGACCTAATATTGTTTGTCAGTTATTTTGCATCTCAGAATAATGGAATAAAGTTTGGCAATTACTTTTTTGATGTGTGTTGTGCAAATTGAAACTTTGTGGTTAGATGTCCGATACCCACAGCAAACTTGCAGTTCGGGAATATCTATAGCCTAACCATTAACCACTGAAATATATTGGACTTAGTCTTAGACGCCAATTATTTTTCTTTATCTAACCCTAACCCGAAATGCTTACCTAAACACCAAACCCTTAGCCTTAATTATCAGTTGTCTCAGCGTATTTGATATGTAGAATATTACTCTGTGCATGTTCACATGGCGTGAAGTCAGAAATTTCGCTTGACACCGGTTTGCCGGTTGGATATCCGGCAGGATAGTGAGTTTGCAACCGGATACGGATATACAAAAACTGATGTGGGAACCGGATACGGATCCGGATATCAGAAACGGTTTTATCGATATTTCGAGGATTCAGACTTTTGGAAAAAGTTGCATATTGCACAATTATTCATTCAATACATCTTCAGAAGCATCTTTTCAGCTTTCTGTGCCATTACTCCGAGTCTGTCTATATGGTATAATCTCTGTACCATAGTGTAATCCCATTCCCCCTCTTAATCTGCTAATTGGACACGCCAAGTTTGTCAGCATGAATCTGTTCCTGATGTGGCAAGATAGGGCTCTTTCAGTATACATTAAGAACGTTGTTTGCTGCGTGCCTGTGCCTGGACTAACGCAAGCTAGTGCAGGCCTACTGTGATCTAAAGTTAGCTAGAGCAATCTAGCTCTTTTAATGCGAACTGCAGTCTACACCAGGCCTTGCAGTGTTCATGCCTATTCTATGTGAGCCTACAAGTGCATTGACTGGTTGTTGGATGATACTAGGCCAGATAGCTTTTTTTCATAAACATGATACGCAAAATTTTTGTTTTGTGACAATGACTTGTTAGACTGAATTTTTTGTCAGTCATTTCAATATAAATGACACATTTTAAGCCAGTGTGTTGTTCGAATGCTGTTTTGTTTTGTAGACTAGCATTGCTATGCAGTTAGGTTTGGTTAAAGTGCGACAATGGGTAGGATTAATAAATGAAATTATGAATGTGAGCTCATGGATGGTATAAAAATCTAACCATTGTTACCAAAAAATGGCTATTGAAATGCTTGGTGTGACAACAGAACCGTCACCAGAAAGTTTTCTATAGGCTAGGGGGCTTGACATTCTGAAATTTGAACAAACATCACTGTTTTATATTGCTTCATTTTTTAATTCGGAGGGGATTGGAGCTTTCTTTCGGAAGGGCTAAGCCCAGAGGTGGGCAACCGCTACTTTATTAATAGCGTTGCTACCGTTCCCACTATTTGTTAAATTTGATAGCGGCGCTACTGCATCCGGTCCTGAATAAAAATAGTAGCGAGCTATCACTACCTCCATTCGCTACCGCTCCTTTTGCTGCACTTCAAAAAACTTTTTGGCGTTGTTCTACTGACGTAGGATCTATTTTGAAATACCTAACCTTGAATTTCTTTTTAAAAAATGTTGTTAAAGAAAAAACGTTAATGTGAAAAAAATAGCCTTTGAACAGTTATGATATAGGAAAAGTTATTTTACAGTGCATACACATGTAAATGAAACACAGACTGCAGAAACGCCCATAGCTTCGTGAGTGGATTGCTATAGGTTCAATAATTCGCCTTTATCTATGTAAGTTTCGCCCTGTGTGCACAGTACTCAAGACTTCAAGAGAATGTTCAAGCAACAAAAGATCAAAACTGTTTTTCACAGAGTTTAATGTGCATGTAAATTGAATTAGGCCCGCAACCAGGGTGGAGGACAAACCGAGCAATCAAAGTCTCCCATGAAATTTTTATGCATTATTTTAGATTTTCATGAAATGTTATGTTGATCCATGTTTCATGTGAAACCCCTGAACAAATTACCGACTACTTGTATTTTAAACTGAGATCCTTGTTTCTGCATGGTTTAATTTATTCGCGATAGTAGTTTTGTGTAGAGGGTAGGTTTCTATAGCCTGCGTGCAAAGATTTGTAATTTAGATATTTGAGAGCGAATTGAGCAACCACACTTTCCTTAACATTCTAGTTTTTGAAAGTGCAGTCTAAGTGTTGAATGCTTTAGTTTCAAAGGTGTGCAATGCGCATTAAGCAGCCGGCATCAGCTCTGAAAAAAAACTCCGAACATCAACAATCAAAACCTCTCGATTTACTCTAAAAGATTTCGAGAAATCTTCCGACGGGTCTGCTTATATCTTTTTGCGATGCTTTAAACTTGCACAAATCTGTAGGCTTATTAAAGTTACGGGTCCCCACAAAGGTGACAAGCAAGCTATCAAGCTAATTGTTTTCATAGGACATCGATTTCACGTGCCTGTACGCATCCACAGTACTGAAACCTTATTCACATAAAATATCCTATCATAAATTTCTTTTATTCCTTTATGAAACTAAGTTTCCCTATCAGTACATTCAATGCCCATACGCACTTTTTTGCAAGATTTGAAAAACTTTTGCATGAAAATATGCAAAAAGAACTAAGAACCACAAAGAATTTATTTAACAATTGAGAATTTCAAAGCCAAGCGGTCAGAAAACAGTTCTTTTTCTAATGCGAAGTTGTAGCATCCAAAGTTTGGGGTTACATTCGGACAACAATCACAAGCAAAAATCGACATGATGTGATTTACGGCTTACCAAATGGTGATAATAAAAATTTTAGCAAGATCGTGATGATAAAGAAATCAATCACTTGACGTTGTGTGGCCGTGTCAGGTAAGAATATTAATCAAAGAAAATACTTTTCAACACCAACTCAGCATGTTTAGCCCAGGAGATGGTCACAAATATGACGTCGTGTAATTTTTACCGAAACACATGGAGGAAAACAAACTTTCAGCGAAATTGCAATGATAAAAAAGCCGAACTATTGACGTTTGGTAGGGCTGTGTTAGGTTTAAATGTAGATGAACCAAAATTTTCGTCACTGCGAACTTTGCCTGTAGAGTTGGAAGAACGAAAATGTGATATTTGTTTATTTAAATTATGTTCAAGCAAATTCATGATAACAAGTTTAACGCGAAGTGATTTATCTGCCATCTCAATGAGAACACTTCCCTGTAGTTCCCCCATAACGTTTGGGTTTCAAAACCGAGCAGTAGGAGATTGAGCAGACGCGCTGTAGCATGCTCGGAAACCTAAACCCTCAAGTGACTGGGAATTGTGATTTGGTAACGTCCACAGATTATGCCAACTTTTTCAGTAGTTATCACTAAAAAATTATTGTGAAGCAATAAACACATCGATTGCACATACAACGGGAGTTTTACATTGGAAAAAAGTTTTGGTGTGTGGTAATGTAACTTTATTTGTTTTTTTCTGAAAAGCAGAATGTTGAATGAGTAGCAGAAAACAAAATAATGCGTTTTTGGTGCCTTGTTTAGTGAAAGTGTAAAATTCTTCAACGAAGATAATTTCACACAGGAGACAGATTTTTATTAGTGTGTAGGGAAAATTACTGGTATGCGATAGAAGTCCTAGAGAATATCTCAAATTAAATCCGATGTCTAGCAATATACCTTTTACAACACAAAGTAACACAGATGCTTCAAAATGTTTTAAAGAAGAAAGAGGGGAGCAAAAAAACTATATTGGTGAGTGATTTCAGGAAAATGTTTGCAAGACAAATATCAAAAGTACAACTTCATCGGCGAAAATTGCAAAGCAAAGTGCGCAAAAACTTGGAAGTTGGTGCACAACGTTAGAAGCATGAAAACTTCAACATTTGAATGCAAATTTGTTTTGTGCATTGGATTTATTAAAGGTTACTGCTAGATGTTCTGTGTTGGTTTGATACAATATAATTAACATAACGAGATGTTTCGGTACAAAAATAACCGCAACCATTTAGCAGGTTGCTTACAAGCAGTCTAACCCTTGGAAAACAAAGAAGCTTTGCTTTTTATGCGCGTTAATGCTAAGCCGTAAAAAGTTGCATTTTCAACTTCGTCGGTTTTGACGCGTGTTTTCCAAGGTGCTTAGGTATATAACAGTTTCGTTGCAAGAAGGAGGGTAGCCCAGTAAGACCGCTGAATTATAACATTGTATCAAAAACGTTTCGATTTGGGCAAAACACGTAGCGCAACAACGGATTGTGTTACTTGAAGAGAACAGTGGATGCCTGTAATCGCTTAGATTTTGTTGCTCACGATTGACATCGCTTAGTGGAAAAACTGGCGATTTTTATTCAACGTTGTTGTGCTTTTGTGAATTTTTTTGTTCAGCGAAAAGTTTGGTTTTTCACAGGTGCAAAATGTTTTTTGTTGGGCTTGTAAACGTTGTAAACATCTAAGAAAATGCAAATGGTACTGAAAACAGACAATACGATTGGAGTACTAACAATGTCATTCACGATTCTCCAAGACGATATTTTTTTCATAAGACTAAAGTCGCCAGATTAGAAAAAAGGGAATTATCTAGTTGTTTTAAGTTTATTTAGCACAATCCGAGGCACGAAGCTCAAAGTGAAGACCCTTGCGACCACGCTTACAAAAATAACGTTTCCCCAAATTAACTGCAATGTGAAAGAAACGCAGTGACGCCTGTTAGTTAACTGCAACATTGGCTACACCACAGTCTTCAAGACAGAATTATAAGTTTCCTTCAAGTTATGCATACAGCCAAATATACTAAAGTCAAACCAAGCTATAAAAACTATCATATTGACATATACTTCAAAACAAAAACTGTAGTTGCACACGCAGCGAAATGTTGAACCAAGTAACATATTTTTACAAGCATTCAATTCCGTCATATGCAACTTTACTGGTAACAGTAGCCAATGCTTCGAAGCCCCAACTTCTTTAAGTTGGTCACTGATGCTGAGTTTTTTACTGAATTACGTGGAACCTATCGGTCAGGTCAAAAGCAACCTGAGCTAAATCTTTCCTAATGCTGCTAGCTTACTGCAAACAAATCATCCAAAATAAGCCCAAAACAGTGAGAAGAGCAGTTGTTATCAACGTGTGCTGACGGGGAAGCTCTTGCAAACTTTTTCCTTTGGCCACCACTCGCGCCAAAGTAGCGAATAGCGGGAGAGGTAAAATGGTGATAGCTCGCTACTGCATCCATCATTTCTTTAAAAAAACAGCGGCGCTCCCGCTGACGCTCCTGGAAAATTAGCTTGCTACAATAGCTTGCTATTTTAGTAGCTCGCTACTGCCCATCTCTGGCTAAACCCATCAAAGACCCCCATGACTACGGGACTGTGTGGCAAAACTTCAGCTTTCTTTTGCAACTGACTCGGAAAAGTACTTAGGTTGCGCGATATGACAAGCTTGCAAGATGTGTCAAATTTTCTGTTCATGAGCATGACAGGGCCCAGAGTGGCACAACGCATTCAGTTAGTGTCTATTCTGCTTCATGAGGCAAAACCTGTGCTGGGACTATTTTGCTTTCTTCTGAACGCAATTGGTTAAAGTGGTCATGTTCAACAGTGTAGCGCTAAAAAAGAGGTGTGGGAACGCCATTCCCACACCAAATAGTTCGAATAAAGTGAGCGTTTGCCTGCAAGAACTTCTACACTGGATCTTTCTGTTTCACTGCAGACTTTTGACTAGCAGTGCAAATCTGCATGTTGCTAGCACATCTGTGAGATCGCAGCCATGTTTTAATGTAATCATTTAGATCTCACATCTTCAAGTACCGTTGCTAGTGCAAAAAGGTATGGGAAATAATGTAATCATTTAGATCTCACATCTTCAAGTACCGTTACTAGTGCAAAAAGGTATGGGAAATAATGTAATCATTTAGATCTCACATCTTCAAGTACCGTTACTAGTGCAAAAAGATATGGGAACGCTTTTCCACAACAAAAAAATATATGGCAACGTCTGTCCCATACGTTCCCACTCCACTACGCTCTGGTCATGTTACAATTACAATAGGCAGAGACAATTGGTTGGATTTGAAAGTTTATGGTTAGGGTTTGGGATCAGGGCTTATGGTCAAGGTGTAGGGTCAATTTTTAAGTTGAGGGTCTCAGTGTTTAGACTAGCTTTAGGATTTAGCCTACAGTTCACTTAATGCAAACAAGAAGCTGCTGTTTGCCAGTCCTGAAACCATGACAACCTAATCCATGCATGGGACTGAGCTGTTACAGATGTCATGTTAATGGTAAAGGTTTATTGTTTCATATGACTCAGCCAACAAGCAGAAGCACCATAAAAGCCATCGCACGCAGTAAACCAACCATTGGCGAACATTAGAGCAAATGAAAACACAATGGCACAATAGCCGATCAGTGTAAACAAAGAGGGGCGCTGTGTCATATAGGATTGGTGAAAGACCGTGGCGGTCGTCTGGTGAACCAACCCCATGATGAAAAGAAAAACAAAAAACGAATGAAAGCAGAACATGGTGAAGAAAATGTACAGGTGAAAGCGCATGCCTATGTGCATAGGTGAGTGGATCGAATTTAAGTGAAGGAATTTGGTGTGGTTAGAATATTTTTGGCAATACAAAGAGATTAAAACATAGTAATAAAAAAAGTAAAAAGTTACAAAAAATAATTAATGAGGTGCAAAAGAAAAACAAGCAAAACAGCAAAAAAACAAAAAGTGTACTTTCATGCCAAAAAGCATAGAATGTGCACACAGAAAATACGAAAAAGTAAATATACACAAAAAATAAACAGAGTTACAGAATACTAGAACACACTATTTTGTTCTGGACAAGTGAAATGTTGCTAAAGTTCATAATTGGGATTTTTTTTCATGTAGGAGGTGTTTCTCAAATTTCCATTGAAAGGTAAAGGTGGTTGAAAATTTAATATCGTCTGGTATTGAAGACCATAGTTTCGGGCCAATAAATTTAAGAGAACATTTTCCTGAGGAAGAGTTAACTCTAGGTAAAAACAGGTTTTTAGGGGTTGCTAGTCTTGTGGAGTGATAATGAATTGAGCTGAGTGGGATGAAATATTCATCAAAATAATTTGGAAGTAGTTTGTTATGATAAGAGTGCATGAATTTGCCTACTGAAAAGCTATATAGTTTGGGAAGGCATAAGATGTTTAAGTGCTGGAAATGTTCCTCTAGTGATCCCGTGTTAGTTGGGTTTATTATGTTTATAGCTTTATTTTGGAGCTTAATGAGAGGCTGAATGGTTGCATTTGAAGCACGTCCCCAATTGAGGATTGAGTAATTAAGGTAGGGATGGATTAATGAGTTATAGACAATTTTCAGTACAGGTAGTGTTGTGTTAGGATAGAATTCCACAAGCTCTTGATAGTTGAGTTTTTACCTTTTGTACATGAGGTTTCCAGCTTAACTTATTGTCAAGAAGGACACCTAGGTATTTTGTGTTATCTTCAGGGGTAATGTTGTGATTATTTATGGTAACTTTAAATGAAGCAGGATTGTGTTTTCGAGAAGTTAATAGCATAAAATTAGTCTTATTGTAGTTAAGAGAAAGCTTGTTGGCTCTCAGCCAGTTGTCAATTGTACATGGTTCAAGGTTAACAGTTGTCTGAAGAACATTAAAACAGGAATTCGACATATGGAGATTAATATCATCAGCAAATAAAGTAGTATGAAAAGAGGAAGCTTTTGTGATATCGTTAATGTCAATAAGGACAAGCAAAGACGAAATAACACTACCCTGAGGGACCCCACAAGATATCCTTTTGTATGAAGATT
>Ga0210059_1016382_pt1 | contig 10701 bp, 9 predicted proteins | sample Ectturendosymbi2_FD_188042 | JGI IMG/M metagenome (GOLD analysis project Ga0210059, IMG submission 188042) | Ecteinascidia turbinata endosymbiont from Florida, USA - Sample 2 (SPAdes) (version 2) | ecosystem: Host-associated > Tunicates > Ascidians > Unclassified | place: Key West, Florida... | reverse complement strand
TTTTCGTGTTTCAAACTTGCTTGATGTTGTGAGATTTGCAAGTGCAAATCTGTTTCCATGAAGTATTCATGAATAAAATTAACTACGTAACTGCAGCTGTAATATGTTGCGTGGTGGTAATGTAGCTGTGATTTTATACTGTTTAGGTTTTCATATTTTCCGGTTGTTTCATGCAATGACTCGCATATGTTGCATCCTGCCAAACTTTATTGTTGCAATTTAATGCTGTGAAATGAAGTTTTCATGAACAGTACTGCATAATTCACTTATGCTAAAGCAGTGAAGCACTGCCATTTTTATAAAATATTCTTGTTGAGGTTATAAATCATTTGTCAATGAAAATGTGCATTTGTACACATTCCTTAGTAGTTGATCATATAGGCTGCAGTATTTGCGTGTATCAGTCTCATATTGCTATTTTTCTTAGCATGCTGTGTTCAATGCACATTTAACTGTCTAAACTGGACTGGATTTTTGGTTTTCATAATGTGACTTCAGAAGCTGTAAGTGCTTAAGTAAGTTGTAGTATTATAAGTACAAGTTCATTGAATATTGCCAATGTGGAAGGTTAAGCTATAGCCTATGCCAGTGCTTCTCAACATTTTTGATGTCGCGGCCCACTTTTCGCCGAGACTTTGATTTTGGGCCCACTTCACGAAAAATTTGTTTCAGAACTCATGACTAGGCGTAATTATTGCGTTATCTCGGAACATTTCGCGGCCTACCGGTTGAGAAGCGCTGGCATATGCTATATGTTAAATTGCCTCCTTTCCCTCTAATTACTTGAGACTTGACCTATTTGCGGCAATGTAATACTTTGGATCGTAACCCGATATTTTACTCTTTTTCCAGATTGATTGCCATTGTTGTCAGCACAAACATCTATGCTAGAGAAAACAGATCTTAACTATTAGGATGATCGTGTTGGAAGAGTAAGAAGTTTAGAACGTATATAAAAACTTGAAAATGAAGATTCTGAACAACACCTTCCACGCGTGGTGGCATGAACAGCAATTTTGGGAGGATTTTATTGTAATTAGCTAACCTTTTTCAACACAATGAATATTACCATTGTTCACATGCAGCTATGCAGAATATTGATTGCTAATTGAGGGCGTACGGCTTTGAACCCCGGTAATTGGTAGGTCTAATTAGGCATGCAGAAACCTTGATTAGTTTACAATGGTACGTTTTAGTCTTAACATTAAGGCTTGCTGTTTATACGTTATTTGGGAAAGCAAGACAAAATTTGGGCAAAATTTTTTTGCATCCCCAAAAATATGCACTTCCGTACACTTATGTTCAAGGCTATTACCCTCTTTGTGAAAGTGTCTGCCATGCAAATTATCAGACACGCCTGTATTTGCATACAGTATGCACTCAAACGCGAAGAGGTGAATATGTTGTAAAAGTAGTCTTTTCAAGGGGGTCCATCATCGTTTGTGGAGAAAACTGTCAAACAATGCTCCCTGGATTTTTCGCTGAGTTTGAGACATTTGAAAATCAAGCACGAGTAGTTGCCCCTGTTAAAAGTTGGTTGTTGAAAACCGGAATATCACATGGTTCACACGAAAGAACGCTATAGTTAGGGCGGACTTAAACCTATTGGACCGATTACTTCCAAGCGGGTCACAAGCCCAAGGAACCTACTCACTCAGAAGTATTGCATAGACCTACTCTATTAAGTTCGTCTAATGCACAAACTGCACAGTGCATTACACGAATGTGAAACCCTGGTTCCTTTCTTTGCAGGAAATATCAGTGGTAACATACTTTTGTGAATCTTGCTTTTACAAACTCGGCAGTGTTATGGTGCCTTGCTTTGGTGCGTGTCTTACCTTACCTGTCTACACGATTTCATGTCTAGTCAGTCACATGAGCAACGCTGGTATCCCGGGAGGTCTTGGTCTGGTTATGTACTCGAAATCATACATTACAGGAAAAGGTTTCAGAAAGCCAGAGCTTACAGTTCGAGGCAATGCAGAATCTCAATTGCGCAGGCGATCCGAAAGAAAAGACCGTGTCTGATCTTTCTTTTTTTATGTGGAATTACTATATACGGTGTATAAAATTATCGTGTTTTTTTTTTATATATAACCAACATTGAGAATGATGCGACGTATTTTAAACGCACTTTCTGTAAAAAAATCAATAGCACATCGACATTAGATACCAACATGGGCGCAATTAGGTGGGGGACGCGTCCCCCCCACTTTTTCAGACAGTGGGGATATAATATGCTATACTCCCCACATTTTCTCTTTATGTTTCTTAATATATTGGTTTCACACCAACCTGCCCCCTTACATTTTACAACAAAATTGCGCCCATGGATACCAATACTTTCATGTTTACATTATTATATGGGGCAGTTTCCTCTCCGCGATGGGCAAGAAGTTTTGCTGAAAATGCCTGTACAAAACTGAATATCAACTACTACTGTATAACATTATCTTCACAGTACAACAGTAAAAATACCGTGGCTTAGACATAAGTCGTTTTATCACAAGAAAAAACAGAAGTATCAACTTTCTTATCATTTTGTTACGAGTGGGGTTCAGTCTGCCTTTGTTTCCACTAACCGGTTTTCCGGAAATTACAAAACAATTAGTTAAAACAACTAGTTTGTCTAATGTGATCGATTTGTAGGGAACGCAATAAAAAGCAAAATAAGTAAGACATGACAGCATGAAACTTCTTACGTAGTAACAGCATTAGAGAATCAGTGCACTTAGTTAAATGCACACAAACAAAAAAGAAGAATACCCATGATGTTTCTAGTACCCATGTAGCAATTTGTGATATTGGGCGTGTCAAACACCTTTTATTTTTTATTTCTGAATGAACTTGTGACCATCATTTTCGCACCTGAGTTTGAACGTGCTTTTGCTGATGCAAATAACCGAGTTTTAGTTTGCATCGTAGTGTACGGATTGACATACGTGATGGGCTTGAAATGATCGATAAATGTAGCCTGCAGCTAAGATTTATGGTCTTTATACATGAATTTTCCCACTTCAAGACTGCAAATATCTTTTAATTGCAGAATTTTTTCATTTCAGAAATGCTAGTAACTTTAAGTCGCAATTTCGGATGTGTTCGAACATTGCATCGCGCGATTTAAAACAACCGATGCGTAGATGACACGAAACTGTTCTTCCCAAAGCAAGAATTCCGTGTTGCAGACTATTCGTGATTTTATCAGGCGTGACACAACGTGCGAAGTGCTTGGATACTCACATAATGTTTAACTTTGTACATTGCACCAATATATTTGGATATACAGTAGTACAACACAAATGTTTACAATTCATTTTCCATGTCAGTTTTTCGTTTACACTTACACCAAGTTACTTGTACCTCCAAGCTCTTTTAATCCCGTTGCCGCTTACATTCATTGTGAAAGAGTCTGTGTTAAAATGCTTATTTGTGATTAAAATATATTTGTTTTAGAAATATTCAGCGAGATCTTGTTTGCATTTGGCCAGTCAATTACTTATCCATTTCATTTGGATATTGTTAGCATTTCTCCAACTACGCACCGAGGCTGTAGTGCTGGGAAGTAAGACGAAGTGGAAACTTTTCTATTCGGTTTCGATCGAACAATGCGACTAGGCCGGAAACATTCTTCATTCTCCATCTGGCAGGCTGCATTGATGAATGGATAAAATTTGGCAAAATGGATGAACGCTTACTTGGAAATTGAAAAACTCCTCCCTCTTGTGTTTTATTTTGAACAGGCAAACACCATGAAGTTTCCTAAGTTACTGGAAAAACGTTGTGCTGCACGTCAAAGATTTGCATAAATGACCCATCGGAAAAAGCCAGACGGCAACATGGGTATGCTGGACTCAAGTTAACAAACAGTTTTTGTGAAGCGTGGATGAAAGTTTAAATTGCCGATCAACGTAGTGTTGTAAGTAATACACTCAAGGACAAAAAATGTTTTTTCAAATGTCACAAAACAACCGGGAACATAACTGTCGAAAATGGTATATAAGATCAATAGGTCAAACTCACTTTCTAGAGCAGTGATTCTCAACGTGGCCCAGGTAGACCACCGGTGGTCCTGGAATTTCTTGTGGTCCAAAGAGAGTTCCAGAATGAGTACAATAATACAGTTTGTGCAAAACAGTTTCGACTGGTTGTTATACTCCATTGGCCAAAAACGTTTGAGAACCACTGCTCTCTAGAGTACAGGCAACACTAGTCTAGCCTTTGAGCCTGACCTACATTCATGCTGTTGTTGCACCATTCCACTTTTCATCGGTCAAATGAAAGACTTTAGTGTTTGCAGGAACAAAATATGCTGTAGTTAGTAGCTCGGAGTACTTACATAAAATTCCGCTGAAACGATTAAACTTTCACTCTTTGTGTCCAAGTCGTAAACTTTAATGCCGTCAGTGTCTCTCAAAAGGTATTGAGAAGGAGAGATCCAGCTTGGGTAGTACGTATTGTAGCTGATAAACAAATAGGAAAATATAAGTTGTGAGCAAACACAGTGTGATAAAACCTAAAATTCAGATGCTCATTGACATTGGGCGGCTGGACACTCTTGGTAACATTTTCACCAAACGATTTATATCAGTGAAGTTTCAGGTGCAGCTTATGGACCACATACCCAATACGCATTTGTTTCTGGAAAAATAAACTACTGAGTTTTTGGGATTGTATTTCTAAAAGTGATGTTTGCATTACCATGAAAATTTAAAAAATTTTCTGGTCTTTACGTCAACCAAACAAAGCTTGCCATAATCTCTGCTTTTCCATCGTGTTGCAATATGAAAGGTGAGCACCGACCCACTGTTCCTTCGGGAGCAGGCGGGCTTTCGACACGGAAGGTCGACAGTGGCGATTTTAAGGGAAGGCTTGGGTGGGCCATAGCCCACCGAGATTTATGCTTGCACCCCCAGTTATTTTCTTAATTTCCCGTGCAATTCGTTTAGCTGACATGTACAGCAGATAACTTTCCGCCAGGATATTTTAAACGATAATTTAGAAACCCCACTGCCTGCATTCAATATTTTCCAAATACATGATTAGCTCGGTTGTTGTTTCTGACGTTCGGATAACTAGAGTTGTTTATGAAGACACACACCAGTACTGTAGTTGCTCGGACCTGCGTGAAATTTAGTCAGACCGCGGTCATGGTGTTGAAAAATTAATTTCGGAACTAAGAAACAGTCGCGGAAATGGGAAGATTGTTCTTTCGTGCATTTCAGTGTGAGATAGAACTAGATTATATTACTGTCTGCAGATTGTTGCTTGTCCTAGTAGCAAACAGTTTGTGAAAGCATTAAGAATTGATTTCAGGTAATTTATCCTGCCTGCAGTATTGCGTTCTTCTGCCTTATGTACGAGTATACGACTTCGAAACATATCTTGCGTAAGGGGCCGTCCACAAATGACGTCACACTATTTTGGGCAAAAATTTACCCCCTTACCCCTTGTCACATTTCGTCACAAGCATTTAACCCCCCCTTGAAATATAACGTCGCAATTTTCAACCCCCTCCCCCTTATAGTTGCAATTACAAATTTCCATCTATTTTGTGTCTGCTTAGACAAAAATTTCATTTGTTTTATAGATTTGATTTGTGCATGTTGTGACAAGACCAACATTCTATTCGTAAAACGTCGAAAACACTGCACACATTGCTAAGCAAAAATTAAGCAGCAAAGTGTTTTCTACTTTGTTGAACACCGAAACGAATGAATTACGTTGTGCGAATGCTGGCAATGGCTGCTTGCGGTTTCAGTCATGTGCATGGATTTACTGTAGTGGTCGCTTTGCAATATTGAAGCAAAAACAAAACATAGGAACTTTTTGTAGTATAGTCTATCTGCGAGAACGATTTCACAATACAGAAAACAAAGTATGGCGTGCAAATGCAACACAGGAGGTAAATAACTCCTTTTGAGAAACGTTTAATGATGGTTTCTGCATAGGCAAAATAAAATGAATTTTTCTAAAAACTGTTTCCTTCGAGATCGGAGCGTGACTTACGGGAGGCTTCACTTTTTTGTTGCGATCTGTGCGTAGTAAACACCGAACCGTAGACCACAAAAATGAAACAATCACAGTGGACTTTTGAGGTCCACAACTGCTTATGTTTTTCACAGAGGTTACGGCGTTTCAACAAACTGTTGCAACTACTGAATGGTTATAAGCAGCGACACTCAACGAAAACACTCACTGGTCTGCAAAATAAAACAAACATCCTACTAGAGAAAACAAACGAATCACTGAAATTGTTGGATAATACGAAATAATTTTATTATGGTCTGTTATGAACATGGTCTGTTATGAAAGTGGTCTGTTTTGAATGGTCTGTTATGAGTGGTCTGTTATAAACGGGTCTGTTTAGAATGGGAACCATTTTGAAGCATTGTTATGTTTGTATGAGTCGCGACTTTCCAACTGTTTACTGTAATTGGGTTCAGCGCAAAATCCTCCTCATACTAAAGGTGGTGGTGGCAATTGCATATGTTGCAACAATTTTGACCTCAAAAATGAAAATGTAAATTATAGGAAATGATTCTGAAGTTTTCAGGATGAGTGGAAAGCTTAATTAATAATGCACCTCCAGATGAGATGGAAGGAAAGATGAAGCCCGCGTTTAACTTCAGGTATTCCAGAGCTAGCCTATATTGATTTGCCAGAAATTGAGAATAAAACTGTGGAATGCTTGCCAAACAACTAAAAAATCCTGCACAGAATCGGGTGTCGAAATCTAAAACCTTTTGGTCCAGCAGATGGAGTTGGGAGTCAATAAATTTTATCGAATGAGCTTTGGCTACATTGACACTACAACAATATAGTTAGCCATTAGCTGTAAACCCAGCAAAGATTGACTGACTATCGGAAATATACTACAAAAACAATTAATCCATTAGCAATATCGACAAAGATTTCCTCATTGGTTGCAACAGAAAACTATTGTAAATGGAATAGAAACATATTGGCCTCCACACCTTTCCTTTCTAGTATGACTGCGTGTAGCATGCATATCAAAACGACTCGTGTGACATCACAAAACTACTGACTCCCCCTCCCCCTTGTCACAATTTGCCACAAATCTGGTGACATCCTTACCCCGCTAGGGTGTGACGTCATTTATGGATGGCCCTTAAGTGGTTTGTAACGTTAGTTTTAACTCTACCCATGCGCATGTCCTGCAACTTCATAGCAATTGGTACGGATTTTCTGTAATGATTCAAAAGCAATTTTTTCGCGTATTTCAGCTCTGTCTGAAGAATTCGCAAATCATTTTCATTTGATGAAAAGGATTTAAAATATGAAATAACTTTGGCAAAGAATTTGCTTCGGAAGGAGACAAAGCTGCCTATATCGCTCGAACAATTTTTTCATTTATAGCTACTTAAAAAGCTGCGTTTGACTGTCACTGGTAGCTGTAACTCTTCCCGTCACCAGCGCTTCATGCGAGAGAAGTTTTTCAAAAATAAACTTAGCGAAAATATTTCCCAGAAATTCCATGACCAGTGAAAGATTGGGTAACATTGATCTACTTTCATTTGAAAGGGTACGAGCTGAAAAAATAGATTTAGATGATATCGTTGAATTCGACAGTCGACATGACTATGGAAGGATTAAGTCACATTTACTACGTTTACATGGCTAATTTTGCATTGTCTCGTTACCATATATGGATAACAAGTGGTCTGGTTCTGAACGTGATTTCCTGAGTCAGCGCCCCGAACGAGCCAATGCGTTAGCTACCTCGACAGGAAGACGTCTCGTTATGAAGTGTACGTGGTCTCGTTCGCGCGGTACTAGGCTAGCACTTACCGTAGCACGGCTAGCATACAGTGCCTGTATCCAGATAAGATATGACTGCACCGTTATTTTAACTGTTAGTATGTTGAGTTCAGTTTTAGAAGTGTAATACCAACATAATTACCACACAGTCCACAAGCCACGTCGGTGAGGATGGGTAGTTTTACAATATATAGCAGTTTAGGCTTTCGGTTGGCAGTGTTTGGATTTCTAATTTTGAAGACAAGAATCTTAACCAAATGTTCAGAAACCACCCTGCTAAAAGCTGTTTGCTTCTGCATTTTACATGTCATTAAAAAATTGAGTACAACAATTCTATGCCATCAGTGGTGATAGAAGTGGAAGTTACTACAGTAACTAAAATATGCCTTTTGAAATGTAGGCTATCTGGCAGTTTTAGATATCCCTTATTGTTTAGAAATGAAACATTACTGAGAAGATGTTTATTCATAATAAAGGCTGAAAGCTGTGCACAACATATGAAAAGAGGCTCTGTTTAAATACAAATATATATTTTAAATAGGCTGCTTATCAGCTGGAGTGGCTTGGCAGTGTTAGAAATAGTTGTTTTGAAAGTAAGAACCTTGTCTGTTGCACTAATCTTCATAAATCAGGCTTGCAAAAATAGGGCAACTTTCTGGCATCAGTGGTAATAGTAGTAAAAGATATATAATTATTTCACTAGCTCCTTGAAAAAATGTCATAGGATATATTTAACATAACAAATACTGAATGTTTTGTATTCATGTGGCATTGATTAGGCTATTAGTTTAAGTATCAGTGTAAATTAAAGATTTTGACTGATGTGTCACCAAAAGTTCCACCTAGGCACTTGCAGCCACATGCAATATTAAGCGATAATCTCCAAAATGTTTTTCAGCATTGTGCTCAGGAAACCTGTGTGAAATTTGTATGTCTGTAACTTTGCACATGTGACATCAACGCATGCTGTAAACCAACGTCAGTGCACTTCTGCTATATGGATGGATCTTACAGGGTGCAGCATGATCCATTTTTCGCGCAGCACCAACTTCATGAGGGGCATGACCAGCAATTGCCAAATTCGTGAGATCTGTAATCAGTGCACATGCTTTCCAGCTCCATACAATCCTTTGTTCACTAGCCTGCACAGTAGATGTTTACCGACGCGTCTGCCACACGTGAATGTCTTTCAGACACGTAAACCAAACGGTACAATGACGTCAGAACAGGCTGTCTCGTTTTTGCGGACCGTCGCTTGACATGTAACCGTAGTAATTGAGTTGTGATATAAAATTCTAACATAGACTGTGCAGGGATCTGTGTGAGAATTACATTGCTAATTGTCTATTTGTCTGAATCCGTTTAGGCTTAGAGTTAGTGCTTGTTTCGCTTAGGCAAGACAGTCAGAAATGAACGCAGGTAGAAAAGTCAGCTTTTGAGGATCAGTCAGAGGAAAATTCAGTGTGAATATTGAAATGAACGACTTTGTTGTGAATATTCTGCAAAATACGTTTTACACCTGCTGTTACATCTTTCTATCAGGTACGCACCGTAAAAACCGATGCACACATATCTGTGGCGCTGCTTTGCTACTTTAGGTGCAAAGCTGCATACTGCATTGAAAAGTTCTCACCCGAACTTCGCTACAGATGTGCATTACACTTGTAATGGTAGTTGCACAACATTGTTGTGGTTACACCCAGTGGCGTAACAAGAGGTTTGAGCCAGGGTGGGCAAAACTTAGCTGAAGGGGGCCAACTGGCCACCATAGGTAAGCCACTAGCCAATACTCAGAATAAAATTTAAGACATGAAAGTGAATCCGGATGTCGTGAGTGTCTATACTAGCTAAAGAACAAAAATACCCCGAAAACGCAAAAAAAAACAACAACCTACTGAAAACAAAAATAATACTAAATATCAAAATGTCAGCAAAAGGGGGCCCAGTTTTTACATTTGGTTTGCCAGGGGGCGGCTCTCCCCCTGCTCCCCGTCAGTTACGCCACAATCGCAAAATGTCCACAAGCTACCACAAAAGCGGATTAGTCAGTAGTCATCAATTCGTTGGCGGATGGCTTATTTTTTGTGTTTTGTGGTAAGAATATTTTGACGAAACTAGTTGGCTATCAACAGTGACTCTAGTGAATAATAACGACAGCTAGTTCATATTTATTGATATTCACAAGCTTATGATAAGGTAAATCATAGCAACTTAATCTTCAAAACAACGAAACATCACCATCCCCCCTACATTTTCCTTGGCCCCGCAGTGGCCCCACATTTTTTATTCTAGAATCGCCACTAGAGGTCGACCGTAGACCAGGTCACCCTGTTGACACAGGACATCGGGAATAGCTTTTCGGCTAAAAAGAAGGCCGAAGCTGTGTTCTTCGACCTCACAGCAGCCTAAGACACTGAATGGCACCGCGGCCTCACCTGCAACCTGCTGCAATTGCTGCCTGATAGGCACATGGTCTGCATGATCATGGAGATGGTTGGCAATCGCAGCTTCACCCTAACCACCCGAAACGGCAAAAGAAGCAGGTTACGACGCCTGAAGAACGTTGTCCCACAGGGATCTGTCCTGGCGTCCCTTCTCTTCAACCCCGACATCTCTGTGAGTTGTGACCTTCCAACCACCGTCTCCAGAAAGTATGCATATGCTGACGACCTAGCAATCATGCATGCTGATGGAGATTGGCAGGCAGTAGAAGGGCTTCTTCTTTTGAGCTAGTCCTTCTATCCACCGCTTGGTCGCGCTAGATTTCGGGGCAGATGTTGAGCAGCCATTCGGTTGTCTCAGGGTCCAGAACCGCCAGGCCGTGCAGTCCATGAGGAGGTCGGTGGATTGGAGATTGGAGGACAACATGGTCGACGGTTTGTTCTTCTGCGCCACACTCACAGGTCGCAGAGGAGGCCATAC
>Ga0210059_1016381_pt1 | contig 10701 bp, 6 predicted proteins | sample Ectturendosymbi2_FD_188042 | JGI IMG/M metagenome (GOLD analysis project Ga0210059, IMG submission 188042) | Ecteinascidia turbinata endosymbiont from Florida, USA - Sample 2 (SPAdes) (version 2) | ecosystem: Host-associated > Tunicates > Ascidians > Unclassified | place: Key West, Florida... | reverse complement strand
TCTGGTGCTTTTTTCTGAATAACTATGTTCAGATTTAAGCTGAGAAATAGAAGTCTGTCTTCATTGAATTGACAAGTTTCAAAAGTTTGTTTTTAGTAAAGTTCCAAGCTTCCACTTCCCATTTCAGCTGTGCGATGCCCACTGGTAGAAGATATTTCACGTATGCCCTGTTGTAAAGATCTATGTGCAAAATAGCTGAAGATTGAACCCTGACGACGTCAGTGACTGGCCATTCCCGAACAAAATTCTTGGCTGCGCCACTTTCTTGGTTACTTGTTTAGGCTATATTTGGTTTCGCCCATGAACTTCCATGCTGGGTTAACTATTAATGCAAAAAGTATAGAGTTCAATTGCAATCATATGCATTCGTTTTGAAGAGAAAGCTTCACAATGCAGTTGCAGAACCACGAATTATATCATTCGTTTTGCAGTACAATTGAAATAGTCACAGAGTCACCTTGCAGCCAAACTTGACATACAGATTTAGACTTTTGGATTAAGGGTCGTGTTACACATGTGGTGAAGTTATTAGGCCTACGCCACATATACCCCTGAATTCGAAACTGCAGAGTGAACCTGGTCGCGAGAGGAATCGCTATTGCTGTTGTGCGGACGGACGTCGGTTTGACTGGCTCTTTGGTTGGATCAGGGAGACGCAGCATGGTGGCAGCAACAAATGGTTCCCAACGTGTCGGTGGCTGGAATTCATCGTTGAAGATCATTTTAAGCTTGTGAAATGGAAAAGTAATGTGGCGACGTGATTACGTCTACGCCACAAAAGGCTGAGTTCGTAACAGCTATACCATTCAATTGAATGCTTTTGCATTAGGCTACTGCGAATTGAAAATTAAGTGTTTTACAGTAATTTTCCAAAGTATGGGATCACTTAGGGCCGTACGCCATGCCACAGACCCTTCGCTACCTTAAACCGGCACTGAGTTATTCTACAGTCAACAAGCAAATTTCAAACGCACTTTGGAATCTTGCAATAAATTTCACTTTCGTGATTAGTCGCTTCTTTAGTCATCAACAAACAGGCTACTTATCAGACAATAGATAAATATGGATCAAAAGCTTTGTGGGTGGAAGTCTCGTAAAGTCATATACTAGGCCTACCTTGCAGTAGGCAAGAATGAGTGTATCTCCACTTCAGAACTGAAATTCAACTTTCAAGCGCTGTTGGATTCTTAAATACAAAAACCTGTAAAACCATTCAAATTTACGCATGGACATTGGAGATCAAGGTTTGCTCAGAAGCAAAACATTTTTTCTTTTGCAAAAGATTGTTTTACGGAAGCTATGCAAAAGAATTCAGCATTTAGCATGTTAGCCAATTTTTTCCCAAGACTAAATTCTTATCTAGCTTCATCTCACAACATCTGCATTGTTCCCTCCTGCCTTTAAATTGAAATATTCCAAATGACTCGACAGTAAAAATCAAAGACTCGGCATGACTATTCAGCAAGTTGTGACTCGGTTTGACCATGACAGTGACTCGAATTCCTTTACTCGCAGTTGATTGCAAATGACTAGGTCTTGTGTTTGCTTCCAGGTTCATGTCTTGTGCCTGTGTCTAATTCGAAGTGACCGAAATTCTGTAGATTCTAATGGTTGGAAGAGAAAATTTGGTTCATTCAACGGTGGCAGATCTGCTAGATCAATGTTAAATCATCCGGAAATTCTGAAATCATACGACAATGTTTTCCATACTTTTTGCGTCGGATAACAGTTACTTTGATGGATTTTAGATCAAGATTGAAAGATTAAAATCTGCCTAAGGAGTATCGTGTGGTGTTCATTTACAATTCAGTTGGCCTTATCAAGGTTACCCTATGGACTGTGTGGTCACTTTGGGACATAGAGCTCTTGCGTGCCACCTGGAAATAATATGCTCCAGCAAACTTGTTGCGATGGCAACTGTAAAGCTGTAAAGCTTAGAGGGTGAAATGAGTGAAACGTGCTGTGTTTTTGGAAAAGATGACTGCAGTCGCGTCTTCTCACGGATTGACTGAGGTAAATTACCTAAAAAAACGTTCTTTCTTTAGTTTAAAGCTGAGTAGATCACCTGGTTTTGTCATTAAGTAACTGTAAGCCCAGTCATCAATTCATTTCATAATGATTTCAAGCCAGCTCATGTTTTTTCTTTGGCAGTGTCTATTTTGCTGCCAAGTGAAGATGGCAGCAGCAAAAGGCTTGGTAGAAAGGAAGTAAATGTAACAAAGAGATAGACCTAGAACCTAACCTTAACCCTAACCGTAGCCCTAACCTAACCCTAATCCCAACCCTAACCCTAAGCTAACCGTAACCAAATATATCCCTCACCTAATGCCAAGCTAACCTAATGCTAAGCAAATGCTAAACTAACCCTAAGCTAATGCTAACCTAACGCTAACCCTAACCTAACCCTAATCCTAACCTAACCCAAATTCTAACCTAATCCTAACCTAACAACACTGACCCCTAAATGTAACACCTAAGCAAAGCCTGAAAAAAGCAAAGAATTAGAAAAAAATAAAACGAAAGCTGGCAAGGTGAGAGTCGAACCGAAAAGCATTGGCATATCAGCCGTAACACCTAACCGTTACACCACAAGCAGGACAACGTTTTTCTGACAATGAGACTTTTTCTTTGTATTGCGTCATGCCACGGGACCAAATCTTCCACTGCCAGCACAATAGCTCCTGCCAATCTGTTGCCTCCAGAATATCGCCGGTAAAATAGACACTACCTTCTTCTTGTACATTGATTGTGCAATGTGCATATCATGTAGTGATTACAGTAAACACGTATCTGTCCCTGAGAATAACATTGTGTATACTTGGATTATATATTTATTTACTTAATTATTTTGAACCTCGTTGATTTCACCCATGATTGATTGAAACATGATGATGAAATTGTGCTGAAAAGTGAATTAGGCCCACTAGTAAGCTGCTAGTGGCAAAATTCTTAGAAAAGTTCATACAGTATGCTACACTCCTACATATCCAAGATGAAAATGTGGACATGTGGATGTTTTAAAGTGGATTTTGAGAATGGAAATCCTTTTATGATGATAACTAATAGCCATAAATTCATGGTGCAGCAACTGATGCTTGTTTCAGACGCTCTAGTTCTAATACCAAAAGCACATTATTTCCCTAAGTCATGTAATTCAAATTACTGTTTTGTATTAATTCCAAATAAAATGCTTTGTAAAGTATGGCATTTCAAGGTCTTGGTAGATAAAATCTTGCCTGCTGAAATCCATACTAAGTGCCAATAAGATATTTATTTCTTGATCATTTTCTCACCAAGGCCTAAATGATATCTTTTCCCGGTCACTGTTACACTTGAGGAAAAATCATCATGCTTCTATAATTTGATAGTTGAATATTGGACAATAAAGGAAATGTAGTGCAGGTGTTTTCTGAAAAAAATGACAATGAATGACTACAAAAAACAATTATCACTTTTCTGTCCCACCAGATAGTTCTAAAATCATTTTTGTTTTTTTTCTTGGTCATTTCAGGGAAATTCCAACATCAAGATTTTAGAAGCTTTATGTAGTCCACAACTGCATGTCAGTCAATCTGCACATCACATGCAAGCTTTACTGTACTGAAAAACAATGATACTTGGCTTTTCAGTCATGCTTACCTTGTTGCAAATGTGACTCCTGAAAATTCTGGCATCACAAATGATATTTTGTCAATAATTCCCATAGAATCCACACCAGGCCTGTAGCCACAGCAGGTATTCTAAGGCAATCTCTTCCAAATTGTTTCTTTTTTTTTGCTCCCCCAAATTTTCTTGTGCCCAGAAAAAATTGTTTTAAATACAGTATATAAGAAAAAGAAAAATATTTCCCTCCTAAAATCTTTTTTCCTCCCAAAACCTTGAAAACCTGGCTATGGACCTGATCCACACTGACTTCTGTGTAACAGTATAACTTAGTTTACAAGGACATGTGCCATAATTTTATTGATCAAGGCTAAAGTTTTTCATTTCATGGTGTTTGGAATTATAACAAAAATATTTTGCGGAGTTGTATGAGTTTGTTGAAATAGGTTGCCAGAAAAACTTCATAATTTTCTTTCAATAATGCAATTCATTTTATTTTTTGCAGTAACTTCATTAATTATTTGTTCATAAAGTATTTTTCCTACAGTAAATATTTTGATGCACAAGGTATTCCAAGCAAATTTTGTTGTTAAAATACCTTATGAATACAAGTTCCTTGCTTTCTAATCTATCATAATGACAACACAATATAAACCTGAAAGGTTTTATTGGCTATACGGAGATTATGTTCTGTGTGTAGTTTCTATAGGTAGCATTTGATCAAGCAAATAGGCCTACAGTGAGAATATACATGTTTTGCAAAACCATCATTTAATATAATAATGTAATATTAACATTATTATACTTCATACTCATGGTCCATACAGACGCGATTGCAGACACAAGAGCACAAAAAATGATTAGCCACACAGTAGCACAATTTGCACATGACCAACATTGAGAGTAGCAAAGCACTTTATCATCACCACAACTGTATTGTCATTCACAATAGCACAAAAAAATGGTTAGTCATACAGTAACGCATTACAGAATTGGTGTTTGCACATGACCAACCAAAATTGAGCAGAGCAAAGCATTTTAACAGTACTTCTTACTTTTTGCATGGTTGGTTTGAATATATTGCACATACATTTTTTCTTTTACTACACAAAAGCAATACTGATGAGACGTGAACACCGAAACGATGCACCAACAACTACTACAGCTGGTCTCCATCATACAGGAGCTTTGAATAATTGAGGAAAAATGAAGATTTGTAAAAAGCATCAGACATTTGAAGCGAACAAAAAAAAAGTTGGATGAAGATGCGCACCGCATAAAAATTTGATAGAAATTGTTTCTCAGCAGAGCATCAAATGACCTGACGCAATGGTTGACCTGGTGTGGGTGAACACTTATATTTCTGGGTATGTAATGCATAAATTGGTAGGTATTGTTATACGCAGCACGTAAGCGCTTCATACTGGTCTGCGTGTATTTGCCCCACAGTTGGAAAGCAAACATTGTCATGCAATAGGCACGAAATAGACTGTTTTTACTGCAGGAGAGCACTGATCAAAAGTACCTCTGAGTTTGTTTGCTGCACAATACAGTTATTTCACTTGTCTCTGAATATCATCATCATCCTTCACTGATGCATTTATCCACACACCAAGGTATTTCACTTGGTCAAAAAATTGCATACGTACACCATTTAGAAAAACATTTGATGGGGCAGGTTGTTTATACTTTTAGGGCAAAAAAGAACACTAATTATTTTGTTGCAATTAAAAGTAATTTCATGTTCAGCAGCATAGTCACCACAAATATTCAGAAGATAATACAGCCCACTAGTGCTGGGGCTGAACACACATATATTATCAGCAAACAGTAGATGATTCACAACCATATTTCCCACAGTGCATCCCACCCTGGCTGAGCCCAGCTGGATTGATAGTTCATCAAGGTAAACAGAAAATAAATATGGGATCAGGACTCCCCTTGTCTTACCCCATTGGTTACAATAAAGGGGGATGAGTAGTTGGTACCCCATTTTACTTGCATGGTCTCTTGCCTGTACATGGACATGTGCCACAATTTCAGTGAATTTATACTTCACTTTCTTAATAAGTGGGATAGATTTGCAGTGCGCGTGGTTCTTCATCATATTGTTACATGCAATGCTTGTTGCCAGTAATAGTTTCTTTTATGATGCTTTTTGTCAAGTGTTGTTGAAGGATTTGTTCCTGTGTTATTCCAGAATCTACATCAATATTTTCATTACTGGCAACATGAGGTTACTAATTAGGTGTTTAAGCCCTGATTTTTGTGTTTCTTAATTAATACTTCTGTTATAAAAACTAGACTGCAACAAATCACAACGAAATTTGTACTTTTAACTTGCTGTAATGATCCAAGCTAGAGCATCAACTACTAGATAGATGTTCTTATGCATATGAAAACTGAACATCAAAGGCACATAATATTAATTGCAATAATAATAGTGGAATGCAACCATTTCCGTTTTTAGACCTATGTTTTCCACCAAAATTTAACTACAGTACTTTGTGTCATTTTTTATACATTGAACTAATCAGCACTTTTTCACAGTAGAAATTCAAGATGTTACAGAGTTCTTTAAACATTCTTTTCATATTCTAGAGTAAAGATAATATTCATTGTTTAAATATTTTCATGGAATGGTTTGTTTGTAGTTATTAGATTCTATAAAACAATTTCTTATAGATATTTTCAATAGTGTGAAACCCGCAAGTCCTGTTTATTTATTGCTTCTTGCACTTAGCTCATTGGTTTCATTTATAAACATGACAGTATAGAATAAGGGACAGAAAAGATTTAACAAGCAAGTTACAATTACTAGAGCTTATGTTACTTATGTTTAATATATTTTATGACCAGTCTTTCCTAATTATGTGGTATTTCTGCATTTACTAAAATGTGGAAATACAAGATTTGAAATGAGATTGATCACTCACATTTTAGCATGAAACCAGTTATGTTCTATCAGTAGATCAAGCACTTTTTGATTTCATCACTGTTGTTTATACAAAAGTTAAGTGACTGCTGTAGCTTTTGTAGTTTTGATTCACCTACAGTAACTATGATGATTTTCTAAGGAAATAATATGCAAAAAATCAGCATGTTTAAAACAAGGAATGTGTCAGTGTTTACAACCAAAATAAGATTAAAGTAGTACTAAATATTGACATCACTTTTTATTCCAATATAAGCCAAGCCTAATCTTCAGACAATTAAGATCCATATGATGTATTATTCCCTTACTCAATTTTCAGAAGTAAGTATGGTTCATTAACTAAACTTTGGGTGTAAAGAAAGCTCAGAAGTGATAAGGAACTGTTGCCTTTTCTCAAATAAATTTAAATACTAAAGTTTCTTCAGTAGAAACTACTAAAATTTTTTGTATGTTTGGTTGAACATGGATAAGAAACACTTTTAACTTTTAATGATTGTTAAAGACTTTTTATTTGCACACTACATTAAAAATATCCCACCCTGATTGTTCTGTAGGCAATGGCATAATTTCTGGCATCAAAATTTTTTATCAAGCGTATTTGTTATCCAACATATTATAAAGAATGTATGTCTGTGTTTTGATGGATAGTAAAACATTATATGTAAAATTCAGTTTAAAAGTTGAATTTAGGTAATCTATGAAGCTAATTAATTAGTTTGTTAGTTTTTTTTTAACATCGTATTCATTAATAGTTACACTGACAATACAGAAAACTATAGTACATCAGGAAAAAAGTTTGGTATAAGATTATTATTTCGTTTCCAATATTGGACAAATGATACTTGTTTTTGCATTTTGTTATTCAGTTATATGAAAACTAGTTCTTTTTTCATGGGTGTTTTCACATGACTGGTCAAAATTTGAAATTTAAATTCTGGTCACTAGTCCACACAGGTGAAGGGTTTAAAATTAAATCAATCAGCAAATTTTTAATAGGAAATTGATTTCATGTAACACAGTCCTATAGGACTGATGATGCACAGTGTTATGTGAAATTGATTTCCTATTAAAAATTTAGTGATTGATTCAAACTCTTCACCTGTGTGGAGATTTGTTACTTGAATATAGACAGGGTTTTTTTAAGGAAAATGTTAGGTACCCGGTATGGACCTGTAGGGACCCGATTTCTCTGATTCTAGGGACCCGATGATTATTTTCGCTGATTCTAGCGACCCAATTTGCAATTCTAGTGACCCGAATCGGGTCCCTAAAACACCTTGAAAAAACCCTGATATAGATATGTGTAAGTTTGAATCATCACAAAAGATTAAAGCAGAGCTCATTAGGCTGATTCATCAAAAGCTTGCAGCAAACCTAAAGCTTTTAATAGTTAAATTCTGGTCATCAAACAAAGTCAAGAATTTTTTTGTTTATTATGAAAAATAGTGAAGCTCTTGATATATGTTTCAAAATCGTAAAATCTCCTCTGCTAGATCAAAAAGACAAAAACAACCACGTCCTTGCAAGAGTTCTAAAAGTTTTCCACCAATGAAAACGTTTTGTTGTCATTTCCAAACTCTAGTTGATGCAATATGTAAAGTAATGAACAACTTGCCTGGTGCATTTCCCTTGGGTTACCTTGTTCATCATCATATTGCATATTACACAGTGCAAGATCTATTTAATGTTTTGTATCTTGCCCTGCTTGCAAAATAATCATCTTTAGTATTCTTTAAAGTTATTGTATAACTACCAAACTCTTTTCTGCAAGGAACAACTAATCAATAGGCTTGGCAATGATGTAACAAAAGCTCAATAAATTTACAATCTTATTAGTGTGGTTCAAAAGAGAAGTTGATTTTAAATACCATTCGCATTCTGTCTTCATGAATAAAGAACCTGAATGTGAAATATTTTATTGCAACAGTTCATTGAAACATATTGCTGCACTTTTTAAAAATTGACATATTGAGCATTTCTAACTTACTAAATTCGAAAGCTTTCATTAATGTCATTTTTCAAAATTTTATTTTTGCAAAGAATGTTTTCTTACAATATAACAATTTTTAGCATGATGCAGTGGATGAGATATGGTGTTTGCATACAAATTATTATTCATGATGTTTTGGAATGATTTCAACAATAAGCATGTATAGCTGGTAAAGACAGTTTACAATCAGACCCAGTGCCATCTAACGGGAGGTGGGAGCCAGGGGGGAACTTAGCTGAAATGGACCCACTGGAAACTTTAGGGGGCCTGCTAGGCAACACTCAGAAAAAAAAACTTGAGAAATGATAGTGAATCCGGATTTGGACGGGTATGCTAGAACCCTAAACCACTGGAAAAGACTCTGAAAATGCATAAAACAACAACCTACTGAAAACCACAAGAATACTAAATACCAAAATATGAGATTTTATATTTAGCTTTCCAGGTGGTAAGTGCACACCCCTGCTCTTCCTGTCAGTTACACCAGTGATCAGGACTTTTTATTAAAATGTGCTTCATGAGTGAACAACACATAAAATATATAAAAATAAGTTTTTGTACAGCATAAAAAATCAAAAGAGAAAAAATAATACCTTACTGTCTCTGAACAACTAGTGAAAAACTACGAATTTTCAGCTGGCTTTGTGCTGTGGCTTGATTCCTTTTAAGATCATTTTGTGATTATAGTGTGTTGTATAAATATTTCTTGTATTTCAAGTATTTCTTGAAGACAGTGAAGCTAGCATCATTCTAATATTTTATGTTTTTCCATTCACTAAGTCATTCCCATCTTTTTATATAATGTGTTTTATCGCTAGTTTTTTATTGGAAACATAAAGCTTGTTATGGTGTTACATGCTTCATTCTTGCAGGTTATCAGTGCACGAAGAACAGAATCCATTGATGCCCCTGCCATTTTAGATTTAGTGGATGATCAAACCCACCATCAATTCGGTCGAGTGAATATTGTGCATCTGATTGAAAAAGCCAATCTCTCTGTTACTTTAAGTAATGAAGAAAATGAGGTATATTTCTTTCACGTTTCTCTAAACCATGTTATTTTCATGTCAATCGATTTTGCAAATACAGGCACAGTACCAATTCTCAGATGCACGCAACATAATGTGAGATCAAAAAAACTTTCTTGCATAATGTAAAGCATTAATTAATTTTTTCGTGCAATTCGTTTTCCTGCCTTTTATGCTTGCTCTTGATGCTTGTGGAGATGTAGCTAAAATTGTGTCAGAAACACACTTGGTCATTGCAGGAGCTCATACCTTGCATGTGTCATCGTAAATAACTGGAAAATCAACATTAAAAATCATTAAACAGTGCTTAGAAGTTGTTAATTTACATGCAATTCATGTTTATGCGCATATGTGAGAAATTCTATTTTACATGCAGGTTTTGGGTTTTGCTGGTTTTCTAGACCATCCTCAGATTGAAGTTTGCGATCCAGCCAACTGGGAAGCATGGATGCGAGAATCCACATGTTCTTTTTCCGCAAACGCCACACCTCTTAACAGGTACGTTGCAATCGAAAATTTCCCGTTTGCTTCTTGTCATGAGGAATCTTATCTTGCTCTGACCGCCCGCTTATCATTGTACGACTCGCCTACTACCTGGCCGAACAATTAAAGGGTTTGACTTCCAAACAAATGGTTCGATGCCCTTAGACGCGCTCACGGACAGGAGAGGATTGATGATGAAAACACGCCCCAGGGGCAGTTTTGTCCATAAGCCGGCCCACGCTTCAGATCAAAAACGTATTGCACGAAAAAATTAATTAATGCTTTACTTTCGTTTCACGAAAAATTTGTCGATCTGCACTCGCTAAAGGTGATCTAAGTCGGTCGAACATCACTTTATTTTCCTTGGCTTGTTTTACGCACTTGGATGCAAAGCACGAGACAAAATATATTCAGTCGGAGTACACTCTCGGGATGTCCGTGAGACTTCCTTTGAGTAAGACCTTTAGTTGGGAAAATTGGTCTGTGGCTTGTACAACGGGACATCAGGAGACAATACTACAGCTCACATATATAAAGTAGAACACGCCGTTCATCCAAAAAAAGCACCCAGCCGTAGCTACTGAAATTTATCAGGAGCACTTTCACGATTGAAAAACAGCGTTTTGCGCATTTGACAGCTTCTGGCTGTTATAGTATCAGTG
>Ga0210059_1016380_pt1 | contig 10701 bp, 6 predicted proteins | sample Ectturendosymbi2_FD_188042 | JGI IMG/M metagenome (GOLD analysis project Ga0210059, IMG submission 188042) | Ecteinascidia turbinata endosymbiont from Florida, USA - Sample 2 (SPAdes) (version 2) | ecosystem: Host-associated > Tunicates > Ascidians > Unclassified | place: Key West, Florida... | reverse complement strand
GAATATCACTTGCCAATATCATCAGCTATCAAATGAAACCGTTTTCATCCAGTACACTTTTCCTTAAAGTTATCAAAATCATTCATAAACATGACAGACTTTAGCGCTGCGCTACACTTTTCGGCAAGTTTTTTCGAATATCGCACGCGTTGAACAACAACGGTTTTCTCATAAACTACAGGCGTCCGGAAAAATTTTTCAACGAATATCACTTGCCAATATCATCAGCTATCAAATGAAACCGTTTTCATCCTGTACACTTTTCCTTAAAGTTATCAAAATCATTCTTTACAGGCAACCCTTGCAAAGCAGTGTTCTGCCAGTGCTATATATCCCTTTGAACTGTGCAAAAGGAAAATTGCAAACGGAACAACAGCTCAGCCTAATAATGCGCTGGACCACAAAAGAAATAAAAATACAGTTGCAGGTGTTGGAAGGTTGAATTTTCTGGTGGTTCAAAATCTGCCACTGTTAAAGTTAATAAAGAAGTAGAAATTAAGCTTGTGGCATCTTTCGGATGGTCCTACTCAACAGCAACTGTTATCGTTAATCATCTGGTAACAGAAATAGTAAAAAAGGGTTGAAAAAAAGCATTGAATTGTACGTTTTGTAACAGATATGAATTTGGTATACATATATTTGGTATATTTTTAGACAAGATTTGGTATACAGTAAACAAACTTTAGCCTTGTGGCAAGTTTCTGAGGAATCTGCCTGCTTTCTGCTTTCATTCTTCTGCGATGATTAAAACTTGCAAGCATATCTTTTTCATAGTTAAAGGCCACAAAGATGGCGGCAAGTAAATCAGTCATAGTTTATTGACGGGGAAACTAGTTTTCGCGTTTTCCAACGCATCATCAGTCTTGTAAATGTAAGACAAATCTTACAGGCGAAATGTTGGCACTTGAAAACAAGTAAAGAAAAACACACGAACTGTGGCTAGTTACAACAACATTACTAAACATTTTTCGAAGCTAAAAGGCTGACCTCTCCAGAGCTTCATAAACCAGTCACTGCTAAGAAAATCTGTGTTTGGAAGCGGTCTAACAAAGACACTTTTCCTCTGGAGATAACACACGTGCGCAATAATAATGTATGCCAGAGAGAAGCCATGCGATTTAAACAGAGCGTAACAGTTAACGAAAAATCCAGAAAGGCCTTGACTTTCAGCGTACATTGGAAGCGTGCAATGAAGCTAATTTTTAGTTATTCCTTGTTTCAAACACAACTTCTTTGATGGTTTGACAGTTCGTCAGTTCGTATATTTGTTGTGAGAAAAGTTAGCAACACTGGCGTTGGGTACTTTAAAATAGTTGGTCACCGGATGAACCGCTGGAGTGGTTGTGCAAGCCAAAGGAAGAGTCGTCACTGCACGCCGTAACAACTAATTGTTCATTGTTGTGCAATTAATAAGATCGTTATTGTTGTATCACATTCACAGTTATGCCATGTGGCCGAATGTCGATGTATAGTTCACAGTAGACTGAGTAGAGCAGGGTTGACAACCTACAGCACGCATGCCACACTTGGCGAAGCAGTTTCCCATGGCATGGGGAAGCTCTAACTTTTACATATCAATTTTGTTATAATTCACACAGACGACATATTGAACTTGAGTTGTATGAAAATACATCTGTTGTTAGCACACTAAATTATTGGCAGTGTCTATTTTGCCGCAAAGATGGTAGCAGCAAAAGGCTTGGTAGAAACGAAGTAAATGTAACTAAAAGATAAACCTACAACCTAACCTTAACCCTAACCGTAGCCCTGACCTAACCGTAACACTAAGCTAACCTAATGCTAAGCTAGCACTAACCTAACCCTAACCTAAACACTAAGGTAACACTTACCTAACCTAACAGCACTAACCCTCAAATCTAAAACCTCAGCGGAGCCTGAAAAAAAGCAAAGAAAAAACCAAATGAAAGTCGGTAAGGTGAGAGTTGAACCGAAAATCATTAGCATAGCAGCCGTAACACATAACCGTTACACCATGAGCAGGACGGCGTTTTCCTGACAAAAGTGACCTTTTTCTTGGTATTGTGTCATGCCAGGAGACCGAATCTTTGAGTGGCGGCACAATAGCTCCAGCTAATCTGTTGCCGCCAAAATATCGCCGGTAAAATAGACACTACCTAAATTATTTGAAACCTTAGAAGTTGGTACACAAGACAATTAGCAAAAGGTTGCTGACCCCTGGAATACAGAGTATATGCAGACTAGAACTGCTGTTCTGCCTTTGTGGGAATAAAAAAGTAAAAACAGTGTGAAACCTAAATATTTACTGTTTAGTCAAGCCAGATGAAGAAATAACAAATTTTCTTGTGTGAAGCGAAATAATAACAACAGTGAAGGTGTGGATGGTAATGAGCAGTGCAGTTCAAATGTAAAAGAGGCACCTAATCCGAAGCAAACCAAATGTAATTCAATTGCCAAAGTTAGAATATGGGGTGACGCTTAATTGACATGCAGGTTCTTTTTGCCGGATGACCAAATACTGAATGTAGCAGCTACATTCAACAAATGCAAGAATAACCAAGTCATTAAATTTCTTGCTGTTTATCATTCATAATAACTGTTTATTTGTTGAAGTGTCTAATAATAAAATAATTGTGTTTCTTACAAGTATTTATGATGACATGTTTTTTAAATTTTTGTAAATGCGGATTACATGACAAACGCAAAAGTATGTTAGGGGTTCCACGATGACAAAAAGGTTAAAGAGCACTGGTCTACATTATAGATTTGAGCTTAGTACATCCCTGAAACTTTTTCAAATAGAATGGCTTTTAACTGGTTATGTGTGTTTTTTAGCATTTGTTGCAAACAAAATATAGATGAGCAAGGCCATCTGTTCTGAAACTGCCCTCGAAGTTTATTGTTTGCTCTTTTTCCATCCATTGCCTGCAAGTACCATCTGACAGATACCCTCTGTTGTGTTACAGTATGACAGTATTTGTTCTTACGCAGCATAACCTATGTGTACTAATAAACACCTAACGTGTGATGTAGTACTGTAATGATTAAGCACTTTTAATTTCCTGTATCAGCCATCATGTTGCTACATTACCCTTGTGGTGGTGTCTGAGCCAAACATACAAATAGTAAATAAACCAATAAAAATTATCTGGCTTTTACTTCTTAGGTTTATCCTGTATTAGGCTAATCTTTAAAAAACATGTCTCGGCATATGAGGAAATTTTTGGATCATTTAAAGAGCAAAGAATTTCGGCAATATCTCATGAGGTATGTTGTTTTTTTTTAAGTAAGCATGCATACCTGATTTACTAAATAGCTTACACTTTTTATAGTTTGTTAAGTTAGAAGTGTAATTGCATTATAGATTGAAGGAAAAAATGAAAAGTTTTTTCAAATTTGGCATTTAAATCTTTGAAGACATTACACATGGTGTAACACAGAGATGTCACGGACTCACATTTTTATGACATGGACTGACTCGTACCCATCACAACAAACCTAACCCGTAACCTATAACTGCTCCTAAATTCTGGTCCGTACCCAGCCTGGCCCATAAAATGGCAATGTCTGTTTTACAATAAATGCTGCTGGCACTATTTTGCCTTCTGTGTACACAAGGCAGTGAATCATTTACAAAGTCTGAATGAAGACATGTAGCACAGCAAAAATCTTTTCCATCAATACTTTTCACCAAGTTTTGCTACAGTACAGAGTCTTCATGATATAAGCATTTACATATGCTGTAACCAAACAAAGTACTGTAGCAATTAAAAGCAAGTAAGGACACATTCTGGAGTCTCCTCAGTTTTGCAATGCTTGTACTGGTTGGACAGCTGATTTATAGGTACTTCAAAACCCAACGGTGAATTACACACTACAGTATTATGAATGTGAAATAGTCTATATTGTACAGTAAACAAACTTTAGCCTTGCGGCAAGCTTCTGAGGAATCTGCCTGCTTTCTGCTTTCATTCTTCTGCGACGATTAAAACTTGCAAGCGTATCTATTTTTCATAGTTAAAGGCCACAAAGATGGCGGCAAGTAAATCAGTCTCAGTTTATTGACGGGGAAACTAGTTTCGCGTTTTTTAACGTATCATCAGTCCTTATTCAAATAGTCTATATTATACTCTCAATGATTCAGTTTCAGAGAATCTAGCTTCCTAAAAATGCATGACCTGTCTTTTAAACACTATAAGCGAACACTACCACATATTGTTCAGTCCATAGCACACAACGCACAAATAGCATACATTATGCGTTGCTTGCTCACAGAGCTCCGAAAAACTTGTAAGGCCTGACACAACTTCCACCAGAGGGCGATGCTAACAACAACTGATGTCACAAAAATTTTGTTCACCATCCAAGTAAGTGCTTCAGCGGTATCCACGAAAAAGCAAACGTGCTTGGGCAGTTAACTGAGCCATGAAAAACCGTCAACAGCCATTTTAGCGGCCCATTGGCGACCCATGCCATCATTAGTGCAACACAACAATTTTTCAAATGAATACAAATGTGGAGTTTTAGTATATTTAATGCAGTAGATACATTATTCTGTGTTTAACCTACAATAGATACGATATTTCAAATTTTCATAATCCGTTTTATTAAATTGGTATTCATTATTGCCACTGGTGTGCTTTGGGTGGTTTGTGTGTATCCATTTCAGGGCTGGAGTGCCAAAGCTGGGCATTTTGCCTGAGCCGGAGCTGTAATTGAAAATCAGAAGGAACCGGAGCTAGAGCTCAGTTAAAAATTTAGGACTGGAGTCAGATTTATGACCATTTGAGAGGTAGCTCCGGCACCAGGTCCTTTCTTAGATATTAAAGGTTTTGCCAAATAGACTTATGTGTGCTTTTTATAGCGTACTGAATGCGATTGTTATGAGTTATGACACCAGACTGCAACAGTGGACCTACAAGCCTTTGATGTTTCTTTGGTTTAATAATCGCTAAGACTGAGACATTGTAGCTGTCAAGCGTGGTATTAATTGTTGAACAATGGTTCTAAAACACTGTTCTAAGAACCACGTGCAGCTCCCAAGCATGCTTTGTATGGCTTTAAGCAATTTTTCTGTAACAGATTCTATTTGAATAAGAGTTGATGATGCCTACTTCGTAGGCAAAATATATACTGTGTGAGAGTTTGATGTTTGATTCTTTGTTGGGAAAGGATTGCTTTAAATAGACAGTGTTTTTCAGTAATACCTCTAATATTTTGTGTGACAGACTTTGTTAGTGCAATAGTGCATTAAAACAAAACGTGTCAATTGACTTGTAAAATGTTTTAGTGCGGCTCTCTAACAAAATCGTAGGTCTGGATTTGGCTCCCCTCAGCAAAATGGTTGAGAACCACTGTTGTAGAAGTAAGAAAAATGTTAACAACCACAGCATCTAACTTTCTAGTCAGAATGATCAAACCGGGTCTGTAGTAGTGTAGCAATCTAAAAAGAACTGAGCTATAATGAGCAGGTATATAATACAATATCCATAGCTTTTGTAGCTGTCTATAACCATGCTGGTAGCAGGGAGTATGATTAAGATATGATACCATTGCAGATTTAAAGCGTGAAATACACGGCACGCCATTGTAATGTGGGAATTTTTATTAGAAATCATTAGGCTTACTAGCAAGGTTTACTAGATTACTGACGAAGTTCACTAGAAAACATTACATTTATAAGCAGTAGTTGGTAGCAAACTAGCATTGCTTTGCATAGTAGTACATTATCAGGAGGGTATAAAAACCGATGCAAACAATTGTGGACTTTTTTTGAAGTTTTCATATGTGGAAAAATATACATGTTTTCAGCACGGTAACCAGTCTTATTTTCTCATGTGCTTAGCGTGTTAAATTGTGCTTTACTTTGTGATTCATCACTACTTATTATGATTCATCACTACTTATTATGATTCATCACTACTTATTATGAGTACAAAAGATTAGAAATCAGAAGTCTTCAGCAATTTTTAGAACGATAAATGTGAACTTCTTGCTAGCAGTCATACTATTTCTTTGAACAAAGGGCTTTTAAACACGTCTTCACATTTGTGTTGATGCAAATGTATGCTGAAAGAACACATGAGAGAGGTGATTGACTATGTGTTTTGCGCTATTTGCATGGTTTGCCCAGACAGCGTTGTTAGCTGGAATCACCAAGACTGCAACAGGCAAAGCATGCAAGGAGTGCAAAACACTTGGTCAATTGGGACTAGTCTGAGTTTAAATGCTTGGACACAAATGTAGTTTTTCCAAACAGTCAATTTCTTGATTCTGGTCGTAAGAAATTGTTTTGATCAAGGTTTCAAATGTTTTTGCAAGATATTTAGCTTGAGGCAGACAGACATTTGTTTTCAAAAAATTTAAATCAAAATTTGATGGTTGGTGTTTCACTAGTCTTATGAAATCAATTTTGAAATTTGGTTTGTGCACATCTTTGACATGACAGGGCTGATAGAGTAATCAATCACAAGAGAATGCAAAAATCATGAGGCACCACGAATTACACTGAAGGTTTTTATTGCTATGCAAAAACAATACTGATGAAAACCAGGCGCTGATAATGCACCAGAACCTACGGTGATTGGTCGCTGTCATACATGAATATTAAATAATGGGCAGGGTTCCCACGTGGTATTGAAAGTATTGAATTGTGAAAGCGGTTTCAAGAACTTGAAAAAGTATTAAATTTGGCCAAAATGTGCATAAGGTATTAAAAAAGTATGGAAATTCTAAATTCAGCCATTTGTTCATTCAAATTTTGTTTTTTACCACTGATGGCAATAAAGCACATGTTCTTTGCATTGTGCTCCATGCATAAGATTTTTGGAAAATGAAGGTAAGTGATGGTAATAAAGTCTTGTAGTTTAGTATAGAAAAAGTATGGAAAATGGATTTCAAAAATGTGTGGGAACCCTGAATGGAGGAAAAATCAAGATTTGTGAAAAACATCAGACCTTTGAAGTGATTGGATAAAAAAAATTTAGATAAACATTCACATTAGTGGACTAAGCTATATAGATAGTTTCCAAACAAGGCATCAAAGGTCATAGCATAATGGTTAACCTGGTGTAGGCAAACACTTGCATTTCTGGGTATACTACATAATGTGATAGGCATTGTTGTATGCAATTCGTAAGTGTGTTATACTAGTTTATGTTTATTCACTCCACAATTGGGAAGCATACACTGGCATGCAATGGCCACAGAATAGTGTGTTTTTTACTGAACTTGAATACTGAGCAAAGGTGTCTCTAAATTGGTTTGCTGCACAGTGTAGCAGGTGTTCTTGTCCATTGATGTCATTGACTCACTGTCATCCTTCAGTGAGGCATTTAATAATACATAAAGATATTTGACTTGGTCAGAAAATTGTACACATACACCATTAAGAAAAACATTGTATGGAGCATGTTGTTTACATATACTTTTTGTTTTTTTTGCATTTTGCAAGAAAAGTGGCTTTTTGGCCATAACTTATGAACCAGAAGTGCTAGATGTCAATCAAAGGCTCTAAAGACTCGTATTATAGCCTAATTCCCACTAAAAACTTGAGTCAAAATTGGTTCTTGTGGTTGGATCCCAGGGCCCAAAGACCTTGGCCAAAAATGCCTAAACCTGCCCCATGTATGATGTCACCCACATAAAAAACAAAATCCAAACATTAAAATTTTAAAAAATTCCAAACTAGAGGACTTGCTACATCTTTAGAGGGATTGAACAGCTCTCTAGCTCAGTCGACTGGTTATGGTGATGTAAAGCGTCACAAGAAACGTGATGGGTTTTCACTATACAAGTATGTTGTGTACCGACTCTTCACGTGTTATAAAGCAAAGTGAAAACATGAAGTAATACAATGCGCTGTCATTTGAGAAAACTTTGTCGTTGTAAGGAATATGCACATAGATTGGTTTGATTTAGAAAATATGCAAGTTCAGCTGAATGGTTTGAAAAGCTTATGGGGCTGCAGTTTTCCCATGTCTGCTTTAAAATTTTCAATATTTATAATTTTGATTTTCAATACATAGAAAAATCCAAAGATTTAGATTTTTTGCCAAATATTTGTTTTTTGGCCACAACTTGCCAACAACATATGCTAGATGGCCAATCACAGGCTTTAAAGATGCAGGGGTTGTGGGGCCCAAAGCCCAATGACATGGGCCAAAAAAGCTTGGACCTACCCTTCTTATGACACCACACCCATAAAAAAGCTCAAATCTAAAACTTCCCAATTGTTTTTTAATCAAAACTACAAAACTTTCTGCATCTATGAAAGGTTTGAACAGCTCTCTAGCTCAATCAGCTGGCAAGTTATGGTCAAATATGTTGGCGTCAAAATTTTGGTGCACAAGGGACTTAACGGCACATGTTGACACAAAATTATCCTGTGAAAAAGTATATATGACGCAATTCTTGTGAATCACTACATTTCTGCTTATTATCCTTTAAAACCTCTAGGCATCAGGGCTGCACAACCTTTTTGCTATTGTCAGCTGGATTATATACATTTATTTTTATGAAATATGGCTGCAAGTGAATTCAAGATATTTTTAATTCTTTTATTTCTTTTGTTATCTTTCCACATACTGAAGCTAGCCTGCTTTCACATGTCTGTTTGACTGTTGTTCTACGAAGTATTCTCATATTGTAGAGTAAGCAAAGAGTTTTTATTAATTGACATCTATGATAACTTACATTTTAAATGTTATATGCACAGCTGCATAAATTTTTATCAAAGGCTGCATGTTGCCACAGGTGTGCAATCCTGCTGTACATTGTATGACCACATGTGGTGAGTTAATACGTTAAAAATATACAGTAAATAATTTACTGCCATTTCCAGCGAATATTCAGTAATGTACTTGTCCCACTTTCTTTTGAACCAAAAGAAAAGTCTTGTTCATCCTTACTTGGAAAAACGGCCACATCTCACATAATTAAAGCAAAATCGGACCCTAGCGGAACTTGCATGCAATTTAATGTGTTTGTATCTGAAGCGACAGCAATTTCACAAACAGCTAGTTCTGTTCCAGGATGTAACATTTTGTTGTGTTTCGAGGGCATGCCTTGACATGCAGTGATATTTTTCTTTTAAGCCACAAAAATGACTTTTTCAAACACATTGTCTTGCTCAGATGTAACAAAAGCAAGTTGCAAACAATGAGCTGGTCATAGATTGTAGTTCTATACTGAATAAGCACAAATGTGTGGAAAGCAGTCATAAAACCACTTGGACAGAAATCTTTGTTCAGAAATCATGTAGTAGCTCAACTATTAAACAGGTCACATTATCCACTTGGATCTAGCAAATGTTGCATGCCCAGTATAATAGTCAGTGGTAATGATTAGGCAACATGTGGGCCAACATCTATAATATGAATCAACCTGACATATAAGTGATGACATTGGTATTTAGCATTGAGTTTGTTTGGTTATCAGTAGGGCAGCCAATTTTTTGACCTAAAAACTTAAAATGTTGACTTTATCATTTTCCTGCGTTTTCAACTGAAATGTGGCATACAAAGTGTATTCATATACAGTATTAGAAAACAAACCGATAGGTTTGTTCTGTGGAAATTAAACAAAAAGTAGCTTATCTGCAAAATCTGGTATAGCATGCAGCACCTACTTAAGATATTTTAACACTTTGACAGCCGGGGTACGATATATTCGTACTTTGAAATCGGCCTGAAACCAGCAGTTGTCAGATGCCTTACCAACGCCATAGCTCCTCTGCTGATTGCGCTAGAGAGCTGTTCAAGGGCTCAAACGGATTGGCCTGTCTTCTAGACTGCACTTGAAAAAAATTTTTTTGGTTGGGGTTGTGGATTATTTGTGAGTGATGTCTTAAGTGAAGTAGTTTTTGGGCCATTTTGGCTCATGTTACCTGGCCTAGGCCCAACCACTAGGCCAAAGTATTTCGCTGAAGTTTTCGTTGGAAACTAGGCTTGAGTCTAAGTCTTTTGAGCCTTTGATCGACTTTCTAGCATTTCTGGTTCAAACGTTATGATCTAAAACAAACAAATTAATTAATTATCTAATGAACTAATTAGTCAAATATTTTTACTAGTTTAGATCATAACTTTTCAACCGGAAACCTCAGCAGGTCATCCAAAGTATCAAAAGACTCGAATTGTGGCCTAGTTTCCAGTAAAAACTTCAGCGAAATACTACCATCTAACGGTTTGGGCCCAGGGCCAGGTGAAGTGGGCCAAGGTGGCCTGAAAGTCCTCCACTTATGACGTCACTCACAAACAACCTGCACCCCCCAACCTAAAAATTTTTTTTCGAGTGCAATCTACAAGACTTGCTGAGTCTTTTGCGACTTTTACCAGGCCTGTAGCGTTTACCGGACCAGAGAAATTCCTGCGCGAAGCCATATGCGATCCAGCTGTTTTTCTGCGAACTGCTTGAATTAACCCGGCTGCAAAAGTCTTAAGCAGGCCGTGCAGCATGTTTTAAAATTTTTTTTGCTACTTTCAGTTTCATGAAACGAACCTCGTTGATGCTTTGCACTGCAGCGATGTGCTTCCACCATAAACCTGGAAGCACATCGTTTTTTTGTAACCTTGAGGTTTTTGAGGTTTTGTAACTTGAGGTTTTGTTTGATCTTAGCAACAGTGCGTAATTTTTTCTTTTTGTTTCATATGTCGACTTTTGCGCAGGACTGAAGATGTGTAATACACGAAACTAGTTTCCTTACGCAATAAATTGCGATAGATT
>Ga0210059_1016379_pt1 | contig 10704 bp, 7 predicted proteins | sample Ectturendosymbi2_FD_188042 | JGI IMG/M metagenome (GOLD analysis project Ga0210059, IMG submission 188042) | Ecteinascidia turbinata endosymbiont from Florida, USA - Sample 2 (SPAdes) (version 2) | ecosystem: Host-associated > Tunicates > Ascidians > Unclassified | place: Key West, Florida... | reverse complement strand
CAAGCCCACAGAAGAAAATGGTTTAGAGTTATCAAATGAAACATTTACTGTTTCCACACATTCAAAAATATTCGTGTATGCCAGAGAGGAAATGCGTCAAAAGCTGTAGATCGCTTCAGCACTGCAAGCAGCACTACAGAATGGGAATATCGGGATGGCCTTACGTGTGAGTCACGACAGCGGAGGTTTGTAGACATTAATGATCTTATATCCTGCGAGGTCTACGCACGACCACTCAGTCTCTGATTTCTGTGGAGACTGATCGACCAGTGACCATCCCAACCGCTCGTGAACAAATGTGGCTAGGCTGTGATTCCTGCACAGGACTGACCCAGCTAGTGCAAAGTTGGGAATCATTACCTTGTCAAAAGCTTGTTGACATTGAACATGTCCGAGTGCCGTGTTGAAGTCTGGTCGAGAAGGATGGATAGACAAAAGTGACGAAGACTCCAGAGGTTAAGTTTACTGTCACCTTCTAAAGAGGCATTCGATATGAACGCAAAGCAGGCGCTCATTCAGACTGCTGCCATTTGGAAATGAACTCTCAACTCAGAACCTCCAGTACTGGATCCCATTGAGTTCGGATAAGAATGAGACAAAACGCCGTAGATGCTTGATACCAGATACATTGCAACCAAATTTTCGTGTTTCTCCACCGGAGATGCTGAAAATTGTAAGGTGTGGCTCGTCTACAGATACACCCTCTTCAAAAGCAATACGTGGATGCTATACATCTCACTTATCTTTTATGAATGTTTTGTGGATGTTACGGGGAAGCACACTGCCAGAATTAGCAGATCCGGCAGTTTTGATGACAGAGACAATGTCGTTAAAAGTAATTTGTTTGCAGACTAAGTTACATCAGTGATGTCAACATGTATCAGCGTAACAAGAGATCCTCTACGAATGGAACATACACTTTAGTTGATTTTTGCTGAAATGGTTTAATCTGATTCTTCACTCCTAAAACATGCATCGATGCCAAGAGTATTATGATATAATTTGCAGTTACCGTATTTATTTGGTTGTAAGCCGCAGCTTATAAAATTATTTTTTATCGATTCGTGCGGCTTGTAATTGAGGGCGGCTTACATTTTTCAGTTGTCTATTTTATCGAAAGGTACAGATGATGCTCATCTTTTCTTAGCTGCGTTTTTTCGACCAACTCTCTTTTCGCATTCTATTCTTTTCAACATAACGTGCACATCCGTCACAGAAGGGATTATGTTGAACAGAAGGCAGTTGGAGTGATAAAGCATCCAATGGCGTACGGTGGCCATTTTGGTAGGGTGTTCAACAGGCTCGCAACCAGACCAAAACCGTGAAAATTCACCAGTCGTGGTGGTTGTCGCCTATACCACAAGCCATTCGAACACTTGAACAGATTGGCAGTTGATCATAATAATCAAACCACGCGCAGCACGTACCCTAGAACGTCGACAGCATCGGGCATGAACAAGAATTGATTAAAGTCATTTCTCGTGACAAAATCTTTTCAATCAAACTCACTTGTAAGAAATAAATAGCATTTTCGACACAGAATAATCAATATAATCAACTGGATTACGTGTTAGAAAGCATCCGTTTTCCGACTGCTACCGGTAACAACATTCCACATTTTAGCGTCAGGCTACTTTGCACGTGAGCGTAGGCTCACCACCATTAAGTCCGTAATTTTAAGCTTCGTCACTGTGTGCATTCTCATTTTTCAAATCGTCCAAGCTCAAACTGTTACAGTAGGCTAAATATCACACACACAGACAAAGAAAAAATAAACCACACCACCTACCTAGCCAAAGTAGGCTATTTCAACCTGAAGCAAAACCCAACTGTATAAGTACACTTCAAAGAATCCAGCCTACTGCACAGCTTGCTGCCACTGTACAGATTAAGCGGAAATGCTAGCAAAACAACGTATGACGTAACCAAGTTGTTCACCAGGCACGGTGAACAACCTGGCTGTTTTGAAAACGCTTGGCACCACTGGCGTTTCGTTTGCTTGCTTATTTATTCAAATTTGAGTGTTACTGAACAACCTGCAGTCGTGCTTGAACAGACAAGTAAAAATCGTTCCACCGTGTTGTTGAAATATGTATATCTGTTGGCTGAGAAACGGTACAAATACAGGCAGTCCTTGTCATTAATCGCTAATGAATCCCCTAAAACAGGTTTTTTAAATTATTTTCTTCATTTTCAGGTGTTCACTGAACACCTTGAACATCCTGAATATCTGCCATTGGAAGCATCATCGCCATGTTCAAGTGCGACATATATTAATATTTTAACACCATTTCATGCGGCTTATAATCATGGGCGGCTAACAACCGAATAAATACGGTACTGAGATATGGACGAAAACAAGATTTTTTGTATTGACGATCCCAATATGCGTTTTCAGCAAAAAATAAGGGTGGGATCTTTACTAAAATGGCTTCATCTTATTCTTTACCCCTCAATACATGGGGATAGACACCAAAAATATTTTCATACCATGCATAATGACTGAGCTATTGACGAAAGAAGGATTTTCCGTAATGGCGGCCTTAATTTGCATATTGAAGGGATTGCCCAAGGATGATAGAATGGCATCATTTAGATCCTTAAAGAGCACGCCTCGGAGGTATTGAAACAGCAAAAAAACTTTGTACGGACGGTATTGCAGGGTTCTCCAAAAATCTGGCGTGTGGCAACCGGACTAAAACCGAGGAAATAGGGAAGGCAGGGCGAAGACTTTCCCTACGTTTAGAGCCAGCACTAAATGTAGGGAAATAGGGAAGGCAGGGCGAAGACTTTCCCTACGTTCAGGTTCAGCACCAAATGTAGGGAAATAGGGAAAGCAAGGCGAAGACTTCGCCTACGTTTACAGTCAACACTAAATGTAGAGAATGGGAAAGCAGGCCGAAGACTTTCCCAACGTTTCGGATCAACACTAAATGTAGGTAAATAGGGAAAGCAAGGCGAAGACTTTCCCTACGTTTCGGATCTGCACTAAATGTAGGGAAATAGGGAAAGCAGGGCGAAAACTTCCCTATGTTTAGAGTCAATACTAAATGTAGGGAAATAGGGAAGGCAGGGCGAAGATTTTCGTTTCGTTTAGGTTCAGCACTAACAGCAGGTAAATAGGGAAAGCAGGGCAGCGGTTATCCCTCCATTTAGGTTTAGCACTCAATGTAGTGAAATAGGGCAAAAAAGCGAACATTTTCCTTACGTTTTTGTTCAGCACTAAATGTAGGGAAATAAGGGAAGCAAGGCGAAGATTTTCCTTTTGTTTAGATTCAGCACTGAATGTAGGGAAATAGGCAAAACATGGCCACGATCATCCCTACGTTTAGAGTCAGTACTAAATGTAGCGAAATTGGGAAAGCAAGGTGAAGAATTTCTCTCAGTAAGGAAATAGTGATAGCAAGGCGTAGACAAAGCCCAACACCTCCGGAGTTGAAATATGAAGCACTACAAATAAGTAAGCCTATAGTTTTTGTTAAATTTTTGATTGCCAAGCTTTCCTGTGCAAACGTGAAGCCCTATTGAAGGTTTTATAGAGACGGTTGTGGTTCAGCCCTCAATGTAAAGAAATAGAGATGGGTAGACGAAATTTTTTGCTGTGTTTCGGTTCGGCATTAATTTTTGGGAAAGAAGGAAAGAAGCGAATAGCTTTCCTCTACATTAGGCTCAATAATAATAGTGAATGTTAGCTGAAACCTTTAGTAGTGAATGTTAGCTGAAAAATAGTAGTGAATGTTAGCTGAAACCTCTCAATGTAAGTTCAGCAATAAATAGGCTAGGTAAAAAAGCCGAAAACAAGCCAAGAACGTTGTGTGTGTTTAGGCTGAGCAGTTACCACGAAATGTATGAAAAAGGGAAAGGAAGATGCAAGACATGTACCTTAAGCAACAACATGTTCGCTGAAATTATTAGGCTAAATAAGTGCGATTTTACGTTGTAATATCTACAACTTTCAACATCCCGTTAGCAAGCGTTTTGTTTCCATAGATGTATTTCCTGAAAGACGTTTATTTCGAAAATTCAACACAGTGAAAGACATTTTTTAAATATTGATTTCAAAAGTGTTTGTTGAACTGTTGTAAAATTTTGAAAACAACAGCGATGTTTCAGCCAACTTAGCCTGCAGTAGGTTTTCATCAGTGCGAATGACAACGGGAACAGGAAAGCAATAGATGTCACCGAAAGCCCGTGGTTGCAAGACGTAATGATAAAGACGGTGAAAAAGCAATGTAGGTAGTGTGGTGTGAAGCGAAAGAGGTAAGAGCGATAAAAATAAACTGTAAACTGTACTGAAAACGAAGTAAAACTATGCAATCTACTATTCAACCAAGTATGGCCAAACACTATTTTGTTTACTTGGAAAAATATCTGAGCATTTTCAATTTATTACCTTGGGTGTGGAATTGATGTGAAACAATTCGGTAAAACATTTTTTTATTCATTACTGAACGCAACAACGAGATTGCTCACATATTGTGTTGTGTCCCAACTCCAATGCATATTTAGCAAGTGCACTTTGTCAGAATGAAATAAATAAATAGCTGGTGTGTTCTTTTTTGCATGTACTTTTCGTTTCGCCAAAGTTCTTTGATTGCAGACCCCACATGGTACGCAATATACCCACGTGTGGCGTGGTGATTCACCACATATAACGTTGAATTCGTAGCAGCAACAGTAGAGTGTTTTCTGCATTGAAAAAAAAAAAGGATTCTGCATTGAAAAAAAAGTCTAAAGGACCTTTGAGGAACATGTTCCGGAAAAAGATCAGCTGTTTGTTGCAAAGACACAGGATTAAGATTCTCAATAACGTTTGATATGAGAAAAGACCACAAAACTCAGAAAATTTTCTTTTCAGTGGCTGTAGCGCCACGATTATATTTGGCAAATAAGGATAGCGCCGTTTGTTTCAAAACAGCATTCCCCACTTCTGAACTCAAAGCGCATTGGCCCACATATTTCTGAAAAATGGTTCGGCTGATTAACCCTTACTCAAAATTTGTCATAAATCATTTGCAAGCCATCCATTCTTGATAATCATGTGCCACTTTAAAGTCTTCTTACTTGAAAGCAATGCAAAACAAGAAGCCTACATGAAACATACGCTAACAAGTGAACTGACCACACTTTCTAAAAATCATTGGGGACTATTGAAAATTTTGTTCCATAAAAAAACTTCCAAAACTTAACTTTTCGTACAGGAATTTCGTAGTTTTACATGACAGGTAATCCGCCACATCCACATCTTCCTACCTGCCGCATTGGAAACCAAAAGCTTGCACAACCATTTCACATACCAAAGCAATAATAATTTATTTTTTGGCAGCATCCAAAAGTCTTATATTGTCACATAACTAACCACTTTCCTTTTCTGCAGCGTCCAAAATTCCTAAATTTTCGATATTACCGCACAGGCATATTCACAATACTTCATAAGATGAATAAGCTTGCTTTGAAAGCCAAAGTCAGTTTCACTCAGAAGTGTGACTTGCACTAATTTCATTCAAACAAAAAATAAAAAGACAAAAGTTTTGTCTTTCTCTCTTCACCAAAGCGCTTCTACTGACAAAATGTCTACACATTTTCACCTAGATCCTACACTCATTAGCAGGGGTGCAGCGGGGCGAGATCAACATTTTTACGTTTAGCATTTAAAGAGTTTGCAGCTGTTTCAAACTGGCTATCTTGTTTGGATGCCTTACCACAACTGTTTTGTTAGCACTATACATCTATTTTGTTAGCACTACACATCCATTACCGTACCACCTTATCTTTGTGCTCAACCTCCAGTGGGAAAAGCTCTCAACTTGCTTTCCTAACATTTAGTGCTGAACCAAACCATGGGTAAACTCTTTGCTTTCCCTATTTATCTACATTTAGTGCTGAACTTAAACGTAAGGACAATCTTCGCCTTATTTCCTTATATTGATTGCTGAACTTAAACGAAGGGATGTGTGTCGCCCTGCCTTCCTTATTTCCCTACATTAAGTGCTGAACTTGAACGTAAGGACAATCGTCGCCCTGCTTTCCCTATTCCCTACGTTTAATGCTGGCTCTGAACGTAAGAAAAGTCTTCGCTCCGCCTTTCCCTATTTTCCTACATTTAGTGCTGGCTCTAAACGTTGGGAAAGTCTTCGCCCCGCCTTTCCTATTTCACTACATTTAGTGCTGAACCCGAACGTAGGGAAAGTCTTCGCCCCGCCTTCCCTATGTTACAGGCAAGTTTGCCTGTAACACCTTATTGCTGTACAGAAAACAAACTTGCTGAAATATCCTCAAGCCTGAGACAGCCAGAACAAATTCAAAAAGATTATAGCCAATCAAAACTGATTATTAAGTCAGCTGACCTGACTGAAGACGGCTATCCTAGGACACTGACCTCAAGTCGCCCCAGTGACAACGTCATTAAAACGTCAGCAGAAGTCACAAGACAAGCAACAGAAATCACATGAAGCTGATCACGACTAGGAAACGATGACGGAATAGAAGGGGAAACCCCGAGCACCGACGACTACCTGAAGGTGCTGGAAGTGTTTGAAATCAACCAATCACCAGGTGATTCAATAAGTAATAACCAATCAGAACACCTGAAGCAAAGGGGCGTTCACAAGTCACAAGACGATTCACGGGTATAAATACGGTCCCATTTGGACTGAAAGTCCGTCTTAGAAAGAGTCTTCTCTTTCTGCCTTTTGCCCCATGGGCTAAGGTGAAGACATTGTCCCGATATTATGCCCTGAGCATACTTCCGGCAATGATCAGGAAAGAGAAACTGGCTTGTTCTGCCTTTTGCCCAGTGGGCTAAGGTCAAGTCATTGTCCCAATATTATGCCCTGAGCATACTTCCGGCAGGAATAAAAACTGCCTGGTCCAAGTTAATCTCTGTCAGACCAGGTGGTAAAACTTGGCTTGTCCAGGTTAATCCCTGCCAGTTTAAACTACAGAAAGTGGCTTGTCAGGGTTAATCCCTGCCAGTTTGAACCACAGAAAACGGCTTGTCCGAACGAAGTTCTGTCAGACTATTTTATGAAATTCAGGTCATGAGAATTAAGTTTTGCCAGTTTGTTTTGTGAGAGCTAGATTATGAAAAGTGAAGTCATGTCAGTTTAAATTACAAATACTGTATTGTGCTATCGTGCTTTTGTCATGCAAGTTGTTCGAGCTTAAATTGCGCTCATGACTAAAATCCATTTGCTTTGTTACGTTACTTCATCTAACTCCGAGCTGCGCAAGTCGCGAGCAGTAAAACGAAAGCATGACGACTTTAATTCAGCATTAGACAATCGAGTATGCATCTACTTATCAAGTATATTTACAGTTAGAAATGCATTGTGATATAAAAAGAAATTGAGTTTTATTTACATAGTAAATTGCTTGAATAGGGGAACCGATCTGAATAGATTGTTGATCTCCTAATCGCAAATTACTAAGATGCAAAAACAAAATATGAGAGTTCTATGAGCGTTGTGACATGTCGAGAAGTGCTTGAATATTATGATACATCGTATATTAGTGAGTACCAGTTTGTGTTATTCGAACATATTTATTGTAATGAATAAAAGCTATAAAATCAAATATTGTATGCTTCACTGGTGTGCATATTTTATAGTGTGAACCGTTGAGAAATATTTAATATTCTGGCAATTAATGGGGGCTGTTAACCAGACATAGTTTGTGCGAGAACGGTCCTTGATTCAGTAATGAGAACCCATGCATAAATGATACCTACTGGATCAAAAGCACATTGTTATGACACCCTTAGGGGTCGCATCTTGTGTGTTACACCTATTTCCCTACGTTTAGTGCTGGCTCTAAACGTGGGGAAAATCTTCGCCTCGCCTTCCCTATTTCCCTGCGTTTAGTGTAGATCCGAAACGTAGGGAAGTCTTTGCCTTGCTTTCCCTATTTCCCTACATTTAGTGCTGGCTCTAAACGTTGGGAAAGTCTTCGCCTTGCTTTCCCTATTTCCTTACATTTAGTGCTGAACCTGAACGTAGGGAAAGTCTTCGCCTTGCTTTCCCTATTTCCCTACATTTAGTGCTGGCTCTAAACGTAAGGAAAGGCTTCGCCCTGCCTTCCCAATTTCCCTACATTCACTGTTGGCTCTAAACCAGCTATGTCCAACGCAAATGACTTACTGAGCCAAAATTTATGTCAATGTCTTAACCAGGGCCGCACATGGAAGGGCATATTAATGAGGGCCGCACACTGAATGGCTTACTTTGATCTTAGCAAACTAAATTTAACTTATGTACTGAAAGCTTTCGAATCCCAACAGCAGTGGTAACAGACGTGGCAAAGTGGCATTGAGAACTGCCTGCATCTAAAATATCAAATTCAAGATTATCAAAATAAGGACTGGTTGTCAGCATACGTAGGATACTTTCACTGCAACTGAAACCTGTATTGGGTCGCACAAAGCCTTCGACTGGGTCGCATGCGGGCCGCGGGCCGCGGGTTGAACATAGCTGCTCTAAACGTAGGGAATGTCTTCGCCCTGCCTTTCCTATTTCCCTACATTTAGTGTAGATCCGAAACGTAGGGAAAGTCTTCGCTCTGCCTTCCCTATTCCCCTACATTTAGTGTAGATCCGAAACGTAGGGAAAGTCTTCGCCTTGCTTTCCCTGTTTCCCTACATTTAGTGCTGAACCTGAACGTAGGGAAAGTCTTCGCGTTGCTTGCCCTATTTCCCTACATTTAGTGTAGACAATAAACGTAGGGAAAAAATTTTTTTGGGGAAACACTTCCCTATTTCCCTTTGTTTAGTGTAGATCCGAAACGTAGGGAAGCCTTCGCCTTGCTTTCCCTGTGCCCTACATTTAGTGCTGAACCTGAACGTAGGGAAAGTCTTCACCTTGCTTTCCCTTTTCCCTACATTTAGTGCTGGCTCTAAACGTAGGGAAGAAAATTTTTTTGGGAAACACTTCCCTATTTCCCTACCAGAGATGAGCACGGATAAGGACTGGATCGGACTGCAATTTTTTTGAAAATTCGCGGATCAGGACTGGATCGGACTGAGAAAATTTTTGTTGTTTCAATGTGATTATTGTGAAAATGTCAAAAATTTTTGTTGCGATCCGATTTCATAGGTTTGCTAAATGGTAGTGTATATTTTGCCATCAAATGCAAAAACGCTGCTGGGGCTATTTTGCAATTCGAAGTGTATCCACCTTTGTTCACATATAACGTTGAGTTTTGGCAGCAACGTGAACATAGTTGAGTGGTTACACTTAAAAGCACTAGTGTTTCTGTATGCTTTCGAGGAATCAGTCGACTGCCATCTGCTTTCGTCTTTTGGCGATGATTCAAACTTGCACATATCTCTATTCAAGTATGTACTTTCCACGATGGGTGTAAGCAAGGAATCGATCAGCAAAATTTTAATAGGAAATCGATTTCACGTAAAATTACGCATCCTCAGTCCTGGACTGAGAATCGACGCAGTCCTGGACTGAGGATGCGTCCTCAGTGCTGGACTGAGAGTCGATACGCATCCTCAGTCCTGGACTGAGAATATTTTAACGTAAAATTACGCATCTTTCAGGACTGAGGATGCGTAATTTTACGTGAAATCGATTTCCTATTAAATATTTGCCGATCGATTCCTTGCTTACACCCATCGTGGAAAGTACATACTTGAGTTGAGTGGTTAGTGTCAATGCTTGCTCTGCTGTGCGATTGTTCGTTGGTTCTGCTCTCATCATTGCCTTTGGCTTAGCTTGTAGAGGTTACACCTTTTATAGTAATACTTTTAATGTACTTTTTCAAAAAGATTAGGGTTTAGGGTTTACGTTTAGATTTTAGGTTTGCATATTAGGTTTCGGGTTTAGGTTCAACTTTCAGGGTTAGGTATTTGGGTTGATGTTTGAATTTCGGGTTTAGGTTTTAAGTTTTGGGTTCGGGGTTAGGTTTTAGGGTGAGGTTTTGGGTTTAGATTTTGGATTTAGATTTTGGGTTTAGGTTTTGGGCTTAGGTTTTGGAATTAGGATTTGGGTTTTTAGGTCATATGTAACGAAGACCTTACGCTAATCCAACTGTATCGTCCTTGTCACTTGACCAATCCAAGCAATCGGATTCTCCTAATAGCAAAATAACTCCAGCAGTGCTTTTCCCCTTGAAGCCTAATAAAGACACTTGTTAAATTTTGGAAACGCCAAAGAATAGGGTGTGTCTCTTTTGCCTCATGATTCAAAAGCACTGCTGGAATTATTTTGCCTTCAACCAATCGTATTTGGCTAAAAGCAAAATAGCTCCAGTTGTTGTTTTGCCTCATGATACAAAATTTTTTATTTAACAAAAGGCCTCAGAGGTTTCGAGCAATGTTGAACACGAAACCATGCTGTACTCTCATCATAGGCCATGCGATTGACAAGATATTTAACCAATGCACAAGGTAACATTGTACAACTGAAGGGAAGGGATCAAACTTGCACACAGGCCAATATGCTGGCAGCATTTCCTCTGGCTACAGCCAGGGACAGATGCTGGTGGAGCCACTGGCGCTCCCTGGGGTCGCCAGACACATCAACAAGTTTCTTCAAAAGACCACTCAAAAGAGGGGCAGTGGACTCACCATACACACCAGTGGTCTTGCCATACATCAGTGGTCTCAATTGCCACTGGTTGAAAGTGGTAATTGCTTTGGAGGTCATGATATTTTTGGCATTTTGCGACCTCAGCTTTTGTGGCCGCAAAACCAGCCTG
>Ga0210059_1016378_pt1 | contig 10704 bp, 12 predicted proteins | sample Ectturendosymbi2_FD_188042 | JGI IMG/M metagenome (GOLD analysis project Ga0210059, IMG submission 188042) | Ecteinascidia turbinata endosymbiont from Florida, USA - Sample 2 (SPAdes) (version 2) | ecosystem: Host-associated > Tunicates > Ascidians > Unclassified | place: Key West, Florida... | reverse complement strand
ACTTTTTGACCTACAAAAGATAACCTCTTTTGTGTGACACACAACGATTGTCGCAGACAACCTTTGGTATTAAGCAAGTGAAGACATTTTGGCGCCCCCCAATTTGACTTCCCCCCAAACGCCAGGTCTGGATCCGCCACTGCCAGTGATGTCACGGATGGGTGGGCAGGGGCGCGAGCCGTACCCCTGGCAAGCTAAATGTAAAAACCGGGCCCCATTTTGTATATATTTTGATATTTAGAATTTTTTGGTTTTCAGTAAGTTGTTGTCTTTGCGTTTTTCGGGGGTTTTCGGGTTTTAGCTAGCAATAGACATCCACATCCGGATTCACTATCATTTCTCAACTTTTTTTTCTGAGTGTTGGCTAGTGGGCGCATACGGTAGCCAAGATAGTGTTCCCTTTCAGCAAAGTTTCCCCCTGGCTCAAAACTCTAGTTACCCCACTGAATATCACAAATATGTCTTCAGAGAAGGAAGCAGCTGTAGGCCTACCTCAGCTAGGTCTGAGGTTCCTTGCTGACAGCAACAGCTGGAATGTGAATGGAAAACCTCACAACTGTGAGACAGATCCTCAATAGGCCTAATACTGAGCCAGCTGGCTTCTGACAAAGTTCTTGCACAGCCTTGCGTACTTTTTTCAGTTGGATTATTAAGAACCAAATGTCAGGTACCAAATTTTTCATTTTCCAGTCTTTGGCAACATGGTAAATAAAAACATAATATAGCAATTTCTGACAAGATTTTTTTTGCACACCCAGAAATTGCCTGCTTTTGCACCAATGTGTTTTATAGAAAGCGTAAAGCGTTTTGTTTACGTCCATTTGCATTGCATCGTCATAGGGTCACAACCAGGTGATATTTTCTTGTTGGGCTATTTTCGTGGGGAAAATGATTGTAACTTGGTGTTGTACCTAACAACTAAACAAGTTTTTGAAAATTTCGGGAGGGAAACTATCTGGTTCCCCCGCCTGGTTGCGGACCAGATCGTCAGCATTAGCAACCTGAAAAATACAAGAAAAATGTCGGCTTTGCCCCCACCTGGAAAAATTCCTGCGGACGCTCATATCCGCATCTGTGAAATGCGGCGAAAAGATTGTTTTGTTTAAATGCCGACTTTGCCAGACTTATTGGCAGTGCTTCCTGCAGTTAAGTACAACTTGTTAATATATCTGATCGTTCCAATATGTTTACGGAGAAAAATTGGTTACATTTAAGATGATAATGCCAATGGTGTAGTCGAAAGGATACCATTATAGCGAAACATTGAACTTTAAAGCATGCTGTAAGCAAAAAGGACTCAGTTAAGGCTAGAGCAGTGGTACTCAAACGGGTGCTACTTGGCTACTAAGGGAGGGAATTTCAATTGCTTGGAGGAAATTTGTTCCAGGGAGGAAAAGCTGTGGATGAAAAACTTCAAATTGTTATTGTTTATTTATCAATACATGAAAATTTCTAAGTTCGTTTGTTAAAAAATATCTTTAAATTGTCTTTTTCTGAAATTGTTAGTTTGCAGTGGTTCAATTTTACCCTCTGAGATAAATCTTCAAAAGACACCTGCAACGATATCCAGGTGAAAATTTTACAATTACCTTATTTGTGATCTGTTGGGGAGGAATTGACAATGTTTGTGTTTGTAAGGGGGAATGTGAAAAACTTTGAAAAAAAACGTCGCTCAGAATGTACAGCACTAATTAAACAAGTTCATGCAAGGCTTGAAGAATGAAGTTGTTGAATGCAAATACAGTGTGTTGATAGATGAAGCCAGTGATGTTCGTTTTGCAAATATCCTGAGCTGCAGTTGCGTAACTAAGGGAGGACATCAGCCCCCGGACGCGCCAAATTGACGTCGGTGGGATAGTTACATAATAAATACAAAATCTCGAATGCCAGCGGCTGCTGCCCAGTTGCGAAATCTCATCAAGATCACAAATAGTCGCAAAGCGAGCAGATACGAACCTAGTTGCGTTTAAAAGCGGAGCTTCTGTCTTCAGCAAGCAGCGTCCGCATGTGACTTGACTCGCAATGCTTTCAGATGGACAGGGTTGTGAACTTTCCGACTTCGCTCTCATTCTACAGTTGCGTCACAATGAGATGTGACTTAGAGGTGAGCATGGACAGGATCAGGATTGGATATCCTGCAGGATACTTGCGATTTTTTCGGATCAGGATTGGATTTGGATATTCATTTTAAAAAATTGGATCAGGACAGGATCAGGATATTGGTTTGATTTGTATAATGAAATTTTCCTCAAAGTGATTCAACATGTCACAAATAATCGTGGCAGTGTTTTATTTGCAATGTTTTTTTCTTTTGTCAGTATGTACTGCACTCATCACAATCACTGGTAATCCGTGTTACTTCATTGTTAATTTTTTTTCCGGCCAAGTGAAAGTAGTGAGCTGCTCTTATATTGCCAGTGATGTGTCCGAGTCATTTTTGTCGAGTCAAAGTCACAAGTGGACATAACGAATTGTTTGATTTCTAGTGAAACTTAACAATTGTTATGCTTTAGGTTTAACTCTGGCTAATACGTGGGTTCGCTTTAGCAGTTAAACCAAGTGGGATTTTAGTAAGTCTAAGCTTAGTTGATCTCCCTGAGCCTTCTGATCTTTCTTCTGTATATACATGTTCAGTACACATATAGTTTAATTCAGGTATATTTTTATTTGGAAAGGTTATACTGAAAATACAGATACACTTACCGATTAAATTTCTTTACATTTGCAGTACAATTTCTCTCTCTCGAAATAATCGAACAGAAACACCGGAGGACGCCTTGCAACCAACAGCACAGCAGTTTCATACTTATTCAGAAGATGTTACTTCTAACTAACTCTATACGTCAACTAAATGATTCCCTATCAAGACAATCGTATCCTAGGCAACACACTTGATCAGCGTATGATTGGTGCATTCTTTCACTGGGAAAGTCCCTACATTTTACCTACAAGTGTTTCCACTTCCTGTGTTGCTAAGGAGCGCTACAATGTTTATTCGTAAGCTTCCAATCCAATTGCTTTTGAAGTTCTGACGCATCTCTGACTTTTTCATGCTTCGTTGACTTCGGATTTCTTTTGGCTGATACTATTAAATTCGCCGTTTTTTTTATAGCTTTTGCATCGCGGTCTGAATACTTTCATGGTTCAAAGTTTTTAGATGTAGTAAGCAATATTTTTTTGCTCTGCTACACAAGCCCCTCGAGTCAGAGTCATTCAAAATTTTTTCGAGTCAGAGTCATGACTTGGTCGAGTCGGAGTCGAGTCACGAGAACTGTCGAGTCACTTCGAGTCATTGGTTTGCAAGCTCGAGTCAATGTCGAGTCACACGAAATTTCACGTTTTTTCTACAACATTTTTTTGCTATGAAATGGCGCCCGATAAGTTAGAAATGGTGCCCAATATGCTATGAAATGGCACCTGATAAGTTAGAAAATTCTGCCCAATGTTTTAACAAGTTCGATCGCAGGTTATTTATATCTAAGTTTATTGAGATTGCATTTTACTTGTCTCTTTCACTCCCAGTCATTTCAAAAAGTCTAACCCAACCTTGGTGCAAGTGTTGCAGCCTCTCAGTTAGCATTGTGTTGAATGTGCGATTCGCCACGAACGGGATGTGCATGATGAACAACACCCATGTGGCGCGAAATGCCGCAGAAAATAAAATCATCACGACGTGTGATCTTAACTGTTGCTTGGTGCAACAGTGGGAAGCTTTGCGCACTTGCTGCTCGGCCTTTCCAATCACAACAAAGTGGTGCTTTGACCAGAATGTGAAGGTGGTACCAGGTGCAACCTTCACAAAAAGAACGTGCAATAGGTGCGGTTCATTGCAAAAACGAGGGGATGTTGTTGGAACCTTTCAGTTGGAGTTGCATTGAAAGTGTGGTTTTCATATGCTCAATACATGACAATGGCAAGACATGAACATGTATTTGTATTTAAATCTTGCAACATGTTACGGTCCATCAATTGCTCACCCGCTCAAACCACGGCGCTTAATCAGTTAATCAAGCGCATTCCTAGAATGACGGGAGCGGAGCATCGTTGTCTTGTTCTTTTGCTCACAACGACACGTTCAGCTCTTTGTTCGCCGTGTGAAAGTTATGTGGCCGTTGTGCTGGTTGGTTTATGTTGAATTAACAGTGGTCTTTGTAGTGAGTGGTAGTGAACTCGACTGTCAGATTATCAGCTTAGCTTGTGTTCAACTGTCTTGTTTGTTGTATTTGCTGCAGCATCTATGTGGTTGCCAGGGATAACTATTGTTGTTATATCTGCGCAGGTGTACTAGCGTTGAACTCCCTGGTGCCGTGAATGTTTGTAAAACACCACGACCTTCTCTCTAGATACGCTACAATATTGCACGACACCCTCGCAAGTGTAATTTGACTTTCTGTAACACTGTTACTTGATCATCGTGGATCTTTTCCTGCAATTGTATGCTGCGAAGAGTTGAATGACCGCTAGTACAAATGTACCGTACTGTAGGCTGTGTGCTTTCACAAGTCATAGCAGCCAGCGGAGACTTACCTTTGACGTTGAGCCTTACACCTGAACATAATTTTACAAACAACGGTTTGTCGATAACATAATTTTACAAACAAGGCTTCTTTTGGAAGCCAGGGAGTCAAGCTTGCTTGGTTACATTTTTGTGAAAGGTAGTATTTACCGCGACTTCGTTAAGTCGAAAACTCCTTTTTATTTGATCTACTTTGATACAAGATGCTGTCAACAAGTGAATCGGCGGCTACTACTTCAGCAAAGGCTTCAGATGGTGTTCTCAATGAGCGTCTTGAGTCAATGAAGAGGACCAGAAGTGGCCTTATTGGACATATCACCAAATTGCATGGTGAACCCGAAAGCTTAATGCTTGACAGCTCGCAGTATGAGACTGCTTCTAAGAAAAAATTTGAACTCGATGAAGCTATGTCACGATGCCTAGAGCACGCTCGCTCCTATCTAGATTCAGTTCCCAACACGGCTGGCCACAGAGAGCAAGGGCTCGAAGCGCAATCTAGATTCAGTTCCCAACACGGCTGGCCACAGAGAACAAGGGCTCGAAGCGCAAAATAAGTATTCAGAATTGCAGAAAAGAAAGATTGCCTATGAAGACAAATTTCAACCATATGTACAGCATTGTACGGATGGCGACCCTTCCGACAGCCGAATTGATGACACAGCCTCCAAGGATTCGTCTACTTCTTCAATTAAGAGAACGAGAATTGATTGCGCTACGCAAAACAAGAAGAGAACTGGAAGTAATGGCTAAAGAAGCTAAACTGCAACTGGGCTTAGCAGAGCTAGATGCTAAGGAAGAAAATTTGATACTCGACGAAGAACAATCCCAGATTTATGGAAGAAAACGTGAGTCTCATCGTTCTAATACTTCAATAAAGAAATATGCTAAACCGCTACCCAACGTTTCTCAGACGCTACCTACTGTATCTCAACCGACCTTTATAAGCAGTAACCTTACTAACGTAAAAGACATTGGACATACGATGTACTCAACCTGTTACCCAACCTACGTCCCTCTTTGAAGTCCCTAATTTATCATCTGAACCTATGCTGCAACCGGCCATCAGTCCTCTTACTTATTCCTCACCTGCTATCCCTGTGATTCCTACCCCTTATGTCATGACTAACCCTGCACCCTCTCATAGTCACATTTGCTAAGGAACGTTGGACTAACTACAATCCATCTCGTCCTATCTATGCTAATCCGGAAGCTACACATATTCATCCAGTTCGATGGGGCCGAAGACCACACCTGAACAAGCACCTAGCAATGCTAATCTAATGGCTGCTGAGTCGCTCAAGTGTCTAGGCTCGATAATCCAACAAGGATTCTCATTACCCAAGCGAAGCGTACCTACCTTTGGCGGAAATCCGCTTGAGTATTTTACCTTCACGAAAAGCTTCCAGGAGACAATCCTTGATCAGGTGGCAAACCCAGCGTCTCAGTTACAATATTTATCGGAAATGTGTGTCGGTAAAGCCCGTGAAGTAATTAAATCATGCCCTGTGATAAGTCCAGCTTCTGCAGGTCTTCAACAAGCCCTAGATCTCCTCTACGAGAATTTTGGGAAAAAACATATTGTTGTTGATGCGCACCTTAATTCAATTTGCAAAGGTGAAGCCTGATCAAGAAAGTTTACGTAAGTTGGCTACTTAATTGACCAACTGTCAAATCGTAATGAAAGCGTGGGGTTTGGATCGCTGCTCGACAGCCCAAAGACTTTAGAAAGCGTCTTCAAAAGATTGCCGTTTCATTTGCATAAGTTGGTTTGTAACAAGGTGGAAATAAACACCGACGGACACCTTGCCACCTTTGAAGAACTTACATGCTTTGTGAAACAAGCCGTTCAGCGTAGTAACACCTTTTTTGGCAAAATAGTGGCGAACTCGATGGGTGCTAGAAGGCCTCGGCAAGAAAAGCAGCAAATTCCCTCAGGGGTCTTTATTAGCCAATTTGCAGCTACCTCTGAAATTTCAAATTCTACCGTTACCACAGACAGAACGACGTGCGTAACTTGCGGTGGTAATCATCCTCTGTATAAGTGCGACAGTTTCCACAAGCTACCCGTACCCGAACGTTGGAGCCTTGTAAGAAGTCAAAGGAATTCTTTCAACTGCTTGGGGCGAGGTCATATGTCAAGCGAATGCAGAAGTCATAATAGATGCGCGACATGCAATAAGTCGCACCATAGCCTGCTGCATAATGACAACAGCTCAAATCTAGCTGCAGCAAAACACCAAGCGACCTCGAGTCGGGTGCGACTACGCAATCCTCAAGTGCACAGGTCAACTATGTGAGTCCGATAATCGTGCCATCCCAAATGAAGATGGTAAGATTGATGGTTGCTGCAGTGCGAGTGTACGGTAGCGACCAAACGCATTTCGTCGACACTTATGCCTTCCTTGATGGAGGTTCTAATATATCGCTCTGCACTACAAACTTGATGCAAAGACTTAAATTGCGTGGAACTGAAGTGACGAGAAAGATTGAGGGAGTGGCTGGCTCTAAACATCATCAAGGTTTCGTTGTCGCTATGAAACTCAAGGGCTTACAAGAAACCGATTTGATTTCTATGCCAAGTGTCCTCGCAGTTAAGGAACTTTCCAGCTTTAATGCAAGCATTCCGACCAACGAAGTTGTATCTAAATATAACCATTTGTCAGGATTAAACTTCCCTGAAATCTCCAAACAAAAAGTGGAAATTCTTATTGGTGCTGATGTCTGGCAAGCTCATGTAATTCATGAGTCCGTAGAAGGTGAACCAGATCAGCCACTAGCGTTGAGAACTGGTTTAGGGTGGACATTATTTGGCCCAGAACCCAGAACAAGTGGTTCCAAAGGGTATGCTGTGAACTGCGTGCAAAGTGCCAATGATATCCTGTATGAACGAAAGAAAAGAATGTTCAACTATGACTTCCCTGGTAACAGTCAAGTTTCTGATGCACCATATTCTGTTGAGGACAAACAATTTCCTCAGAAAGCTGAAACATCAATAACAAAACTTAATGGCCATTATCAGCGAGAACTACCGTCGAAAAAAGATGATTTGATCTTACCTGATAACCGATCGAGGAAATACCTCACCAGCATGTGCAAGCTACGCATTGCGAAAGGTAGCTGATGAAATTGAAACTCATACTAGTTCTGAGGAAGTGCTGAGAGTGAAGAAAAGATTTGATGTTGATGACTGTTTGAAATCTAAAAACAGCGTCGATGAAGCTGCACAAACGGTAAACGAGCTTAATTGCTACTGTGATCTTAGTGCCGTTGGGTACGGAGCAGTTGGCTATCTTTGTCTTGTTTTCTGTTTTGCAATACGCTGCTCCTCTGTGCTTGAAAGACCACGTGTAGCACACAAGCTTGAGTTCCGTGCTGCGACGATTGCATTTAAACTGTCTCGGCTTGTGGCGAGACTTGTAACGAAGAAACTAGAATTAAGGATAGCACGGGAAATCATGGCAAGGTCCGTGAAAAAGATTGTACGCTGCTTATGCTTTTCGCTGTTGCACCAGCGACAATTGGGTTACAGCTTTCTCGCAACTTGCGAGTTGGTAGACACTATTCTGACATCGTACTCTGATGTCGAAGAGGGCTTCAAACGTGGCAGCTGGCCAAAAGCTGTCGTTACAGAGACTGTTCCTGACAGTGACGACGCTGTTCGGCGCGAACGAGTGAAGAGCGCAGCATCTTCTATGTGCGAGACGTACGAAAACTGTGTCTTCCCGAAGCCGGTGACCGAAGAGGACTTTGTTTGTGCGCTTTGTGTTTGTTGTCATGCATCGTGGTTTCGATGCTGTCAGTAACTATAACTACGTCCTTGTTACTTATAGAGGGCGTCGGCCCTCTTTAACGTAAAGCGTGAAAGTTGATTTTCCGCTAGGCAAATTCGCCGAATCTTAATGTGAACTATGCATTCGACCTTTGTCCCTTTATTGACTGGCGAACGATCTAACAATCTTGCTGTGTGCCTACTACTGTGGGTCCTCCTTCTCTGTTGAAGCTGATCGTTTCGCAGCTTAATGATAAAGCCTTTGATAAAGCCTTTTGTGCAGTCATAACTGCAGGTGCGTGTCCGCTCCTTTAGCAAGTGTTGCTCGCTCATGTTTTCATGTTTGCAGGTGCTGTATGCACTCCTCGCTCAAGTTTTCGTGTTTGCAGGGGCTGTATGCACTGCCCTCAAGTGTTCATGTTTGCAGCTGCTGTATGCACTGCTCGCTCAAGTTTTCATGTTTGCAGGTGTTGTATGCACTGCTCGCTCAAGTTTTCGTTTTTGCAGGTGCTGCATGCGCTGCCTTCGTAGGTTATCGTGGTAGCAAGTGTTGTATACACTTCCCGCTCGTGTTTTCGTGGTCGCAAGTGTTGTATACACTTCCCGCTCAAGTTTCGTGGTCGCAAGTGCTATATACACTTCCCAATCGTGTTTTCATGGTCGCATTTGTTGTATACACTGCCCTCTCATTGGGTTCGTCGTATTAACAAGTTTGCATATGCTTGCCCTCGCAAGTATTGTATACACTACCTGCTCGTGTTCGGCGTTTCGCAATTTGCTCACCCTTTTTGTGTTTGAAAATGACTTCATTTCTAAATTTCGTCATTTTGGGGCCGGTATGTTACGGTCGATCAATTACTCACCCGCTCAAACCACGGCGCTTAATCAGTTAATCAAGCGCATTCCTAGAATGACGGGAGCGGAGCATCGTTGTCTTGTTCCTTTGCTCACAACGACACGTTCAGTTCTTTGTTCGCCGTGTTAGAGTTAAGTGGCCGTTGTGCTGCTTGGTTTAAGTTGAATTAACAGTGGTCTTTGTAGTGAGTGGTAGTGAACTCGACTGTCAGAGTATCAGCTTAGCTTGTGTTAAACTGTCTTGTTTGTTGCATATGCTGCAGCATCTATGTGGCTGCCACTGGGCTGTGGAGTCGGAAGTCCCGTCATCCGACTCCGACTCCTGGAAATTTCGATTATCCGACTCCAACTCCGGACCGACTCCGACCTTCAGCTGTATTAGTTACTTAAAGTGATAATTCTTTTCAGATAAATTCATAAACCCTGCTTGCACTTTCCAGTAATACGGAAACTTGTTTTAAATCGATGTAAATGCACGTTCATCTCTCACTTTTGCAAAATATGATCAAGCAGAAGTTAGTCTTTTAATTTTACAGAAAAAAGTACTCATCTAAAAAAAACAATTAAAATGATTAGAGAAGGCTGATAAATAATAGATTTTAAAGCAGATACCTTGCAAACGATATCAGTAAAATTGAAAAATGTATGCATTCTACCGGTGAGCATGTGCACATATTGCGCAACGCGGTTGATAAACTCGCTAGGGCATACTCTCTCAAATGACTTCATTGAAACAACCTTTTTCGGTCAAACGCTGTCAAGCTTCAGCTCTGTTGAATGTACATGTGTCGCTGTATTTTTCCTTAGATGGCCAAATGAACATGCTACAAGTAAGCCCTTATACAGGTCAAAATCCACAAACTACCAACCAAGAAAGTAAAACAAATTAGTTTAAGTTTTAGCTTAACCACTTCGGAGCATTCACTTTTCTCTTCGTTATCTAAACACTTCATACTACCCTGTTTCACTTAGGTATAACAAACTTGCAAGGTTTGAGAATTAGTCAACATGGATCTTTTAACACAAAAATGTTGCGATAGAACTTCCAAGCGAATACGATTGGAATTGTGCGACAAAAGAACCGAAATTCATTTGCGCGTTTTAAGGAATATTTGTTTATTTTAACATCAACAGACAGTTTTAAAACATATTGAAACTATGTTTCTGTGTGTACTGTGCTTCGTGACCAACAAAACATTGTGCAAAACTAGAAAATCAGTGCCCCGATCTTGAAAATACTTTGATCCTCTTCTATTGTTTGCTTTGTTTACAACGGCCTTCATCGCAACATGATGCTGTACGTATCTAAATGATCGCGAATACGAAATTCCAATCAAAAGCGTCGAACAGATTTTAAACTTACGTACAAAGTTGCAGCTTTCCTTGAAACTTTAATTAAGATGAGAAACATGGCGCGAATTTTGCCGATTGCTGTAGATATCTTATAGTTTGAAATATTCCCTGAAATACGTCAATGCTGTGCACTGACAGTCTTCAGTGATTTCATGCGTTGCTATGTTGTAGATGTATTCATCGAATCATGTGGCAAAAATAATCAAAAATG
>Ga0210059_1016377_pt1 | contig 10705 bp, 14 predicted proteins | sample Ectturendosymbi2_FD_188042 | JGI IMG/M metagenome (GOLD analysis project Ga0210059, IMG submission 188042) | Ecteinascidia turbinata endosymbiont from Florida, USA - Sample 2 (SPAdes) (version 2) | ecosystem: Host-associated > Tunicates > Ascidians > Unclassified | place: Key West, Florida... | reverse complement strand
AGGGAGGAACATTGCTCCCTTTTGTAGAATCTCCTCCCATTTTGTTGGAATCGTTTGCATTGTTGTTGAAGCCACCAAACGGTGGGGGAGGCATACCAGCTGGCGGAGGACCCCATTGATTGGGGCCAGCCCCCTGAGGCCCAAACGGACCAGGGGGCATCCACGGAGGTGGCGGTCCATTGTTCTGGTTCATCATAGGCGGACCACTGCAACAAACAAACATTTACTGCCACATTCAGCACACACAGTAACTCGGGAGATGTCTGGAACAACACAACATTGAAACTGTGGACGCTCTAACTATGGGCGATGACTTTGACAGGGTTCCCACACATTAAAAAAAATAATTTTCCATACTTTTTCAATACTTAATTCAGTTCCATACCATTACTTCTCTTCACTTTTTCGAAATTCTTAATCATGGAATTCAACTTTACACATTGCTCAACGCTGCATAAATAATGAATTGCTTTGCCTTCAGTAAAATTCTGCTCAGACACTTCAGATTTCTTTTCCATTTGGAATTTCAATACTTTATGTACATTTTGGCCAAATTCAATACTTTCTCAAGGTCTTGAAAACCAATTTTGAAATTCAATACTTTTTCAATACTTTCAATACCGCGTGGGAACCCTGCTTTGATGACATTGCAGTGCAGTGTTTAATAAAACAAAGTACGCCAACAGTCTATTCTTTACGTCATACACTTGACACACAATATTTTACGACCAGCAGATGGCGGCAGCTATCACCGCCAGGGGTAACTCCAGGTCATCATCGCTCACGACTCATTGCAGTTTTCGCGGAAGTACACATGTGCAAGGTTGGAGGTATGCACACAGCAAATTTTGTGATAATGTAAAATTAACTGTTTATGTCATCTCTATGTGACGTACGGGGCGTAATAATTGATGAGGAGCTCACAACAACTCATCCGTTATTACGCGTTGTACGTCACAAAGCAATAACAATGCCAAAACAACCTTCCAGGGAGTAGCGCAGCGAAGACTTTTTTCTGGAGGGGTCAGTCAATCACGTCCTTCGAAAAGTTGTAGCAGTTGAAAATTGACAAAACTCACCAATAAAAATCTTAGAAAATTCGTTTCGGGGGGGGGATGGCCTTTCCGGCCTCATCCTGGCTGCGCCACTGCTTCCAGGTTAATTCATGTTAAGACAAGGCAATGAACGATTTTTGTTCCTTTGAAATTACTGCAGAACGAAAACCTTCCAATTATGCGAATTTAAATCCTACAAGCTCTGTAGAAAGCCACTGTTTAAAAACATTGGATTTTTGTTGAACTTCAGTGAACAGGTCTGACGTATGAGTGAAGTTGCTGACCCGGGGAAACACCGCATTCTCATCCTCTTTGTTGACTTCACCTGGGCAGGTGACAAGTGAAAGAACTGTAAGTTATTGCCACGGCAAATGATCATGGCCACACCTTATATGTCGGCTTATGAGGCCGTGTGAGAATAGGGGTCTGACGCTGATCTACACATTGATGGACTTACCATAAATGCATGCCAATGTAAATATATACTTTTCATAGAGGCTTTTAGCGGTTTGACTTCGACTGCTTTTAATGTAAAAGCAGCAGGGGTGTGATGGGGTGGGAATGGCGCTCCCACCCTGAAGCGCAGATTGCGGCCTTTAAGGACCCGGCAAAGATAAATTCACTGCTACGCATTGAACATTGGGTGGTTGTTGCCGAGTCTGTTGCCATCGACAGTTTCTGAACGACCTCGCTTGGTTTTTGGCAAAAATAACTGTGACCAGTTTCAATGAAGAGGCAGAGACAGTGCCGTTGGTGTTGGCAAAAAATGTACAAAGCGAGCGAGTACCCGTTCTACGAAGCAAAACGCACTCGGAGACTCGCTAACCGCGAGTGGAGTGGACACTGGTTGGTGCGTTCCGACCAATTCCAATCCTGCCCCCCCCCCCAAGCAACATGGCAGTCGCGGGAGCTGCTACCAGTGTTTCAAATAAACGGCGGAACTTTCTACAAACTCAGTCAGAACTTTCGAAAACAATTCATCCACTCACGTGTTGCGAGGGCCGCCGAATCTCTGCCTTTGTCCCGGAGGGCCGCTGTTGAACCGAGGTGGGCCATTGCCCCCCCCACCACGAGGGCCCATCCATGGAGCACGAGGGCCACCAAAGCGATTCTGGGTCTGGAAGTTGTTGAAACCACCGCGGCCTGGCCCCGACTGGTTCGGGCCGTTATTGCCCCCTCGCGAAGGGGGAGGGCCTTCGCCGAGCTCAGCCATGAGCGACATGTACTGCAAGAAACGTATGTATTGGGGGAGGAAAGAAGAGGGGGGTGCGTGGTAAATATCCTGTTTATTTTGAAAATGCTAAACCGAAAGCAAGTTAACTTTTAGATTAGTTCCCATAAATAGATAAACTCAGGGTCTCGCGCGCTTGTTTCACCAAATCATGCGTTTGAAGCTCAAATGTTTCACTGATAAAAACGCGAAGCCACAGTTCCAGGGAATCTTACAATCCATGTTTCTATCCAAGATAGATGTTTTCCAGGTTTCAACACATCGGACAACTTGCGCCTGCCCGCAATCTAGCTTCTCATCGCAAGCGAGCCGGCTGACGCAGTAGAGAGTAGGCTTTGCTTCGCCTCAACTTAAACATGAAGTTCAGCATTTTTGGGAAAGATCACGTTGAAGGAGAATACAGACAACATCCGGTCAAAATTCGTCCCTAAGCAATTTTGAATAAAACATACAGACTTGAACTTTCCAACTGACATACCCAGGTCAAATACAAGCACTATACAAAGGGCCCCTTTCGTCGGGGCTACCAAGACGGCGAAAGTAAAATTATCAATCTTGAATGAAGTAATATGAAAGTGCATGTCAATAACCAAGACGACGAAAGTAAAATTATCAATCTTGAATGAAACCAAGACGACGAATAACCAAGACGACGAAAGTAAAATTATCAATCTTGAATAATAACCAAGACGACGAAAGTAAAATTATCAATCTTGAATGAAGTAATATGAAAGTGCATGTCAAAAGATCAAGTTTGAAATTTCTATTTTCCATAGTAACAGACCAAGATTTTTTTCTATACTTTTCCAGGCTGGAAAATGACCAAACTTTTTTCCATACTCCATCAGGAACCCTGTGGTTCCAACTCACCTCACTGTCCATCTTCGCTCTGTCCACGTTGCCACTGCCGTCGATCGGGGGAGGCTGCAGGGTCTCCCCTGGAAGTGGGCCCCGACAGTCCTGGGCCAGATGACCTCTTCCCCCGCACTTTGTGCATATTGTGGTGTTGGTGATGGTTTGGTTCTCTGGTTTCAACCATGCTCGTTCCCTGCAAACACCATCCAGCAACCATCAGCAAACCACCTGGTACTTCTGCTGCAGCATGTTAGGATCTGATGCGTTGAGAGGATTAAATCTCATGTCAACAACTCAGCATAAACATACTTTGGCATCAGATCCTCCCTGAGCGTCCCGTTCAGCTTGGCCAGCTCCATCAACTGCAGCTTCCTGAGATCATTGTCTTCCTCTGGTTGCTCGATGCCCTGCTCGTGACATTTCAACATGTAACCACCCACGGTGATTGGCGCAGAAGCAAAATCGTGTTGAAGTTAGTTGCTCTTTGAAGGAAGCTGGGTGATTTGATTGGCTGGTTAACTGCAACGGGCTAGCTTAGAGTTGGCGACAGATTTTCCCCTCCCCCTGGATCAGAGCACTAGTAGCCTGCTGACCACAGCAAAGACTGATTTCAGTGACAAACGCAAGAAGCTCATGCATGCCTCCACCCGAGGGACTCCTCAGACCTGAAGGGGAAACTTCAGCCTCACACATTTATTGCTTCCCCAACACACAACACAACCGAATTCCGAGGCAACACACAAACCACTCAAAAATTGAATAAAAACACACCGGCTTCCCGAAACCAACATCATTTTCATTAATTGCGAAGAGCATCATAGTTCATAGAAACTAAAAACATTTTTCAAATAACTCTTGAGGTTACTCAGTTCGTCGTCATTATCCTCCGAAACATGTAATATGAATTCTTTTTAATTTCTTTCATAATCGTTACCAGCAGTGCCAACCTGCCAATGCATTCCATCAGAAATACTTAATCGACGTAACAACTCTCCACATGAAGGAAAGGCACAGACGCAGGCATGTTTGGCGTCACCTGTTTTATGATGTTCTGTATCTCCTTCACAGCCTTTTGCACGTTCTCGACGGCTGTGGACGAGACGAGGGCGTGGAGGGGCTCGTCCTCGCCGGGCAGGGGCTGCCCGTCCTTCCTCCCGATCTTGCCCTCCTTGACCGAACCCTTCCCACGGATCATAATCTTACAGTTGCTCTGCGATATAAACCCACGATTGCCGGCCATCATGAGAGTGAGGTTGATAGTTACAAGAATCGCTGATGATGATTGAAAGTAACTTGGACACAAATGACTTCAGTGGCAAAGCTATCAACAGCAGACAAACTAATAATTTTCAAAAACAACTAAAGTCATAGAAAGCTACTTTTATATCGTCCACAATATGAACTAATAATGCACCATCGCACCATGCCAGACATATAATCCAACAGGCGTCTCCATATACTCTGAATACAACAGATACGAACAATATGTCACTGTTGTTATAAAGCCTTACGTCTTTCTCTATTTTCTTCAAAGTGTTTCCTCGAGGCCCGATCAAAAGGCCGACGAAATTAATATTTGGATTCACATCGGTTGGAATCATAACGCGTTCGCTGACCCTCTGCAGCATGGGTCTGCGTGAAAGAATGGTCGTGTTAATTCTGAACATATACACCAAAGATCTATTGTTCTGGGAGCGCACAGGCAACTCTCTGCTCATATTGTTCAACTGCACTTATTTTTTTAAAGCTACGGAAATATTTGATTCATGTGTCAGAGCATTCGAGACGCTTTTGAAATGCACTCGATGAGTTTAAATCAAAAGTAAACTCAGTATGATTCACAGCCGTGTTTAGGCGTCGGGTGGACTTCATAGGAGTGGAGTTTCAACAACCCAAGTAGATCAGTATTAATTCTACGCTAAACAGAATTTCATTGTTAAATACATAAAACACCAAGGCCCTTTCAATCTTACTTGTAATCCATCGGTGGTTTATAATCAGGGTTCAGGTCCTGCATTTGCTGAATAAGTTTGTGCCGTTCTTCTTCGAGCCTCTTTCTAGTTCTATACTCACGCGTATTCATGCGCTTGCCTTCACCGTTGTAAATGGGTTCTGGTGATGGTGACCTGGAAATAACAAGTGCACTGATAAATTCCATTGAGTGACTTTCTGGAAAACACACCTATACCTAGGATGTTGCGATACCGCTATATGCCATAGATCAACATTTCTATCAAACATTTGTGGAAAGTGACGGAGACCCCGCAAGAAGAAATATGGCAACAAATGTTCGCAATTAGGTTTTAATCATCGTAGTAGTAATCGAAGTGTCTGAAGAAAGCCTATAACCCTTCAAGTCACTAGAGAGAGAGAGAGAGAGAGAGAGAGAGAGAGAGAGTTTATTGGCGCAAATATTAAACAATTTCAAACAAATTAAAGCTAAGGCGCTGGGACACCGAAAAAAACCTGTTAAACAGGTTGTCTCGTCGGGCGCCCCTCGACAGTTTCATAAAGTTTTATTGTGGTGTAAATTTTGATGGCCGAATTATTGCAAATTTGTTGAGGTTATTGTTTTGAAGAGGTTGCAGTCTGCACTATTGATGGACCCCTTTAATCACATTCATCGACCCCTTAGGGATACCACCCCAGATTAAGAACCTATGCCATAGATTGTGGTGCTGTTAAGTCAAGTAACTTTGGGACAGGTTACTCATTTACTTCCTGTCCACATAGGCACACATTCGTTTTTTCCACTCCTTTGAAAAACACTCAAATATTTCACAGATTCTGCTACAAATCTCAACAGCATAAAGCATTAGAGACCAACTGAGAAGCTGTTTTTTCTTCGTTGAGACATTTCAGTCATTTGTCCCATAATAGCATTCACTGTTCTATTTTCAAACAGTATGACTGAATTAACTTAATTGTTTTTGGTCATTTCAAAAAAATTCAGGTTATGGCCAAGAAAATAAACCTAGCTGAGAAGGCCAATATTAATAGATATTCAATCTGACATGAAAGGTTACAACAAACTTAATAAATAGGTGAAACAAGATGCAATATTTTAGATGTGTTATCTGCTTAAGAACTAGACAGAAAATCCAAGCTGAAAAATGCACATTGGACCATGAGCTTTTTAGGTGGAGTAGGACAATTTTCTGCTAAATGTAAAATTCTAAAGTGATTTTAACTATAACACTTAAATCGAAAGGTGCAAAGCACAATCCATTTTGCAGCTCAGTTGAGGCTTATCAAAACAAGGTTTATTTCATTTTTTAATCTAGGTTAAAACCACACACAAGACAAAAAATAATTTAAACAGCATAATAAGATTTCCTATGCAAATCCATAGTAGTACAGTATGACACACAATAAAATCTGTAAATTGAATGGGTTTGGCCTGAAACATAATAAAAAACCTGTAATACATTAGAGGGCTGTGGAATGAAAGCTGTAAATATACAAACTGGAAATAGGTTATCACTCAGCTCCAGTTTTGAGAAACACCTGAAGAGTTTAACATGAAAGAAATGTTTAACCAAAATACCTGAAGTCTAATGAGAAATAACACCCTACATTTCAACAATGGACCACACCAAAACTTTAAATTTTTGCCACACGCTTTGTCAATCTTTTTCTGCAAATACTATCAGCACAAATGTCGAAGTTCCCAGTTTAACAGAAACTTTAAGTTAATTATATATATATATATACATATATTTCCTTTGAAACAATGCAGACCGAAAATCAACTTTATGCTTGAAAAGGACTTTTTTCACAGGGTACATGAAGCCTGAAGTACAGGTCATATTTTATTAAGTTGCAGACTAAGAAGTTTTCATGACAACCACTAAGTTTCAGTAATTTCAGAAAGCCATAAAGTTTGTAAGCAAAGTGAGTAAAAACTATTAGACATTTTTGTTCTATTTTTCATTTGTTGCCTGCCTTAGCTTGCATCTTTCTGGTATCATTAATTATTCCTTTAAGCTACAGTAAGAATATAAAATAAAAACAATCTAAAATTTCAAATGTCTGAAAAGCATTTCTCATACTAGGCTTTTCTCAAATATCATGATATACACCAATTAAAAGAAAGTGATTCAGACATAGGCGCCAGTATTGCATTTTTGCTACAATATCATAATATTCCCATAAATTAAAGCTTATCATGATCAGGGAACTGCTACACACACGACCACAAACTTGTGTGACTTCAGTTAAGTGAAACTTCCATTCTTCTATGTTGTGTAGACAAGGGGAAAAACATGCAATACACAAAATAACCTATTTAGCATAAAACATGTCAATGTAAGTTGGTTTAACTTCAGAAGCAAATCGACTCAGTGCATGTAATCAGCAACAATATGGCAAAAAGCATTTTCTATTTAGTTTCAGAGACACTCTTTCAACAATTACCATTGACTACTTGCCCATATTTCATCTACACAACATTATCATGTTAGGTATCTTAATTTACCACAGTACTTTTTCCAACTATTGTAAATAGATTCAGTAAGATATCAGTCCCATATGTACCACTGCAAAGCATGTTCATCCTTAACACTTTGAGAGTCGGCGTACAATACATTCGATTATTCGTACTTCGATTTCGGCCGAAAAAACAGCAGTTTTCGGTTGCCTTACCAATGCCCTAGCTCCGACGACGACTGCGCTAGAGAACTGTTCAAGAGCTCACATGGATCGGCCAGTCTTCTAGATTGCACTAGAAAAAAATGTTTTGGTTAGGGGTGCAGATTTTTTGTGACTGACGTCAGAAGTAGTTTTGGGGTCATTTTGGCTCATGTTGCCTGGCCTAGGGCCCAACCGCTAGACCAAAGTGTTTTGCTGAAGTTTTCATTGGAAGCTAGGTTTGAGTCCAAGTCTTTTGAGCCCTTGATCGACTTTCTAGCGTTTCTGGATCAAAAGTTATGATCTAAAATAAACAAATTAATTAATTATCTAATTATTCAAATATTTTTACTAACTTAAATCATAACTTTTGAACCTGAAATCCTAGCAGGTCATCCAAAGTATCAAAAGACTCAGATTGTAGCCTAGTTTCCAGTAAAAACTTCAGCGAAACACTACCACCTTACGGTTGGCGCCCAGGGCCAGGCAAAGTGGGCCAAGGTGGCCTAAAAGTCCTCCACTTATGATGTCACTGACAATAAACCCACATCCCCCAAGCAAAAATTTTTTTTGAGTGCATACTAGAAGACTTGCTGCGTCTTTTGACGCCTCGACCAGGTCCGTAACCCTTATAGGAGTAGAGATATTTCCACGCAAAGCCACATGCGTTTAGGCTTTTTTTTCGAACATCCTCAAAAGCAGCCGGACACCAAAGTGTTATCAGACAAACCAAATTAAAGCCAGACATAAGGAGATCACACAACTTACTTAAGATTGCACATTTTAATTAGAGTGTATGTAATTGTAAAGACTTCAACAATCGCTGAGGGTTACAAAGTAATCAAATACAAGAAGGGTTTCTAAATAAATTAGAAATATAATTTTGAAATGGAAGTCAAAAAGTTTCAATAGAACTTGCTTAAAAAATGAAAGAATTAAACATGCAAAATAGAACTTGGATTACTCTTGTTTTGACCAGAAAACTAAAGGTTTTTCAGGTTTAAGTTTCTAATAGATCTTCTAACGCGAACACAATAAGGAATCCTACTCCTGCAAACTTGGAATAAGCTCCTTACTCTAAGAAATTGCAGAATTACTTAAAGGTCATTCCTGAACATTCAACAGCAAGATGAATTGAACCAAACGACACATTTTGTTCAAAGCAGATGTAAAGTGTCTATTCAGCTTTTTAATACAAACCAAGATAGGAGCATTCATTTCATCCTAAATAAACCAAAATGTTACAGTAGAAGTGCATGGGTGGATGAGTTATACGACACCAAGACATGAGAGTTAAATGAAATACATAAACATGATATTGAAGAATACTTGGCGCCTATGCTGTTACACTCTAGCTGATAAAACTGGATAAATGACAACACCAAACGTCTGAATCCACAACTGCTGAATCTTCAATCCGCAAGCAAATTTGTGGAAGCAACATCAAACCTGTCTTCTGGATTGGGAGGAATCCCAAGATCTCCTGACTTCAACTTGCGTGTGATGTCTTCTATCTGTAGCTGCACTGTTAGTTTTTCGGTTATGTGAAAAACAAACCGAAGGAGAAAAAGGAGGAAAACAAGTGTCATTACGTCTCACACTACAAGAAGTTTTAGCCAAAATATTGGTTGTGATAGCTGTAATTCATGCAAGAAAACCACCTGATTACTCGTAAAACTCAACACAAGGTTCCTGTGGCAAACAAATGTTTTAACAGCATACAACTTACAATTTCAAATGATCATCAGTAGAAATGAATAAACAGTAAGTTGTAACCACAGGGTTGGTTTTAAAAGATCATTAATTCATCACACCGAACAGGTAAACAAACTTACCCTTTTGACTCATCAGTATAACAGAAGAGAGCATAGAACTAAAAAAAGTTATAATAATGTAAGAACACTTACCAATATATGCTTTTTGTTGTTGCGGAGTGAGATCATTGGATATTGATGCAGGCATTCCTGGTATCTCCGTTTTAGCAATTCCCCATCTGCTCCTCTTTTTCCTAGGGCGGCCACGATCTTCATCATTTTTGTTACCACTAGGAGGCTGCTGGACACTCAGATTTGGCGGGGGTGCTGGCGGAGTCCATGTACTTCCGTCTGGTTCTGAAACCAAACACAAACAAAACAATGACCAGCTTGTCCTGCACATTAACACCTTTGCTACCGGTAGGTTTCAGCCTAAATCAAGCAGTTTGCATGTGTCTTAGCAACTGCACAACTCACCAGGCAATTTTGCTAAAGAGCTGTTCAAACGCTCAAAAGACTTGGCAAGTCTTTGAGTCTGTAATGAAAAATAATTTTTTGTTTTTTGGATTTTCTGTGCGTGACAGCGTTAAGTGGAGTAGTTTTAGGCCATTTCGGTCCACTTCATCTGGCCCTAGGCACAAACTGCTAGATCAGTGGTTCTCAAAGTTTTTGTCACATTCCTCCCTTATAAACCCAAACACTGTCAATTCCTCCCCAACAAAGATTACAAATGATCATTGCAGAAATTTCACACAGCTTACTGTGAAGAAACAGTAGACCATTATGCAACAAACAGACCCTTAGATAACGTCAGTCACTACAGTATCTGAGAGTTACACGCATGTTCTGCATGATCATGGAGCTAGTTGGAAATCGCAGCTTCACCCTTACCACCCAACGGCAAATGGAGTAGGTTATGACGCCTTGACACTTTGAGAGCCGGGTTAATTCAAGCGGTTCGCAAAAAGCAGCTGATTCGAACGTGGCTTTGCGGATGAATATCTCCGCTCCTGTTCGCTCTAGCGACTCGGCGAAAATCTCAAAAAACGAGACCAGTCTAGTAGATTAGACTCGAAAAAAAATTTTTTGCTTGGGGGGTGCAGGTTGTCTGTGAGTGACGTCATAAGTGGAGGACTTTTAGGCCACCTTGGCCCACTTTGCCTGGCCCTGGAGGCCAACCG
>Ga0210059_1016375_pt1 | contig 10705 bp, 6 predicted proteins | sample Ectturendosymbi2_FD_188042 | JGI IMG/M metagenome (GOLD analysis project Ga0210059, IMG submission 188042) | Ecteinascidia turbinata endosymbiont from Florida, USA - Sample 2 (SPAdes) (version 2) | ecosystem: Host-associated > Tunicates > Ascidians > Unclassified | place: Key West, Florida... | reverse complement strand
TAGACATATCGTACTGATTGTTGAACTTGAAAATGTTAAACAAATTTTTGCATCCTTCGTTTGCAGTGCTCTGTGAATGGTCTTTTGCTGCTGGTCTTGACTTATTTACGTGGATTACGAACTTGTGCAGGTCTTGTTTTAGCACTTTCTGCATACCTGTTGGTCCTGCTTTCACTGTTAGCGAATTTGACAGGGTTGACGGTCTTGGTTTTGCTTTTGACGTCTTTTGCGTCACACTGTTACTTCTTGCGTCACAGAGTCTTTTGCTTTTGAATTGCTGGTACTGCCAAGAGTTGCTTTATTATTTTTTTGACTGAAGATGGATTAAGATTAATCCGAAACGTCTCAGAATAAAAATGTATAGTTTTTTGAAGGCTTTTCTAGTGTTAATAAAATTTTTGTTAAAACCATAGATCATAAACACGTCTAAAATAGGAAACTTTTTAAACGCAAACAGTTCCCGCCCTTCTGTAAAAAAGATTCCTGTTAAGATGACTACAAGTCAATTGTGTAATAAACCTATCATTGTGCAACACACCCAGACGGTAATTTCTGAAAAGCACTTCTTTTACATTTCTCCAAGTATCCACATGAGCAATCATTTTTTCAGGCACATGAGTGTTTGTATAAACTGATGTTTCTGGTAAAATCGTGAAACGTTTTGTATTGCTATATTTCAAGATTGTTTCGAGGCCCCAAAAAATTGATGCAACCCCAGCCATCTGGGATCGCTCATCCAGATCCGTTTTCCCCTAAAGAAGTCTGGACACAAAGTAAAATATCTTACAAACGTTTTGTACTGCCGGATACCATTGTTCAAGTATATCCTAAAAATTCTCTTTGACCTAATATACATCTGCTTATGTCCATTACGTGTTTTTCCATTAAACATTAGTTGGGTCATTCTGTTTTACATCAACAGCGCTGTCAGAAACACTTTAACAAAGAAGGAGCTCTTCCAAAAAAGAATCTGCTTATCGAGTACATGTGACATTTTCGCATGAAAACGACATTCACGTGCCTGTTGCTGTTGTAATATTTCTCAACACTCTTGTTGAAACATGATTGAAGGATAGTCATTTGGGATTCAGGTGGAAGTTACATCAAAGTAGAACTTTGGTAAAGGAAATCTGCATTGGTAAAGAAAATTGAGGATTCATTTTTTGTAGAAAGCGGTTTTTTGGATTGAGTGGCAAATCAACAAATGGAACCCAAGGTTTGGGAAAATTTCTTTACAGTGCTTCATTAAACCGTTATTGATATTTTAAGGTTTTTTGCCTGACAAAAAAAAGAAAAATTTGCATTTTTAAGCAAATTTTTCAAAAAATTATGTTTTGGCATCAAATGGTGTTCTTCCCAAGCATTTCATGAAATAAACCTTTGTCTTAATCTCTTGTGATAAATCAAATTTTGATCCTGCTTGCTTGGTTCTTGTCATCTTGAGAAGAGCTAGTACAAAGGTGCAAAAAGCTGAATCTATAAAGCATCAATAGCAAAACATCCAGACTATCTCCTATAGCCCCACGTTAAGCAACATTTCAGTATTGTCAGCCTCACTGCTCAAAATAGTATTTCTTGCAGGAAACGAAACTTTGTCTTCTGCTGAAAACCGTGAGGATAGCGCAAGCGTGCATTCAAGCGGGAGCCTTTCATCCTTGCAAGTTCACCGAATGTGAGTTGCTGCTATTCATTAACTGTTCGAAATGAACTTGCGACAAAGAGTGATTTTTCATGTTCTTCTTTGTGCATTTCATAAACCCGATATTTGGATTGCTCAACACCTTCATATAAATTTGCAATTTTAGGCACATTAATGACATCAGTGGAAAATTCCTTGCTAAAATTTTCGGATTTCTCTATTAAACCATCTGCTTACTTAGCCAAGGGCGGATCCAGTCAATAAGGTTAGGGGGGGAGATTTCAGTAACGGCTGGTAGTCATTCGCCCCCCTCTTGATCCGACCCTGTACTGAGCCTTGACCCATCTGAACACTTGCCAATCAACAAAAGCAAAGTCTGTCGCAAAATTTGTAAATGAACCTCATTTCATCTTTCAGTTTCACGCCAACAACAGCAGATGTTCAGTGTAGCCCCTTTCTCTAAGCATAGAACACACAGTTTTTAGACAATTACTGTAATCTTAACCACAACACAGCTCGAAACATATTCATCTCTTTGACTTGCTGCTTTTGTTTCACTTGGGGGAATTCAGGTTCACTATTGTTTCTCTCTCAACTACGCCCCTGCACACTGATAACGTCACTTTTCTGATCGCTGCTTGTCACACTACTTAACTTGCAGCCGCGCACTTCTACTGATTTTTTGCAAAAACGTTTTTTACATTCATTTGTAGTTTTTCGTTTTTACTTTGCGCGGGATTGTTGCGCACTGTAGAAACTGATGATGCTTTTCCACCACGATTAGTCTGTCCGATTTCATATACTTTGTTACATTCCTACAGTAGGCAGACTCATCCGAACATCTTTTTCTTAATTGTTTGGATGCTCTCAGCTTCTGTAGCTGGCCAATGCCGCATCCACTACACATGTTTATTCCAAGACAGCTCACTCTGGTAGAGGTCAGTGTCTGCTTGATAGCAAATAACTTTTTCTACCCACTTACCTAACGGTGTCACATCATTAAACTCCCCCAACCTGTGTACCTATCCTGACCCACACACACTAGCATACGGAGGGCGGGGCACTGTGCCATGCCCCCTTAGACCCTGAAAATAAATAAATCTATAATCAGCATTTGGCAGTGGCGTAGCTAGAATGGTTCAACAACCTCTATTTAAAACAGACTGACTTTGCTGGTCTCTGATATATGCACTATGCAGATTTTGTTATGACTACTGTATGTTTCCACTGCTTGATTTTCATTTTACGATTTCATTCTTTTACCGACAAAATTGCTTCACACCTCGCTGTTAAGTAACTTAACACAGGTAACAATGAACACCAGAAAAAAGCTTCAGCTGTCGTGAGATTTGAGCCCACACTTCAATAAGCGTCTTCAATAAGTGATACATATCTAAAACTTATGACATCCAAGTACACATAGGGTTTATTTCATGAGCTTTAGACAACAAAAGTTAAGTTTTCTGTCTCACCGTCTAATAAGTCTCGTGCAAGCATTATACCAAGACTTGTTTGCAGAATGCACAAAAATGCATATTTTTAGGTGTAATTTTGCATAAACTTCCCAGGGGCACGTCCCTGGACCTACCTGGAATGGCATTGCCTTCGGCACTTTCTCTAAAGTTGATTTGTGGTGTCACACGATTGTGACGAAACTTTCCCCCCTCTCAAACATTTTCTGCATGCGCCACTGCCCACACAGGGATTCCTTTAGTGGCCTGATCTGTCAAAGCTGTCGCATCTGCAAAATATGAATATTTGTCGAAAAAGAGACAGAAAAGTACTAATGGTGCGATCACGATCACATGACTCGTTTCTTTACGTTTGTTTTTTGCATCAAGCTCAACGTTGGTGCAGAGGTTTTGTTTTTAAGCAAGGAGTCTACCCACTTTGAACAAGTGAATTATGAACGAGGGATTTCTAACTTTCCTTCCTTTTCTATAGTGTTTCCACAGTTTATACAAAATTCAACGACTTTGGGCATTTGATCCTGATTTCTGAAAAATGATACAAAAAGAGAAGCATAGCTTTTATCAGGGTTGTCACATTAAGATGAGTTTCTATGCATTTTTAAAAATACTCAAAAACAAAAAAACTGCGATTTTTGGCAAGGTTTCAATTGCCCACTTTGCACCCCACTGCTTGCGGGCATGAGCACCGTGGTTAACACCCTCCGAACGTGATATAATATTTTGCAGGAACTACGCTTTTCATTTTCATTCTTTTGGAGGTCAAAATACATAATTCTTATACCGACAAAAAGCTACTCAAAACAGGTTACATTTTCCTATTCCATGTCCACCAGGGAGATTGCATATGTAAGTTTTGCCCTCTGAACCTGCCAATCTGGAAGAGAGTTTCAAGACCTTACTATAAACCAGGGGTGCACAACTTGCGGGCATGCGGTCTTCACTAAATGTTTATGTGGCCGTGCATATATAATTCAAAAGTGTAAGTTATGTGCATCAATTCAAACCGTATTAATTAAAACTTGTTGTGCAGAAAAGTATTTTGTGCTGTATGAAGGTACTTTCTGGAAGTACCGCCAAACAGATGTGTGGGAGTAGGCTAGGCTTAGTGTGTTGAAGCAGAACTGGAGAAATGCCAAAAATAAAAACATCTTGAAGTGACTGGCGGCCGTAATCCATAAAACTAAAAATGATGCAGTCGACAATAACAAAAAGGTTGTGCACCCCTGCTATAAACGTTCACTGTACAGTATTTCCTCCACCAATAGAAAAACTTCTACATTTTATCAATAAATGAGGTTTAGTGATAGATCTTTATTATGTCACAAAATTTTTTTAGGTACACATATTTCACTGGTGCATTCCTATCTTCATACATGCTCTCCCTTTTGCGCTATTTTCAAATGTGTTACACTGTCCATGTTATTTAATGTATAAAAATTTTGTTTTGGTAGGCTTTGAAACCGATATATTGTGTTGAGACTAATGGATTGTCCATTTGTCGCTTTCTTTTGCCAAGAAGACTTTACCATTGTGACTGAGTCTTCAGTGTTTGCATTAATGTCAAGCTCACAATCTGCCATTACGTGTTCTTCTTGTGAAACCAGAGAAATTGTTACTGGCTTGGAAACAACCACCACTAATGTTGAATCATCTCCATTGCAACCGGCACAAGATCATTGATTGTGTCAACTTCCAGACACCCAGTGACACCAAGGAAGCAGCACATAAAGAATAGCTGACCTCTTAAAAGCTAGAAAAGAAAAACTGAAATATATGTCAAGAATAACAGACCTTCGAGATAAATTAATATTTTCACGGTATACCACGAAAAAGTACTTACATCAGGAAATTAGGAGAAAAAACGCAAACATTGCAAAGAAAAATGCACAAATCTGTAAACTAAAGAAACAGCTTAAAGAAGCACATGCTGCTGGGAATGTGGACAAATACAAAAAAACTCAAAAGAGCACACAACAAATTGAATAAATCTAAGTGTGGTAAGTGCATCAGCATTGATGAAAATGAAAATCTGAAGAAGATGCTTGCTGCAAATGATAAACTTACACAGGACGAAAAATACAGCTGAGTCAATACGAGTTTGAGATGATGGAGTTGAGAAACCGTCTTAGCTCTTATTTTGAATCAAAAAAGATGATAGGTCATATTCAATGCAGACTCGTGTGGATGTCTACAGTTTGCTTGTCAATGAGGTTCCAGCAGGTAATTAGCAACCTGGCTAAAGGTACCCAAAACAATTGAATTTGGTTCCAAGCAGAACAACATGCGGACACAATCTGCATGAACTAGGGGTTATTGCAGATTTGCAGTATTCCGAACTTGCAATGCACTCCAAGAACATAACCATTTGTTTTGACGCCACTACCATTGACAGACACCACATCAATAGCATCCAGATTACAACCATGGAAAAAGCGATTGCCGTGGATACATCGTTTGATTACAAAGGTCACATTTGCAGATCAACTTATTACCTTGCGTCTGTGTATGCAGATTTTAACAGCGAAGACTTTCAAATTTGCCGATCCAAAATCATCAGCAACGTCAGCAATACACTCACTGATCGATTAGCAGCATACCACTTAGCAATTGCAAAACTTTGCGAGACATGGGGAAAAAGCTTAAATGAACTGAACTGTCACTTGCATCCCCTGGAAACAGTTGCTACTGCTTGTCAAACTGCCCTGAGAAATGCCGAGCCAGTATTAGGACAATTATTTGGAAAACATGGCCTTCCTGTAAACATCGTCCTTGCAATCAATAAGCTTTGATTCAAACATGGAAAAGCAGATCCTAAAGGTTTTAAAGCATTTCTTGAAGCCAACAATTTGAAAAAAGGCTTTATTTCACGCTACTGGGGAAATAGGTTCCACATCTTGTTCCGTATTTACGGTAAGGTATTCCAACATCACAGAGCATTCCGCAAATATTTTTCTTGCAAGAGTGGTTTCGCATGTTGTGGTTTAATAAAAGCATTGGTAGAGGATTTTGATAACCATGAGCCAAAAACAGAATTACAGGTTCTTGGCCTTCTTGGGAAAACACTGAGGACCTTGGATGAAAAATTCTACACAGCGGGTTGCGGCAAGCTGAAGCAGGTTGACGCTATGCAGCTTGAAGTCTTTCTTGGATCATCCATTGGATTTGCTGAAATTGACAGTTGACTTTTTGGTGGTGTTATTGGATGACGATGATGCTCTTTAAGAACTACAGTCTCTCCCAGAAAATGAGGGGTTATTCATGCATATGTTGGGAAGCTACATCTTGGCTGTGGCTATGGTTTTGCAGAGACAGTAAAAAAGGTATTCTTCCATGATCTTGTCAAATGATTAAAGAACCGAGACCCAATCCACACATTTGCACAACACGGTTGCTGAAGGGGTTATGGGAAGCCTCAAGCAACGAAAGAAAAAGCATCCAATTCAATGACTTTGTTTCTTTCAGCACAAGTTCGTAACCCCAAAAATGATGTTGTTGGTTTTTGGGGTGCCATGCCTTAAGCTGATCAACAGTGTGAAATCGACAGGACTGTACACACGGAGTTAAGAAAGGAGCAGCCGAAAGGATGAATGTAAAAAATATTGCTGAACAGATGATGTGGAGAAAAGCAGCAAAACTCCAGAAAAGAGAAGATCAAGACAGAAGAACTTTGGAAAAGAAATTATCAAACGCGAACGTCCAAGACCTCTTGATGGCCTTCCCTGACCTTACTGCAAAATAGTTAACAGACCTCACAGACATTTTTGACAGCTATTTTGCTATTAGACAAACCTGATTGGCAGAATTGATCAAGTGACAAGCGTTGCAACCTTTCCACTGGCATTGCATTGAATATGCGATTCACCATGAACAGGATGTTTGCGGAGAATAACCCCAATATATATGTGGCACGAACAAGCAATGATATGAGTGATCGCAGTGTGTGATTTCTATTGTTACTTGCTGCAACAGTGTGAAGCTTTGCGCTTTCCGATCGCCACTTTGCGCTTTCCGATCGCAACATAAGGATGATACACTTGAATTAGTGGATGGTCTTTGTCACATGACCTAACACTAAACATAAACCCATAATCTAAAGGCCAAACCAAAACTCAAAACCTAAACCAAAAATCCAAACTAAAAATCTAAGCCCAAAACCAACACCAAAAACACAAAACTTAAACCCAGAACATGAACCTCAACCAGAAACCTGAAACCTAAAACATAAACCCAAAAGTTAGACCAGCTATGTCCAACCCGCGGCCCAGACGAAGGTTTTGTGCAGCCCAGTTTAGGTTTTCGCTGCAGTAAAAGCATCCTACGTACTGACAACTTGTCCATATTTTGATAATCTTGAATTTGACAGTTTTGTTGCAGGTGGTCCTCAATGCCAGTTTATCACATCTTTTGCCATTGCAGTTAGTATTTGAACGCTTTCAGGACATTAGCTTAGCAAAATTTAGTTTTCGAAAATCAAAGCAGGCCATTCAATGTGCGGCCCTCATGTATATTGAAAAGGTCTCTTCCAGTACCACCCATGAGAATTGTAAATGCCATTTGTTGGGAATCACTGCTCTAAACCAAAACCTATACCTACACCCTAAATGTTAACCCTAAACCCAAACCCTAAACGTTTTGAAAAAGTACACAAAAAGCACTCCATCAAAGGTGTAAAATCTACCAGCTAAGCCAAAGCAAATGGTGAGAGCAGAACCACTGAAAACTCATACAGCAGGCATACACAGTAACACCTCTACTACGTTCACCTTCCTACTAGTAATACGAACTCCACAGGACATGTGGAGTCTGGACAAAGGTGCTTGCAGTTCAAATATCAAATAGTCCCAGCAGAGCTTTTGCCATTGATGGCAAAATACACACTACCATCTAACAATCTGCAACTAAACTTTGCGGTTAAAATAATCACATCAAAACAACAAAAATTTTTCAGCAAGGTAGGCTATGCACTGCATGCCTTGCATTCACTGACGCTACTCCCCTGTCTCGTAGGTTTCTTTTCGGAGCTACAGTAGGCCTAAATCTAGTAGTAAAATTTGTCAGTAAACAAATGCACTACAAATCCTAAGCATTGCTCCTTTGTGAAACATGTGTGACCTTGAAGATTTTTGCTCTCTGAGTGCAGAATAGGTAGGAGTTCATGGATCAAGTTAGCTTCTAAAGTCTTATGCGCAGAAGAATTATGCCTACTCTTCTTAACTCGTGTTTTTCAAATCATGCTTTCTTGATGTAATCTCAGTTTGCCCATGGCCATTCGATCTTTTGTTGTTATTCTATTTTGAACTTCTATTTTGAACTTGTTATTCTATTATCTAGCAAGAGCAGAGAATAAAACATTCCAGTTGCATGGCCGCCTTCAGAACTGATTTTTGAGATGGTGGTTGCTAGCGCTTTTAATCACCAACGGTCTTGTAGCGCCACGATTGAGTGGTTACAAGGTACATACAATTGAATGTATTTTTAGATCTAAAGTTGCTTTAGTCTGCGCAAACCACTGTCGTTGTCACTTTTTGTCTATTTTTTGTCAATAGACAAAAAGCCCACCAAAAAAAGCCAACAAAACGAGATAAAATCATCCCCGAGCGATTCCTCATTGCAAAACACGTGCCTTTGTCAATTTTATTGTTCGTGCATTTGCCTCAGAATTGCCCAAGCTGGCACAGGCCATTGTTTCCCAGTGAGCTTGAACTAGTTTTTCTTAAATTTATTAAACCACTGGGTCATGTACTTGGTGAACTGCAGAACCCTACAATGAATATCCAATTCTCACATATGAATCTTCTAACGAAGAGTGAAATTTTTAGTACATCTTAGACTTTTACTGTAGATAAGCCATTCAATTCAAATCTTGTAAGATGTAATTTTGATGTGTTCAGGAAAGATCTTGTAGAAGCTCGTAATGTCGTAAAATGTTTTGTCGCTATTTGTGCATGCGAAATAGTTTAAATCATGTTTTTCAAATCACGCTTTCTTTGTGTAACCTCAGTTTGCCCATTCGATTTTTGTTGTTATTCTGTTTCGAACTAAAGGTAAATCTAGCAAGAGCAGAGAATAAAACTTTCCAATTGCATTACCACAGCCGCCTTCAGAAATGATTTTTTTGAAACACCACCAACGGTCTTGTAGCGCCATTGAGTGGTTACGAGGTTAGATATGGTTTTCTTTTCATGCAAGATAGTTCACGAATCTTGTGACGGTTTCAATGCCAGCGGTTGCCTGCACCTGCACTGATTAGTCCGCTTATTGATTACGTGCCGCGTTGAATTGCATTGCTTTGCCTGGTCGTTTGTATCGCACGTCGATGTCAGATTGTTTCTAGTTTCGTACCAGGCGGTTGTTGTGTTGCGCAGCAGATGTTGATGTGTGCTGGTGTTCTTAGTTGAATAAAGCCTGGTGAAAGGTTTCGTTCATCACTAGGTTCAGTTGTGACACATCTCTTCCGCACATCGTGTGCCTAGTAAGAAGGCTACAGTGCCTGTTTACAACATCTTGGTAAGGGGTGGTCAAGAATCGAACTCTCGACCTACCAGCACCAAGGCGGACGCACTTACCACAAGGCCACAGGCTGTTGCTCCCTAAACTCACGAACTAGGGTGATTATTGCTTTTTATTCCTAGGCACAAAGGGTTAGCAATTTGATTGAATGGAACGCGGCAATCTATGGCGGGGCTGAACAAAACTAGAAAGTATTGGAACACTACCACTTGCGCATGTCAACCAACTAAACAAAACACTGCAAGGGCGAAACACTAATAAAAAGTACAGGAATAAAGTTACTCATTTATTGGAAATCAACAAAAGAAACTATTATCTGTCACAATTTTTGTCTTGTCGAAATGATTCTGGGAAAATGTTAAAGCTCATTAATTCCCTTACTAGTTCTAAAAGTTCGCAGCCTCTAAAGAAACTATTTGACCCTATCAAATCAAACTACAGCAGCAATCTAGAAGTCATGTCCAATATATTCAACACCTACTTTGTCTCAATTGGACAGCAATTAGCAAGCAAGATTCCTCCCCCAGTTCACCATACATATCCAGTAAAGGTTAATGGTCGTAAAAATTCATTTGTGTTACATGATACTTTTGTTGAGGAGGTGAATATGGTAATCAACAACTTACTACAACTTGTACTATCTAAAAGCAATAGGCAAAATGATATTCCAACTCACATTCTTAAACTGTGTAAGAATTCCTTATCCCCTTTTTGGTGCAGATATTTAATCTTTGCATAAGGGAAGGAACTTCTCCCCAAAGCTTAAAATGCAGTCAAGTGGTGCCCATTTATAAAGGGGGTCCAAAGGATTTATGCACCAATTACAGACCCATCTCCCTCCTCTAACACATAAATAAAATTTTTGAAAAACTTATCTACAGCCGCTTGTACACCTATCTTGAGCAGAATAATATGCTATTATCCAGCCATCAATATGGTTTTAGAATGGGTCTGTCCACAACATTGGCAATATATGATATGCAGGAGAATATCCTGGAGAATCTAGAAAAGGGTTTCATTACTTGTACTATCTTTTGTGACCTGTCTAAAGCATTTGACACTATAGATCATGATGTGCTACTGT
>Ga0210059_1016374_pt1 | contig 10706 bp, 10 predicted proteins | sample Ectturendosymbi2_FD_188042 | JGI IMG/M metagenome (GOLD analysis project Ga0210059, IMG submission 188042) | Ecteinascidia turbinata endosymbiont from Florida, USA - Sample 2 (SPAdes) (version 2) | ecosystem: Host-associated > Tunicates > Ascidians > Unclassified | place: Key West, Florida... | reverse complement strand
ACCCCAAACAATGGCAGTTGGTTGGATCCCCTTTGCATCAGGAATCTTCCCACGGCACTTGGAGGCAAAAACTAAAGCCCTTCACAACATCATAGAAAACCTCGAGCTAAGCTTTTTTCATCTTAAAAAAATTCCGTCTCAATGCCCAAGCCAATACATTTGCTGCATAGTGTCCCATGCTTCAAGTTCAAGGAGAAACTGGAGGCATTTGACACTGCTATAAAAAACAACATAGAAAAAATATGCAATGTGACTTTTGAAAAAGAAAGCTGATCACAAGCAGCCCTACCAATTCGACATCGAAGCGTTGGCTTCCGTTCCGCTACCGACCTGTCTCTGCCCTGTTTCCTGTCATCGTCTCAAGCCTGTAAGGGCCTCGTCAACCGTTTGCTTCCCTCTCACAGCAAGGAACCAGGCGAGGACACAGGGTGGGGGATGTAGGGGATGCATGCCCCCCACCAGACCTAAAAAGGTGTTGACATTACACTTGGTTTCATTGAAAATCATCACCGAAAATATTTTAGTACTGCACATTACTTAATCGGTAAAGATACTAAAAATTAACCTATGCTAACAATTAGTCAAAAACGTTTCTTCGTTTCATTAGATGAGCTAGCCTTGTTTGTGGAACCTGATATAAACTAGTCAATGATCGCATGGGCGTCCACAGGGGTGCAAAACGGGCATTTGCCCCCTGGAAATTGGGGTTAAGAACAAAATATTTTTGCAAAAAGCTGAAGTCGGCATCTTAAATTCCGATTAATTGATATGATTCTTGCAATGACAGTTTTTTGCTGGTATGAAACTCACACTGCACAAGAGTCAGGTTCACAGTTATAGTGTCATGCAGTGATGAGCTTGCAATGTTTGCGATTAAATCATTCTGAACAAATACACAAATGTTGACATGGGAAGAAAAGTTTTGTTGACACTGATTTGTGGCAATTCACACATAAGTCAACTTTCCCATCACACATCTCATCGTTTGGAAGTGTTAGCAATCTTGCATGTCTTCTGCAGTCTTTTAAGTTTTTGCAAACAACAACTCGAACTCGGTGTCCACAAAATGTAAGAATTTTCTTCTTTTGTACCTCAGTCAAGCATAAAATGCCAAAGTCTTTTTTCCTTGCTTCCAATTGTGTTTTGAATAAACTATCATGTAAATTTTCTTCATCAATAACAAGAATAAATGGAGATTGCCAAAAATTAAACTTCCATTCTTGATAGTGACGCATAAAATTGTTGATAACTTTTTGTTCCCTGACTTTCTCAACCCCATCACTCAAAGAAATTGCGCAGACGAAATAATTAAATTTGTTGTAAACAAATTCTTCCATTAACGTCTCCAAACGAAAACTCTTTTATCTATTTTTTCTCTACAAACCGGACAAGTTTTTAAAAAAAATTACACGAATTACAACAAACAAAATGTTTACAAGGTGAAAATAAACAGGTTGGTAACTTTACTAAACAAACAGAACAGGGTCTGGCCAAAGGCATCTGAAAAACATTACAGTCGAGAAAAGGGTAAAAGATGTACATAAATCGTAATATGTTGATTACGATACTTTTTTAAAACTTCTCTTTGTACATCATTTAAGCACATTAGAAGAAAGAAAGATCTACAAGTTGCTCGGGTGCGTAATCGCTCGACTGTTATTAGATCAAAATCAATAGCCGGATTGACTCCATCAAATGCAAAAAGATAGTCAGAATCATGAAGCATATTTGACCAGGTTACAAAAGATGGTTGAAACCATTCCCAGATATGTAATTTTTTAGCATTCTTAAAAGCGACATCGCAGGAAACCTTACAAAAGATATTCATCTGGAAAAAACATGTGGGAAATGATCAACGATAAAAATCACTAATTCTTCATAACTTTGAAGGTAACAAAGAGAATCAACTTTACTTTCACCATTAAACACACACCGCATTGGTTTATCACACGTCAACTCAGCACTAAACCAGGTATCAAGATGAAATTTTTCAATTTCGAGTTTCAAAGGTATGTTTGCCCAAAACTCACTATTCAAATTATCGCAAACAAACACATTATTTACATCTTCATTCTCATTCATATCATAAGTAAGGTTTTTCATTTCGATTCTTTTCAACTTTGTGTAAGCATAATTTGTCGAAACTTTGAAATATAAACTTAAATCACATCGATACAATTGTTCATCCGTTCCTGGAACCACATCGATGTCTGCATGTTCAAAGTAATGTTTAAGTTGTTCAATGAACACAGTCGCAGCAGATCCAACAATGCCGTGAACAGTTATTAACATTTTATGCTAAAATCTGCATGCAAATAAAATGATTGTGTATGTGCTTGAAGCGTTCTTTACTCAATAAATTTAAATCATTTGAAGTTGTGTGGTTATTGTGTTTGAGTGACCAGACAGTTATACATGACTTTGTCCATAATAAATAATTCAACACATCCTACACAAGTCAGAATCAAGTGTCAGTATACAGCATCCAAACGGTACGTCCCATTCATGACAAATCCAACCACAACCACGTGGTTTGCAAAACATAATTCGTGCTGGATAACACAGTTGTTGTCCTTCTGTATATGTATGCATTTGATTCATCTCTTTAACGGTTATGACAAAATCGTCCGGGTAATGACGTTTTTCGGTATTCCCCGCATAACACCACCAATTATCTTTACCACCTCTTATACCGTAAACATAAGAATTCGAAAACTCATCCATCATTTGTTTCACAATCTTCGAATGAAGGCGAGAAGTGAAAGGAAGATGTTTTCCATGTACAGAGCAACAGGAGAACCATTCCCTTTTACAACATTCAGAATTTAGATTGCTTACAACAAAACTAAGCAAACACCTTATGACTTCATCAATGGAGTGAAGAGGAAATTTTCTTGCTTTATCATACGGCCAACCGTAAAAAAATCGCATCTCCATCCAATCCTTGTCGTCACCACGATAAGTAACTACCATATGCACTTGTGCATTCCCATGCGGTTTAGTTGTGGATGAACAATAAAACGGAAGGAAATCTTCCAATTGCAATTCAGAACGAAATTGTTCTTCATATTCAGCATCCATAACGCAATACATCCATTTGTATCGATGTTTCGCCAAAAGCACCTTAATATTATAACGTAACCAAGGAAGAATTTCATTCATTTCACTAGTTTTCTACGGAATATATTCAACCCATTTACAAAGTGTATAATAATCTGTCCATCCAATAAGAGGGATATTGCAAAATTCTTTCCAAAAGTTCAGGACACTCATCAACATTGATATTGACATTCCAGATACTAGTATTGTCAGTGGAGAGACTCTTTTGCACATTAAAAGTCCATAAGAAAATGCCATAAGAGGATTAACATAATAAAAAATAACCAGACCAAAACATAATTCCGCTAAATACATTGTTAATTACCTAAAATATAAAATATATCAGTTTATAGCAGACAAAAAATTAAGTAAGGTAATAAACTCTTGTTGCCATGCAACACTATCAATAACACGATTCCCATTGAAAATAAAACTTTGTGTCACGTGAGTAAACCACAAATTTAAAAGACAATACTCTGCATTTAATGATGAAGATAGCCGATTCCAAGGACCAACATAACGATGCGTTCGGTCATAGGCGACCCATGGTCTTTTTCTGACAAAAACAATTACGTCTGAACCGGAGACATAGTCATCAACAAAATGAAGATGTTGTAAACCTTCACATTGACGTAATCTTTCACACAAAGAGGTCTTCCCTGAGCCAGCAATTCCTTGTATACTAATTAACATTTCAATAGCATCTATTATTTTTTATACACCTTAATATTCTGAAAAGACAAACACAAATTTTAAGTATCGCAAACCACACAGAACAAAAAAAAGTATTTCAATTTTTATTACCCAACATAATGCTTTGAAAATATAAGTATCCAAAAACAACAAACTACAAGTTTGCAACAACATTAAATAAAAGAAAACAAAGGATGCATGATATGCGAAGGCATTCTTCGATAATGATTAATATACACTTGGGAAGTTGATACATTTCGACAAATAGGACATTTCGCAAACCCCAAATTATTAATGGAAGGATTGCGGAAACAAACTGAACAAATCACGTGACCACATGATAGACGAGTATCTGGTTCATCACCGAAGCACACAGAACAAGAATCTGTGGGAAAAATAGACAACTTTTCACTTTGACGACAACAAATAGAACAATTATCTTTTGCACAATCGCTGCATCCAGAGTTTTTACACCCTGCAAAAACAAAATCTTTCATTTTCCCACACGAACACTTGGGAGAAAAACATCCAGATCGTAAATAATACAGAAACAAATGACTGTGAGTTCGTGCCGAAATCCGCTCGGGTTGACCGGCAAGAGCAGCAAGCAAGTCTTCAAGTGAATTCACATGACGTTTAACATAACCGTTACGAGGTTGCTTAAAACATGTAGAAAAAACTGATGTTGTAAATCGAGAGGAAAGACAAACCCCTTTCAAACTAAAGGTTTCCATGACAACAGGACAATTGGGTGAATTACCCCAATGAACAAGCAACGAGTCCTTTGAAGGTCTACATGAAAATCCACAAAAAGGACACGGTGCTAATTGTTGTGACAATGCAAACATACCATTCATATCAGGCACATTGAATAGCTTGCAAGAAAAACCACACAAATCAACAGTTTTTAAGTTTGCTTTTTGTTGTTTAAACATGATATTCAGTTTTGTACCATCCATTTTTAAGTCTTTTGAAAAATCAATTTCGAACTGTTCAGAAATATGGAAAGTTACTTCAACTTTATCCATATAAAAGTTTGGAAAAACAGAAGTTTCAGCAAACAAACCATGTATGTCAATCGATGGAATAACGGTTCTAGTGAATGGGAAACTCTTGAAGTCAACCGTTCCGGGGAAGACACCAATAGCAACAACGCGTTGATACCGCAAAATAGGAGATAGTCCAGATGCAATACAACGTACAATTGAATCACCCCACGCAATATCAAAATACACTGCATTAATCTTCAGACGTTTAAGTTCGTCAGTGATGTCTTTGAGATCTTTTGAAGTAGTAATCTTGTAATGAAAATAACTCTGAACAGGCATTTCAGGAGGAAGATGAAAGATCATGCGTTTCCCGTTGTAACCGCATATGGATGCCACGTACCTTGAAATGGATTTATCCTGAATATATTAAAGAAAATATTATAACACCATCTAAATACAACGTAGATACACTTAAACTAATCAAACAATTACCGTTTCTTCCATAGTCTGTATAAGGGGCATTTGGGATCCATATTCCAACCCAAAAATATTGATCAAACAAGGATCATCTTCAAGATCTCTGCTATCCTGAAGAGCAGCATCTCTGAATCGCACAGGATGAACACGTGGTCTACGACGTACTTGACGGGGAGTAATACGAGGGATTATCTAAACACACATAAACAATTGGTTACGCATGAATAAGCAAATCTACGTCTCAGAAAAGTTGATAAAAAATACATTCGTAAACCGGACCAAACGCAACAGCCATCTACATTACAGTACAAAATCATTCGTAAACCAAGTATTTCACAAAGTCATTCAGTCTTAAAAAGACATCCGTAAACCAAGCCATTCGTTCACCCACAGAGATGCACACATCTACGTCACAAGAAAGGTGAGGAAAAAAAACATTCGTAAACCAAGTCATTGACCAAACCATTCAGTCTACAACAACCCACAGAGATGAACACACATCTACGTCACAGGCGAAGGAAAAAAGACATTCGCAGACCGGTCATTTACCAAGTCATTTAGTTCCCAAAAACCCACAGAGATGAACACATCTACGTCACGGAAAAAATGTGAAGAAAAAAGACATTCGTAAACCAAATCATTTACCAAGTCATTCATTCTACATCAACCCACAGAGATGAACACATCTACGTCACAGGAAAAAAGAGACAAATATAAAAAAAAGACATTCGCAGACCGGTCATTAACCAAGCCATTCAGTCAACAAAACCCACAGAGATGAACACATCTACGTCACAGAAAAGGTTAAGAAAAAAGACATGTGAAAACCGAACATTTCACAAGAACATTTAGTCCGCAACAACCTACAGAGATGAACACATCTACGTCAGGAATTAGAAAATTCAAAACCCACACAGTTAGCCTTTGACCATCATCAACTAAACACCTGCGTTGTACTTACATCGTCCATGATTCCGAAGTCTTTGCCTTTGCTCTTGTCCAATTACTAGTCCAAAGATCTTACTGACGCTAAACCACAAGGTCTGATACTGACGCTGATAAATACCACACGGTCTGATACGACGGTATTTATTAAGACATCATCCATAGCGAGAAGAAGAAGGTTCCTCCACATGAAAAAATATCTTATAAGCTAATGTCCTTCAGCCTCTTAACGTCTTCACTCTATTCAATATGGATATCCTCATCAACGCAACATCCAGTCACATCATGAATATCCTCATCAACGCAACATCCTAGTACAGTTACTCTATGCAATATGCACACTAAGCACCTCACATCCTGACTTGTCACCTAGTATTACCATATTGTATATCTTATGCACACACAACATCCTTTTCATCCCAACAGCTCCTTGCTAAACATAATCAATAACCTGTGCAAAATCAAACAAAACCTGTCACTCATCCTTACCTGATGATCATTTTAAATATCCTGTGCATAATCATTAACCTTTTCTCGACCTGTTATGCACACGAAACATAATCTATATCCTTCTCTGCTCTCACACATTATGTCTTAATATCCTTCTCAACCTGTCACTCATCTTTACCTGATGATCGTATGCATAATCATTCACCTTCTCTCGACCTGTTATGCACATATCCTTCTCAACCTGTCAATCCAACATTCTTACCAACATACTCATCAACCTGTCACACTGATACCCTCACCCCACATAATCAATATCCTGTGCATAATCAACAACCTTTCATCGACCTGTCATGCACACGAAACATAATCTAACCTGTCACACTCATCTTGATGATCGTGTTAACCTGTGCATAATCATTAACCTTCTCTCTCTAAACATTAACTGCATTCAATATCCTTTTCAACCTGTCAATCCAACATTCTAACCAACATCCTCATCAACCTATCACACTGATACCCTCGCCACACACAAACATAATCAATGTCCACCTGTCAACAATATTACCGAAATATCTTATGCCTGCCAGCACATTATTCATCCAACATCCTCATCAACCTATCATCTTACTAAACAATTCTGTGCATAATCATGTGAGACGCATTTCCTTAGTGCCTTTTCCTTATTAAGGAAACCGCGAAAGGTTTGATTATGTCTTCTTTCTATTAACAAATCCCTCACCAAATGACCTTTAGCTTTCATATTTGATGAGGATGTGAGGTGCAAACGGCAGTCTAGACCTGTCAATCAATAACGTAGCCTGTCAATAATATGCACATCCTTACCTTCTTGTCAATGCATAATCAATCATAATCAATCTCTCAATGCATATCCTTCTCAACCTGCAACCATATTAACATTCCGCTAACCTTCGTCATCCTCGACATCCGCATCACATGTATATGTTCGTTATACAACCCCGTCTTACTTCCGTGTCACGTGCGTCAACACGTGTTGTCCTCCAGTCAACCCGCGCCTTTTCATTCATCCTCATCTCATGTTCTTGTTTGTTTATTATACATGTCAACTTCCTGCTACTGACAGGTGACCTTTACCTCATTTGCATATTACCTGTCAACCTGTCATTCATCACTTTGACATGTTCTTATTCGTTTATTATACATGTCAACTTCCTCATTTGCATATTACCTGTCAACTTGTCATCCATCACTTTGACATTTTCTTGTTTGTTATATTATACGTCATCTGTCAACTTCCTGCTGCCTCATTTGCATATTACCTGTCAATCTGTCCATCACTTTTACATGCTCTTGTTTATTCTATTAGCAATCAGGTGTCACTTTTGACATAATGGGGCTTTCCCTATGTTTCACTAATGTATATATTGTTTAATATAGACACATTACTTTCTGGCTGCTTTGATCAGTCCACAGGATAAATCAACGTTTGCCAGAATTAGAAGTAATACCAATAAAACGCAGTAATAGCTTAAAACAAAAGGGACGCAGTCTACACTGCGAGTGTTTCCATCACTTCGGAGACGTATGTTTTTATTTTTATTATCCTGCCTACGTCACAAACTATTTGTGTCATCGTGATCATAATGTATAACGTCTTCACCGCGTACGTTCGTGACCTACGTCAGTGCTCCGCAACCGACGTCCCGGGACACATCGGTGTGCCACGAGCAGTGCTGCCACTCTGTTATGAAGAAAACCCCCAGATTTTACCTTGAGAAAACCCCAGATAATAATAAATACCCCAGACATACAAAATGTTTTTAAAAAGTCAAAATCAAACTTGAAAAGTACGCTACCAGTACTTGCACATAAAAATTTAGGTAATATGCATTATTTGCATCAAATTTTTTTTAACAAGTTCAGGTCTATTTTTAAACATAATGACAATTTACAAGTAGGCTAGCAGCAAATCAAATGTACGCAGTGACATAAAAAGTTAGTTAGATCTTTTCTGAAAATCGTTTATTAATGTTTTCTTTTACCTTCACATAAAGGCACAAATTGAAATACAGGGTATGTACATGATACATTCAAGGTCTCACAGTTTTCGTTTCACACTAATCAATAATGCAATATTTTACTACTAATTTCACATTCAAAATTTTACATTCATGCCGATCACAATGCGCCTGTAAAACAATGAAGAGATTCTCAACCACATCATCTTCAAAACGAAAAAAACATTCCAAAGTCATGCACAAGAAGCCCTTGACATGTTAGCGATAGATTATAATGCTGACCTATGCCTAGTCAGTGCTTAATGAATCTGTAAATTTGAAATAGTTTGGTTAAGCTTAGCCCTACTTAACTGTACTGGCTACTGACTCTGCACGTTATGTCTATGAAATTATTATATTCCTGAATGGAAAATACAGTAAAATAGTATATATTTCAAAAATTTCACCAGAGTTGAAAAAAAAACAGATTTTCAATAAAAACCCAGAACCCCAGATAAAAGAGAAAAACCCCAGATCGAGGGAAAAAATCAGCAGTGGCAACACTGGCCACGAGACGATGCTTGGTGTGCTGCGGGATAATTTCATCAGAAAAAATGAGCATTACAGTTCGCTAACTCAAACTCTCGCTAGACTTCCACTGTGCATTTATGTTGCTTTTGTGACGTCAGAATTGAAGTTTACACAACCGTGTAGTAGGCCTGGCGGAAAGCAATGGTAGAGGCTTTGCTGCGTTAGTGAAACGTCAAAATCCATCAGTTCAAATTAATTGATGGTGTTTACATAGGGAAGACAGGTCTGTAGTCAGGATTTAAAGTTTGGGGGGGAAAACAATATCACAGGGAGAAGGGGCGTAACGAGGTTAGATGGCGCCCGGGGCAAGAAGCAAGTTTGGCGCCCCTGTGTTCGAACCTGAGCTTTTTCGGAATCAAATTCACTGTATCGAAGAAAGCAAGTGTGATACTTTTGGGACTTTTCGGCGCCCTCACAATCATTCGGCGCCGCCATAGGGATTCGGTGCCCGGGGAATTGTGCCCCCTTGCCCCCCGTCATTGCGCCCCTGACGGGGAGGCAAGATTTTTGTTTTTATTGTATGTTTAAAACATTTTTTCTGGGCACAACAAACTGTTTGGGGGCTATGCCTTCGTGGGTACGGGCCTGAGGGAAGCTTTGGAGATCAAAGTATCAAGAAAGGAATAGTCAGAAACGATGAGATTGTATCCACATTGCCAACTTTGTTGAAGCAAGAGCCTTGAATTTCACGAATTTTTTCGTTGCTATGCAACGAAATGGTATCAAAACATCAGTCACTGCTTTTTCATATATCTGTGCGTTGGGTTTCACGGGGCAAAGTTCTCGCAAGACTCTTCGAGCTTCGACATGAAATAAGTCAAGTCGTGTTAAGTCAGAACAACCATCATTTGTATAAGCACTTGAAGATGATCGTTGGATTGCTTAACGTGCATATATGACCGACATGTTTGAACACTTGACTGAACTCAACATTAAAATGAAAATATACTGACGTGTTAAAAGGGATTAATAAACAGAAACTAGTACTCTGGAAAACTGAGTTAACATGGGGAACGGGACAGTCCCGTCGCCACGGGGGCTTTTGGGGGCTTATCCTCCCTAAACAAAGCTCCAACACCCGAAAATTGAATTATGAAGCACTACAAATCGGCGGAGTTCTTATCAAATTTCAGAATGTCAAGTCCCCCTGAAAAAACGTGAAAGCCCCCTATTGAAAATTTCTGGCAACGGTTCTAGAACGAGGATCACCGGAAATGAAGCAATGAAAATAGAACTATTGACGAAGTATTTGGGTTGGGTTTGGTCCTAGAACACTTAACTTTATTACATCGGAAATATGGCTATTACTCTTTCACAATTAATACGGAACTTGATGAATTTTGGATTTGTATTGAAGAGGTATATAAGTGAATTTCAAAAGTGGCTATTGGCATTCTTCTTCAGTTTTGCACTACATACTTGTGTGAACAAAGTTTCTCATCTTTTTTATTGATCATAAACGATCCATTCTTAAAAGACATTGATG
>Ga0210059_1016373_pt1 | contig 10706 bp, 4 predicted proteins | sample Ectturendosymbi2_FD_188042 | JGI IMG/M metagenome (GOLD analysis project Ga0210059, IMG submission 188042) | Ecteinascidia turbinata endosymbiont from Florida, USA - Sample 2 (SPAdes) (version 2) | ecosystem: Host-associated > Tunicates > Ascidians > Unclassified | place: Key West, Florida... | reverse complement strand
AAAGCACCACTGAGGCTATTTTGCCTTCAGCCAAATATGATTGGTTGTAGGAGTGCCTCATGATGTAAAATAGACATAGCCTTTTGGCATTTCCAAATTTTAACAAGGCATTGTCTATATTGCCTCATGAAGCAAAAGCACTGCTGAAGTTATTTTGCCATTAGGAGAATGCGATTGTTTGGATTGGTCAAATGACAAGGACGATACGGGATACACTTGGATTAGCATAAAGTCATTGTAACATGACCTAAAACCCCTAACCTGAATCCAAATCCAAAACATAAACTCAGATTAACCTATACACACAAAACCTAAACCCAAAATTAAACGTAGACCCTAAACCTGATACTTAATACATAAACTTAACCCCTTCTTCCAAATTGACCAGATGTTTGTAATTGTACCCAAGTTTGAATGAAGCTGTTTCAATTACCCAAGTATGATTAAAGCTGTTTGAAGTTACCCAAAATTGAATAAAGATGTTTCACTTGGCCCGAATTTGAATGGAGCTATTGTTGTTTTGCTAGAGTTGATTTAGTCTGTTGGAATTTACCCAAATTTTTCAAATTTATGGAAACATTATTAACTTCATCCAAATTTGAATGAAGTAGTCCCAGTTTGCTCAAATTTCATTAAGGTTGTTAAAATATACCCAAATGATTTTGATTTCATCCAAATTTGAATAAAACTCTTGTAATTCACCCAGACATTTCTGAACGTACTAAAATTTTAAGGGAGCTTTTTATATAGCCCATATTTGAACAAGACTGTTCGAAGTTGCCCGCAATTGAATGAAGCTGTTGCAAATTGGCAAAATTTGATTTGACTTATGGACTTCACGGTTCACCCAAGTGTTTCCAATTAATGTAAATGTTGTTGTTTTCAGTCACATTTGATTGAAGCTTTTCTCATTTGCCCAAATTTAACTGAGGCTGTTGGACCTTACACAAATGCTCCTATTTTACTCAAATGTTTATAATTTTACCCAAAACATTATTAAAGTTTTTTAATTGGCCCAAATTTTATGAAGGCTGTTGGAATTGCCACATGATTCCAATTCACTCAAGGGCAGTGTTTATTTTGCCATTAGGTGCAAAAAAGAATGGCAAAATAGTCTCAGACTATTTTGCCGTTTTGGCCATTATTTTGCCATTGATTTGTTTATTATTTTGCCTCAGTTTCGAAAATAGACAATACCTCATTACATGTGAATGTAGCTGTATACTTTGCCCAAATTTTGAAAATTTTTGCCCGAATAATGGCCAATTTTTCAGCGTTGGGGATGCGGCTGCATCCCCATGCCGTACGCTTATGTGTGTGAACAATAACACCGTCCCGTGTATATGTGGCGCGAACAAGCAATAATACAGTGAGCACTGCGTGTGATCTCTATTGTTTGCTTGCTGCCACAGTGTGAAGCTTTGTGCACTTCCCGCTCGGGCTTTCCGATAGCAACAAAGAGGAGTTGTGACCAGGACGTGAATGTTGTGCCAAGTGCAACCTTCACAAAAAAAACGATCAGTACGGTTCGTTGCAAAAAGAAGGAGATGTTTTTGCAATCTCTCAGTTCGGTATTTTGAAAATCAGTGACTGATGCCCGTACCTTTAAAATAAATTATTTGCAGTAACTCCACAAAGAACCAAAGCAGAACTTATCAAATTATAACGACTCTAGAGGTGAATCTTATCAGGACAGTTCTTTCGGCAAAGTCCTTTTGAGGTCAAAATAAGGACAAATTATTACCTGGGCTTATCACTACTCATTGTGTTTTCGTTTTCCCGTTCCTTTGTTTAGTCATACTGTATTTACCATTCACGGTCATCCTAGCGTGATCTGTATGAGCATTCCTTTTGGCAAAATCGTGGAACCGGCATAGACGGAGTTGTCTCAACTACTGCAGGCAGAATGCAGGAAAATCATAGAAATGGACAGGAAGATCTGAATGGCATTGCAGGGACTAGTAAACCTTGTACTCCACCGCGTAAAAAAACAGAGATTGAGAAATTGTGAGCTCGATCAGGATGAGGACCCTTGTCAAACTTGCTGTGTGTTGTACCGCAAATCATCTGTAGTAAGGTATGTTGGAAGAGATGCATTAAATCAACATGCTTAAACAGAAAGACACATAAAGGCTGCTAGGGTATACGCGTATAGGGGTTCCAGTTCCATCGGCAAAGTTTTTGCTCCGAAAACATCTTCGTTAGAAGAAGAATAATATCAGCTGTTGAGATGATGAAAACACCAGGGGCAATTTTAATGAATTTTCATTCGATGATGTCATCGTGTTCATTCAACCGTAATACAACTTTTTCGCAAGCGGTCACAGATAAAGTTCTCTTGGCAACATTTAATGAGAAATTTTTAGTTTTAATCAGGCCCGTAACTACGGGATGCAGGTATGGGCGCAATTTTGTTGTAAAATGTGGGGGACAGTTTGGTGTGAAATCAATGTAGCCAATCGGGTAGATTCAGAAGTACAGTTTAATAAATACAGGTTCCCAATCTTGTTCATTAGAGGTGTTTTGAAAGCAACACTAATCACGCTTGTCCAGATGATTTACAAATTAATATACTCAAATTTGTTACTGGACACGGCACTACATGTATATTTCAGCAACATGATCAGCATTCCAAACTTTTACACATGTGCAGCGTGACCACACAAAACGGCATCTGCTCTCACAAGTAAAAGTCATGAACTTGGCAATAAATAATGTCAACATTCAAGATTAGCCGACAAATTAATGCTGATAACAGGGCAAGTTTTTATTGACCTAAAAACTAAAAATAATTGACTTTATTGACCTAACAAAATTTAGACTGTATAAATAAAATTTAGACTGAATAGATATGTTTCTTGAGAATTTTTTCAGATTTTATATTAAAACGAACAGCTATTGAACGAAAACACACAAATTCTCAACGAAACTTGCGACACAAGTCTATGTGCTATTTATTTTAATTTTTTAACTGGGGTTTCATCCACCCAGGTTCAGAGCTCGTATGACAAAAATTCCGGTTCAGTGTTCCAAGGTTATGTGTAAGCTTTTATCAGGCATATCAAAATTATCATTTTTTCTCACCAACACTAAAAAGAAATTTTGACTAATAAATGATAATCATAAAAAATTGACTTTATTTCCCTATAAAAAGAATATTGACCTAACGGTAAAAAATTGACTTTTTATTGACCTATCAAATTAAGAATATGGAACTTACTCTTTCCGTTCAGAGTTCTTGCAAAAAATCACGTCATTCAAGCTTACTACCAAAAAATGACTTTATTGAAAAAAATTGCCCTCCTCATAAGCTATTAAATTGACACTTCTGCTAAGCAAAGGAATAGCTTGTCTGCATATGTCTAAAATAATAATCCCATAATCCTGCTGGACTGCATGAACAGCAAATCTGCCCATCCTAAAACTAAATCTCCACATTTGCGCTGCTTTTTGTCTTCGGCAAAAACTTCGCAGAGGTTTGCCTAAAAATGTTACTTTCTAAGATTTATATTATAACTTGCATCTTCAAATTTTGATCTGTCTTCTGAATACGTGACAACCAACGTTTGAGCAAAACCAGTTACATTTCTGCACGAAATAAGTCACTGCTGTACTGTGATCTCTCACACATGCAGCTGTTAAACGTTTATTGTCTCAAGACAAAACACACGGTAAAATGTCAGACAAACGCAGTCAACAATCTTTCGCAGTCACTAGAAAATCATTTTATCGAAACTAATATTTATAAAAATATTGAAATTAGTGATACCACACCAAACTCTGTTTCAACATCAGCTTGGCTATATGCAACATATAACATGAAAAAACAGTGGCGTAACTGACTTGGGACAGGGACCAGCCGCCTCACCTGGCAAGCTAAATGTAAAAACTGGACCCCTTTTAGCTGACATTTTGATATTTTGTATTCTTTTGCTTTTCAGTAGTTTTTTTGCGCTTTTCGGTGTGTTTCGTTTTTTTTAGCTAGTATAGACTTTCACGACTTCCGGATTCACTGCCATTTCTTAACTTTTTTTCGGAGTGTTGGCTGGTGCTATCCCTACGGTAGTCAGTGGACCCCTTCAGCTAAGTTTTGCCCCCTTGGCCTGATGAAAAGCTCTTCACACAAAACGTGACAAATGTCACTTTTATTTTGAAACTTCTCCAAATGCAAAACATATAGAAAAAAACGTGGGGCGACATGGCATATCATACCCCCACCGTCTGAAAAAAAGTGGGGGGACACGTCCCCCACCTAATTGCGGCCATGGGTGCATGAGGTTTCAGGGTGGCGAAGACCCCCTAAAATTTTTTTCGACCCCCTTGGAAAAATGTGTTGGACATATTTAAAAAGTTGGGCCCCTCCCAGACAATTCTTCGCACCCTCTGGTGTCCCCAACTGGTTACTGGCCTGGTTTTAATCAAGATGCAAACCGAACGATCATAACGGAGTAAAATTAGTAGCCTAATACAAACGCCTGGTTCCGTATTCAGCTGGTACAGTCATGGCTTTAGTGTGGCAGATGCATAGGCTACAAGTAAACCTGTATAACAGCATCTTTACGTCTATTCCCAAAGTGCTGTTTTTAGATACAGCATTATCTTTACAGGTGGGTTCGCATCATTGCCGTATCAAGGACAGTAATAACAAATCTCACTCGTTTGTTAAAACCGCCCTGCTTACTTCTGATACTCCATTAAACTTGTCAACAACATAAAATGCAATCTGTATTTTTTAGTTAATCGTATTTTATTTGATTTGATACACAAATATAAGCAACAACGGGTATTCATCGATATAAAATAAGTGACCCATAAACGAATTCTCTCGAATTAAATTCACAACCATGAGTTAATTTCTATGACCATCTTTACGACCAGCAAGATTATCCTAAATATTAAAAGTATTATCCAAGTTAAAACCTATTGATACGTTAACTTGTTGTCAAATGAATGAATTGTATTTAGCGATCAGCATTTTGGATAAGTCTGATCGTGACAAGATTCTTCAATGTGGAGTGGTTCGTTAGTCAAAAGAACTTTAGCCAGTTTCCGAAATTACTGTCACGTTTTTAACGTCTTTCATTTGTAAGCGTTGCAGAGTTTTAATGTCAACAAAAATAGTTTTTAGTTGGGAGTGTTTGAAAACCGTTATTTTAGAGTTTCCAGTTTTTGCGGTTCTGAGTGTCATAAATTCACCCGGACAATGCCACTCGTGTTGACCAGAACAAGCCCTTTGAAATGACTTGTTCAGTCAGAAACTCTTATTGTCTAAAAGCCTCGTGCAGCAAACCTGAACACTGTCGACTTTAGACAACTTGAACCTCAGTGAGGCGAGTTGGTTTTACTTCTGCAGTCAAATCTTAGGGATTTAAATTGCCGAAGGAGTTCAGTATCGTCAGAAGGTCATAAATACCAATCTCTGTTTCTTTGCGGCGAAAACCAGCCTATTTATACCCAAATTTCTGGGGAATCCCCTAAATGTGTTTGCACCTCCTGTACGTAGTCTACGTAGGTAATGGTGCGTCATAATGCTAGGTAACGCCGCCATGTTGCGACGTCATATTGCTTAGCAACGACGCCATTAATTGTCCGGCGTTTCGCGTGCTTTAGTTCGCAACAGGAAGTGAGAGTAAAAGTGTTATCTGAACATGATCAGAGTGAAAGCAGAATGAGGTTTTGTTCATGTTCAACATGTAGTTCATGCTTGCTTCTTGATGCTTGGCTGGTTTCGATGTTCATCAGTATTTCTTTGTCTTCTTAGTGTTGGTGGTAAATCCAGTCTTCTTTGTTGTTTAATATTGTTTGTTTTGTAATACGTTATTTAGATGTAGTAGGCTATACGCCTGCTACACCTGCCTAACTTGCCGTCTTGTTTTAGCAATTTAATCAAATCGTTTATAAAGATTTTTGAAACTTTAGTTGAATATATTTGCTGTGAGATAATTTCTGCAGACGATATTGCGGCTGGTGAAGCTGTCAGAAAGTCAAATAGAACAGACTGGACTGAATGTTGGGATATATTTAATCACTGATGCTATTGTTTCAACTGTAGATACGAGACTTCGTCTGCCAACTGAAATACTCTTAAAAGGAATGCAACTTTAACTTTATTAAAAATGGTTGGGACAGGCTCGCCACCAGATGTGGGTGGGGCCAGCAACTTTTGCCAGGACTACCTAAACAACACCTAAAAACTTTGAGGCTCTTGTGAAATTCGAATTTCCCTTGTAACGTTAGAGTTTGGCTGTGAAACCCCCCAACAGTTAAGTACTGAACACAAAATGCAAAAATGCTTAAATAGTAGCCTGCAGTAACCCCAGGCAAACGTAACGCTAACACAATGTGAACATACGAGAATGATGTTTCTGTCACCAGGCATAGTCTACTGAGTGAAAACCTTGATCCACTGGTGTGATAGCAATGCAGTATTTATTGCTGACGTTTCAAGAGTGTATGCAAACTCTTCCTCAGAAGATGCCAAGAAACAAAATCAAAACGTACGCACAGTGCATTTCTGAAAATTTTCAGTGTTACACGAACAAAAGGATAAAAAATGCCTTAGAAATAGGCTACCAACATTTTAAACGATCTCCCAATTCCAACATATTTGTGGTTAAATACAAATCATTTACGAAACTTTCGATCAGATATTCTTTCTCAAAATATTTTTGTAAGAGCTAAGTAAGAAAAAGAAAAATTCCAGTAAGACGTTTCTTAAAAATGATTAGATAACAAAATTTCACTTTATTATTTGAAAGTTTCTGCAAATGTCAAAATTGCTATACAATATTTTAAAAATCTCGGGGGTAGCAAATGCCCCTCCCCCCCTTGTTGCGCGCCTGTCAAACATCACCGTCTTTAAATCGCATCAGACTGTGGTAGCAAACTTGACAGTCTTGTTTGTGCAGATTCCTCCGTATCAATTAAAATTCAATTTGGCAGAACAAAGATGGAAGCAACTGCTGGAAACGTTCTTGGACCGCTTGCTATTACAAATGTTGCAGACAAATTACCCGCAGATGCTCCATGCCCAATTACACGAATTTGGAGATGACAAACTTTCCAGATGATCAGCATCAAGGGCGTACGCAAGAGGAGGGGGTTTGGGGTTAACCCCCCCTTGAGCTTGATATTTTACAAAAACTTTATTGCCTGCGTAAAGGAGATTAATTGTTTTCTCATAGGTTTTGGTGGGAATCTGTATTATCGTCTGCATCCTGAAACCATCTCACCACTCTTTGCAGACCTTTCGCCCACTACGCATGTTTAAGATTGTGTTCCGCGATAGTTCACTTTATCCAAAGCAATTGTCTTTATTTTGTCTGCTATGGCTGATCAGCGCAACTTCACCAAAACGTTGATTTGGAAAACATGAATATGACGCCAAATTATGACGTCACAAACAACGCACACCAAATACGACACCATACACCACTGAATGAACTCCCCCCATGAAAATTTTCTGCGTACGCCACTGATCAGTATAGTTGGTGTTGTAAGGATTTTGAACATACCGGTTAAAAGGTAGTGACGCAAGAATTTCTGTCCAGTATTTTCTGGGTATTTTTTCTTTTTTATGAGATCCTCGTGGATCATTTTATCTCTATTCCATTGAAAACTAGTGCTTAAATTCTCATATACCGCGATCTGTATTTGTTCCGCAATGTTCGGCCTCCACTTTTGATTGTGAAGTGCGGAGTAATTTTCTTTGGTTCAGTGCTTCCTAAAATGTATTTTGGCACAAAGCAGTTTTCTTCATGAATTTGATTAAATGTGCAAAGATAATTTTTTCGGTGAAAGCTTTTAGATCAATCATTGTTACTATCGCCAATGCCAAAGCTATGGATCAGCTGTGTTTAAATGCTGCGCAATATTAATTAATAAGGACAGAACTTGGCATACGCCTTATTTTACTTTAATGTGATGATAGAAAGTTTTTTGTTATTTGCAGTGGTAATAGGGAATATTAAACTATTGAAAAGTAGAAGCAAATGCTTTTATTTCGCAATCACGTTAGCTGCATTGAACGGACACATTATGTCGTCAGCGGATTATAACTAGCTCAAGGGCCAGCGAATCAACCCGGAGGTCAGCTCTCAGCCAGTTTTAGTGGTCCAGAAGATACTAAGAAATTGTTTGACGAGCTTGTTCTAGAAAATGTTTGCTGCAGACTGAAGTAAATGTTGCATGCAAGAACTTTTTACTCGCGTTATGGTGTTCATGCAGGCATTACTACCGTAGAAAAGCAAATATTATCAAAATGTGCGGAAAGATATTCAGTTAAGAAATTGATATACAACATATAAAATCAGCTTTTTACAAAGTGCATAATTTTTGAGAGTTTAGCAAAACGCTTCGATTCAATAAAATACTGGAGTCACCACCAGTGGTGGAGTCACCACCAGTGGCGTACGCAGAAAATTTCCGAGGGGGCCCAAGTTTTGTCTCAATCGTTTGACGTCACAAATCAACTTTAGGGGAAGTGCCGAAGCCACGACGATTCTAGGGGGGCCCGGGGGAATGCCCCCGGGTAAAAGTTTGCAAAATTACACCTAAAAATAGGCATTATTGTGCATTCTGGAAGCAAGTTTTAGACAATACTGTTTTTATATTTTTTTATTTTTAGGGTCTGAGGGGGTGGTCATGGCACAACAGACTCCCCCCTCCGTACGCTAGTGGCCACCACATAAAGCTTTTATGACCGAATAGGAACGCAATTAGCGGTTGAACCGTGACAGGTTTGACGTGATGTGAAAATGGCATCAAGGATTGCGCTACCAGCAGCAATGGAGGCAAATCCTTACATGAGCTATATACAGTATTGGTGGGGATTGTTGCGACTGTGTCAGTTTGATCGTTAGTTTTGGTTGAGCATGAGTGAGCAAATTATCGAACTAAAGAAGCAGGACCGATTATGAAAAAAATCTTGACCAGGGTTGCGGAGTCGGAGGTTTTTGCGTGGAGTCGAATTCTTAACAACACTGGGAGTCGGATTTTTTGTCCGACTCCGTATGTCCAATTGGATCATTTTTTGCATAACGCTCCTAAATTGGGCATTCCTGTTGAAATGGTACAATTTCTCATTAAAACGTTTGTTGAAACAGAGCTTTCTTGCTGTGCACCACGATTTCCATTGATTTTAACAGTCAGATTTCATTCTTTTTGTGTTAAGGAGTCGGGGTCAGAAATTTTGGAAAGCCGGAGTCGGATATTTTACCTCCGACTCCGCAACCCTGATCTTGACAGCATTGTTTCGCTCAACTGCAAAAGTTCGAAAGATTTCGATATTCCAACGTTGATAATTTTTCATTATTTTGTCAGAGTACACACGAAAACACTACACAGTAATCGCTAATCGTAATCAAAGAACACTTTTAACCCTTGTCACGCTTTGGCACTGAACTAAAATGCTATTTTAGTAAAGATTTCTTGTATCGTAGTTCAGCTATAATGACAGTTCACCTCACGACGCTTTTTCTCTGGTCCGATGAAGTGACATTATAGGGCAATTCTACTGCATCTGTGACAAGTCTTCTTATTTTCCTTACTCGAAATTGATTTCCAAACCAAGGATTTCGCGTTTATGTTAATAACCAACAACTTCATTTTTTTGTCAATTGAATAAACGTAGTAACTTGAAATGACTCAAATCAACCAGGAACAAAGGCGTACGAGATTCCCTCCTAGATTCGGGCAAAACTGCGCGATATGTTTGGGCAATTTGCTGACGCAGAATCATCGCATTGCAAAACTTTCCTGTCGAAGCTTCTGTTTTAGTGGCCTGAAAATTCGGGCAAATTTCGCCGCCCAATACGCTTGACCGGGAAGCTTTGGCCTGTTGCCAATGGGCAAGAACAACCATGGTATTGCACGCTGTATTACTAGGCTTTAATTGATCCTAATTATAACCCTTTTCCGATACCTGGTAGGTGCAGGCAGGGGCGCAACGAGGGTAGATGGCGACCGCGGCAAGAAGCAAGTTTGGCGACCCCGTGTTCGAACCTGAGCTCTTTACTTAGCATCGTTACTTTTTTTAAGAACGTGCTTGTGACATTGTTAGGGCATTTCGGCGCGCCAATTAGTGATTTGGCGCCCGGGGAATTGTACACCCCTCGTTACGCCCGTGGGTACAGAGACCATGCCCTCCTGGTTGTATGAACATATGAAAGAATCATACAAGATCAGAGGATTTTTCCTTGTTTCCGCGACTCGTTCCAGATCTCACACATGACACACGAGTACGGTGTGTTCGATCACTCAAATCCTTGCTACGATGCAGACCTGGAATGATCCGCTTCTCGACTATACTTTCATTTCAAAGAAAGCACGATGTTTCTTCTAATCAATTCACACACACCATACATGCGACAAGTATATAAAAGCTCGCAGCTCTTCAAAAAGTTGGAGGTTTTGTGTCGTTGATGAAGAAACCAAACATCGTTTTCTCCGTAAGAAAAAGAAAATTAGAGGAAGATCAGTGCAACCCGTCTTGGTTTCTGGTAAATGCAAAGTTATAGACAGAAAAATGAAATAAACAGACACTATTTCCTACAAAAATGTTCAAAAAAACTTGGAAAAGTTCTTGAAATGTGTGCGTTACAAAAGATTCAGATCGTACGACAATTCTCAGAACTCAATCAATTCGCTGCTGTTTCACTTGAGGCGTTTCTATTGCTTGGGTTGTCGAGGACCAGTGGAATGAAGAC
>Ga0210059_1016370_pt1 | contig 10707 bp, 6 predicted proteins | sample Ectturendosymbi2_FD_188042 | JGI IMG/M metagenome (GOLD analysis project Ga0210059, IMG submission 188042) | Ecteinascidia turbinata endosymbiont from Florida, USA - Sample 2 (SPAdes) (version 2) | ecosystem: Host-associated > Tunicates > Ascidians > Unclassified | place: Key West, Florida... | reverse complement strand
TATTTACAAGGAAAACTGTCAATGCCCAACAGGAAGCTTCTGCATGAACGATAACGAAGCGCCGAGATCTTACCGGATCTTGCAGCATGTTCCCATTTATCTTAGAGAATTCAGGCCCGCAACCAGTGGGGCAACCGGGCAATTGCCCACCCTCCAAAATTTTCAAAAACATGTTTGGTTGTTAGGTACAACGACAAGCAAGTTATAATCATTTTCCCCCTTCCTGAAAATAGTACAACAATTACAATATTTCTCCCCTCCGAAAATACCAGCTGTTTGAGGCCCTGTTATAGGTCGATAGGTCGTCCACGTATCCACGAGGCGATCTAACAGGTTTGTAGTTATTTACTGTATAATTAGAATTTGTGACCATTTGCCAGGCTTGTCTATGGGACACTTACTGTCCCATCCCATGGCAGCTTGTGATTGCCCCATCTCATAGGATTTCGACGAAACCAGTAATACGAAGGACATTGTATCATATGCGGTGTCCGTTCAAACCAGACCAGTTCGTACAACCAGCTCAAGTTTAGCACCATCCCCACCAAAACTTTTTCCGCGACTTCAGGCATCAGAAGGGCACCATTTTCATGAGTCTGGCAGCCAGTAGGGTTCTAGGGACAAACAATTTTAACACGCCAATAGGAATAGGTATAGGTGTAGGAGCAAACAAATTTTTGGGCATGCAAAGGACTTTTGCCCGAATTTTCCCAAACTTGCCCGAAAAGTTGTTCTGCGACTATTCCCAACAAATTTTATCCCACAAAGATCATGAAGACCTTTTTTGGTATAACCTAGAAAAGGTCTTCGTTTGTTTTTCTGCAAATATTGGACACCATGTTTTCGCCCGGATTTTTAGGGATTTTGCCTAGATATTTAGGCAATTTTTCCCAGATTTTCAGGGATTTTGCCTGGATTTTCGACAAATTAAAACTTTTGGGCGTACGCTCCCCACCTCCTACACCACTCCTAAGAGGTCTGATAGATACACAGTGGGATGCCCTCACTTGCAAATGACATGCTTATTTGGACCACACCCATCGTGAAAGTTACGATAACATCTGCGAACAGTGTCTTTATCGCACGGCAGGAGAGGCAGCGCATTGAGCAAAACCAGAAAATACTGGCTTTATCGTTTACATATTAAAGCGTGTTGGACACTCACTTGCTTCAGCACGGATCTAATCACATGTGTTGTAAACTGGCTGAACAGTTTTTAAGTGAAAGTTTATAGATGATCACAAAAATTAGCCAATGCGAAAAATATGATTCATTATTTGTTTTTAATAAATCACCGCTGCCGCTCGTAACGTTGTTCCACACAAGGGCGTAACGAGGTTGGATAGCGCCCGGGGCAAGAAGCAAGTTTGGCGCCCCCATGTTTAAACCTGAGCTCTTTCGGAAGCAAATGTACTGTACTAAAGAATGTACTTGTGAATTTGTTCGAACTTTTGGCGCCCGGGAATTGTTCCCCTTTGGCCCCCCGGCGTAACGCCACTGGCCCCACACTGGTGGACAGCACTGAATCTTTGTCTTTACTGAATGTTTGTGTCTTCCATATGAATGAGCGGCGAGCGTGCATCACATAGGAAATTCCACAAGGAATGGGAAGCAGGTTTGCACTCCAAAAATTGCCAAATGTTTTTAGAAAGTTAAAAAGCGCAGCAGGAAAGACGCTTCATATTTTAACGTCATTTGCACAATCCGGTGAGAAAATAGTAAGACAGCCCAGGCATTCCCGATATGTAAGCTTGATCTTTACACATGTTAGGCAGTTGCAGACAGGCATGTAGCCATAGCCAGTGAGGGGCATTTTCACCCCAACTCAAAACACTTGTTTCAAAAATTTTTTAGGTTAATCAAGCCTTTTATGTATAAGCCAAAAAATACTCAGTGCAAATCAACGAAACTGCTTGAGGAACCTATCCTATACTTGATGTTTCAGTCGAACCTGAAGCATTATGGTTTTCCAATTAATTGGTCATGATTAATCAAACGTTGTGCATAGTGTATGTGTTAGTTAGGGAATTCATAGAATGGCTGACCTTTACCTGTGGTTCAAGCTCCATGTGGAAGTTGGTAATTATGGAATATAAACTTGTACTCTGTCTAACCGCTTGTAATCACTAACCGCAAGTAAAAACAAGGAGTACGCTTTTCACAGCTGTTTCTGCCGCACCAGTGTGCTGTATCGCACCTAATGGTGATGCAAGCTTCATTTCAAGAACATCGCAAAAATTCCTCTCTGATATACCCGGCGTGCTGTAAATATAACTTATCTTTGTTTGCCGTGTCAGCCGCAGCCTACACTACATAAAACAAGCTCCAATTTACTTTATAGCAAATATTTTGTTTCTGGAAATTAGGTGGGGTTATGTTTTGACGGTGGGATTGGGTTAGGATATTCACAGAGGTTGTTGAGGATTGAAGTTAGGAAAGGCTAAATGTGAAAAAATGTAAATGAGAGTTAGCTTTATTTTGGTGATTTGAGGATGAGAGTTGCCCTATTTTGGTAATACGCAGGGACCGAGTTTATGGGGGGACATGTCCCCCACAACTTTTGAACAGGGAGGGACATAATATCTTTTGTCCCCCAACCTTTTGTGATAAAAAGTAATGTAGTTGTGCAAATTTCATGTTACTTTGCTATTGGAAACTATTCCCCAGCATAAAACCAGGGAATAAATGAGAAAAATGAACATTATCACTGGATAATCTGCAGACACAGTATACAGATTTCCTACGTAAACTGAACTGTCATGATTGTTGAAAATTGTGTTGGTTAATTTGAATTACCAAATTGATGTGCACATGAACTTCGCTCAATCACGAATTTCTGCGCTGGTCTGTAGCCCGCAATCTGAATACGGTTACCACAAGGCGCGTAGCCAGGGCAATGCCACCCTAATTCCAAAGTTTCCAGGTTAATAATATATTTCAAGTATAAGCCAAAGACATACTTCAGGGAAAATCAACGAAATTGCCTGAAGGAACCTATCCTACTTGAGCTTTTAGTCGAATAGAAGCTTGTATCTGACCTTTTGTAATCATCAATGACCGCAGGTAAAAACAATAGGAGTAACGCTTTTCGCAGCTGTTTTTGGCGCACCAGCTTGCTGCATCCCACCTAATGGTTATATAAGCTTCATTTCAAGACCATCGCAAATTCCTCTTTGATAACCGTGGGTGCTACAAATACAACCTATCCTTGTTTCCAGTGCCAGCGTAGCCTTAAATCAATATCGTAGATTTTTGTTTTTGCACAGTTTTAAAACTACATACGTGAATATGGCGTTTTTTTATATGGCGTAACTACATAACGTGAATATGGCGATATATGGCGTAACTACATACGTGAATATGGCGATAAATTTTATGTCTTGAAGCTCAAACTTTGTCTAAGAAGCGATTCAGTTTCAAAGTCTTCTTCATTGCGCCATAGTCACTGTTTAGCAACAATAGCATTCCTTCTAGATATTTATTTGTGATGACATGTATTGTGACGGTTCAATCACAATTATGTGGAGCCTTAACGTTTTCATCAATGATTTCCCTTTACCTTGCCGGAGGCTTGCCAGATCATTTGAAATTTTTTCAAGGACATTTTGTTTTTCAAGAGATGCCTTGAGCTACTTTCCTGGGCGTCTGCAGGAGGGAAGAAACGGCATTTACCCCCGTGGAAATTGGGACTAAGAACCAAAATTTTAGAAAATCTGAAGTCAGCATCTTGATTCCGATTAATTGATTTAATTCTTGCAATAGTATTTTATTTACCGGCATGGTACTCACACTGCACAAGAGCCAGCTTCACTATTCTGGTGTGTTGTAGTGATGAGCTTGCAGTTCACTCATGACCACTCCTTCGTCTGCAGACTCTCTTTGCGTAACTAGCGAGCTAATTGCTCAACTATTGCCGTTTGTTGCGTAACAATAACATGGCAACGAATCTCAAAGGTTCACTTCAAGTTACGATAGTTATTGTTTTCCGCATGTGACTGTCGACCTCAGACATCTTTGGTAGGTGATGCAGCGAGACAGTTCTTCTTTTGAGCGAGTTCTTTTACTTGCTCCACTTCTTTTGAGCGAGTTCTTCTTTGAGCGAGACAGTGACTACTGATAATGATAAGACACGTTTCATACTGTGTGAAAAGCAGCAGGGGTGATTCTGTAGCAACGCTTCCGCAAGTTTGAAAAATCCATTGAAGTGTGAGATTGTGATCAACGTGCCTGAGTGAAGAGCTTAAGCAACGCTTATGTAGGCTTCTTTTCACACAGTATAAAACTACGTGGCTTGTTGGAAATACCTCTGTGAAAGGTTTGTGAGAATAAGTCAGTCGTTAAGGCTTAGAGTTTTCAAACGCCTGCGTGGTATTCTAATGTTAGTAATTTCTAAAGTTGTCCGATAATCGCGTTAAGATACAGGTCTATTTCTCATTGTTCGAAACACTTTTCCGAGAGTGCCCAACTTTCTTGCTTTTTCAGTGCTATGTTAATCTGGTCGTTGATTGTCTTAGAATAACTTATTTGTAGAAAGTGCTCGCACAAATGGATATTAGGCAGTTTATGAAAAGAAAAAGCATTTCTGATAGCCGAAGTGCAGAAAACCATTCGAACAAAAGATTTCAGAAGTGAGTTTTATTCAACCAGCACAGACTAACGAGAGAACCGCAAACGTGGTTGATGATGGTTCAAGTCCTTTTCAGACTCAGTTGTGTGGAGTTCATGGGCGTCGGAAGGATTTTTTCCAAGGGGGGGACCACTGGGATATTTTACCAAAATTTTTCTGGGGTGGCCAAAAGTGGTGAAATTTGCTTTTTCCCAATCGAAACAAACAAAACAACCTTTTTTGGTGAATTTCAAAATCCAGGGGGCCTTGCTTCCCCTTCCGACGCCGATGGTGGGTTCACAGTGATAAAGAGATTTATGCACCAATCCAGCAAACGCTGTAACGGATGACAGAAAGTAAACTCTTGTGGCAAACTCGTATAAAGCTTCATTTGAAAAAAATTTCAAAGTTGAAAATAGATGCGAATGAAGCGCGTGCTTTCGTGGGGCATTTTCTTTGTGGTGTAGAAACAGTAAAGCGTTTTGTGAACGTCCATTTGCATTGCAACGTCAGCAACCTAAAAAATATAAGTAATATAATGACGTTGCCCCCTTCCTTGGAAAAATTTCTGCTGACGCCCATGGCTATTTGCACCTTTCAGCAAGCTTAAGGCAGGCTACAGCTAACCATGTACGAATTGAAAACTAAACAAAACATTATTTATTCTTGATTCTTGAATGTTCAATGCAATCAATAGTTCAAAAATGAACAATTTCAAAACTATTAAAGAATTTTCAAGAACGCCGGAAAATACTCAAGGACAACAAGATGTTTTTCAAGAATCAGGGACATAACGAGTTTTGATAGCAAATTCAAGGACAATTCTTGGCGCTCGAGGACGTCTGGCAACCTTACCTTGCCGGCAAGTAAAAAATCAGTCTTTTCAAGATACAGTATTAGACTCCGACCTGCTGTTCATAAGCTCAGTGTTTCAACCTTCATCTGATGTTAATTGACACCCTATTCTGCAGTTAATTGTTTGAAATAATTTAACTGCAACGAGAAGAGTCACCATCAAAGTCTGACGTAAGTAGCAAGATTGTTTTTATTTTGCAAGTGCTGAGGGAAGTGACACTGCCATTACTTACAGATACTGAGATATCTTGCACAGGGGTGGATATTAAAATTTAGGGGCAAGCTCTCATAAAGGGGCCCCAAAACATCGCCATTGCGAAAGGCAGATGTGGGATTACGCGCTGGATGAAAGGGTTAAATTTATTTCACATTTCAATTTATGAACTAAATTCAACAGCATAAGATGCATACGAAAGGAAGAAAAATTTGTACAGTTTTGCAACTGCACAATTGAAAGCTGCCTCCTATGGCACATTTTCCCATAAATTTTGCTTTATTTTGAAAAACATGACTTGCTTCAGAGTTGTTTAAATATGGCTCTAGAGTGGTACATAACTTTTTTAACTAAACAATGGTGCAAAGCTCTCAAAGGGGGTGGCGCGGTATCTCTGAAAAAGAGGGGCCCGAGGCGACTGTCTCGTTATCCTTCCCTAATATCCATCCCTGAGCTTGCAATCTCTATTGTTGGCAAAGCGCATGTGACTAAAATGAAACTGAATTTGAATTTTATCCCATCAGGGCTTCAAATTCCCCAGATAATTTATTATATTTTCTAGAAGCCCGTGATTTGTACAAATTTAATTACGTGCAGTACTAAGCTATCTTTACATGCAGCTGAGCGTGGTTAATAAGTTTTGTAATACTGGGGTTGCGATTGTGTTTACAGTTTAATTCCATCTTATATTTCAATGAAGTCAGTTCAATTTAGCAAAGTCTCATCAAACAATATAAACGAAGTAAGTTTACAGTAACTACAAAGGTTTTACGGAATAGGTTGAACATAGCCAAAAGATCTTACGGCTTATCAAAAACCTACACATTTTTCAAATGCGTTGAAAGACTCTAGCGTTTACGGTTATCAACTGCATACGTGAATTAATAGCTCAAAAATTAGATGACAACGGGATCAATTCCATTACGCCTTCGGGATTCATTCTATACATGGATTCTATTGGAATAAGAGCTGATTCGAAATGCATACTCTGTAAGATTTTAGTGTCTGATTCTTTGCTGGAAAAGGATTTCTTTTCCATAGAAACGGGATCCACTTCTTATATGCGCGAATGTTTTGTAGAAGGCCTACTTCGGAAGTCGTGCCTCAGAGCAGTCGGTGCTCGGCTTCGGTTGAACATGCTGTGTTGGTGCACGTCAGAAGCGCGCAAATACAGTATAACAAGCGCGCAGTCGTAATGGCGGCCGCGATGACTTCTTGCTCAAGTGCAATACTGGGCATTGAGAGGTTTACTAGCGCTTATGCAAGACAGGTTATGAGCAAATGGTAGCATTGATCCAAAGTAGAAGCTTGGAACTTCACTATCAAACTTTTGAAACTTGTTCAGAGAAAACAGACGTTTTATTTGACGGAACGCAATTGTTGAGGAGAAAATGCCAGAAACATGCACGTTTCATGGATGGTGCTCTATAAACAAGGAGCATTAAAAATATTTAAATGTTGAAACTCGGTTGTTGTTTTCCCCAGCCCTGATAAAATTCTGGCTACGCGCCTGGTTGCACTGTTAGTGTTACCAAAAGATCTTGTGGTTTGTTTTTGATTTGATCTATTTTGTAATTGTTAGTAGCAGTACATTTTATTCATCGGATCTGACCAAATTTGAATTACATACCACAATTATTGAGCATAATTGTGTCTATTTCAGCCCAACTCTTAGAATTAATGTGTTTTCATATTAAATACAGTGCTACGTGTTAGATATCTAGATATAGCACCATTGTATACTTGTATATACTACTAGTTGCTATACCACCACCATGGGCGTAGCCAGGAGGGGCCATGGTCACCAAATTATATCAATTCCATAATGTTCCCCCCATTTTGCCAATTTTACAAAAAGGTCGTTGTGTGAACATGGTGACGTCATCGAAACGCAAACAGTAAGGATTGTCCCCCCCAAAGTTTTTTAGCAAACTCGGTCCCTGGTAATATGGTGAATTTGAACGGATGAATTGGATTTGTATTTTTGTGCATTTTCCCGAAAAACAAGTTGCTGTGAAGCAGTTTTTGTGTGCTATATCAAAGGACACTCTGTTTAGGCACCGTAACACAGTTTTGTAACACGTTTTGCAAAAGTCAAATGTTGGTTACATTTGTACTTATGTCTTCTTCTTTTGAGCTAGTTGTTCAAACCACGGCTTGGCTGCACTAGATCTTGGGGCAGGTGTTGAACAGTCATTCGATTGTTTCATCCTCCAGAACCGTCAGGCCATGCAGTCCATAGGGAGGTCGATGGATTGGACATTGGAGGACAACATGGTCGACGGTTTGTTCTTCTGCGCCACACTCATAGGCCGCAGAGGAGGGCATACCGCATTTGTACAAGCAGGAGCGGAAACGTCCGACACCGGTGCGGAGGCGGTTAAGCCGAACCCCAGGCTCTTCTTGGGAGGGTCATTCCGGGAGGGTGGGTGCCGGGGATGAAAATGCGGACTCTTGTGGGGTTGTCCGTCCACTCCGCATTCCATCGGTGATCCACCCACTGCGCCGCACGTATGTTGTTGTTGTAATATGAACTGATGAGATGTTGTGCGGCGGGTACAAATGGGTGTCTCGATTTGAGGTGGCGTGAGTTTGCACTCGATGGATGGGTGAGCACTGTATAGAGCAGATGTTCAGGCTCCATGCCATGGCGTTCTGGAGACAATGTGGCTCCATTGCGACAAAACTCAGCAGGTTGGATGCCTGCGAGAATCGGAAGGTTGTCTTGGATGCCTGCAAGAATTGGAAAGTTGTCCTCTGGTGTAGGATGCAGGCATCCAGTCATAATTCGCAAGGAGTCGTTGATGGCGGGGTCGATGAGGCAGGTATGAGCACTGCGGCACCAGACAGGCGCGCAGTACTCTGCGGTTGAGTACATCAGGGCTAGGGCGGCTATTCGCAGAGTTGTTGCTCAAGCACACCAGCAGAAGCCAGCAAGCCGCCTCAGGAGCGCGACGCGTGATGTTAGCTTCTTGCGAAGTGCTCAAGGTGTCGGCGATAAGTGAGCGACCTGTCCAGCGTTACTCCGAGGTATTTGGGCTCGGAGCAGAAGGGAAAGGTTTTGTTGTTGTATTTGACTTTTAGCTCAGGTTTAGCTTCCTTGTTGTTAAGATGGAAGGCTGTCGACACCGTTTTTGTAGTGCTGAGCTTTAGCTTCCAAGTCTGGAGGTATTCACCTACAGTTGCCTTGGTCAGCACCCCTGCCACTGCCTGCCACTCTCCATCAGCATGCATGATTGCTAGATCGTCAGCATATGCATACTTTCTGGAGACGGTGGTTTGCAGATCGATGTTAAAGAGAAGGGGCGCCAAGACAGATCCCTGTGGGACGCCGTTCTTGAGGTGTCGTAACCTGCTTCTTTTGCCGTTTCCGGTGCTGGGGAGGGTGAAGCTGCGATTGCCAACCATCTCCATGATCATGCGGACCATGTGTCTATCAGGCAGCAATTGCAGCAGCTTGCAGGTGAGGCCGTGGTGCCATAGTGTCGTAGGCTGCTGTGAGGTCGACAAACACAGCTCCGGTCTTCTTGTTAGCCGAAAAGCTATCCTCGATGTCCTGTGTCAGCAGAATGACTTGGTCTACGGTCGACCTCCCGTGTTGAAAGCTCACCTGCTCCCGAGGGAGCAATAGGTCGATGATTGGGTGTACTTATGTGACAGGTGCTATAGATATGTAACATTTCATAAAATAATAAACAAACAAAAAATTGATGCCGTCACAAAATATCAAAATAGGCTCCCAAAAGAAGCACTAAAACAATACGAAAAAAATTTTGGAAGCAAAACCAAATTCTTGTCCATAGAGGGTTGCATGAATATCGTAGATTTCTGTTCTTGTGCAGTTCTAAACTAAATGCATGAATATCGTGATGATATATATTTTGTGTCTCGAAGCTCAAACTTTGTCTAAGAAACGATTCAGTTCAGTGTTGCCAACTCCACAAAGACAAAATATGCCCAATTGTGTTTCAGAATATGCCAATTAGGCCCAAATATGCCAAACATTTTTCGTTACAACAACACCTCAGAAACAAGCAGCTGGTAATTTTCATATTTTTACTCAAGTTTACCGCACTAACATTCTTATAAAGACATTTCAAAGGTGCCCTGTATGTAAAAGACGGATATCCGTCATTAACGGGTCTTGGTTCCGGATCTAAAATAGTGTAACCGGGTCGCGAAAATCAATATTTTACAGTGAGCAATGACCCCACAACGGTAGTAAAAACAGTGTTTCTTGTTAGCCGTGGCGTAATGTCAATCACCATCGCTCTCTCACCACGGTTAATCCGTTCTTGTCAATACCCTCCCGTGGGGCACAAGAATAGGTTTCAACAGCTGTGAAAACAGATAATTTTAAAACATCGCAACTTTTAGGCATTACGTTTTTGGTGGAAGGTCATATTAAATTGCAATCAGGGGCGTACCGAGGTTAGATGGTGCCCGGGGTAAGAAACAAGCCTGGTGCCCCCTTTTCGAGCCTGAAGTCTTTCGGAAGCAGATGCACTGTGTTGAAGAAAGTACTTGCGTCGGCCCCCCCGCAGTGATTCGTCACCGCCATAGTGATTCGGCGCCATAGGCGCAGCCAGGGGGGCCAAAAAGGCCATACCCCCAAATTTTTAGAAAATATAGTCATTTTGAGGTTTGAGAAGCGTTTTTCTAAAAAATAGTGTTATTCGCCTAGAATCAAACAACATTTTGTCCCCCCCAAATTTTTTGCCCTTCCCAAATTTTTGGGTTGGCTACTGCTCAGCGCCCGGGGAATCGTTCCCCTCTCGTTACCTCCATGATTGCAATGACAACATAATTTTTCTATTGCATGTTTACAGTAATTTATTGCGTAATGCTATTTTTTCCCACTCCGGTTAGATCCGTTCTTTACATTGTACCTTTTAAAGCTGAGGTGAAAAAAATGTCTTTTGTTGTCATGTATTTTCTAATAGAGCCGTACTGTAACGTTGATGTCACCCAATACTGACTGGCGAGTGGTGACAATTACATGCATTACTTCTGAGCAAGCGGTCTTTCACTG
>Ga0210059_1016369_pt1 | contig 10708 bp, 8 predicted proteins | sample Ectturendosymbi2_FD_188042 | JGI IMG/M metagenome (GOLD analysis project Ga0210059, IMG submission 188042) | Ecteinascidia turbinata endosymbiont from Florida, USA - Sample 2 (SPAdes) (version 2) | ecosystem: Host-associated > Tunicates > Ascidians > Unclassified | place: Key West, Florida... | reverse complement strand
GCACGTCGAACTTCGCTCGCATGGCAACCGACGCAACCAAGCGTAAACATTATTGCAAGTGTAAACACTTTCCCACGCTCAGCTTGACTTGGCTCAGCCTTGCTTGGCCCCAGTGTAAACCAGCCTTAATTGTAGACACGTTGTTAGCGCCATTGTTTTGCTTGAATCTGTCAAATGCGTTTCCTTGTTGCGTAGAATGACGTGTATTTTCAGACCGGCAGTTGATTGCGCTACAAACCGTACCGTTGCGTTAGTCCCTGATAAAGCTTTGTTTCTGCAAGTGATGGCTGCATTTTTCTTAAATAAAGCCTAGCTGGCTGACCGGTTTTGCGGCTTGGCCTCGGCAGATATTATTTCTTACTCTCAGTTCACTCTTACCAAAGATTTAACTCTTGAAAAAGAACCACTGGAAAATTACGTCACCACCATCTAAATGAAAAATTCGTGGTACAAACCGTTCACCAGAAATGTACCTGTGAAAACTTGCTAAAACACAAGTTTGTCATTTTGGATCAAACCGCTACTTGTAGAACATTTTGGTCCTATAAGCGACATTTGGAAGGAGTACATTTTTTATTTTCACAAACGTTTAAAGCAGCAAATTGCGTATGCGCAGATCACTGAGAGTACTGTTGTAGATAAAGCATTAATGGAGGGTTATGTTGTTTACTACGTGCTACGAGATATTCAGAGACTTGCCTTATGAGACATTACTATAGGACAGGAGTGGCCAAACGTTTTGACCCGAGGGCCGAATTCGTGCGATTTACGTAATCTATGCAAAAATAGGTTGTTAAAATGTATTGTAGTACAACAATAACAATAAAATCACACCATTTTCTTTACACTTTTGTAGCGCTGCTTGCAGCTAAGTGCTGCTGCGACAGACAAGTCAACAAGAGAAGGCAGCAGCCAATGCTGTTGCACTTAGTGTTGCCACTTCTGATGTTTTCAGAGAAATTTCTGATGTCTGATGTTTTGGCGACAAATCTAATGTTGACTGGGCTGTTGTGCTTGTTTTTCACATTTCCTCTCCTGTTAGGATGAAAATAACTTTAATTTCATGATTTTTAAATTTCTTTCATCAATTTCTCACACTCACATGTTTTAGGTTACCCTTCCAAATTAAAGAAGCTTTCTTCACTGCGTTGAGAATAACATTTTGCGTTACGCATTACCCCAACTAATGGCGACGCTTCGCTCTGTTGCGGATCCAATGTGGATTATCGCGCTTTTTTACGTATTGGTAATATAGCAGAAGCGTTTCGCTTATACGGAAAAATCTGATGTTGAAAAAGGCAGCAACCTGATGTTAAGGAGACTGACCCCAGTGGCAACAGTGGTTGCATTGCTGTGGTGCGTGAAAAAAAATATGCAAGGTATTTGGCGGGCCGGATTAAACTGGTCGGCGGGACGGGTGCGGCCCGCGGGCCGTAGTTTGGCCACCCCTGCTGTAGGAATTCTACGAGGAAGCTGATTTGAAATAAAATCCGTCCATGCCGACAGATACCAAAACTTGGCAAATGGATTTCTTGCCTGTGCAGAGCCTTTTGTGAGTCACAACTTTTGTTGATATTCACGGTAATTACGATTTGGAGTTAGAAGCTCATTGTCATTGCATAAAAAAGAATCGCGGAAAACAGGCCCGAATTTTGTCTGAACAGCCCGTTGTGTGATTTAAAATTTGAAATTATTTTGATATGTGTCAAATTTGCATATTTTGAAGTAATCTATCAGAAATTACTTAAACAATAAATGTTTGTTACTTGAACCCAGCCCTACTTGCAACTGAAACGGCCTATGTTTATAGGACCACAACACTTCGAAGCGAAAACAGGTTAATAAGCAAAATGAATTTTTCGCTCAAATGTGATAATCTTGGCATTTTTCAATTTTTTTCTTAAATTTTTTGTTGCTTAATCTGGTGCGTTTTGCACATCGATGCAGTGATATTTAACAGTGGAAGCTGGACGCAGAACCATATAGAATGAGCTCCTTAAAATCCAGGTTCTAGAAGATCTTTGCGTCGATTTGCTCCCAAGCCTGCTTGGTTTCATAACTCAGTAATACAGCCATTCAGATAGCCTTTAAGCAAGCTTCACGATACTTTAAAGGAAAGTGGAAATGAAACATCAAAATGTAAATCACCAAAGTTTTCATTTCTTCGCTAGCTTTGTGATTATAGCTTGTGAATAAGTTTGTCAGGCTTCTTTACAAGCTGTGGGTTCAAACCATAATGTATACATAAGTGTTTGGGATTTCGTTTCAACGTTTGATATTCGAAACGCAGCATATAGGCAAACTTCGACATGTTAACGCACCGGCCTCGTTGAACATAGTTGGCCGTTCGTTTGCGGTTAGGCTGCGACGGCTCACGTTTCGACTAGCAAAAAGCAACAACTGAACAGCGTCTGCAGAGCTTGTTAAGGATTGGAGGTAGAAGTACTCGTTTGCGGGACGTGACGTCGGGATGGCAATCTCAAGATGTAAGGTCGTTGCGTCACAAGACTAAATCAGTGATGCTACAACTTTAGGCTGACCTATCAACTCGTATAGAGTTTGGGAATAACTGTCAACACGTCCACATACTCTCTTGACTCCTTACGTAAAGTCGTTGTAAATTGTTGAACAAAACTTTTGCGTTTGAATTATAAAAATAGCATGTTTCAGTAGCTCTAGCAAACATTTTAAGTTCGGAATTCAGACAGAGACAAAGCCCAAATTATATCCAAATCTGTTACTTACGGATGAAATGTCGCAAACAAAAATTGCAGGAAGGCAGTGCGCACTTTCTCTCCGTGATTTTTCACTCGCTCCTCACAACTGTAGTGACTAAATCGGTGGTATCAGCTAAATTTCAAGCTTAATATAACACGCTGCTGCAAAGTGCCTGCAGCTGACATTTTTAGACGCTCTCCTTCCCGTAGGTTGCCAAGAGGTCAATTTCATTGGGCTAGATTTTCAAGGAAAGCTTCACCAGGTGTTGCCACTGACCCCTGGGCTCGACACTAGCATTTCCAACCATACCATTCAACCTTTTTTTCAGAGCCCGAACCCAAGCGATGTTAATGAAGTCAATGCCAGGTATCGCAGGTTGCCAGGTTTTTGTTGACGGAGGGGCCAAGCTGATCACGCAGGGCTACTTTTTGCAAATGCAATATCAACCGTTTCAAAAGAAAAAGCTGGTGTTTTTTTGAAGTGCCTTGTAACTTTTTTTCCGCGAAGCATGTCAACTTAGCTATCTGTGCTGCTGGCCAACATGGACAACTGTTGTTGTAGTATGATACGCTTGACTTAGATCTGAACTCGGACTAGGTTACATCCGGGTTATGCAACTTTACGACAGCTAGATACAACAGAAATCAGCCTTAAAAAAGGGTGAGTCAGACCTGTTGATATTTACAATCAATAAGAGTGGTTCAAAATTCAACGGTAACTCAAACATCGTGATGTAACCTGTAACAATACATCTAGGGATTCTTAAATGATCAACCGCAGTCTCGAACAGAAAAGGAAATCTGTGAGGATTTTTCATTTTTCTGAAAATTTTCATTGTTGCTCCGAAGCTCACATTCACCGTGCAAGATGTCTTCACAAGCTTTATCGAATAATTTAAATTATCGACTGACCAAAAATATAATACGAAGGTTAATTTGAATACCAAAAGATAAAAACGCTCTTAACCTTGACAAATCGATTGCGTCTAAGCCCAAGATATGCTGCTGAAACCCTTCTGAACAATGTCTGCTGAAATGTTAATGACCAAGACAACGTTTAACCTGAACATGACTGTCAGTTTTTTGCTGATCAAAGGAAAGTAGGTTGCGTGCACGTTCGCGTAGGTATCCTTCAAAAGTTGCGACTACACTTTGAAAATGCACTTTCGCTTGATTGTTACTAAATCATAGCACATTTCGTTGAAATTTAGCCAAACCAGACTTTACAAACGTAGTTTCTTAAAAAGTTTGGTGGTCCTATTCTTCAGCAGGTAAATACTTTGTTTTCTAAACACAGCGTTGCTGTAAAATACTTCTTCATCTCGTTGTACAGCCCACCTGGCTACAACGGGCCATAGCCTACAATGTGTGAACTTTATAATACAATCTGCCGCAAATATTACAAGAAATTGCTGATATTTTGATTTTCTTCCCAAACTCACAACAAAACAAAGCGACTAATATTGGTGAAGAGATTCCGTATACCTTTCAAATTCGTACCTTGACACTTTTTTATCAGAACGTGTGCACGAAGGCAAGTATTTTATACAACTTGTACTAAACAACCAAGATTACTGCTCTTCTGCTTTAAACCTTACATTCTAAAGATTAAGTAGAGCTCTTTGTAATGCAGTCTCTAAGCCTTCACAACACGACATGTAGTCTGCTCTTAACGCCCAGTTTCTGTCGACCAGCTTGCTTCAGCTCTATCATTTGTCTGTAGCAACATATGCTTTCACTGCCTTCTGTTGTTGCAAACGCTAAAGTTCTTCTAGTCGTTATCGGCTTTTTGCCTTAAGCAACGCATATTTTTCTCTCCTTAGGCTGTTGCAAACACTCAACATTAGTTTTATCACCAACGCATCAAGACCAGTTTTTCCGCTATTTCTTTGACTTGATACTTACCATCGTTCTACTAAGCCCACACAGCCACTTCATGGTTCACCAGTTCGATGCAGCAGTTCACGCACTGCGGCTTGTCAATGAGCGTGCGTAATCAATGCGTCACTGTATCTATAAGAGACGCCCGACAAAAGCTTAACCATGATTATTCAATGCGTCTCGTTCACGGTGTGGTGCATGTCTCGTGGCTTTGTATTTTGTGCATTTCTAACGAGTAATTTCGGATATATTGTCTTTGCGTGTCAATGCAATTTACTTGTTCGTGAACAGCCTTGACATGATAACGCTGGAAAGACCTTCTTGCACAATTCCTAATAAGATTGACATGCAAAAACGACACTGGCTCATGGGCGTCGGAAAGGGGGTGTAATGCCTCCCCTGGATTTTGAAAATGGCATTTTCCTATTTAAATTTTCGGCAAAAAAACTTGTTTTCTTAGTTTCGAGACGATAAAATAATTTTTCACCACTTTTGGTCATCCCCGGAAAAATCCTGTGGGCAGGGCATAACGAAGGGCGGAAAGGGGGAATAATTCCCCAGGCGCCGAATCACTATGGGGGCGCCGAATCACTGCGGAGGGCGCCTAAAAGTCCCAACATTGTTACAGGTACTGTCTTCGATACAGTACATTTGCTCCCGAAAGACCTCAGGTTCGAACATGGGGGCTCCAAACTTGCTTCTTGCCCCGGGCGCCATCTAACCTCATTACGCCTCTGCCTGTGAGATAATCCTTCAAAAATCCACTATTACCCCCGACGCCCGTGAACTGGTCGTGATTTTATCACAGATTTTTCATATATTTTGTCAGTGCCACCAACTTAAAAACTACATGGAATTTCTCTGAGGCAAATCTGCAGCAGAAAATCTCAATTTGCGTAAACAAGATTGCTACCAATTTTCAAGCAATTTTCGGTTCGTCATGTCCGTTCGTAGGACTTTGTATCCTTAGCCTCTGGGCATTAAGCTCCTATGCAAGTAAGATGTGTCTGGAAGTATGCAATATTTTAAAGTTTTACTGCGCACACGACCATTCCGAGCAACCTCGCTATACACAGAAGGTTCTTTACTTTGTTACAGAGATGTTTTGCATCAGGATAAGCTTGTCTTATCCACGAGGTCAGGCACTAAGCGAAATTTTGAAGTTGATGCAATTTATAACGAAACAAAAATTGCAATGCATTGAAAAAATAAAATTAGCAATGCAAATTGCAATGCACTGACGGTGATAACAGGAGTTATGGAAACTTTTGCAATATGTCGTTGATATCGTTTTCACTGGCCGTGACTTTCATTGTAAGGCTATTTAGCAATTCCACTTTTCGTGTACCACAGAAAAAAAAACTTCAGTAAAATAGTGGGATCTTTGTATCTCCGACCTAAGCTTGAAAAGCAGTGGGTGATCAAACCTACCGACTCCCCTTGTTCTGCAGTCCATGCACATCAAGACGATTGGTCGTTGTTTTCGGTCGCTCCTGTGCGTGTACGTTCATCGCTGTTGTTCACCGTTATTCTACACTGACACGTTTTATGCTACGTCATTCTGGTTTCATGTTCACGTGTATTTGTGAGTTTGTTCTATATCTGAATATAATCAAGGAAAGCAATCAAATTTACAGAGAATTTAAAGAACAAAAGTGGTATAAGAACCTTTGGACTGCCTTGCTTCGGTGGGTCAACTTCAGCACACCAGGGCGCTTAATTGACAGATTGACCCGTATTCCTGTTACAGCTAGGCTGACCCCTGAACTATTAGGGTACCTGTGCAGAAACACAACAAAGTACTCACCCCATTGGAAACGTACACGTCATCGATTCCCTGCAACGGCGGGGCTCACCAACATGGCGGCTGCGTGCACCAGGTGGTCGTCCGCACGGACCATGTGGGTCACCCGCGGGCCTTTTTCGAAAATAGCAGTAAAATAGCATTAACATGATCAGTGTTTTCACACAGATGAATATTAATATTTTATTAATGATAACATAATCAAAGATAAATTCAGCAATTTTTTAATTTCCAAAGTGTGCATCAAGGTGGTAGCTCTTCGCATGAATCGGCACCCAGGAGATAGCTCCAAGTGTCCAAAAGGTCGGTGGTGACCCCTGGTTTGGACTTTCCCTGAAATCAAGAGGGTCTTATAATTGCAGTTACGTGTCATCTTTTTCCACGCCAAATAACGTTTGAGGTCAGTAGACGAGAAGACCTTGCTCGTGACTTGTTTCGTGCGCGACGCTTTTACACCAGTGTTTCCCAGCAGCGGTTACAGTGTTTACACGGTCTATTTTCGGGCCGGTGTAAATCTTCGCGGACTCAAGATAGACTAAGACTACGAGAATAATACAAACACTAGTTTTATAAAATTTGGTTTATCGTCCACATTGACAAATTTCAATGAGAATCATGTCTCTGAGTTTGTTTCACAAGTCTGTCGAAACAAAGGCCTGTGGTAGTCAACGCACATCTGATGTCGTCTTCTGGTTGAAGTTGGTTTAAAAAATAGTTATAGTGCTGAAAACAGCTTCACAATGGTATGTAGTTGGGAAAAGCAAATGAACGTTTGTTGTTTGCCGACACAGATTAAAGCGATTTCGTCCCATGGAATGGATATTCACCCAAAATTGAGTCAGAGACTCCACAGCTGTCAACTTTGCAGTTCAAACAGCTGTTCAGCAATGCAATGCATTTCACAATGAACCTGTAGCTCTGGCACCTAAAAAACGGCTTCACATCCAGTTAAAGATTTTGATGTACTTGTGGGAAGGGATATATCTATCCAACTCGGAGAGATGTAATAAGGCGCTCAAGTAAGATTAGACGAATGCAGCGCAAATCAATTTCCAGCTCTTCTAAAAACGAGTTTAATGCCTGAAAAGCAGCTATCTTTGCACTTTCAATTCGATGGATCTACAGCTGTATTTTACCTAACGCGACGTTGTTGTCGACACATTTTAAAATATTTTAATATTTTTTTTAAAAGGTAAAATATTTTACCTTTTTCCGTGCTTTAGCTGGTTCAAACGTATAAAAAAATCACCTACGCATAGTTACTTGGCAATCCACTTGCTGTCGTTTAATCGTTCAGCAAAGTTACGAGATTCTGTTCTTTCAATAACGCACCGGTGTCATTGCGTGGGCCACTCTCTCCGGCATCCTTCCTCTTGAGTCAACGGATGTTTAGATGAAAAAAACGCCCACTCTGTTCTGCCATCATCTCGTCACAAAAAGCACCAAATTAACGAATGCGTCTGGGACGGCATTTGATGTGATTGACAACACATGAAATATATTTTAAAACTTATGTCAGATCTTAAATTTCTTTCGCTGCCAGATTTTTTCTCAGTAAAGAACGCAATAACTATCTAAATATTTTTGTTTTCCTTTTGTAGAAACTCATAAAACCTTTTTGGTTCTCATCATGGCCGAAACACCAACGGCACAAACAGACACACAGTTGAGTCCGCGCAAACTGATGTTCCTTAAATAAAGGATTTTACTTTCTTAAATATTTCTTTTCCTATGGTATGTTTGGCACATGGACGGCAAAAGAGAAATTGTTTCACGTAGTCCTCAGTCGCACGGTATCGCACGAACACCATGAATTCTGCGTCGCTTCCTAAATCTGTAGTCTCGCCCAACTCTCAAGCTCTAAAATAAGATTTCCACTTCGCAGCAGCAATAGTTTGTTTCATCAGAATATCGACTGAAAGTTCTTGGATGTGCCACTTGGTGGTGTTGTTTGACGAAAGAACCATAGCTGACGTGTTACCTGTTGCATCACTGCACATTATCCTGGCTATTTTCACGGCTGCTGGTTTGACCAAACTCTCTCCTGCTGTATAAGGCGCTTTTGCTCTTGTACTTTTTCAAGCAACAGGAAAAGAAGCACGCACCTCTACTATGGGAGTAAGTTTTTACTCCAGAAGTAGATGGACGATAAGTACGACTTCACGCTACCTGGTGTTTTTTCTTAGAAAGCTCAAGGTTTTCATCAACGTATTTTACATATTTTTGCTCAAGATGCCGACGCAGTTTAGCTTGCGTGAAAGATCCATGAGCAAGGACTCCCAACCATAGCGCGCATTGTGGCCGGATTTCACCGTTTACCTCGATTGAAGTAAATCTATGTTTCAAGTAGTTGTCGTTATATGCAAACTCCTGCTTTCGTTTAGCCATGATAAACTAAGACGTTAAAAGCAAACCGCAGTTTAGATGACAACTTTACAGTTAAGCTGCTGACCACACTACCTACAAAGTACAAATGCCATGTGGAACAGCAAATTTTTGAATTTTTCACGCTGGTTAGGTACATTTAATTGCTGCACGAACAAAAACGTCGGCTGGGTAAAGTTGATAAATATATTATTGTTTGAGGGCATTAAAGCAATCTTGCTTGCCCCTAATGCTTGCGGACTCACCCAGAGCCTTCAGCGGACCGATTTGAGTCCGCGGACTCGGGTTGGGAAACATTGCTTATATACATTTAGTTGCACTACCAACCGACGAACCCAGTTAATCAATTGTAAACAACTCGAACAATCCGTTAAGCGCCGTCTACAAGCAGACTTCCAAACCCGGAGATTGCAGAATAATGGTGATTTGTTCTGTTTCGGCTGGGCTTAAATTTTCGAACGCAGATCAAAATTGCGCATTTGAACACTACTCACGAAATGAACATGGCACGTCAAATAGTAACAAACTCACCAATAAAAGCTAAGATGAAAAACGTCAACGTTTGAAAAGAAGAAATTGCTTTAGACATTTTTGCAGCAACTTAATCTTTAACCATAGTTGTCCCTATTTTGAGAAGCGCTGTCTCAAGACACACCGGAAAACGCTATCAGCACACTACCGTTACTAGAGTGACGAGTTTCCAAAATTTGAAGATTACGATGCACAGTATCACGAAAGACGATGCTGCGCGAAAGGATATCCTTTTTGCCAGCCATTCGAAAGCACAGAAACCTTGGCAAAAACAACTTGTTTTCCCACTTCGTGAAATTTTAACTCTTATTCTGCATCACTGAAATGCAAGTACAAAGTCTTAACATAAACATGCATCTTGTCGACGTTGCACGGTTGTTTAAAATGAACAAAAAAATACTTTCGGAGAAACGTTTTCTGCTTGCGCGAATAAATTGATAGTTCAAAATTCCAATAAAGAAGTTCCATGGCGTTGCGGCATGGAAAACATTTCATCTTCCCCAAACCTGTTTCGCACTTTAAGCGGTCATTTTGTGATTCTGTTGTGAGTCACGAGTCAAAATTGTTAAGTCGAGCTCTTAAAAACCTTTTGACGTGAGTCAACTTGTTTTGCAAAAAATGCGTTTTGTGTGCTGTCGTTACATCATCTTCACACAACGTGACTTGATTCCAGTCGAGCTAGAGACATTTAGCTCGATTCCAATTAACTCAAGACTAGTGCACGAAATCTCTGTAAAGATATCACCAGTGGCGTGCAGAGAGGGGTCGAACGGGGCGACGGCCCCGGCATCTGAGATCCCGGGCAACCGCAAAGCAGCCATTATTCATCATAATAATGCGGTGGACTGCAAAAGAAATGAAAATGCAGTTGTAGTTGTTGGAAGGTTAAAATTTTCAGCGGCTATACTGGTTAATAAATCTGTCACCGCTAAAGTTAGGAAAGTAGAAATTGAGCATGCAGCTTCTCCATCATGCCACTGATTAACAGCGACTGTTAATCATCTAAGTGAAGTCATGAAAAAACATGGAAAAAGCAGCATTAAACTTTACGTTCTTGTTGCAGTAAAATATGGTATATATTTGGTATATTTTTAGACTAGATTTGGTATATTCGTTAAGTAAAGTTGGCAACACAGCCCCGGGCATCACCAGACCTCTGCACGTTGTAGCAGCGCAAAATTTATGCGCGCTACAACTTAATGAACAAATGTCAAAGCTACACAGAACTACGCTCTAACATTCAGAACACAAAAATTTAATTAGTCAAAGAGGAGAACCTTGACGCACCGAAGCATGAAAGAACGTCAAGATACAGATATGGAAGGACAAGAGACACTTTATATTACATCATTGTGCGATATTAGAAAATTATGTAACGAGAGGTCATGAC
>Ga0210059_1016368_pt1 | contig 10709 bp, 7 predicted proteins | sample Ectturendosymbi2_FD_188042 | JGI IMG/M metagenome (GOLD analysis project Ga0210059, IMG submission 188042) | Ecteinascidia turbinata endosymbiont from Florida, USA - Sample 2 (SPAdes) (version 2) | ecosystem: Host-associated > Tunicates > Ascidians > Unclassified | place: Key West, Florida... | reverse complement strand
TTTTCTATTTTCATCTGTTTCCGTCAGAAAGTGTGGCCCTCCGCTTAACGCAGCCTTCTTAAAGTGGCGCCGAGTCAAATTGATTGCCCACCCCTGCCATAAGGTAAAACAGACACTGCATAAAAATGCATGTTTTTTCATGGTCGGATGAGCACTGAACCGAACTCATGGTTTTCAAAAAATTTGCAGAACAAGACTGGATCGGACTGGACTCGGACTGAAAATTTCACAGTCCGCTGCGGCATTGTAGTATTTTAATGGAATCGGTTTGGATCTGGTTTTTATAATATGGATTGGATTTAGATTTGATAATTTGTTTTGAATTTTTTTGCGACTTTTGGAGTTGATTCAGTTTGACCCTTGAGCCTTTGAGGACTACAGATTCTGTATTTTACTCTGTTAAGTTTGGTTCAGTGGGAATTTCTCACATCCGTGGAGACAGGCATTTGATCGTAGCCTACAATGCACATGCACATGGTATTTTGTTTGAAACAAAATCTTGAGCCTTGACAAGACCAGTGATTACATGTCTGCTCTCTTATTTATCATGTCATCATGGTTACGGAAACTGTCTTAGGCTTGTGTATCCAAGTCATCAAAGTTACGAACGATGTTTTGGCACATACGTCTTTTGCATGGGATCATCTTCAACTGCAGCAAAACTGAATGTTTGCATGACGTTTAAGGCTAAACGTGCAAAAAGCACAGCCACTCCAGTCTTGAAATTGGGTGGTCAACACGTAAACTCTGTTGACCAATACAAATATCTGGGGATTTTATTGGATACTGAGCTATCAGATGACAAAGACATTCAGAGACAGCTGCGATATCAATATTGTGCAGCAAACAAGCTGTGAGCCTCTTTTTCCCGTTGTTCAAATGCAGTTAAAAACGTACTTTTTCGTTCATTTTCTACGCCCATGTAATGATGTATGGATATATCTCAATTATAGTGTAATTTCAGGAAGTCATGCATGCAGAGATTGCGGGTGGCATATAATTTTGGTTGCAGAGCTCTATACAACCTGCCCTGGAGAGCGAGTGTTAGTAGCCATCAGGTTCAGTGTAACATTCCTACCTTCGAGGCTCTGCTACCTAAATACAAGTACCTGTTTCTCGAAAGATGCAGAAAGTCTAACGTCTGGTGACGTGCTTTAATGCAGTCAGATTGTTTGTACTCGTCACTATTCTTTGAACAATATAATCGCATTTTACTCTGTGAATGAGTGATCGAACTTTGCAGTGTCCGTTTGATCAAGGGCATGACAAGCCACAATGCTTAGACCTTGTTGTATCGGCTCACTTTGACAAACGAATACTATGTTACTTATGATAAAGTGTGGACCAACCGATGAGCAGACATATAAACAAAGAGGCAAAGCAATACTACTCAAGCTGCTTGAGCACTTCATTTTATCTAACATCTCTCCTTTTCTTGGTACCACAGACAATCAGTTTGGTTTTAAGGCTGGTCATAGTACTGATCAATGTACATTTTTGTTAAAGAAAACTGCCTCATACTTTGTAACCCATGGTTCATCTGTGCATGCTGTGTTTTTAGATGCCTCGAAAGCATTCGATCGAGTACAACACATGAAATTTTTTGAGACGCCCATGTATGCATCTCATTTATGGTGTAATTTCAGGAAGTCATGCATGCAGAGATTGCGGGTGACATATAATTTAGGTTGCAGAGCTCTATACAACTTGCCCTGGAGAGCGAGTGTTAGTAGCCATCAGGTTCAATGTAAGATTCCTACCTTCAAAAAAATTCATGTTTTAGAATTTGTGAGTTAATAATTAGCAACCAACTGCTACACAAAATTTGTAGGGGAAAGTTTGCCGCACAAAAGTTTTTCGGGCAAGTTTGGGGAAATTCTTGCAAAATATCCTTCGCACCCTTAAACATTTGCCTGCTCCTACACCTATGTATCGATTGATGAGTCTTTGACTGGTCTAGTGCAAGTGTGTCCTTCGCTGAGCACGAAAAGTCCAGTTGTCACTTTCAGGCAAGTATTCAGTGGTTTGAGGTTGAGCAAAGACTAACGAAGGGTTGATCGTTGGATTTAAGTCATCACATATGTCATTTGCCGCTCCACTAAACTTTCATTGTGTGTGGCTGTTTGCGAGTGTAAATAGGTAAAAGAAACACTACTTCAAAGTCCAGGTACATCAACGGTAAAGGACATTAAATGCTGGATTGCACCTTACCTAGGCAAGGCAAAAATTGTGAATGTCATCCAGCACACTCGCTGCTGTTTATCATATTGGGCGGCTTATGCTTCTATTTCATAATCAACCATGCGCGTTATATATTGCGTTTGGTACGTTTTTTTTACATCTGTGACGTGATAGCTGTGAAATATTTGAAATTACATTTCCAATTCGTAAAGAACAGTTTGCATTGGCATCCATGTCCACGCATTAAGAATAACTTTGAAAATGCACTTTGGGGGACTTAGCCGCGTGCATGGGTTGCAGAAACCAAAATTCTTTGAACAAATTTTAATTATTCCTCTTCTCTTTTTAAGGTTGTAGTAATAGACTTAGTGTATGAAATATTGCAACAGCAGTTATTCCCACCATGTCTTGGCCAACCACAGAGAAAGAATTTTGCGTGGAGGCCTATTTCGCTAACAATTCATACAAGTAGTGCAAGCAAGTTTCAGTGTCGTGATGCTCCACCAAAAAGCAGAACTTTTGACTGGATTCGGAAATTTAGCGATTATGGGACTATGCAAAATCTTAATTCAAAAGGTCTGATGGTGTTGCGTTGATTGTATGATTCACCACGAACGGGATGTGCGTGAAGAACACCATCATATGTTTAGCGCGAGCAAGCAACAGTAAGAGAGTTTGCGAACATGATCTCTATATTGTTGCTTGCTACCACGGTGCGAAGCTTTGCGCACATGCCGCTCGGGATTTCCGATCGCAACAATGGATACTTATTCTGGTCGGACGGAGAGTACGAAGACACAAGCATTGACAATTTTGCGCGAGGTATGAAAGTTCGCCTGCGTTGGCCGTTTGGAGCATATGTCGGAAAGAACATTACTTTTTATGCCGCATGACTTCAATGATCGAAGCTTTGGGGAATGATTGTGCCCGGACTGAAGTTTGATACCTTTTTGATACATCAAAGTGCGAAGTGCTTGAAATTTAGTGGATCTTCGCAGGATTTAAACAAATTCTCACGGGCTCTGTTTTTTGGGGTCACCCTGTACATTCTACAATATTTTCCTTTACCCTGTTGACGTAGATCAGAATATTTGGTTCATAATAGTCCAACTGCGAAAAAGTGCGATAGGCCAGGCCGGTAGCCAGGTTTTAAGGTTTCGGGGTGGCAAAATACCATTTTGGGGGCAATATTTGTTTTTATTATATGTTCAAAACAAATTTTTCTAGGCACAACAAAATTTTTGGGGGGGGCTACGGGCCTGCGTCGGGCGGTGCAAGAACACATTGTCAGATGGATAAGTACTCTTTGAGCAGCTGCCTCACATTTCTGATGCTTGGCGCACCATTCACAGTCTAGCTGTTGCTGTCAGCATGAAACCTCAAACCTAGCTGAGGCAGGCCTAAAGATCTTTCGTTCTCTGGACACGCAAGTATCACATTTTGTATTATGACTGTGCTATCAGTTTCACAAGACTGTTTGCTCAACTGCACATACTAAATATGCAACTGCATGGCAAAATATATTCACGTAAACACGGTCGTTAAAATAAAAACCAAAAGTTTGTCTGTCCTTTTGACGGCCATGGAGTCCACCAATATTCAGAAGTAACCCTACAGCATGCTCTATTCTCCACAGTGTGCAACTGGTAAAGTACATAAATTAAATTCCTTCTTTTGCCCAAACCTTCCATTGAGTCAGTTAATCCTCAACTCTCACAAACTAAAATACAAGATCCTGAAGACAGTTTGTTGACTTTACAGATACACATTTTATTGTGTTTTCTGTGGCATAACAAGCTTTCATTGATACACTTAATAACAAAGATAAAGCATGTTTTCCACATATCAAAACTTTTGGGGGTGTGCTTGTACCCCCGTCGCTGATGACAACTTGCACTGCAGCGTTGTATTGCAGACTTGCATTGTTTTGTCTTTCAAAGCAACATTTTATAACTGCACACAACCGCTGACAGCAACTTTGATGTTGCTTGGTAACGCTCTCCTTCCTGTCTGGCCCATTTTCAAACTCAGTCTTTGCTGGGAAAGGTGGGACAATGGTACGAGTAACACGACTGCATTGATGCAGAACAATATGCACAACGATTCATGCAGGTAGTTGATTGCCTTAAGCTTTCTATATTGACCCTACCTCTTACAAAGGCACTGTAGTAAGTTTCTGGCGCAACTAAACTATTCATGAAAAGATGTCACGAACTTAATAAAACACTGCACAAACCACCTTGTACGAAAGCTATGTTGTTTACAAATTAAGAACTTTCAGTACCATCAATTTGCGGGCATGCGTGAGTGAAATGAATAGGTGCTAAACCAGTTTTTTTTTAATGGAAAATGTTGGGTATCCGGTATGGACCTGAAGGGACCCCAAAAATTTCCAACTAAATTTCATAGGTATTTCCCTTAATAATTTTCTCTGATTCTACTGTAGGCACCCGGTTTCAATTCTAGGACCCGAATCGAATCCCTAGAGCACCTAAAAAAAAACCTTGGCTAACAATTATTCAGCAACATCAATCGTGCGGGGTTGAAGCTTTTCTCCACATATCGTTGTCATTCAGCCTCTGCTACCAGCTGCTGTAAGTGCGCTTGAGGCAGAGTCGGAGGTTAAATGTTCGACTCCGACTCCTGAACATGTGAATTAAGTTTGGGTGTCAACGAAATTATTTTTACAAAGAAGCATTTTGTTATTGTGATTAGATAAATTATTTAAAAGAATATTTACGTATTTATTCGAGTATAACGCGCAAAATTTTGTACGGAATTTTAATCAAAAATTAAGGGTGCGCGTTATACACGAGTTTTTTCATCAGCACGCTTTATTTTGATTTCTTTTTTTCTCCTTCATAATCTTTCTGCAGTTTTTACTCATTCTTTTCGCTGCAATGCGCAATCTTTGATTCTTGACCAAAGATCTAATGGGTACATCATCACATCACTCCACGTTAGACTCCAAGCACAAAAGATATGCAAAGATTAACCTTTAAAGCGTCTAATGGATGCAGGGCAAATATCCTCTCCAGGGCAAATAATAACATTAACATATGAATTGCATTCAATAAACCTTTGTAAGCAGCATGCAGCGAGAGCGAGTAGTGTTGCAACCGCTCCGGTGGTGTTGGAACAAAAACATATGTATGTGGCGCGAACAAGCAATAATAGAGTGATCATGGCATGTGAACTCTATGGTTGCTTGCTGCCACGGTGCAAAGCTTCGCGCACATGCCGCTCGGGATTTCCGATCGCATCAGCAGCTAGGTATAGAACTATTCTTGTAAACTTGATAATTATTTTCTTAAAGCTGAAGGAAGCTAATTTCGTAGCAACTAGCAATCAGTGGAAGTAGCGGTGTACAGAAAGAATTATGTGATCAACAAAAGTTCCGAAAGAAATTGTACCATTTCAACAATTTCAACAGGCACGAGGTTGAATTCCTGACTTAGGAGCGCAATGTAAAAAATGATTTGATTAGACTTCCGACTCTCAGTGTTCTCAAATATATCCGACTCTCAGTGTTCTTAATAATCCGACTCTACCCAAAAACCTCCAACTCCCTGCGAGTTGACAACCTTGGTACGGCTTGCGACGATCAGAAAGCAGCAACCAGGTCAATGTAAGTTGCTTTCACGCGCAACGTTATAGGTAAGAAAAAAACGAAACCCGTACAGCTGTAGCTGCCACACAATCCCTCACAGGTCGTTCAAAGTTGTACGGCTTTTTTCAAAGTTTGACTTTGGTGACTGCTAAGACGTAATCAATAATCACACCAGTTGTTCACAGATACATATTCAACATTGCGATACATGTAATTCGTATCTGTTATAAAAGTATTGAGAAACAATTCCAACCCACAGCGACTTACTTTTCCTTGCTGCTGATGCAAAGCAAATCGTCCAAACTGTCGGAGTCAATGTCCGCGGCGAGATTGTTGCCTTCGCTGCATTGAGGGACGAACATTCTGGACGTTACACGATCAGGAGGACCGGAGTTCGAGCTCAGACCCACTTTCCTGAAGCGAAAAACGACTCGTTTATTGCGAGCGAAGATCATGTGTTCTGCTCTTGAACTTACGCGCAGCTAAACACATGTAAGCCAACTGAAAAAATCAACATTCACAACGCAGTGGAGAATCAATTCAGTACCAACCCAGCATGAATTCAGTACCAACCCAGTATCAATTCAGTACCAAGCAATTGATGCCGCTTTGACCCTCTATTTTTCCATTCTCCCGATTTTGTCAACTTTATCCGATTTCACTGAAAAGATCTAGGTTTGCTGTAAGCTTTTGAAGAATCAGCCGACAGGGCTCTGCTTTTATCTTTTTGCGATGATTCGAACTTGCACGTTACCTACATTCAAGTAACTACTCCCCATCAGAGATGAGCGTTGGCCTGGATCCGGAGTATAATGTATTTTTAGGATTTAACTTGGATCTGGAATGTAAATTGCTTCAAAAATTTAGGATCAGGATCGGATTTGGACTGAGCCAATGGTAAAGTATTGCGGCGTTTTTTATTTTAAAAAGCTGTATTCTGTTTATTTTTTGGACTATATTTGGATTTGGATTTTTTATGAAAAAAGAATATTAAAATTTCAGGACTGGATCTTGATCGTAAAATATGACAGTCCCCTCATCTCTGGTCCAGAAAGCGAATTTTCAAATCACTGTCTGATGGATTAAACTTGCTGCATTTTTCGGACCGTAAGGCGCACTTAAAATCCTTTAATTTTGTGGAAAATCGAAAGTGCGCCTTATAATGCAGTGCGCCTAATGTATGAATCTGGTTGTACCTTCTCACCCAGAGCCAATTTTATGTCGTAAACGGTGCTATTTACTAGTTAGGATTTTTTTGTAAACCGATATGCGTGTTACGTAATAAACCAACAACAATCGCAATGAGCACAGCGTATGTGGTTCCGAGAGTAGCTAGCACAGTGGTTCTCAAAACTTTTTCATTCCATGCGCCCCTTTCACCGCTATCCACAGATAAAGTCTCTCCCTCAGAAAATTTGTTTGTAAAGAACACTTTTACATCAGTACACTAAGAGAAACTAAACTCTTCATACTTGATAAGCTAACCTATATTACATTTTAAACAAAATCCTAAATACAAAATTCCCCACTAGTGGGGAATCCCCCAGGGTGAGACCCCTGAACCATCATACCACAGATCGCATGACTCCAAGAGGCTCCTGACTACACAGTCGCACACGGAATCAAACACGCGCACTGCTTTTAGTTTATTGCAGGGGTGGGCAATTAATTTGGCTCTGGGACCACTCAGAGAAAGCCCTGTTTCGCGGAGGGCCATACCTTTTAATGAAGCAAATCTCGGTTCAAGTCAACCTTAGCAGTAACATTCGCAGTGCTGTGACAGTTGGAGGAAATTTTGGATTTGAAGATTTTTCTTTTTTCCGCAGGCTGTGCAGGTTTCCGCAGGGCGAATTTATTCTATTCGTGTCTAGCGGATTAGGCATGCGTGAGAGATTAAACTCCATCTTACGGAAACCACCATTTTGCGCCTTATGTATGAAAAAACAAAACAGCTAGCATCAAAAAGTCGCACGTGCGCCTCATGGTCTGTAAAATACGAGTCGCTCCTGTGGAGACACTTCGGTCGGTTTCTTCATATAAAGCAAAACCCTGTCAAAGCACAGCATGTATCGACCTTCACCACTGTCTTTTGCAGGTTGACGAAGTTTCCTCACTCAGAGACAAAGATAACAACAACTTACAAACCAGCTTCCTCTGAACCACAAACAACATCAATCTTTTGATCGCCATTAAAGTCACCCAAGGTCCACGTGAGGTTGGCAGCTGACGGGAAACACACAGGAGACATGAGCCTCTTTGTGCGCAGAAATATATCTGAAAAGCACAGTGAATCCATGAAAACACCCCAACTCACCGTTTTGATGTAACCATCAACCTTAGTATGGTGCGTGACGAACATAAGATTGCGGCAGTTTCAATGATGTGGTGAATGTAGGTTTCTTTGTCCTTGTCACGTAGTGGCGCCTGCAATCTTGCAATCCTTAATTGTGCCCCTGTGTTCGCCCCGCGGCTGTTGCGTTGTGTTGTGCTTGCGGTCTCGTACTGCAGTACTGCAAAGTGTTCTTTTATTGCAGTTCGCCCGCCCTGGGAAGCATTTTGATCAGTTACGCTGTTGTGTTGGTTTCATTGCTCGCTTGTTCAGCTCCATGATCGAGCGGTGTCCTTAGTGAATTAAAGCCTGGCATTCTGCAGGTAGTGTTTAGTAGAATTCGCAGGTGAGTGCATGACAAATGATATATGTATATTGTGAGTCGCTGCAGCGATTAATTATTGTATATATTTAGTTTAGCAACAGTCTGCATTTGTGTGTTCAAGAAGCTTCAGGAAACAAAGTTCAAGCTTGATACCTTCACAGCAAAAAAACAATGTTCAAACATTAGCTACAACCACCAAAGTATTTCGAGTTGTCCAAGTGGGGGTTGAGTTTATTGGCGCGAACAATAAAGTTTCATGAAAAAATAAAGGTAAGTCGCTGGGTCCTGTTTAACAGGTTTTCTCGCATCCCTCGACAATTTCATGAATTTTTATTACAGTTTAAGGTTAATGGCCGAATTATTGCGCATATTCAATAGGGTTATATTTTTTGAAGAAGTAGCAATCTGCCGGATGATCAACACAGTTGCGCAGGACTGCTGGGTCGCAATCAGTCCTTTTTATGTTCCGCAAAGAGCTGAGCATGGCAGAAAAGGGTAAACCTAGTTGAAACGAAAAGATCCACTAAAGCTGCATTTACGGGAACTGAGCAAACCATGACTAAATGGGAGGCGAGGTATAAAAAGTGTGATGTCAATGAGGTTCCTTTTGTCAGAAGACCTTGTGTGAAGAGTTAACAAAAGAATCTCTGATGAAGTGCCGAAGACTTGCACTTTTTACATCGGTTCGTTCGGTATTTCCCGCGAAAATGTCGAAAGCTCTGAAACCGACTTCCACATTTCCGCCGAGTGTCTGAGATGTTTTCGTCTAAATTGCTAATAACTTCGATAATTTTTTTCCTAAATTATCCGCTGCAACCAGCGTCTGTCTCAGCTCGATCGACGGCGAAGGTGGCGTTGGAAGTACAACTGAGATGTTTAGTGTACTCAGTGCAACCTGTTCATTTCGCTTTCTTTTTCAATTTGTGGTATCGGGTTTAAATGTACTTTCAAATTTCAACAGGTTTCTTTGAAATATGTGCTTTCTATTATATTAATGAAATTGTTCTTTCAAGGATTTTCAAAATTTGTGTTTCGAATTTTATTACAAGTGCCCTTTCGATATCAAAATTTTATAAAAGTTTGTTCAAGCTAAATGTTTGCTACCTAGTTTCTCAATTTGAGCTTTTCAAGTTAAAAAAAATTATGCTATGCGTATTTTTTTGAATGTGCTTTCAACTCTATTTTAATTTATGCTTTTGTACTTTTGAGTTTTCTTCATAAATTCCTTGTTTGATCCACACACGTAACTTTTGTTCTCGAATATAAATCGAAATTGTTTTGGAAAAGTTCAGAAATTTTCATTCCAGCACCAAATCCAAAGATACTTTGCACAAACAAACTTTCGCAAAAGGATATTTCGACACAAATAGAAATAGATTCGAAACCTATTTCATTAAAAAACGAAATTTTTTCAAATCAGAAAAGCACTTATCCTCACACTTCCTTTATCTTACTTGATGGCGGTATGTTGCTGGCTGCAAACAGCGACAAAGGTCTGTGCTGACCACTGCACGGACTCCTGCTGCACAGTCTCAGTTCAGTACTCACTCCTGTGCATTGATGTTTTCTCTGATTACTGCCGGGACACTTTCGCGTGCGCTTCGTATAACCATCGCCGCAAGTCACTGAGCACGGGGAATAAGAACCCCAGTTCTGCCACTGGCTCGCCACATCTGCGAAGGATTGGCAAATCAGGCGACGAAGCTTCAACTTAATGCATAAGAACTGGTCATCTTGGAACAAGAACTTTTTACATGAGTTGAACATGTACTGTATTATACCCACAACTGTTAAAATGACCAAGTAAGTATTGCAAGCAATCTACTGTTGCGTAAATGAACAAGTTTGTGCCTATCTGGCCAGCTCGTCAAAACATTTAAACGTTCTTGTTCTGAAGTTAAACCGCAATTCACTTACCTGTCTCGGCACACTCCTTGAGGAAACAATATTTCATTGTTATACGAACTCCCAAACATTTAAACTCTTCTGGACACACCCGTTTCCTGGAAAAGATGCCATAACTTAAGTCTCCTGGCACTATTTGAGTAAAAATATGTTTTCACAGTATGTATTGACATCCTTTCTACGTGCTGCTTACCAGAAGACAGACTCGCCACGCAAAGACTGCTGGTGCTTTGCAGAAAAGCCTTGAATTATGTTTAACTTGCTCAGTGCACGTGTTGAACTTCACATAAAACTAAACTTGAATGAGTTGAACAATATTTACGTATTCGATGTAGAAATGCATACAGATTGAAAAAGGT
>Ga0210059_1016365_pt1 | contig 10710 bp, 2 predicted proteins | sample Ectturendosymbi2_FD_188042 | JGI IMG/M metagenome (GOLD analysis project Ga0210059, IMG submission 188042) | Ecteinascidia turbinata endosymbiont from Florida, USA - Sample 2 (SPAdes) (version 2) | ecosystem: Host-associated > Tunicates > Ascidians > Unclassified | place: Key West, Florida... | reverse complement strand
GGGTTGGTTGACTAGATGACCGCCACGGTCTTTCGCCAATCCTATATGACACAGCGCCCCTCTTTGTTTACACTGATCAACTATTGTGCCATTGTGTTTTCATTTGCTCTAATGTTCGCTAACGATGGCTTACTGCATGCGATGGCTTTTATGATGCTTCTGCTTGTTGGCTGAGTCATATGAAACAATAAACCATTGACCATTGACCATTAAACGTTTGTGACACAACTTGCAGGGCTGCAGTACAATCCACAACTGTCGTGGCGAATTTCTATCAACATCTATTACCCAGCATTTATGATATACGAAAAACTGCAAAAAACAACATATTTTGTCGCAATCTTAAGCCAGTTTATTCTGGCAGTGGCAACATAAACGTGCAGTCGTGCATACATCACATTTTGCTGATATCACAAATCCATTTATCGTGAACGCATTACGCATACCAAAGCTTTATGCTCAGATTAAGACTTTTACTCGTTTTATTTTCTTTTACTTATTTTAATTATTTTATTTTCCGACTTTTACTTATTTAATTTTCAGATTATTAGACTTTTACTTATTTTATTAATAGACTTTTACTTATTTAACAACCTTTCCCTTTACACTACAAGTAGCTTCAATTTGAGGATTGCAGATCAAATGACTCCATGGTCTTTCGTAGCCTCCAACACCCCCATGCATTTTATGAATCGGTCTATTTCAGGGCTCTCCAAAGTGCGGCCCGCAGGCTCATTTCACATGGCCAACGGCAGCGGCTTTTATTAAAATTGTGTTGTACGCGACCCACCAAAACCTGGATTACGTTTTTCTTTGTAGGAGCGACCGCGGTTTGCCGCTGCTTATAGTATTTCCCACTATGTTGGGATGTGGTCAGAGCGGTTAGGAGCAAGAAAGCCGTCGTTAAGGAGTGTTCTTACTTCAAGCCCTACGCGATATGTCTGGAAATATGCGCACAAGTTTTACAGTTAAAATGTCTGAAGGGGCTACTGGTTCTCGGGCGCCCTCACGTGAATAAATTTGATCCTCTTTGTAAAACGTTTTAACACCACCGGTTTACTTAGATCTCATCACAGCAGCATACAGCAGTGCAAAGTTTTAAAGTAGGCGTGCTAGCCCCATCTACGGGTGTGTTCTTTCCTATAGCACCACATATGTATGCTTGTGTTATTTCGCCTATGCATGAGTTCCTTGTGAGCGCCATGACTGCGTAGGTTTGTACTTCGTTATGTGTGGGTGTGAAGACATAAAATATTCAATTTCACACAAAGGTTAAAATTAGAAAAATATTTAAAAATATGTTACTTTTGCATGATCCTTGTACTTCATTATTCTCCAATTGAATTATTATACGACTGAATTTAATTCACCTGGAAATCTTTACAACTGCAATTGGCACATTTAAGCTCATCAGTGGGTGAAAAAAACATGAAAAGAAAATAAAGATCATATCTTTTTGTCTCATTAATTCCATGCACATTCGCTCAAACCAACGGGCATCATACGTGCCATTTCAACTCCTTTTTCAAAGTACTTCTCAAAGAAAAGTTGTGCTTTTAAAACCATTGGAGAATGTGCATTGTCAGTGTGTTCATTCTCATATGCCATTAATTGCACTTGCAGCAGATGATCTGAGCAGTTCGTTTGTCCCCTGGCCTTATGTTTCTCTCGCAGCCTTTAGCACACTTTTGTACACAAAAATAATCTTGAAAAACATTTGTAACTGACGAAATCAAATTAGCCGAAACGATCACTGTTTTGGAGCCTTTCGGCATTTCTCCCATTAAACCATTTTGTGACGTCACACTTTAGCTATTGCACAATGTTTCAAAAGAGTTCTATTTGAATAAGAGATATCTTGTTCTATTTGTTTGATATCTTGTTCTTCTATTTGATATCTTGTTCTATTTGAATAAGAGCTGATGATGCCTACATCGTAGGCGAAATATATACCCTGTAAGATCTTAAAGTCTCTGATTCTTTGCTGAGAAAAGATTTCTTTCCATAGACAGTGTTTCAAGAGAGGCAATAGATTTTGAAGGAAATTCAAATCGTTTGGCCGATTGTTCATGTTACCAACTTTCCATTCACGGAGTTGACAGTAACATGTTATCGAAGCACAAAAACCAAACCTGCAAAATACTTTAATTTAAGATGTACGAAACACAATTTGGCCATAATGTTTCCGTCTCTTTCTGTTTTGATTGTGAAAGTATTTCCTAAGTCATAATGCAACAGTTAATCCTACAGTAAAGCACAAGACTTGCTGCTAAAGTGGAAGTTGATGATGGTGAAACAAACAGGATATAGTGAGCAATGGCGGAATTAGTTTTTTCAGATTAGATAGTGGTGGTTCTATTTTAAAAATGTTGTTTGAAAAACACAAACACGTAATAGAAACCTCGCAAACAAAGAATATGCTGTCACTGCTTCACACAAATAAATAAATCAATGCGATTTAAGTTAAAAAAACCTTGTTGTCCGCAACTGGAGACAATCCACATGGGCGACTGAACTCATTTCCTACTTCGTGAATCCATTTGTTTGCAACCCATTTATTTCCAATTAAAACTGGGCAAGCTCCGTGAACTGTTCTCTCGTCAACAACTCCTGATGGAAACAAGTTGTACCAAAACACTGCACTTCCTTTTATTGGTTCTGCAGCAATTCCAGGTTCCAGAAAAACTGTGTTACCTCCATACTCAACGTCACTCAAGTAAATCAGTAAAGTTGCAATTCTATTTCCTATCTTTTTAAAAAACCTTGATGCTGCATCAGGAGTTGAGTAATCAGGATGCGGGAGATAATGCCCTCCTATTCCGTAGTTAGCTATCTGCAAAAGCTCCGCGGTTTCAATCGAAAGACCTGTCAAGTCAGACACTCGTCTGGAAAGTTTTGCAACAATCAAACTATCGTTTTCTTCCAACCATGCCGTTTTCCCAACACGGTAATCGACCGCGTAACCACCACCATTTCGTTCGTTAAAAACTTCAGCACGATTCAGCAGAGGCTTGGCAATGCGCTTAATTTCCGCCATTTCTTCGTCGGAAATAATGTCGAGAAACCGAACAACTTGAGGGGAATGCCACAGTTCTTCAAGCTTCACTGGTTGAAGTATCAACCTCGGATGATTGCTGTTGGTCCACAACTTGCATTTAAGATTTCTTGCCACTTGTCGCCTTGGCACTTCAACGCTATGACTTCGACACAGGCGCTCAAAACGCTTATCCGTTTGCATACCTTCCACTTCCATTGGTCGCACGAGCAGATCTGTAAATGGTGTGTGTTGATCCTCACTATTGCCCAGCACGTTGAGCTGTGCTAATATTCTTCCGTAATATTTATTGCGTTTCTGAGCTTCTTCATGCATCGGTGCAATTTTTAACATTTCATCGGTCAGTTCTAATGCTTTTTGAAAGTTACCTTGTTGGGCAATGCAATATGAGAGGTAATCCAATACCTCAAACGTCGACACAATGCCCATGTCGTTTGTCTGCAATGCTTCGTTCATCCACAAGACACAGTGATAGTAATTTTCATCAAGATATGCTGTCCTTCCGATCTGGAAACAGTCATCGGCAGTGAGAGACTGGTCTGCCCTTGAACCTTTAATCATTCCATTTGCAATGTCATGCGTTTCAAGTTCAAACGTGTCCTGCAATCTCATAATTGCTGTTGCAGAACCTTCTGCGTCGTCCTCATTAGGAAGCGATTCACGTAGTCTGGAAATAATTGCCACAAAACGTCCTGTCAAATCTTCTTTTATCAAAACTTCCACTTGTGGCCATTCTGAAACAAGTCGACGGATAAGTTTGTATTGATTAAGCGGATGGCCAAGGTAGTTTTCGATGCTACTCAGTGCATGATCTGAAAGCGCTTGTAAATTATTAGTAACACTTTTAATATGTTTCAATTTTTCCTCTTCTGCTTGAATGTATTGATTTAGTGCCAGTACAAGCTGACTTTCAAAATGTATCAAATCTTCTGTATGGCCTACTGACGTAAACAAATCGCTCTTGGTGTTGGAAAAGAATAGCGTAACTATTAAAAGTTTAAAGTAATTCCATTTCATAGAGTTCGTTTTTGCAAAGAAGGTTTTGCTTTCAGAGACCATGCTGTCGTTTGGCGTCACAAAGAACACGTCAAAATGAAAGATATACTGTACTTATTTCACTGCAAAAATATAAAGCAAATAGATTTTATTGATTAGCGTTATTTACAGAAAGAGTGATTTTACCAACGTTATGATTCTGTAATGGAACGGTTGAAAAAGCATACTTGTGTATATTTTTTTTCGTGGATTATTATTTAATACACATGGGGTTGTGGGTTAAGAAAAGAAAAGTGGCTGCACAGCACATAAACTCTCTCCGGTGTAGTGATTGCAAATGTCTGCTCATGCAATAGAGTCAATTCAAGGCCTCTCCTACACAAATGTGCAGTGGCAACATCTTCCCGTGGTACCCCTGTTTTCGCCAAAATTTGCAGGGAATGGTGCACTCGCTACGTGTATAGGGAATAGAGATAAACGGATTTAGGTTTTTCAAATCCAAGTCCAATCCGAAATTTAATTTGAAAATCCAACCCAAATCCGACAAATTGACAGTTTCAAAATCCAAATCCTGTTTAAGTCCAAAGTCCTATTAATCGTTCTCTGCCGAATGCAGAATCGTTGTCTACCAAATGCAGCATTTGCCTCATGAGGCAAAATAGAAACTACCAAAATTTTTCTTGGAAACAAACTCAAGTTAACTTACGCTCTCTCTTTGGCTCACAACACCATAATAGTTGACACTTCAAAGACTTCAAGGTAAGCACTATTAGCAGCAAGTGCAATGAAAAACTCAGTTATAAAGTGTAGACATCAAATCAGAAAAATTGCCAGGTGCAGTATACAGCACAAGCGAATCATTAGCACAGTATTAGGCTACACATATATAAATAATGATGAACAGTTGCTATAAGTGTTACCACTAGATAGGCTTAGTAGGTATCACTTTATTCTAACGATTATGGGTCAAGAAAAGGGACTGGATTGATGAAAGTCGAACGAATTCCTTAACTTTGATAACATGACACATAAGACAGCAGGCTTGCACCGTCCATCCCTGGATAATATGTCAATGTTCCAAATTTAAACAAACACGATGTACAAGGTCAATGGATATGAGAAACTCCACTGAAGCTAACTTACAGATTAAATATAGTAATCTACAGTTACGATACAAAATTGAAAGTTGCGAAGAAGTTCAAAATAAGATTATCAATTCCAAATCCGGTTAAGCAGAACTTATAAAATCCAAATCCAATTAAAATCCATCAAAACTCTGAAAATCCGCAGGATTTAAATCAAAATCCAAACCCATGTTCATCTATGCTGGGAAGGTAAATTGGGACAGCGCAGAGTGCTTCTACTCCGGGAAACTTGAAAAACAGGCCTAAGCAGTAATCTTGCCATAATCTAGTGCTTGGAAAGTGGAACATCACCTTATCAAATGCAATACTGATAGAATTTTGGACGTAATGTGGATTTCAATTATTGGCAAGCCAACAAAGTTTTCTGGGAAACTATCCGGCGTCTCCTCACCCGGCAAAAGATCTAATGCTGATAGATCAATCAACTACCAAAACGTTGTCTTACTCGGCAATGAGGAGAACATCTTTGGAAAATGGAGATATTATCTTTTGAACCAGTTCACTTTCATCATATCGTATACACACAGAAAGTGTATTTGGGTGAGCAAAATACTACCACTGCGACCGAAGTCTTCCTAGCTAGAAAAACACTAAAGGCGGGGAAGGCTGCAGGTCGAGGCTAAATCCGACCTGAAATCCTTAAAGCGTTGAACAGCTACAAACATCTTTGGGTAAGTTTTGTGTAAGAAATTATTCGGCTAAGTGATATGGCCTTCAGAAAGTTCATGGAAGGGTTGGCAAACTGGGGTGACCGTTTCCATCCACAAGAAAGGAGGCAGAAGGGATTGCACTAACTACCATGGCATTTGCCTTTTCAGACACCCTGAAAAAGTTTATGTCAAATGCCTTGAAAACAGATGCCGCAAGATAATGGAACCAAAACTGAGGGATACCCATTGCGGTTTTCGTTGTGGTTGTAGCAATACAGATTAACTTTTAACTATTCAACAAAATTTTGGGAGTATGCCAAAGATCCTATGCTTGTTTAATAGACCCCGAAAAAACATCTGGCCAGGTGCTTGAGAGAAGCTTTGGGAATGTTGCGGGTGCACGGCATTGACGGCGCCGACCGCTGCTGATCGCCAGGTCACCGTGGCATGGACTTTTAAGTAGAAAAACCTAACGATCTAACAATTGAAGGGTGCGGGTATTCTACATACCTCTGAGTTGGAACCTATTCCTCATTCACAGCTATCCAAGCATCAATTTTCCAGAACGTGTCATTTTGCACAGAGTTATTGGCGGTTTCTTTCCTTCGACGCAGTGAAAGATTAATTCACTTATTCCTTAATTTTCCACACCGCTTTTGCTCTCAACAAAGTCGCGGGATCAGCACCTGTTGGAGGCCAAAATACACCACACATTTCCCAGTACCCTCTATTTCCGCACCAAAACGCGAACTGTCGAGGTCAGAAATGTACCTGGTCAGGCTTCCAGGAGCAGTTTCATAACACTTTGCTTTCAATGTTTAACAAATATTTGCGCACGACAGTGGCTAATTGACTAATATGCTTAATGGCGCCACTTCAAACAAGCTTTGCCGCGTGCGAACCTGCCCCCTGGTTCGATTTCGCGATGTACTCTAAAGTCTAAACAACGTCAACACGAAGCGTATAGTATTTTCTTTTAAGCATTCTACCGAAGTTATTGGCCAACACATATTAATTGCAGAAACTTAGTTTGAAACCTAAGGAAAACTCTTATCCTGAAACAGGTGTGCGTTCAATCTAACCGCAACCGTCATTTCAGCACAGTTGGATTGCCAAGACTGACTTACAGCATCTAAAAGCTCTAACTACAGATTTAAGATAAAAAATAGGATGACATGCATGCCAAATCATTTTTCGTCAAACATTGGCAGCTGATATCATTTATAATTAAAAAAAAAGAAAAATTGCTTCCTCGGATCGAAGTTGCCTCACTTATCTAACTTCAAAATTGATTATAACTCAGATTAAGTTTGAAAAACAAACAGTCCGAGTTAATAGGCTTGGGTTCTTATGGTGGTATCTATAGGACGCGTAAAACCAATCGCTAATCACTGTAGAACTGAGTGAACAAAATAAAGTTTAACTTCAGACTCAAGCTCGAACGCAATGTTCATTGCACTTGCATTCACCAGGAAGGCCGCACAATATAACAAAAGCGTTGATGAAATATACACCCAACAGCTGGTGCTGCCACTGTCTGAACCGATTTAGAGTAAAGCCGGAAACTTCTGTGTCGTGAGGGTGAAAACGTAAGGTTGGTTTTACAACAAAACACACTTTGTTTACCTGTTGAGGAAAACTGTTTCCAGAAGCAGTTTTCTATTCACTTTTTTTAATATAATTTGCATTTAGTTTTTACTGCACAGTGACAGAGTATTTGATATAAATAATTTTATCTCGTCAGCAAAGCATAAAGCTTCCATCAACAGCATCATAGCAGCCAACTGAAATTTCAAGGTTTTGCTAATTGGCTTACTATTTGGATCAATCGTATAACCACGAGCGAAACCCGCACATTTTTGTATTTGGTTGATTTTAGATAGTTTACAATCAATTTTTTAGAGGTCGATCCCTCTTCAATGCCGCATGGCATTCACAGTTTTGCTCCAGTAAGCAACATAGCAGTCTAGAAACATTCTGCTTTTTTCATATCTTAAAAGTATCAAAAAGCTTCAGAATTACCCTTAGAATGCTGTTTAATTTACTTAAATGGTTGTTTGTAGGTATAGGATCACAATAGTTGTTTACAATAAAAGCTTATGTTCAAGAAGAAAGGCATTTCTTTATTTCAGCCGTTGCGACATTATGTTTTAATTCTGTATAACACCAATCAAAACTAAAGTTTTAGGAAACATTTGACAGAATTTTAAACTTCAATAAGATGTCAACCAACATCTTTACTTGGGTCATGCTCAACATTTATTGAACTGTGGTTTCGTGCAGGTGCATGAACGTAGATTTGGTCAAGCACAAACCTTCCTGCAAACACCAAAGCTGATCCATAAAAATGAACGACAATGGGAAATAAACCAATGACAGGATTGAACTAGTAACATTACACCAATGTTCATGACCTGTCCCATTGGCTTTGCGTGAGCATCACATGTGTTTGAGAATATTGTCTTTGATTAGGAAAACGTTGAGGGACTCACGACAGCAAACAACCACCTACTCAGAGCATCAAACTATTTTGCTTTCATCGAGTTTCGAGAGTGGCAAATGTTTTCACAAGAGGTCAAACAGCGTGAAAAAATGTAAAACGTTTGCACTTTATTAAACAATCGTGATGTAATTTGCGAGAGGTATATCGTGTTGTCATTCAACATTGAATGTGAGGACGCATGCATTGTAGAAAAGCTTCTCCAGAAAACGTTGTTTTTTGATGGGCTTTGCTGTTTGATCTCTTGCGAGATGGGCTTTGATGGTTTTCTGGCCAAGAAGCAACTTTTAACTGTCCGCAAATCATCAGCTGTGGTTTTGGCTGTGTGAGCCTTAACAATTCTGAAGCTCCTGTGTAATTCATCCATGTGTCTCTTTATTTGCCGCCTTGTGCTTCTAGTTTCCGATTGAGACCGTCGTTTTGCAATTAGCTGTCTGACAAGTGCTTTTCTGTAAGTACCTGTGCAATTGAGCTGATTTTATATACATGTTGCCTGATGCAATGAATAAAAGCTTTCCAAGTGCAACGTTTACCTGTTTAAACCTCTTTTGTTTGAATGTATTTTTAGCACATACATGGCAATTTTTCAAAATATGCAGTAGATTAGACCTTCCTAATGATGTCCAGACAAATACCAGTCATTTTCATCTCAGAGAAAATGGCATATCCCAACTCGGAAAAAGCTTTTCCGATCCGTTTCATTTTATATTTGCTTAAAGCAGGGGTTCTCAACCTTTTTAAGCATGTGGCCCAATTAATAAACAAACAGAGGGTCCATGGCCCGACTATACCACTTCTCCATTGCGACAACTGTTGCACATGCATGGAACAGAAATAAAAACAACTAATTTGAATCATCACAAAAAGATGAAAACAGAACGCAGTCGGCTAATTCCTCGAAAACAAACCACATCTAATGGTGCAACGTGCGCTACAATCAATGCGAAGACTGGGCCTGATTGTTGTTAGAAAGCAAAGATATTCGAGGCTCAATACATGATAATGCACAGATCAAGTCATCGTCCACATTAAGCCTGCATCTAGATTTCGTTTCCACGGCAGCAAGAGCCCCATTTTGGAGGTTCATCTCGCAAAACGTAGGCAACTCATTTCAATAATACATGGCCCGTCAAAAATTCTTGCATGGCCCACAGGTTGAGAAACCCTGGTTTAGAGGATCGCGATCTGACTGCAGCTAGATATATTGAAAAGATACGATGTTCTATCGGAATTGGTAAAACACCTATACCAGGGGTTCCCAACCTTTATTTAAGTGAGAGCTATTTCGTGGGTACCTAGTAACGTGGAGGGCTACCAGTTTGATACACACTTCTGAAATAAAAATTTAGTTCAATTTACCTATTATGTTGTCATATCAGCTGGAGTGGCTTGGCAGTGTTAGCAATAGTTGTCTTGAAAGTAAGAGCTTGTGTGTTGCACTCATCTTCATAAATCAGACTTGCAAAAACAAGGCAACTTGCTGGCATCAGTGGTGATAGTATTAAAAGATATATAATTATTTCACTACCTCCTTGAAAAAATGTCATATGATATATTTAATATAACAAATACTGAATGTTTTGTATTCGTGTGTAATTAGGCTATTAGTTTAAGTATCAGTTTAAAGTAAAGCTTTTGACTGATGTGTCACCAAAAGTTCCACCTAGGCACTTGCAGACACATGCAATATTAAGCGGTAATCTCCATAATGTTTTTCAGCATTGTGTATGGAAACCTGTGTAAAATTTGTAGGCTTGTAACTTTGTACATGTGACATCAACGCATGCTGTAAACGTCAGTGCACGTCTGCTATGGATGGATTTTTCAGTGTGCAGCATGATCCATAATTCACGGCACCAACTTCATGAGAGGCATGAACCAAGGACGTACGCAAGGGGGGGTTTTGGGGTTAAAACCCCCCCTTCACCTTGATATTTTACGAAAAGTTCATTACCTGCGCAAAGGAGATTAACTGTTTTCGCATACCTTTTGCTTGTTAATTTGTCGACTTAATGCAAATACCATGGAATAAATTTGCATGCAAATTTCAAGGAACATTGTAAATGGGCCAAAAAGTAATAAGTACGTTTTGTTGGGAATTCGGGCTATCGTCTGCGTCCAAAAACCATCTCACCACTTTTTGCAAACCCTCCATCTCATGTTTAAGATTGTGTTCCGCGATAGTACACTTTATCCGAAACAATTGTCTTTATTTTGTCTGCTAAGGCTGATCAGCGCAAGCGCTGAGCGCATTGGCTACATTAGCAATTTCTGTAGCATGATAGAACTGTTGCACGAGCTCAAAAACAGCTTTTTTTAACATAGAAGCATTCAGGAATTTGATAATGTCTCAGCAGGGAAAAA
>Ga0210059_1016364_pt1 | contig 10711 bp, 4 predicted proteins | sample Ectturendosymbi2_FD_188042 | JGI IMG/M metagenome (GOLD analysis project Ga0210059, IMG submission 188042) | Ecteinascidia turbinata endosymbiont from Florida, USA - Sample 2 (SPAdes) (version 2) | ecosystem: Host-associated > Tunicates > Ascidians > Unclassified | place: Key West, Florida... | reverse complement strand
GAAGGCCTTCAAGGTGGTACACGAATAGACCTACTTTCTGTTTTTCTTCACAAAAAATATATTCACAGCTGTAGTTTTTACTTGTCGGGTTCTGTTAATAAATTCCTGAATTTTTGTGTTGGCCACTTCCTTTGCTATTTTCTAAAAATACCAATTAAAATTTCTCACAGCAATTTTGTTTACGTTGCATTTGTGTCAATTCTGGTTTTCCAGACTTTCGATCGCATGATATTTGGCACATTGACTTTTCCTGCAACAAGGTGGTACGTGATGTCAGTTCGGGGGCCACAAACGGTACGCGATCAGAAAAAGTTTGAGAACCACTGGTCTAGATGAATTAAAAGAGCAGTATTCAAACTTGGGTAATATTAGAATCGTTTGGGTAACTTTTAACAACCTCAATGAAATTTGGGCAAATTAGAACAACTTCATTCCAGTTTGGATTAAATTAGAGATATTTCAACAAATTGGAAATATCTGGGTAAATTCCAACAAACCAAATCGATTTCGGTAAATTACTACAGCTTCATTCAAATTTGGGAGACTTCAAAGAGTTTGATTCGAATTTGATAATATACAACACAACAGCTTCATTGAATTTTGGATACAATTACAAGCACATGGGAAAATTGCAACAGCCTCTATCAAACTTGGCAATTGAAGCAGTTTAAATTTGGGTGCAATACATAACATCTGGGTAAATTTCATAAAGTTCATTCAGATTTCTGTATATTTTAAAGATTTCTGTATATTAAACATTTGGGTAAGTTCCAATAGCTTAAATCAAGTTTGGGCAAATTGAAACAACCTCATTCAAATTTGGGTAGATTTAGAAATATTTTAAAATCAGGAACAATTAGTGGTTCAGCTAATCCACCATTCCAACTGTCCCAAAATTTGTAAACACCAAATTGTTGATGCTGTAAAGTGTTTTTGAACTATAGCAACTAACATACCGGGGTTTTCCAAAAGTCCGCCCTGGACCGTTAATTGGAAAAAAGACAAATTAACAAAATAAGATGTGAACCAAATAACCGCCCGGGCTGTTACACGCCAGTTGCATAATGCCAGTCTCTGAACAACTACACATGCACACGTTTTGTTCTAGTTGGTTAAAATGTAGTGGGCCTTCAATAGCTGTTGAAAAGGTGATCTAGGCCATGATAAAAAAGTTTGCCGATCACTGTTGTAAGGTGACAACTACAAATTGTATTCAAACTCAGTACGGTGTTACGTTGGACGTACCGTGTAAGGTGACAGGTACAAATACCGGTACGGTAGTATTCAACCGAAATATTAGCACCATATAAACGCCCACTTCAAATATGCGCACATGAGCGGACTAAAGACTTGGCGACTTTCCGGAAAACCCCGGTACAGCTGTAAATGATGTCAGTTGAAATTGTGAAGCTTCATGTTTCACGTTTGTTTCATGCTGTGAAGTTTTCAAAGCTCAGTTTTTTGCTGCAATGATTTCATGGGCAGTTGTATCTAAAAGCAGCTGTGAATTGTTTTTTTTTTTCGATAATGTACCTGTAATTCAAGAACCTTTGAAGTTTTCAATGCAAGTAGAACTTAACGTGCAGCTGTAAATTGTATAGTGGCAATGTACTGTAGTTGTGATGTGATACTGTGAAGTGTTTGTGTTTCAAGCTCACTCGATGACGTAATGTTTACAAATGTCAGTCTGTTGTTGTGAAGTGAACAGAATTAACTAAATGCAATTACAATATGCTGTGTGGTAGTAATGCAGCTATGATTTAATGCAGTGAATTTTCATATTTTCCATTTGCTTAAAAACTTGCTGTTAATACGTTGTTTGGGAAAAATAAGGGCAAATATGGGCAAAAACTCTGCATCCCCAAAAATATGAACTCCCATACACATATGATTCCAGACAAATAACCTTTTTGGCTCCAGCTCCTGATTCAACATATAAAGTTTTTGGCTCCTGCTCAGAAATGATTTGGTCCATTGAAAACTGAAGACGGTTGTACTATTTCTACAACTCGCTTGTTTCACCAAATTCGGGCTCTGGAACCGGAAGCTAATTTTCAGGCTCCGCCAGGGCTTCGGTTCCACCATCTGAAAGTTTTTAGCTCCGCCTACAGCCATCCAAAATGGTTTGGGATCCAGCTCCGTGACCACAACCTTGTGGTCTTAAACCTTGAAAGTAAAACGTGCAATCTAGAAATGCAAAACCTTTGCAAGTAGCAATGGCCAGGGGTAAAACTGAAATTCTTTTGTAAGTATGTTTTCATAACTGCTTAGATCATGTTACATCATAAATGTATTGTTTGATCACTTTCCTCTTCGTTTCATTTCTTTGTATTTTCCACAGGAAGTATTTCGCGTCACACGTCCTTTCACGTCTTGCGGTGGATGCTGCACCTGTTGCTGTTCCTACCTAGCCAGCAGCTTGTACTCGGTTGAAGTCGAAGCTCCGGTGGGAAATTCGGTTGGATCCGTACAGCAATTGTAAGCTGGTGCTTTTTCAAAACGTTCAACATTTGATTAGTTTAGGAACCGTTTCAACGAGCAATCGCACACAACAACAATGGCAGCATTTCTAATGCTTTAAACGGTTTCCTGTAGATTTTGCGACGCCTCAGATTTTTCTGATTTCGCAACGAAAGACCAATTGCATTACTCTTATCCTGTTGAAACAGGGCAGAAAATTAGCGTTGGTATTGATGTAACTTTCATGTGATTATAGCCAAAGCATTATGAACAGAATCGAATTTTTACAGTAAACTAACAATTGATAATGAACCGCCATTTTTGCTAAAGTCACTTGTGCAATAGCAACCACACAGCAATAAATCAGTTAAGAATTATTGCTTCGTTTCAAAAAACAACTCACTGAGTTCCAGATGCAAATTTGGGAAGGTTGCTCGATGCTTTTTTTTCTGACAACTTTTAAACCACGCCCACCGCACTTTCTCAACCACGCCCACTGCAGCTGTTTTATTCGTGAAATGCATCAATCAAATATTCTTACTTTTTTGATATTGTCAAGTTCACATTATTAACATTGGTTCCAAACCAATATACATTAGTTAAATACGTGCATATTTATGATATCGGTATCAAAGTTAACCTTTCCTGTTTAGAGAACTTGAAAGCACTTTGGCGATAAAGTAATTTATTGTCTTCAATCGTACGTGCTGAAACAAAGCGAATTAAAATCTCCCAAATCAGCGAAAATGCAATATCACAGTTGCATCTGTTTAACAAAAATTAAACCATCTGTAAACAGCAAATTAATTACAAACCAAAGATGAAAAGCACAAAAATCCAAAAGTATACGCAAATGTACATTTGTCTCTCACAAAATACAAATTGGTTCTTTTTAAGTGAAACCAAGACTCATTTTGTGAAAAGCTAGACTTGGCGTACAGTGCGGATCCAACTTAAACGGCACAGTTTTTTTCTGATGTTTGCAGAAAATCGTTGTGTTTCCCACACTATGCTGTGCACGACTCCTCCGGAGATAAAGTCTTCACGATCAGAGGGCCGCAAGAAATTTGCATCGGTTCAAGGACCTATCAGGATTATCCGTTCAATGTTGTTACCGTTGGCGATACGGAGGAGACGGTGGGGAGTATAACTGAGCACTGGTCGGGAGTTGTTATGGAACTGCACAGGGATTTTAATGTGAAATGTAAGTGGATATGCGTCGAGGTTCGAGGACCAAAGCTACTGAATTAAATTTTTTTGAAAATTGATTTTGCCGAGGCCAAATGGCGGCAGGCCGAATGTTTTTGCCGGGGCGGTTGGGCATGGGGAAAAGGCTCTTGCCCAAGAAGGGCGATTCACTCAGTTGCCGGGATAAAACACCCAACTGTCCAATTGAGGGGCGGAAACTTTGCCACTGAGCCAATGCCGCCCAAAACAATTATAATAGAATAATAAATAATCGCCTTAACTTTCTACTTCGCTCCGTGTTATACGTTGAATGTGTTTGCTTTGCTAGAAGTCGGTCTACTCTAGATTTTTCCTCATCAGCCGATTATACCTAGTAATGCAGCCTTTCTGAGTACAGCTATTTGCAGAAAACTCTACTCTTCGTTTTTGCGTAACCTTTTGATTCTTCCCTGTGTGTTCAGTCGTAAATATTCTTTTTTCTTCATTGAGGATGGAAGTTTTTCATATGTTTGTCGTGGGTTGTTAACTACATACCTGGGTTTGTGTGTTAACACCTGATGAAAATAGACTTCCATCCTCATAGAAGACGAAACACGCAGGTTTTTTGATAAATCTATGGCAACAATTTCAAATCTCTAAAAAAGACAATCTCTGAAAGCAGTGCTTAAAACCTTCAATATTTAACCAAACACTGATGCGAAATCTTCGATAAACCTGCAATTTCTCCAAATCTAACACATTCTGCACATTCTAGTTTACGAACAGATGTACGCCTGTCAGAGAAACGTACGGCAGAGAAATACGCATGATTTTGAAACGTCAGTGACACTACAAACTATAAAAAAATCCGTCAAAAACTTGATAGTTAGGCTTTGTATGATGCGACTGCGGTCAATGACGCCATGCTGTACCAATTGCGATATATTGCTTACAACAGTAGGTCTCAACCGGGGGTAAGCGGATCTCTAGTTGGAAACAGATGTGGTCATTAACACTTTAAGGCAAAAAGCAGAGCTGCAGTCACGAACCATCTTCGAGAAAATCAGATTTTTGCCGCTACAGTCTCAAAATTACCCACCGGTTGCAACACGAAAAATAAGAAACCGAAAGGCAAGTATTTTGTCCCCATCCCTGGCAGGGCGTGGCACATTTTTCTTTCGACATGAAAGCATCTGGTTCTGCATGACGAACACCACTCATGCTGGACTATAAAATATTCTCTTCATGAAGGTTAGAAATGTATTATTGTTACTGGTCAACAACCAACGTCGTGAAATTACCTGAAACAGCGGAGCCATCAAAAAATGTTTAAGGTGCACATTGTAAGAAGATCGTCTCTGCATTTTGCTGGCGTTCCATAGAAAATCTTAAAATACATGTACTGACCACACAGTCGTTTTCAGTTCCTAAAGACCTGGACGTGAAGATGAAGGCAGTGATTCTGGGCGCCACATTTCTAATAGTAAGAAAGATTTATGTCTATGCAAATAATTCCTTTGAAGTGTTTTAATGAATGGTTTGACGATGCCATTCCACAAAGATTTTGACATTTATTGCTTTCATATGAAACCACAATGAATAAAATTATTTAGATGAACATGTGACATGCAGTTCTTTGCCTCTATTTGATAAAAAAATTTTGGAAAGTTTTCTTTAAAAAAAATAACTTTAACTTTGTTAAAACAAATCTTGAATCTAAATTATTATATTATGTTTTTTGCGCTTGGTGAAATGCTTGAAGTATATGTTTCTTTCTTTGTTTACTTTTATAAATTTTACACTTGCTTCTGTTATAGCTTGCAAACATACGCCAAAAGGCCTGTTTACAAGTGCAGGCAAACACGCCTTCTTTTCATACGTGTTTTGTACTGCGTCTTTGGGTTATACGCAATAAACGTTTCATTCAAAGGCACAGAAAATGTTCCCATCCCTGTTTCGATTTTTTCTCTGTGATTCACTGATTGAAGTTGGTTAGCAGTGCAGTGAAGCACTGCCAATGGAAAAACGAAGATTTAGTAAACGAGATTCCGTTTCGCCTCAACAATTTATAATTCCATCTTCGCTTTTTGAGTTTTAATGCTTCATTTTGCAGCCTACTTTTTCTTCATTTTTCTGCGTATGACATTTGACTCGGCGAAGTGACAGCAGCATAAGCTTGTGTGTCTCAAAACGAAGCATCGAAACACTTTCTGGTTCAGGAACTGATTATATTTTTTCCACAGAACATGATGTTCTTCGATTCCAACGAAAAGCCTTAGGCATCATCTTTACCAATGAACTAACTTCTGCGACGTATTACGAACACTTGGATATTCGAACCAATCGCTTATGAGCCATGCTGGTCAACTTTCACAATTGATTGCAAGCATGTCCTCTTACGATAAGAAAAGCGTACATGGAACAAACACTGATCAGTGTTCTTACTTTTCAATCATCAGACTTGTCCATGGGAATGTGATTCCTATGGGAATCCCATGGGAAACGTCCCATGGGACGGGACAGCACACGTAGGTATTTCCCATGAGACTCAGAAACAGAATGAGAGTGTCAAAATGTCACTGAATTGTCATACGTAGACTATATTTCTGAATTTTAAAGTCGATAAATTTTGTCGTTTTGCGTGTCTCTTTGTACATGTAGTCCTATTTAGTAGATACTAAACCTAAACTTTCATAAATTTAATAATTTTCATTGAATTGTATTCCATATTAATATTATAATAATGTAATGGAATCCCATGGGATGAGACAGGCATAAATTGCTATGGGATGGGACAGATAAATATGTCCCATGGACAACCCTGTCAATCCCACTTTGCTTTCTTGCTTGCCGATGAGTTTAATATTCATGTGGTTTGATAACTGATTAATTAGGCAGATGCGAGTAGACTTGCACTTGTGTCAACCATTTGTTGCGTTGGAAGCAATTAGCAGCTACGTTTAGCGTGATGAGAATAGAAATCTCCGAGAAATGAAATAAGGTAGCAACGTTCTCAGATCAGCTGCGCATCGTGTTCGAAGCCGCCATAGCTTGGACATTTGTCCGGACATGACCAAACTTTTTGTCTTATAACAGTGATTCCCAACATGAGGCGTACGCAGCAAAGGGGGTCAATTTGATTTTTAAGGGAGGACTGTGGCAGACTGGCTAGGTCTGGGTCCATTTTGTTTAATTTAATTTTTTATTGCATTCTTCTTCATGGATGCCATGTTCTTTGGAAGCTTGTTTGAACCAAGATATTGGCATTTAAGCTTCTTAGCTGAAATTGGGCCCCTATTCCAATGATATGACGCAGAGTATATATCACCACATGAGGGGCATTCATGATTTTAGATGTGATTAGGTGAGGCGTGGCAGCAAAAGGTTCGGAACCGCTGCTGCTTCAGACTTAGAGCGTCTACATATATTTGTAGGTCTGGTGATGTTTTCTTTGTTTCTGAAGTCGGTGTTTATGCATTGTGCACGAAGTGGAAAAGGATGCAGTTCCTTTGCTGCGGTCCTTTTCAGATATATTCGTTCGACGAAAATGGTTTGGCTTATTGAAACATGGTTTGCTTATTTAATGATGAATACATTCAGGATGCAAAATACATGAACTATTTCCTTGAAACATATTTGTGCTCGAAACAATAACAGATGCATGTATGCATCATTGACTTAGCTGCTATAAATCGAAAGTCAATCGTGTTAAAGACGTATCGTGTGGAAACAATTCGACATTCAGCATGCATGACTAATTACAGCGGCCTGACATGTTATTATGAACCCTGATCAACGAATTTAAGAACCCTGATCAACGAATTTAGTATGGACGTTCTTTGTGGGTCAAGATTGCTTCTCTACCTAACTGCTCCAATTGGTACAGTTTGAATGATATCTGTAACTGACACAGCGATAACTCTACAGCCTCTGATGCAGCGTAATATGTGGCCTGTGTTTTCTGGGAAAATTGCTGTAAATTTGTTGCCCGGTCTATTAATGGTTAATGACACTTTCGTCTCTCTTAGGTTTAACGCAACATCCTTCCACTCAAAACACAGCGACTATTTTTTGATAAGAACATAAGCCGCATATTTCAGCAGTGGAAAATCACATCATTTTGAAACGTACATAATGAACACCTTTCAACCTTACAGTCGGAGGATTAGTATGCAGTTGTAATTCACTAATTAGTGTTGACTTCGTAATCAGAATTGCAACTGCGTGTGTTAGTGTCCAGTGAATAACCGTTGTACCCTTTGCTGATTAATAATTCATGGCTTGGCTTACTGATAGAGTTATACCATCACGTGGCCGGGTGGTTTGCGTCCGTTTCGGTGTTGGTAGATGCAGATTTCGCTTCTGGGCTATCCAAGAACCTTCAAATTGTTTTTTTTTAGTCTTCCGGGAGAACTTTGCAAAGAAAGCAGCGGGAAAAAGTATATCTAGTTATGTTGGGCATGAGATATGTAATCCTCCCCGTGGTCCGATCGTCTTGTCCTGCCGCTGCCTTGCCATCGAAAACCATCATGGAGGACCAAGTGGGTGCGGTTGAGGCAACCTCTGCATCACCCTAACGCAGGGGTCACCAACATGGTACCTGCGAGGAACAAGGTCGCCCCCAAGGACCACGTGGGTTGTTTGCGCGCCTGTTCGTTAGATTAGGGTATAGATGTATTTTAGGATGAAAATAACATTAACATGATTAGGATTTTCACATAGATGAATTTCATTAATAATAACAAAGTTATAGGGAAATTAATCAAGTATTTTATTTCAGAAGTGTGTATCAAACTAGTAGCCCTTTGCATTAATTGGTCCCTAGGAAGTAGCTCTCAGCTTCACAAAGTTGGTGACCCCTGCAAACAAAATTCTGCCTAAGATTTGTCTGTGTGTGGTCTCGTGAACTGTTCATATGCACTTATTCGTCCGTTCTTGTTTGTATTTTATCTTGAACCTGCGTTCGCGCTTGATAACATGTGCAATGACTTCATGGTCGTCAAGCGATAAGTGGACAGCAGTAGTATTCACGTTTGTTCAGTACAATCTCACTAGCAGAATTCTTAATCTGTTACGTTTATAATTCAGAAACTGAGAGCGATCGCGCTTTCAAGCTTGTCTGATTGTGGCAGTAAGTGTTTGCGTTGATCAGTTATCTTCCTGTTACCATAAGCAATTTTTGTATGAAATACGAGGTTATGGAACTGTTGATACACTGAACTTGTGAGGTGTAACTGCATAGGCGTACGTGAAGGCATTTTACTACAGGGGCGGAAAAAGTTTGTCCTGAAAATAATAATATGCCGTAAAAATAAATAATTTGCCCTGAAACTAACTTTTTAGTTTAATCCGAAAAATCCGATCTGGCATTTTTTACATGCATTTCAATTCGCTTAAAACCTCACTTCCGCAATAACGTTCTTTATGCAATCTCCTAGAGGTGCCGTTATAAGCAAATTCTGTAGTTACCTTGCTTGTTAACTCAAGGATCCTAGACTTTTCATGGTAATACTTACGAATAGCTTGCCACAAATCTTGAAAGAAACAGCGAACGTATTCAACATTTCTGTAATAAACATTTACATGCATTTTTCAGACTGTCACTTTTCCGCAGCAGTGATTCCTAGTGAACCAATTGAAAACACCATCATTGACAGACAAAAAACTTTAGTTAATATCTGAACAAATTCAGATTGTCCGAATGGGGCCTGAAACCTCTGCCAAACCTGTTTTATAGTTACCTTGCTGGTTGATTGTTTGGACAAAGAATTGATAGCCTATCAAACACTTTGCAAGTACTTTATACAAGTATTGCCATTTGTAACACTGGTCCATATTACACAAACCGCCACCAGGGTTGGTCCAACAATTACAGGCTCTAGCTTTGCAGCCGGCTGTTTGAGGAATCTCCTGCCTGGTTCTGCTCCCATCTCCTTGCAATGATTCAAGATTGTACTTATCATTCAGCAATATTTGTAAAGCCACAGCAGTGACCCACACCAAGCGAATCGATCGCAATTTATTGCGTAAGGAGACTAGTTTCGTGTGTTACACATCCTCAGTCCTGCGCAAAAGTCGACATATGAAACAAAAAAAAAAGAAAAATGTTGGTCCAGTTACACAATGCATTCACAAAATTAACTTCAAAATTTTCCTACCTCAGCCAGTCAGATAAAATTTGATGTTAAAGATCAATGCTGCAACAGACAACTGAGGGGTTCTGAAAAAATCACGAAAAACCTGGCATTATTAAAACTTCTCTTAATCAAAAAATCTATCATCACACTCTGCACCTCCACCCAGCACAAACTCAAACGAACAAAGAAAAAGTTACCGAATTCTTATATCAAGCTGTTGACCTACCGACATCTTATTGTTGGCTTTTTCAGAAAACGAGGACTTGGTCCAGATCAAAGTGATTATAATCAGTGACAACTTTGGTCCAGATTACATATTACACTAGCCCAAATTACACGGATCAACCCCAAGTGAATATACACTGAATATACTGTTTTGAAAACTTTTTCATCGTTCAGAATTTTTGAGCAACTTACGCTTGCCCTGAAAAATAGAGTGTGCCCTGAATTCACTGTATTGAATATATACTTTTATCATTTAGGACTTTTGAGCAACTTGCGCTTTCCCTGAAATTTTTCACTGTATTGACATGTTTTTATCATTCAGGAGTTTTGAGAAACTTGCGCTAGTCCTGAAAACAGAGTTTGCCCTGAAATTTTTCAAGCTGGGGGGGCTCCTGTCTCGTACACCTATGGGTGTCAGAAGAAGCGGAAGTTTGTCAAATGCGCGTTGTAAACTCTGTGAGCGTTCGCCCCACAGCTCGCGATAAAAGAACAGCGACGTAACAAATCTTGTTTCTCACCGGCTTAAAATTACAATTGTCCTTAAAAATTCTTTTGCGCATTTGATGAGATGGAACAAAATATCTCATTTCAAAGGAATGTTATATGTTGATGCAGTGGTGTGCCGAGGTCTGGAAATGCCCGGAGCGTATGCCCATTGTATGCCCCCGTACAAAATTGCAGTATTGAGCAGTGGCGTATGGTGGTCATTGTTATTGGATATA
>Ga0210059_1016363_pt1 | contig 10711 bp, 6 predicted proteins | sample Ectturendosymbi2_FD_188042 | JGI IMG/M metagenome (GOLD analysis project Ga0210059, IMG submission 188042) | Ecteinascidia turbinata endosymbiont from Florida, USA - Sample 2 (SPAdes) (version 2) | ecosystem: Host-associated > Tunicates > Ascidians > Unclassified | place: Key West, Florida... | reverse complement strand
ATTGCAAAGAGGTTACTCTTGTCGGGCACAAATGGCCATGACGTTTAATTGTCATGGACCGCAAGGTTCCAGACGAAGAGGAAAAGAAAAACCCGACAAAAAAGAAATCCTCTTCGGGTTGCCATAATCCTTTCTTGATCCACGCACACCCATTATAAAGATGGTTTGATTTGATTATGACCGCGATGCAAATTCTATGGAGATTGAGTTTATTTTTGGAGATAATCTTCATAAGAGAATTGTTTGCTTTTTCTACAGGTGTTCTTGATATTCTGTAACAAAAACTGGACCGCGGCAGCAACGTATTCACGAAGTAATAAGCTACATTTAAACACATAAAAATAGTTTACTACAAGTAGATACATTTTGTAGTACACTAGTATACTACAAATACACGCAAATATACACATACGAGCATTTAATTACGAACATGGAATGACAGACAGTCGTATTATATCACATATACTATAGAAAAGAACTTCGAAGAAAAGCATGATTTCATTTGGCTTCTCAAAAATGAAACTTTTTGGCACTCTCCCACCTCTTTTCAATAAGCCTATGGGTTTCATAACAAAACTCTTGGAAAAACAGTTCAAAGATAGTCCTTAGCAAAGTACTCCCAGCCTCCCGCTGCAGAGATTACGCGCTGCGGTTTCATTGGTGCATGCACATTTTTTATTGAATTCGATACAAACTTTGTGGTGAATGTACGATTACCTTGTCCTTGCCACGTAGTGGCGCCTGCAATCGTGCCATCCTTAATTGTGCCCCTGTGTTCGCCCCGCGGCTGTTGCGTTGTGCTTGCGGTCTCGTAATGCAATACTGCAACGTGTTCTTTTAGTGCAGTTGGCCCGCCCTGGGAAGCATTTGATCAGTTACGCTGTTGTGTTTGTTTCAGAGTTTCATTGCTCGCTTGTTCAGCTCCACAATTGAGCGGTGTCCTTAGCGAATTAAGGCCTGGCTTTCTGCAGATAGTGTTCAGTAGAATTGGCAGGCGAGTGCACGACAAACTTTAAACGGGGTAGAGGGCAAATTGTTTTCTCCATCTCGCAAACAACATAACAACAAAGAAAGCTTAGCCACTGACCTTTTTGAACAGCTAAATTTTGAACAATCATTTTTTAAAACCTTTTTTAAAGGAACTCCTTCTTGCAAAGTTCATAAAAAATAACCTATGTAAAGTCTCGAGACGAAGAGCTCGAGACCGAGACGAGACCTGAGACCGAGACTTCAAAAAACGGGTCTCGAGACCGAGTCTCGAGACTCCATCACGGGTGAAGAGCTCAAGCTTAATCTATATGCATAGATACGTTGCAATTTCAGCGTTTCTTATCGAAGAAGCCGTGTTTTTCAAACTAAAATGGATTAAATACGTGATTTCGAAAGGCATAAAACTAGAGAAATCAAGGTAAAGAGCTCAAAGTTAGTTTATTTGCACAGTTATGTTGTAATTTGAGCGTTTCTTATCCAAGATGCTGGGATTTTCAAACAAAAATGGGTTAAAATCAGGGATGTGGAAGCGGCTATTTCGTCAACCGCTTCCACACCTATCGCTTCCGCTTCCAACATAGCCTGGGCTCTATCTCATCTATGAACTTGCTGACAAGTATGACTATCAAAACCAGCAGCTTACGATTTACAAGGGCACATTACTAGTTAAAATGATCGCATAAGTTAGTATCTGTCAGCACGGTACTGCTTCTCTGTTCTTACAAAAAACACAACCTAGAAAACTGTCTTCAACACATATCAATACAAACAGCACTTACAACAACCTGACCTTAGCTCAGGGTTTCTTAACATGGGGTGCCGCCCCAGGGGGTGCTGAAATCAATTTCAGGGGGTCCTGAGGAAGGACACATATGTGGCGGCAAAAGGAATATGTTTGTCTTTACTTTATCCTTATAGTAACGAGGTGTTAGCAAATGGTAGGGATGTTGAACTGCTTAGGCATGGCCAAAAGGCGTGCTGAGGTAGACAAAGGTTAAGACACTCGGCTTAGCCTAACAAATATCAAGCTAAATTGCATAGCGCACCGTAACCGTTTAAGGTTTCTTCAAAGCGCTTTGATTGTCATACATTATTACGCCATAATAATGCTTTGAGCAAAATTCTAGAACGCAAGGTTTTGGACAAACTTGTTGCATCTTCAGTAAAATGCGAAAAGCTTTTTGAGACTGAATTGGCAAACACATATGTTCAGTAATATCTAAGTTAAGTTGGCATCCCAGTTAAGTTCGCACAAAGTTATGAAAAAATCTGGATTCAACTTTTTCAGCAATTGATTGGTATTTACAGCAAATCAAACGTGACAGCTGGTCATAAAAATGTTAAACACAAAACATGCAAGTTCGTTTGCTTTCAAAATGGTTAGTGAAGGTGGAAGGGGCAGTTTGCTCGATGCGTGTTATCAATCCAAAGAAATACCTTCCTAATCAGCTCTGTTAATCCGCGGACGGACGCACTAACTTTTTTTTGTGTGTGTCTTCAGACATTAGGGCAAATAACGTTTGCACTTAACTTCCCGCTTCGCACAGACTTTTCTACAGCAGCTTCACTCCGCACTGCCATGCGATGTTTCGTTGACTTGGATCATTTGGATGGTTTGACTCAATATGACTCAATTAAACGCTTGGCTTTGCCTAACATTGTTTGTGAAGTGAATAGCATAATGTAAGTGAATACAATATGCCTTGCTGAAAAGAATAGTTAGCTTCAGTCAAAGCATCAATCAGTCTCCAAACATTAGCCCTAATGATCAACATCTGTTTGCTAAGGCAGTTAAAAGCACAACTGCTAAGTTCACACCTACCACATAAGTTCGCACAAACAGCTCAGATTCAAGTTGCGAACATAACCGGGAGATTGCTGTGCTTTCAAACTGTTATCATTGTAGTAGACAGCAGCTAGGTTTGAAAAGTCAGCCTCTGATAAAATCGGTAAGTTGCACGATGACTTGGCCTTCTATGAAGAATGTCATGGATGCTAGTTATGCTTTATCTCGTTCTCTCGCGCTACTGATATCGCACGTTCATTCAGACTTATGGTGCAACTTCACCGCTTAAATCCACGTTGGGAAATGAACAAAACTTTTTCGCCAAGTTACTCTCCAAGTCAAATAACAACCTATGTGGAAGCGGAAGCGGAAGGATTTTCGCGCTTCCGCTTCCACAGAAAAAGGACCGCTTCCATCGCTTCCGCTTCCAGCTTCTGCTTCCACATCCCTGGTTAATATACGTTATTTTGAAAGGCATATACAGGCAAAACCACCAAGAAAAAATTCAAATAATAAGTGATACAAGATTTAAATCTGCTTCTGTGTTTAAGAGTTTAAAAATATAGTTGAAAAAGCGCATGTGCACCAAGTACGTTAACTGCTTACTGTTAGAGCCCTTTGTTCAAATTTATGCTGCTACTTTTGTATATAGAAGGTCGAAGATATTCAAGTGATAATTGTATTGTGTAACGTCTTCACTCCCACATGCAAAGCGCTAGACTTAATATGTATCGCAGTAAAGAGAAATACACGAAAAAAGACGAGAATATATACATTGCGGTAGTATAGAGTATACGCTTGCTGGCGCCAATGCATTTACTGTACTTTGATGAAATACAAGCTTTTAGGACACACATGAATGTCGCCATCATAATTATTATAATGAAGAACTGCAATGACTTCCAAGTACATCGATATATAGAATGCATGAGCGAGTTGGAGGCAGTGAAGGACCAAGAGCATAGGTGTACGTGAGTGCCTATTTTTGGGAATGCAAAAAATTGTTGTCCAATTGTGATCTTGTTTTTCCCAAATAATATATAAAAAGTCTTAATTTTAAGACTAAAGTGTATCACTGTAAGCAAATCAAGGTCTCTCCATGTCTAATTACCGTGCAATCGTCAAATATCAGTAATAAATCAATTTGGGCGTTGAGTCGTGCCCCTGCAATATTTCATGTACAAATTAAATTCAAGGTGGCAACGTATTGCCATGCAAGTTTGTTGATGTGATATCTCAATCTCGTTGATAAATTACAAACTTGACAGATTTCTCAACCCTGGGTTTGAATTAGTTTTGTTTGTGCACCTCTATATTACCATATCATATAAATAACAAGGTAAATAAATGCAATCTTGAAGAGTCTGTCACTATGAGATCAAAGTCTTATGCCCACAAGTAGAAATCATTATTTTTCATTAGGCCTACAGCTTCTAATCAAGACTTTACACCTTCTAAAGCCACGTTATGAAAACCAAAAACACTCCAGTTTAGACAGTTGAATGTGCACTGAACACAGCATGCTGAGAAGAAACAGCAATATGGAACTGATTCAGACATCAATACTGCAGCCTATATGATCAACTGCGAAGGAATGTGTACAAAAGCAAATTTTCAATGACAAATGACTTATAACCTCAACAAGAATATTTTATAAAAATAGCAGTGCTTCACTGGAGTGCATTAATGAAATACGCAGTGTAATAGATAGTACAGTTGCCATTGTTCATAAAAACTTCACTTTGCAGCATCAAATTGCAACATTAAAATTTGGCAGCATACAACATGTGAAATTCATTACATGAAACAAAAAAATATGAAAACCTAAACAGTATGAAATCACAGCTGCAATACTACCACACAAAATATTGCGGCTGCAATTACTTGGTTAACTGTATTCATATGAATACTTCACAGCAACAGATTCACACTTGTAAATCTCACAACATCAAGCAAATTTGAAACATGAAAACTTTACAGTATCATATCACAGCAATACCACATTATTGCCGCAAAACAATTTGCAGCTGCACATTGAGATTAAGCACTACTTCCAACAATCATAACTTCACAGTATTGAATTAAACCTGCATTACTATAAAAAAAGCAATTCACAGCTGCTTTAACTAAGTAGGCCTATAAAAGCACAAAAGCAACAAATGCAGCCTTGAAAACTTCACAGCATGAAAACACACCTGAAACGTGAAACGTTGTTATAGTAACCTGAAACGTTGTTATAGTAAAAAAGCACTTACCAGCATCATCAATGTGATGTTCACAAAAGTTAGGGTCAGCTAGAATGGTAGGCTATACCAGTACCACTACATGTTCCAAATTTTAAAATATTTCGAAGTCTACCCAAACTTGAATGAGGTTGTTTCAATTAACCCAAATTTGATTTGGGCAGTTGTAATTTACCCAAATGCTTATAACATCAACATGTGCAAATCTGAATGAACCTCTTCTACTAGTAATAGTGCTAACTGCCTGTGTTACTAATCATTTACCCTCTTTACACTGCACTGTTATCGGATTCGCGTTGGATTGGGAATCCCATAAATCATTCAAGCACGACCGTGAGTGTCTCACCGAGCTGCTTGAGGGCGCATTTTTTCAACCATACCCTATTCAGCGAATCCAACTAGCAGAGGTAGGTTGGGAATCCGATGATAAGGGATTCGAGCGAAAAAGAGGTTGGTGGTTTGTATTAAGTCTTGAAGTCTTGTGCAACCTTTTTTGTAAGCTAATCATGTAGCAAAAATGACGGATTAATTTATTTAGCAGTTTTGCCTGTAGGCTAACTACACCTAGTTAGGCAAACAATCCGCAAAATTGAATCGTTTGAGCAAACTGGAAGATTATTCAGTAGGTTACAAGACATCAGATATTGGGCTGAAGGACTATTACCCCAATACTGATTAATAGGTTTTCATTACACCATGGTATAGTAGAGTGATTCGAGCTCTGTGCAAAATATGTAGCCTAATATTGGAAGTGGATGACTTCAGTATAGGCTACACTTTGAACTTTGTATCCCAGTTATGTGGCTATGATTTTCTAAGCTCATAATGGAACACATGGAGTAGCATAAAATGTGGCATAAAAGTTTGTGGAATAGGTTAAGGTTGCAATTTGGTGAATTGCAGTAGTCTACATCTGCTGTTCATAGATTGCTACTTACAAAGTGCTGTAAATCCACACATTCTATTGTATTGTACTGCAGAGAACAGACTGGTTTAGGTGGTTAATGATCGTGACTGAAATCAACAAAGTGGCTTTGCAATATGTAAAAACTAACTCCCATTTCCTGCCCTGTAGGAGCTGTTCAAATTCCATTGAAGTCACTTGAAGACTGCAGTTACGATGCGACGCGGTTTTCATGACCTCATCGCCCAGCAGTTCTCCACAATTTTCTCTGCTGGCTGTTATTTTTTGCACTAACACTAAATAAGATCACATCTCGGCGATTCCAACAACTGATATGAAAAGCACGTTTCTGTAATGCAATCAGCTTTCACCTTTTCATTTTCACCTATTCCCATAGGCGTACGAGGCTGGGGGACGGCCGCCCACCCGCGCTTAAAAATTTTCAGGGCAAACTCTGTTTTCAGGGCATGCGCGAGTTGCTCAAAAATCTTGGATGATAAAAAATATTTCAATACAGTGAAATATTGCAAGGCAACTCTGTTTTTCTCAGGGCAAGGGCAAGTTGCTCAAAAATCCTGAATGATAAAAAATAAATATTTAATACAGTGAAAAATTCCAGGGCAACTCTGTTTTTCAGGGCAAGCGCTAGTTGCTCAAAAATCTGAATAATAAAAAATACATATTCAGTACAGTGAATTCAGGGCACCCTCTGTTTTTCAGAGCAAGCGCTAGTTGCTCAAAAATCCTGAATGCAAAAAGTATATTCAACATCAATACAGTGAAAAATTCCAGGGCAACTCTGTTTTTCAGAGCAAGCGCGAGTTGCTCAAAAATCCTGAATGATAAAATATATTTCAATACAGTGGAAAACTCCAAGGCAACTATGTCTTTTAGATCAAGCGCGAGTTGCTCAAAATGCTGAATGTAAAAAGTATATTCAATCCAGTGAAAAATTTCAGGGCAACTCTGTTTTCAGGGCAAGCGCAGTTGCTCAAAAATCCTGAATAGTAAAAAGTACATTCAATACAGTGAAAAGTTTCAGGGGAAAGGGAAACTCAGTTTTCAGGGCAAGCGGAAGTTGCTCAAAAATCGTGAACTGTGAAAAAATTTTCAATACCGTGTATATTCACTTGGGGACGATCCGTGTAAGTTGGGCTAGTGTAGTTTGTAATCAGGACCAACGTCGTGATTGGTTATAGTGATTTTGATCTGGACCAAGCCCTCGTTTTCTGTAAAAAGGAACAATCGGATGTCGATAGTTCAGTAGCTTGATATAAAAATTCGGTAACTCTTTCTTTGTTCGTTTTCGTTGGGTAGAGGTGCAGGATGTTAAGATGATAGATTTTTTGGATTGAGTTTTAGAAGCGGACAGCACGGACGTGCAGATTGCTTGGATCTTTTGAGTGCGCTCAAGCGCACAGCACTGATAACACCGGCAAGTGTAGGGAGTCAGACCGTACGATCCAGAACAGTTGCTTTCAAAACATTGCGTTGCGCCATCGAAGCCGCGTACATTTTTGCATCAGTAAAGGCAATTACCGTAAAATTTATTGTCTGGAAGAACACAACACGCAAAGAACTTCACCCCTTTGAGTTAACAAGCAAGGTAACTACAGAAATTGCCTATAACGGCACCTCTAGGGCATTGCATAAAGAACGTTATTGCTGAATTGACATTATAAGCGAATTGAAATACATATAAAAGATGCCATCGAGACGAAACAAAATGTAACATTATGGGCGAATTGACGTTACAGAGGAGGCGGTTATAAACGAACTCAACTGTATAGAATAGATTTACATAAGGTTTCAGGCCTCATTCGGATTAAACAAAAAAGTTAGTGTCAGAGCAAATTGTTTATTTTTAGGGCAAACTGTTATTTTCAGGGAAAATTGCTATTTTCAGGGCAAATTTTTTCCGCGCCCCCAGTAAAATGCTTTCCCGTACGCCTATGCCTCAGCTCTGCAACCTTCATGTCAGTAGCAGTGTAACGTTTGTATACATTTTTAAATAACTACTCCTTCTACTATATGCTTTCGCATTCCATAGACTGGGACTTACTTGACGTTGTGTATAATATACTGAATATGCAGCGTTATGTCACATCAGTAGCTGGTCAGACATGCAACTACGGTTGTAAGGCGGCGAAAGGAGGCAGCCAATATATCTGCCTCAATGAAAACGTTCGATTGTTACGACATAGTTACGCAATTCTATCCCAGCGTTATGGCATCACTGGCGTGACCGACAAGTTGCGTTGGGAAAACTTGCTATGAAAATGTGTGGACTGCAACAGGATTTTGTGACATGAAAAATCTACCAAGAAGCCTCAGCAGACATGCCAGGTCAAAAAATAACATTCAAAACCAAAATTCCTTTAAAAACTTTTGGAAGTGCAATGATATACTTTGACTTTGACGAACAGCGGATACTAAATATCAGCGTTCACAATCCTAAGGTAAGGGAAAACCGAGAGATTTTGAAAGACCTCATTAATGTAAATTGCTTCCCAGTCAAAGAACAATTAGCATTTTCTAGTTTACGATAAGAGTTCGATTTCCTCTAATCGTGGCAACTATGTAGAACTTTTACATACTCTTGCTGCGAAAGATGAAAGATTAGCTAGACATTTAGAGACATCTACTGTGTTTTCTGGCTTCTCAAACATAATTCAGAACGATTTAATTGCAGCAATAGGTGATGTGGTTAGATATGATATAAAGGAGATAAGTGCACCCCCATCTGTTGCTGCGGAAGTAGATGAGTCAACGGATGTTGCAAATAAAGCTCAGATGTCTGTCATTATGTGACTAAAAGCGAGGTGGCTTGTGAAGTGAAGGAAGCGTTTTTGGGATTTGATGATGTGAGTAATGACAGATGAGCCGCTGCTATCTTTTTTTAGTTGTCCTTCCTGTTTCCATTTATACATGTTTGCTTATTTTACATGGCGAACAGCCAGTACTATTCAGTCAGTTTGTGAAGAAAATTAGTTAGTGTTGCTGCGCACCAGTGCGAGGCGTTAACCTACCGCGCTGTGTGCAGACGTGTTGACATACCGGTAGTTGCTCCATTCAAGCTTCAAAGTGTGGATGTGCGTTTGGGGGCGAATGAAGCATCCGGGGATGCTGTCCGTGTGAGGCTGTCATGTTCTAGTAACAAAGGGGAAGACCCTTAAGATACGCCTACGGATGAACATAGTCGTGCAAATGTGCTCCATGTTGATTCTGATTGCTTGTTGTGGCCGCATCGTATCCTTGTAGTGAGTCGGTCGCTTTTTGTGCTTCATATCGAACTTGTTTTGTACTTCCTTTGCCAGTGCGTTGAACCTCCGGTTTGATTTAATTTTAGGCGGGGAGGATGAAGTGAATTGGTGCGTGTTGTTGCACACTGGTAATCTGCAGCATTGCGTGCAGTTGCGCTTTTACTTTGCATATTTCATTAAAGTTCTCTTCAGATGCCGATCATACTGAGGATCTGCATTCTCGATTGGATCACTGCATGCATTCCGAACGTATGCATAAGTTGTAAGACTGCAGGTGGCAACAAGTAGGTGACAAGTCACTTCAGTTTGGCCCTCCTATATTTTACTTTGTTTCTAATCTAGAATCGCCTCTGTACCTATGTGTGCGTAACAAATTAGGATATGGGATACAAAGTATAAGCAGTAGTCATTCTGCAAGCAGCCAGTTGAGTGGTGACTTTATGCTACTCCATTCAATTCATATACTCGCAAAATTGACTTTGTAAGAGACAGTGCCTCCCCAGCCACGAACCTCAACGCACGTCACTGTAAAAAATATATGTTCAATACAGTGAATTCAGGGCATGCACTCTCTGTTTTTCAGGGCAAGCGCAAGCTGCTCAAAAATCCTGAATGTAAAAAGTATATTCAATACAGTGAAAAATTTCAGGCAGGCTGGTTTTCAGGGGAAGCGCAGAGTTACCCAAAAATTCTGAAAAGTGAAAATATTTTCAATACAGTGTATGTTCACTTGGGGGTGATCCGTGTAGTTTGGGCAAGTGTAGTGTGTAATCTGGACCAAAGTCGTGACTGGTTATAATAACTTTGATCTGCACCCAGCCCTCGTTTTTTCTAACGCTAGTTTTTTCGTTTTTTTTTAGAACTCTTCTGTTATCTGTTGCAGCATTGATCTTAACATCAAATTTTAGCTGACTGGCTGAGGTAGGGAAGTTTTGAAGTTAGTTTTGTGAATGCAGTGTGTAATTTGGACCAACCCTGGTGGCGGTTTGTGTAATATGGACCAGAGTGTTACAAATAACAATGCTTGTACGCTATCAATTCTTTGTCCAAACAATTAACAAGCAAGGTAACTATAAAACAGATTTGGCAGGGGTTTCAGGCTCATTCGGACAATCTGAATTTGTTCAGATACTAAATTGTCTTCGTCTGTCAATGATGGTGTTTTTAGTTGGTTCACTGGGAATCACTGCTGCGGGAAAAGTGGCAGTCTGAAACATGCACGTAAATGTCTATTACAGAAATGTTGAAAACGTTCATTGTTTCCTTCCAGATTTGTGATACGTTATTCGTAATTTTTACCATGACAAGTCTAGGATCCAGAAAACGACCATTCCGTCATCGTGTCAGATGTGAAGTATGTCAAAAACAACTCAATTCTGACAACAAAGAAAGTCATATAAAAGCAAAACATCATGGGAAGAGAGTTAAGTTTTCCATTGTGCGGGATTCAAAACAAAGTCAACTACATTTTAAATTAACCTCTCCAGCAAGCTCGAACCCGAATACAAGTAGCATTACAGCCAAG
>Ga0210059_1016362_pt1 | contig 10711 bp, 10 predicted proteins | sample Ectturendosymbi2_FD_188042 | JGI IMG/M metagenome (GOLD analysis project Ga0210059, IMG submission 188042) | Ecteinascidia turbinata endosymbiont from Florida, USA - Sample 2 (SPAdes) (version 2) | ecosystem: Host-associated > Tunicates > Ascidians > Unclassified | place: Key West, Florida... | reverse complement strand
GGCGTTCAACGCGGACTTACGCATCCGCTGTTGGGTCGTCCGTTGATGTCGCGCTCGGGGATCGCGAGCAGTCTCCAGCTGCGACCGTTGTCATTGGTGATCATCGTCTGATTGGCACCGGCCGATTTTTTGTGCACGTTCGCGATGAAGGTTCCGGATATCGCTTCCACCTGCGGAGGAAAGTCGCTTTTCAGCGCTCGCCTCCGGCAACGAACGAACGCGCAACTCGGCTCGAAAGACGGAAATTTCAACACAAAAAAAGACGCCTCGCGGGCGGGCGCTACGGCGGGGGGGCAAAGATCTCGGTTCGGCATGCGTCGGAGGGGACAAGAATAAAGAGATATCTCCTTGTTGTTGCTCCAATGTCAGTTGGAAGAGGAGGCCCGGGAAAAGCTTCGGGCTCAGTTTGACGTAAAGCTAGAGGTAACGCTGGAATACTTACATCGGCTGTTTGAAGTAGTGCAAGTTGCGAAAACAACATTTTTTTATTATTTTTGCTGCTATTCAATCACGGGTTTGAAGAGCTCTGAGAGGTCTTCTTGAGCTATTTGTTCACCAATTATTTCTGAACAAATCGTTTTGAATACTTCTCTTCGTTTTAAGAAATGCTACCACAAGTGCATCTCTTTTTGAAGTGTCTTTGATTTTAAGGAAGCTCATCCCTTGATTGTCTACCAAAATTATTGGATAGGGTCCAAATTCATTTTTGAATGGGGTTCAAATTCATTTTTATCACGATAAATACTGACTTTTCTGAACAGTTTTGGGTCAATATTCATAATTATTTGTATTTCTTCAATTTGCGATTGTGAAAGTTTTTTGTTGTTCAGAAACGCTTTAACTGTTGAACTTCTTACCCCATGCTTGTTAGAAATTCTTCAGTTATTTATAATACATTTTAATTAATCCTTTGTTGTCAATCCACGAATTCAAAGCATTGGGACAGCCTTTCCATTTCATCAGAGATTTTGTTTTACCTTTTTTCACAATCTTTTTGATTCGGAATACTTCTTGTTTTTTTTTCTGAAGTTCTTGTTCATAAAACGTGCCTTGAATTTCCAGTTGCTTAAAATCTTTGATTTTGTACGTTATTGGTATTGTACGTTTTATTTCTGAAACAGTGAAAACTTCTTCAATCCAGGAGTATAACCTTTCTCAAAATATTTTCCTTTTTCTTTTACATTCTGACTTGTCACCTACAGAAAATTTTGCTTTTACTGGATGTATGTCAATGTCGGCAAATATATTTCTGAAAACGGTAATTTCATTTTCTTTTTTGCTTATTTCAATGGGTGTCATTTTGATGGAATTGCGTTGGGTTTAGTTGTACTTTTTAACAAAACGCGTCAATGATGTCGATGTATCTCCTTGTGGTGTTTGCTGCAAAATACTTGTACATTCTGCCTATCATTGTTCCGCTCCACCGTTCAACAGCTGAAGATTTCTTTTCATTTTCTGTAGATTACAATTCAATCCCAAAATCTTTTTTGTTGTAAAATTCCTTTCCTTTATCCATCCACAGTTTTTTTTTGTTTTCTTTCTGAAAATCTTTTTCATAGCGCTTGAAACATGAACTCCAGTTTTGTCTTAACAATGGAATCACCCACCGAAATTTTGACAAACAATCAATCACAGTTAATAGGTAGTTAAAATAGTTGCTGCATTTCTAAAATGTGCGCATGTCCACAAGGTGAGCAGTCCATATTTTGCCAATTCCATTTACACGAACTTTTCGTTTTGGAACTTTTGTTATTTCTGAAGTTTTTCAGCCAATTGATTTGACCAAGAAAATCTCACGTTTTTTAATCCCATTCCGAAACGCTTTTTAGTTCCAATAATTTTGGTAACAACTCGTTTCATTTTTTAAGTGTTGGATTCCAGATACCGTCAAGTTTTGTTAGCATATTTTTATCACAACATCGCTGTGTGTTTTCGTGTCTGTATTTTTCAGATAACAAATGTTGTGGTAATTTGCGGCTTTATCAACTCTCTTAATAGGTTGGCTCCATGCTTTTGGAGATAATTCAGCATTCAATCTTCGTCTAATTTAGTTCCAGGTCCTGAGAAACTATGTCCTGGTAAATGCAATTTAAACGAAAGGTTGTTGGTTGCGCTGTTCAGGAAACTTCCACCAATGGCTTTGCTAACTAATTGTGTTTTTGTTATTCCGCAGACGACACTTTCCACGTGTCATTTTTTGATTTTTTTGAGGTGACAACCATAGTGTTCATTGTATCTATTTGTTTTGCACATTCAACACAATACATTTTCATTTCTTTTAATAAAAGTAAGACCTTTCTTAGAATGAAAATTCAACAAAAAATAATCACCCTCTTTTGCCAAGGAGTTTGATGGGTTTAATTGTAGACAAAAGCGGTTGTGGGAAGACCACGCTTCATCTTATCCTTCTTAGACCAATTCGGTAAACCTATTCAAAATTGTGTGTTTTTGGTAAGTCTTTGTTTCAACCAGAACAAATAATTTTGCAAAAGGGTTTCGAAGTAGTGCTTCCCAAAGAAACTATTAAGCGTTTGTTTGAAATTCGAGGTGAGATTCTACAACAAAAAGTTTCACCAAACATGTTGAGTGAAGAATTGGCAAAAGCAAATGTGAGAAACAAAGCAACTGATTGTAATGGACCCAAAAGAGTTGTAAATATCTCGTGATTTTTGATGACCTTCTGCTTCTAAAACAAAATAAACGTAGAGCACACTATGTTCGCAGAAGACATTCAAATTGTGATTATTTGTATTGGAGTCATAATTACTTTAAATTGCCTCGTCAAACAAGCAGAGAAAATTCAAATTTCTTTTGTCTGTTTCCTCAAAACCAAAAAAACAAAGACCGTATTTTCAACGACCATGTCAGTCAAGATATGACCAAAGAGCAATTCAAACAATTGTGCAAAACAGCATGGGGAAAGCCACATGGGTTTGCGGTAATTGATTTCATCTCAGATAAAGACACTGGCAAATACAGAAATGGGTTTAATGATTTTTTCATTATAGAACAAATGGATACATAACGTCTTCAAAAAAATTGAGAGAAACACTTCACCAATATCATCCACACAAATTATTGTCTCAGATAATTCAACACAAGTAAAACGTTTCAACCTGTAATCCAGTTGGATAAAAAACGAAAATATGAATTTGCTTTGGTGATTTTCCAAATATCCATGATTAAAATAATGTTTTTTGACATTCTCCTGGAGTTCTTAAAGGAAGAAGTGATGGTGACTCATTACGACAAAGGCAATGGTTTGACATAAGAATTCCAGAAGGCTCTTACGACCTTATTGACATTGCAGAAACAATCACAAATGTCAGGAAAAGAAACGGACATGATGAATCCATTAAAATTACAGCAAACACAAACACTCTGACAAGCCTCTTGGAAATTAAAAACGGTTATAAAGTTGATTTTTGTTAGCAAAATTCCCTTGCCAGTGTTGTTGGATTTTGAAATCACGTTTATGAAAAAGCATTTCATGAGTCAGAAAATGTCGTCAATATTTTAAGATTTATTTCAATTTTTGTAAATATACACGTAATTTCTGGCAGTTATGTAAATGGACGAACTCAAAATACAATTTATAGTCTTTCCAAATGTAAGCCCTGGTTATACAAAGTAGGAAATCCAAGAAATTTAGCGTATTTGCCAGTGATTTTAGATAAAATCAACAAAATGGAAACCACCGTTACAGACCAAAACCATAAACAATCAAATCTAAGAAGCAAAAATTAAACTATTAGATACCATTTGAGAGAAATTTATTCACATATAATAAAAAATGAATACAAATGTGAAGGTAAACATTTCAGACAATCGAAGAGTTGCTTTAGAATCTGGAAACGTGGTGAGCATCCATCTTGGATTTCAGGACTTGTGTGGCGAAGATATTCTCTCACAAAAGCATAAGCAAATAGAATGACTGAAGCCTATCAAAACGGTAAAGGGGTGACAATAAAAACGAACAAACGTCAAATTGTTAACAACTTGAAAGTTGAAGGAGGCTTTCATGGAATGCTTGCTAGTTTGGCTGCAAAAGCATTTCTTGCAAAAACTGTTTTGGTAACTCTTGCAACTGGAACGCTTTCTGTGTTGGAAGTACATTGGCTTAAAAAGCAACAAAGCAATAGCGAATGAACTCTATCTAAAAAAAGGTTCAAACAAGGCTTGTATCTTAAGCCATATAATGGTTCTGGTCTTGGAAATGCAGTGGTCTTTCCCTCAAACAAGGAGGTCAAGTTTATTCTGGAGACGGTTTATTATTAGGACCGAACAGCCTTTTGAAAAATATTCCAGTTCTTGGTTGAAAAAAAAACAATAGTTTATTGAAAACCTGATTTAACCATCAAGTACAAACCACAGTAAAAAATTGTCTGATTGGGAAATCTTTTCACTAGAAGAATTCCAGCAAACATGTCAATCATGGTTTATTTCATTTTGGTGTTTTGTTTCAAAAGGAATGGTGCTCTGGAATACAAAAGAAATTTAAAAAAAGAAAGATGGGCTCTTCAAAATGCAATTACTTGGAATAGCAACTGATGACATTATTGTTACAATTCAAAACAATTCACACTTTGACAACGATTCCCGTTGGAATTCCATTGTGTTTTTTGATATTTTCTGGAATAAAACAAAATAATGAAAGGACATTTATACAGACTTCATCAAACTAATGAAATTGAGAAAGAATTTAATGTAGAAAAATTGAAACAAGATGCGGTGGCTCAAAAATATTATTGTGGGGTTAATATTTGTAACGCTTGTCTTCTTACAATTCAATTTTGCGTGATTTTGAGGAATTTTGGTTGTTTGTCGTCTTTTTGAACACAAATTGGAACAAACTTTGGTATGGTTTTGCAAATTCTTGCGTTGTTTTTTGGAGCAGACAAACAACTTTGGATACGGCAGTAAATTCGTTGACTGAAGGTATGAACATCGGAAACGTTCTTCACAATGATGCTTCAGATCAAACAACAGCATGAAATGGTTACAATAATTGAAAACTTGGGAAATCCAGAAAATCCACAAGATAGTACAAACAAAAGATATGATGACCAACTAATACTTGTCACACATGAAAACATCAATAGCAAAGTACTTCTTGACGGAACTACTACTCAACCAAGAGATATAACTGGAATAACAAGATAACAAATTTGGAAGAAGGAACTTAAAATGTAGATCAGCTATGTCCAGCCCGCGGGCCGCATTCGGCCCAGTCGAAGGTTTTGTGCGACCCAGTTTAGGTTTCAGCTGCAGTGAAAGTATCCTACATACTGATAGCCTGTCCTTATTTTGATAATCTTGAATTTAACATTTTTGATGCAGGTAGCCCTGAGTGTTGCTTTATCACGTCTGCTTTCAGTGAATTAGATTAAACCAAATTTGTTAAGATCAAACTAAGCCATTCAATGTGCGGCCCTGGTTAAGATAGTGGCATATAATGTTTGGCTCAGTGAGCCATTTGGGTTGGACATAGCTGATTTAGATGCTGTTAATTTGCTTAAAATTGATGGAAAATAAAAAAAATATTTACTTATTCATTGCGAAGCGCTCAGGAAGACTTAAATATTAATATGGGACAAATCTATAATTTAAGCCAGGGGTGGGAAACCTGCGGCCCACGGACCACCTGGGCCAAATGCGGCCCGCGTGAACATTTGATATGGCCCGCATCAGAATTTTCGCTACCCAATTTAGAGTACAAAATTACGTCAAAACGAAGCTCCATGATAAGCAGGTACTTAAGATAGCATGCCATAAGAAGTCGCTATCCCTCATAGTAAGATAATCCTTCTATATAACAAAACAATGGACATTCTAAGTATTTCCGAAGAACCGACTATAGATGAATCTACAGAAATTTACAAGCATCATGAATACACCCCACAAACGGTAACCAATCCCAATAACCCCAGTGAAATTATAATTTCGATAGGAACACAAAATTTATTTACACATCGAAGTGATCTGGTTTTCACAGGCTAACTTGTGAAAAACTATGATGCTGTTTATGTAGATGCTGATGTTATCACGCTTACAACAATGCTATGATTGTATCTTTAACATCCAATACCAACTTCGGGACAAGAAATTGAATCGCTTTTCACCCTGGTCGAGCAGCGACGTTGCATGGTCTGCTAAAATACCCTGACGATTTTACAAAGTGACCGGGTTTAAAGATTCGCATACAACACCACATCTTCAAAATAACAGGGGCTTTGGAATAAGGCAAGCTTTTATAATTCAAAAGCCCGACCTATGAGGCAGGTTTAGTTTTAGATTTCCCTGAAACACAGTTTTCGATTCTGTGATGACTACGAAAAAGTTGTCTATGGCTTCAAACATCAGCTCAGTCTTGTAAGGAAAGGCAATAACGACGCGATTTTTAGAAACGGAGCAGCTGACGCTGGAAAGTTTATTTCAACAAAACTTTCTTAGTGCATGCCTCATATTACTCCTTCTAATGAAGAAAAACTTGCATTGTGCTAAATAATTTAACAAAAAACAAAACTTCTGGTGGCATATCAGATGATTCAGTGTGACAGCATGCCAGTCCCCGAAACAAGACAATTCATTTGTAGGTCAAGTGCAAAACCAAGATCCAAAACAACTCGTTGGATAATTGTGGATTTTCAAACTGATAAATGGGGTAACCAAGAACAAAATACAGCAATTTTCAACAATTGCAATCTCAGCCAGATGTTAGTAATGCTAAATAGTCGAAGATACCCAGGAATTGATTACGCCAATAATTACAGCAATACAAGTTTTCAAGAGCATATGGTGACACCGCAGCGTTTTGAACAAAATTTTATATCTCGAAAAATTCATTTAGAATCCTAACATTCAGCCATCAGATTATAAAGAACTGCTTCCAATTTTTGTTTTTGACGTTTCGAAACAACCTTAAAAACTGAAGAACTCTGTTACAGACATACAAATTAAGACACAGTTCTCAGCAAATGTTCCAGCAAACTCTGAAGATTTATTTTGCTGATGCAATTTCAGATAAAAGTCTGTTTTTCCAGAGTGTTGGAAACAAGATGTTAAATATCAGGTCAGTTTTTTCATCTTGCAGAAAAGAAGAAAAACTGTTGAAGAATCTCGTTTTTTATTTTGTTGTTCCAGACTCGTTGATTGCAGAAGGCAATGGTTCTTGGAGATGTACAACCACAAAATTTAAATGCTGAATAAATAATTGAAAAAAGAGTTTCTTTTCCAGTTCCAATTTCTGTGATTTCACATTTTTGCATTTTTTCGTCTGTCTTTTCATTTTTCAAGGTTTTCAAAAATATCAGTCAAATTATGTGTTTGAACCAGGGTTGCAGAGTCGGAGGTAAAATATCCGACTCCGGCTATACAACTCCGACCTTTCCAAAATTTCCAACTCCTTAACATAAAGGGAATGAAATTTGGCTGTAAAAATCAACGGAAATGGTGGTCCACAGCAAGATATCTGTTTCAACAAAAGTTTTAAAAGAAATTGCACCACTTCAACAAGAATTCCCAATTTAGAAGTGTGATGCAAAAATGATCCAATTGGACATCCGGAGTCGGTGTAGCACAGAAAAATCCGACTTCCAGTGTTGTCAGGAATCCGAATCCGACTCCACCCAAAAACCTCCGACACCATACGACTCCGACTCCGCAACCCTGGTTTGAACAAGATTCAGCAATTCATTTCAGAATAGTTAATTCATTGTTGAAATAATTCCTTTTTTCTTTAAAAATTCGATTATTTTTTTGTTACACTTGTTCGTATGGTTTGATTGCTTTAAATGTGATCAGCAAGATTACTTTTAATCAAAAGGTTAATCAACTGTGATTTTGAAACATTCTTATTTTGTCTTGATTCCATTTTTGCTTGCATTATTTCTTAATTAATATTTTGTAAACATCATGTTTATTATATGAGTAAATTTCTTTGAATAAAAATTGAGTAAAAGAAAAAACGTTTCTTAGAAACAAAATGAGTAATCTACTGTCTTATAGTTCTATTTTCGAAATAGCAAACCAAGAAAAAGTTGTTGAATTTATAAATACTTCAACTGATCTGCAAAATATTGAACATCCATCAGAGTATGATTCAATATTTTTGAAAATAATGAAAATATAATCAGCTCTAGTAGATTTTTTAAATATTTAAATAAGTCAACTTTAAATTCAATTGCAAAAGATTAAAAAATGATAAACTTCAAAAATCTCCATAACAAAAAGTAATGTTAAAATTGAAGAAGCAAAAACTATTCATACTAATCGATTTAAAAGCGAAATGGAAAGAATTAGAAGAGAAAGAGATGACGAATTTGCTTTTTATTTTCATTGTGTCAGTGAGGCTGATTATGAAAACGAAGAAAGTGAGAGCGATACTGAGCGTTTTCACGAAGAAAAAGAAATCCATCTAATACATTAAAAGCTTCGTCCAAGAATAATTTTTTCCCGATGAAGAACAACACATAGCACACAATAGCCGAGGTAAATCTTGACGCGAACTCAACCTTGTGAATGTCGACCGTGAAAACGTAGTCCTCGCCGGATTTCCGCGCGAAGTAGCGCACGTTCGCCAGCGACAGAATGAAGAACTCGCCTCTCGTGTCCGAAAAGAAGAGATTGGTCTGTTCGTTCGTGTTGTCGTGCTTCACGCCGACCGCAACAGTGCCGTCGTCCGAACTCACAACGTGGAAATCCTGGAAGAAAAGCAGACGCTCGATATGACATGTGCGCCTGACATCTGCAATCTGCGGGAACGGCGCGAGAGCTTCTGCAAAAGTGGGGGGTGGTTTGGCGCTATATCTTTGGCGGACGTTCGTCAAAAACGCGAAACGCGTGTTCCGCCCGGAAAATGTTCATGTTTTCGTTAGCGTCCACGTGTTACCACAACGGCGAAACGAAAGTCGCTACTTTGCGAAGGTTACGCGTCGCGCGCGTCAACTCCCGCTTGCGTTCATATCCGTGCTGCGAATTAGATCGACAGAGTGGCAATCGATGGATTCTTTGCGTTCCCGGAAATACTGGCAGCGAGCCGAAGCGTGCCGAAACTGTCGGTGGTGATTAGGTTCGTTGCGCCGAATTATCTGCAAATGCGTGTTCGATATGCGACTGAATAATTCACTGCCCTGTACCAGGTTCTCCCCTCTCTTCTGTTTTGTCCGACAGACAGCGACTTTGCTTGTTTGTTTCAGTTCAAACCGCTGTCTTTGCTGTAAGCAAAGAGTTCGATCGGCTTTGAAATGCTGACCTAAGAAGACAAGATAAGATACTTAGGCTTAACCGCACAACCAAAGAGCGCGCGGACCTACCGTTTGCATGTTGGATCCAGTGAATTTGGCTTTGACGAAAGGTCCTCTCATGAACGAGACATAGAGCTTCTCGCGTGCCCCGGTTTTCTGTAACGGCAAATTGAAGCGAAAGTCACGTCACAAACAAATCGAGCACAGCGCATTTTGGGGCCGATCTCGCCGAACTGAGAACCGAAGCGGCTGCGCAAAAATCAACACTTTGCGACACAAGTTGATCAGAAACCGGTACGTCGGTTTCGAAGAACTTTGGAAATAATAAACTTGAGAAAGAAACTAGTTTCAAAAGGCAGTTGAACACAAATACTGCTGGCGTCATCCACTTGTCAAATTCACTCCTGGTCGATGTCACGAGTGACATCACCACCACTGTGACGTCACCACTTCCAAGCAACGCCGGTGACGAAAAGCACCGAATATTTCCGTTACTGTATTTTTGTCTGTCAGCCAACCAGCGCAACAAACAGGCAGCGATAATTCAGCGCACAGACAAGAAGCCATTGATACAGCGCGCAAGATGATTCTGTCGCAACACACGCCTCGTTTTCGCTCTGTCGCAACACACGTCTCGTTTTCGCACAACACACGTCTCGTTTTTCGCACGACTAAGAACACGCACCCACCTGCACAAAGGTATAATTGTTCTGGACCTTCAGTGAGTCCTGGTCGATGGTGCCGAGTCGACTGCAGTGCGCATGGAAGGGCGTGGGCTCGCATCTGGGGACGTAACAGGATTTCACGAAGTAGAAACCTGCGCGGAGTGCAAGAGGCTTCGGTCAGAGAAATGCCAGTACTGAAGGTGCCACAGCGCTGATTTCGAAGTTTTTCTGGACGACAACATTGCCTGCCACCTCTCGAGACAGGGCGGCCGAGTTAAGCCTTGTACTTGTCCCTGCATGTGTCTTAATGGACCCAATCTGCTGTTATTTCCCTCCCAACAAACGCTTTATAAGTCATGCTTGTCGGATGCACCAAAACTTTTTCATTATCCTGGGAAAACTAAGTTTTCACCAGAAAACCTTTCCATTTTCACAAAGAAATTTAACATTTTTGGTACACGAAAAGCGGAAGTGCTGAATAGCCTTATAATGAATATCACGGCCAAAGCAAATGATACAAATGACATGTTGCAAACGTTTCGATAACTCTTGTTATCATCATCAGTGCATAGCAATAGAACTGCAGTGATCTTGCTGCAGGTTCTTATTTGTCATTCAGGAGAAAAGCGCTGTAAAAAATGAAAAACGCAAAGACTCTTTCGGTAGTGACGTGAAGCATATGTAGTCACATGACTCAGCTGGATACGTGCCAATGGTGATGGCGCGTGACGTCACGAGTGAAGCATGAAGCTCTGTTGCAAGCTAAAAATGCACAGAGGCATCGACGGGATGTTTGCATTC